>Ga0315901_10005846_pt1 | contig 14871 bp, 9 predicted proteins | sample LakEriMetagenome_10_FD_203761 | JGI IMG/M metagenome (GOLD analysis project Ga0315901, IMG submission 203761) | Freshwater fungal communities from buoy surface, Lake Erie, Ohio, United States - Buoy 2 MA116 | ecosystem: Environmental > Aquatic > Freshwater > Lake | place: USA: Lake Erie, Ohio... | reverse complement strand
CGGCCTGATCCTGCCGGCTTCCGTGCCCCGCGCATGGGCGAACGGCGGCGCACCGCCTCAACCCCTGCAAGGCTGGCTGCAGGAGGCGGGGGTGCCGGCCGGGCAGGTGGGTGTCCTGGTCGAGCCGCTCGGCGGCGGCGCGCCATGGCTCGCCTGGCAGGCGGCTCAGCCCTTCAATCCCGCGTCGGCGATGAAGCTGCTCACGAGCTTCGCGGCGCTCGGCATGCTCGGCCCCGAGTATCGCTGGCGTACCGGCGCATGGTTGCGAGGCTCGCGCACCGGCGACGTGCTGACCGGCGATCTGGTGCTGCGCGGCGGAGGCGATCCGAAGCTGGTGATCGAGGACCTCACGGCCTTCGTGCTGCGCATGCGGGGCCAGGGGCTGCGTGAACTGCGCGGCGATCTCGTGATCGACGATACGCTCTTCGATGCCGGTGCGATCGCGGGCGATCCCCTCGACGGCGATGCCTCGCAGCCTTACAACGTGGGGCCGCATCCCCTGCTGATGAACTTCAAGGCCGTGCGGGTGCTGCTGCGGCCGGATGCCGGCGCGGTGAGCATCGCTCTCGATCCGCCGCTGGCCGATGTGCGCATCGACAACGCGGTGCGCCTCGTGCCGGGGGATTGCCGGCATGCCGCCGGTGGCATCAGCGTGCGCGACGGGCCGGCCGTGGCTCCCGGCGAGGTGGGCAGCCTGCGGGTCAGCGGTCGCTTGTCCGCGGGTTGTGGCGAACAGGGCGTCTTCGCGGCCATGCTCGGCCATCGCGACTTCATCCACGCCCTCTTCAAGGCAGCCTGGGAGGCGAGCGGCGGGGTGTTCACCGGCCGCACCCGGGTGCAGCGAGGCCTTGCGCTCGGACCGCCGTGGCTGGAGTGGGTGTCGCCGCGCACGCTGGCCGATGTGGTGCGCGACATCAACAAGTTCAGCAACAACGTGATGAGTCGCAATCTGCTGCTGCAGCTCGCGGCCGAGCGGGCTGCGCCCGTGGTCGACGGTGCATCCCGGCCGGGGCTCGATGCGGCGCGCAGGGCGCTCGCCGACTGGCTGGCCTCGCGGGGTCTGCGCTTCCCGGAACTGGTGGTGGACAACGGTTCGGGTCTGTCGCGCGCCGAGCGTATCGCCCCGGCCAGCCTCGCAGCCCTGCTGCGCCACGCGGCGGACAGCCCCTGGGGGGCGCTGCTGCGGGAGTCGCTGCCGGTGGTGGGCTTCGATGGCACGATGCGCCACCGGCTGGCCGGCGACGCGGTGGCCGGGCGCGCATGGATCAAGACCGGCAGCCTGAGCGAGGTGCGCAGCATCGCCGGCTACGTGGACGGGGCCTCGGGACGCCGGCATGTCGTGGTCCTGATCGTGAACGGGCCTGCGGCGCCCGCCTCGGCCAGGTTGCAGGACCGGCTGCTTCGGTGGGTCCATGCGCGGGGTTGAGCCCGCGCAACACAGGCACTGTTTCCGACCGGCTAGCCGACGAATGGCGTGCAAACAAGCAATATAATGCATAAATCAGCCGAATAACCGATTGACCGCGGTCGTTGAGGCTCCCTACAATCCGCCCATCGTCTCCGGCCCGGCCCATCCCCAGGGCCTTCGGTGTCGGAGCCTGCGAGCAACGCTCGCCAACCTGCGTGCCGCGCCGGCCGATTCCCGGCGGGGTACCTGCCGGCCCTCCGAGAGGGTCGGCCGGGTCGTCGCCCAGCGCTCGGCCCGTGTCAGCGCCCGGGGTATGCCGTCGTCGCGCGAAAGCGGGGTGACGTCGTCTCCGGCTGTCAGGAGGCTGCATGGATCGACAGCACAGGGTTTCAAGGCTCTTCGGGGTCTTTGTCAGACTGATCGGCGCAGCGCGCATCGTCCGCGGCAGCGCGCCGCTGCTCGCGGGTCTGGCCGTGGCGGCGGCGGGCTTCGGTTCGCTGGTCCTGTCCGACGGACGGGGTTCGGTGTTCGCCCCCGAGGGGCCGGCCCCGACGGGCGCTCATGGCCATACGCTGGGAGGGCTGCCTTTCCATGCCCGCTATGGCGAGGCGGGAGCCGCTTCGGCGATCGTCGGTCCCTCGCTCAGCCGCGAGCAGCAGAATCTCGCCGACTTCATCGCGCGCACCTACCGCGTGGCCGCCTGGCAGACCCAGTGGTTCGTCGAGCACGCTTACCACACCGCGCGCGAACTCAAGCTCGACCCGATGCTGATCCTCGCCGTGATCTCGGTCGAGTCGAGCTTCGATCCCCAGGCCCAGAGCCATCGTGGCGCCCAGGGCCTCATGCAGGTGCTCACCCAGGTGCATGCCGACAAGTTCTCGCCCTTCGGTGGGGTGGCGGCGGCCTTCGATCCGCTCGCCAACATCCGGGTCGGTGCGCAGATCCTTGCCGAGTATCTGCGCCGGGCGGGCAGTGTCGAGGGCGCGCTCAAGGCCTATGTGGGGGCTGCGCTGCTGCCGCACGATGGCGGCTATGGTGCGAAGGTGATCTTCGAGCGTGAGCGAATGGTGGCAGCGGCGGCAGGCCGGCCGGTACCGGCAAGCCGGCCGGCGACGGGCCAGGGCGATGGACGTGATGCGCCGCGGGCCGGGCGATCGACGGCGGAGGCCCCGGTGATGTCCGCACCGCTGGCGCAGGCCTCGACCTCGAGCGCGGAAGCGGCCGACATCGCCGCCAGCCTGATTCGCGCCGCCGACTGATCGTCTCGAGCGCGCGGCGCACCCGCGCGGGCTGCGCGCGTGAACCCTCAGCGGCCCAGCCAGCGCTTGATGCGCGAAGCCGCTTCCTGCAGCGAGTCCATGCCGGTGGTGTAGGCCAGGCGCAGGTGCGTGCGCGGCGCATGGTTGCCGAAATCCATGCCGGGCACGACCGACACCCAGGCTTCCTCGAGCAGGCGATCGGCGAAGTCGCCGCTGTCCTGGCTGAAACGGCTGCAGTCGGCATACACATAGAACGCGCCGTCGGGCACCACCGGTACGCCGAGTCCGGCCTCGCGCAGCGCCGGGACCAGGAAGTCGCGCCGGCGCTGGAAGGCCTCGCGGCGCTCCTCGAAGATCGCGAGCGATGCCTCGTGGAAGCAGGCGAGCGCGGCGTGCTGCGCGAGCGTCGACGCGCAGATGTAGAGATTCTGCGAGAGCTTCTCGAAGGCACCGACCAGTGACGGCGGCACCACCAGCCAGCCCAGCCGCCAGCCGGTCATGTGGAAGTACTTCGAGAAGCTGTTGCTCACGATGATGTCGTCGCCGAGCTCGAGGGCCGAGCGCATCGGTCCTTCATAGCTCAGGCCGAGGTAGATCTCGTCGACCAGCGAGAAGCCGTTGCGGGCGCGCACGAAGTCGACCAAGCGACCGAGCTCGTCGAAGGGAATCGAGGTTCCGGTGGGGTTGGCGGGCGAGGCGAGCAGGGTGCCACGCGTGCGCGGGCTCCAGTGCGCCCGCAGCTTCGCGAGGGTCATCTGGAAGCGGCTGTCGGCATCCACCGGGACGCCGATCGGCACGCCATCGAAGGCCGCGACGAAGTGCCGGTTGCAGGGATAGCCGGGATCGGTGAGCAGCACTTCGGCGCCGGGATCGACCAGCGCGCAGCAGGCCAGCGAGAGCGCGGCGCTCGCGCCGGCGGTCACGATGATCCGGCCGGGGTCGATGTCCAGCCCGTGACGCCGGCCATAGTCGGCTGCAATCGCCCGGCGCAGCGGCTCGATGCCGACCGCCGAGGTGTACTCGGTGTGGCCGGCGCGCACCGCCCGTTCGAGGGCCGCGACCACCGGCTCGGGCGCCTTGAAGTCGGGCTCGCCGATGCTCATGTGGATGACCGGCCGCCCGGCCTGCTGCAACGCAGCCGCCCGCTTCATCAGTTCCATCGTGTGGAAGGGGGCGATCCGCGCGGTGCGTTGCGACAGGGTGGGCACGGGCATGGATGGTGTCTCCGGAGGAAGCGGCGATTGTAGTCGCCGCCCGCGGGCGCTCAGCGGCCCTTGAAGTCGGGTGTGCGCCGTGCGAGGAAGGCCGCGCTGCCTTCGCGGAAGTCTTCGGTGTCGAAGCAGTCGAAGGCTTCGAGATACTCGGCGTCGGTCAGCGGCGCCGGGTCGCGCAGGCGTCGGGCGAAGCGCTTGTGCCAGCGTGCCACGAGCGGCGCGCCGTCGGCGATGCGCTGGGCGCTCGCGCGGGCCTCGGCGGCCACCTGGTCGTCGGGCACGACGCGGGTGACCAGACCCCGGTCGAAGGCTTCGCGGGCGTCGAGGATGCGGCCCTCGAGCAGGATCTCGAGCGCGACCGCCTCGCCGACCAGCCGCACCAGCGGAGCCATCTCGGCATGGGCCATCACCAGGCCGAGGTTGCGGATCGGTGCGCCGAAGCGGCTGCCCTGGCCGCAGATGCGCAGATCGCACAGCGCGGCGATCTCGAGCCCGCCGCCCACGCAGATCCCGTGGATCTGCGCGACCAGCGGATGCCGGCAGCGTTCGAGCGCCGCGGCGGTGGCGTGCATGTCGTGGCCGTAGGCGATCGCCTGCTCGCGGTTGGCGCGCTCGGTGGCGAATTCGCCGATGTCGTTGCCGGGCGAAAAGCTGCGCTCGCCGGCGCCGCGCACGATGATGCAGCGCACCGCGTCGTCGGCGGACAGCGCGTCGATCGCCGTGCCGAGCGCGCGCCACATCGCGCGCGTCAGCGCATTCAGCTTGGCCGGGCGGCTGAGCACGACCGTGGCGATCGGCCCTTCGTGGGTGACCAGGATCCCGTCGGTCATCGCTCGGCTCCGCGGCGCGGGAGGGCGGGCGCGCGCACCGGGCTCACTCGGCGCGCACGCCGAGTTCCTTCACCAGCGTGGCGTACTTCGCGAGCTCGGCCCGGATGAAGGCCGCGAACTCCTCGGGGTTGCGCGGGCCGGTGTAGATCAGGCCCTGCGGCTCGAGCCTGCCGCGCACGCCGGGGTCGTCGAGCGAGCGGCGCACCGCCTCGGCGATGCGCGCGACCAGGTCACGCGGCATGCCTTTCGGGCCCATCACCGAGTACCAGTTGGTGACGTCGAAGCCCTTGATGCCGACCTCGACGAAGGTGGGCACCTCGGGAAGCTGCGCCACCCGCGCGGGCGTGGAGACCGCGAGCGCCCGCAGCTTGCCCGACTGGATGTGCGGCAGCACCGGCGGCATGGTGTCGAAGTTCATGCTGACCTGGCCGGCGAGCAGATCGCCGATCGCCTGCCCGCTGCCCTTGTAGGGCACATGCGCGACCTGAACCCCGGTGAGCTTGGCGAAGAGCGCGCCGGCCAGATGCTGCGAGCTGCCCACCCCCGAGGAGGCGTAGGTGAGCACGCCGGGCTTGCTGCGGGCGAGCGCGACCAGTTCGTCGACGCTGCGCGCCGCCAGGCCCGGGTGCACCGCCAGCACATTGGGTACGTAGCCGATGTAGTGGATGGGCGTGAAGTCGGCGGCCGCGTCGTAGGGGGCCTTCGCGACCACGTTGGGCGCGATCACGTTGGAGTTGGCGTGGCCCATCAGCAGCGTGTAGCCGTCGGGCGCCGACTTGGCCACCGCGTCGGCACCGATCATGCCCGAGGCGCCGGCGCGATTCTCGACCACGATCTGCGCGCCGAGCAGTTCCGACAGGCGCGCGCCCATCGTGCGTGCGACGATGTCGGTGCCGCCGCCCGGCGCGAAGCCGACGATCAGGCGGATCGGCCGGGTCGGCCAGGTCTGCGCGGCCGCCAGACCGGGCAGGGCGGTGGCGGTGCCGGCCGCGGCGAGGCGGCGCAGCGCGCCGCGGCGATCAGGATCGAATCGGGACATGGGTGTGGCTCCGTGTCGTGGGAGGGCGTGCGGGGCGGATGCGGGGGCGCGCGGATCGGCCAGAGGGGGGCGCTCAGGGCGCCGGGGCGAGCACGGCCATCGCCGCCTGCACGCCGCCGGCGCGGATCGGCACGCCCGCCTGACCCAGGGCCATCTCGACCCCGCCCAGCGTGCCGATCAGCATCAGGTCGTTGAAGTCGCCGAGGTGGCCGATGCGGAACACCCGGTCGGTGAGGCGGCCCAGCCCCTGACCGAGCGACAGGTTGAAGCGCTCGAGCGCGATCCCGCGCACGGCATCGGCGCCATGGCCCTCAGGCATCAGCACCGCAGTCAGGGCCGGGCTGTACTCGGCCGGGTCGGCGCACAGTACCGTCAGACCCCAGGCGGTCACCGCCGCGCGGGTGGCGCGCGCATGCCGCTCGTGGCGGGCGAACACCGCTGGCAGGCCTTCCTCGAGCAGCATCGCGATCGCCTCGTGCAGGCCATAGAGCAGCGTGGTCGCCGGCGTGTAGGGGAAGAAACCCTTCGTGTTGACCGTGAGCATCTCCTGCCAGTCCCAGTAGGAACGCGGCATGCGGGCGGTGGCGCTGGCGGCGAGGGCCTTCGGGCTGATGGCATTGAAGGACAGCCCCGGTGGCAGCATCAGCCCCTTCTGCGAGCCGGCCACCGTGACATCCACCCCCCAGGCGTCGTGGCGATAATCGATCGAACCCAGCGACGAGATGGTGTCGACCATCAGCAGTGCGGGATGGCCGGTGGCATCGATTGCGGCGCGTACCTTCGGGATGCGGGTGACCGCCCCGGTGGAGGTTTCGTTGTGGACCACGCACACCGCCTTGATGCGGTGCTGCGTGTCGGCGGCGAGGTGCCGGCCGATCGCGGCCTCGTCGGCGCCCCGGCGCCAGTCGCCTTCGATGAAGATCACCTCCAGGCCCAGTCGCCCGGCCAGCCGGCGCCACAGGGTGGCAAACTGACCGGTCTCGCACATCAGCACGGTATCGCCCGGCGACAGCGTGTTGACGAGAGCCGCTTCCCAGGCGCCGGTGCCCGAGGCGGGGTAGATGATGACCGGATGCTCGGTGCCGAAGATCTGCCGCATCCCCGAGAGCACCGACTGCCCCAGGCGCTGGAACTCGGGCCCGCGGTGGTCGATCGTGGGATGGTCCATCGCCCGCAGGATCCGGTCGGGCACATTGGTGGGACCGGGGATCTGCAGGAAGTGGCGGCCGCTGGGATGCGAGTTCAGGGCGAGGCCCCGGGCGAGTTTCATGGCGGACGCTCCGGACGTCGGGTTGCCGCGCAGCCGGTGTCGATGCGCGTGGCCGACGTCGATGGGGTGGGCTCGGCGGTTGAAGCCATGTATTTTGTATGCAAAACTTCAGGCGTTCAAGCGCTGGCCGCGCGCGCATCGGTGCCGCGGCCGGCAATCCCCCGGTGTTCTCCCGGCGACTCCCGCATGCCATCCGACTGCGCCCTCGTCTCCGCCGATACCGATCGTGCGGCTGTGTCGCCCACATCCGGGCCGATCGCCCGCCGCGTGCTTCATGAAGAGGTCGCCGCGCGGCTGCGCGAGTGGATCACCGAAGGGGTGCTCGCACCGGGCGAGCGCCTGAACGAGCGGGTGCTTTGCGACCGGCTCGCGGTATCGCGCACGCCGCTGCGCGAGGCCTGCAAGATGCTCGCCGCGCAGAATCTGGTGGTGCTGCATCCGCACCGCGGTGCGTCGGTGGCGGCGCCGTCGGCCGAGGATGTGTGCCATCTTTTCGAACTGATGGCCGCGCTCGAAGGGCTCTCGGGCGAACTCGCGGCGCTGCGCCACGACGCCGCCGAACTGCGTGAGATCCGTGCGCTGCACCGCGAGATGCTCACGGCGCATGCAGCCGGCGATCTCCCGGCCTACTACCGGCTCAACCGCGCGATCCACGCGGCGATCAATGCCTGCGCGCGCAACCCGATGCTCACCCAGACCTACGACAGCGTGAACCTGCGCATCCAGCACCTGCGCTTCCGCTCCAACTTCAACCGCGCAAAGTGGGATGCGGCGGTGGCCGATCATGAGCGGATGCTCGAGGTGCTCGCGCGTCGCGACGCGTCGGCGATGCGCGCGCTGCTCGAGGCGCATCTGCGCGCCAAGCTCGAGGCGGTGCTCGAGGGCGTCGGTGGCGCAGGTGCCGCCGACGCCGCCGCTGTCGCTCGCCCGGCAGCATGGATGGCGCTGGCCGGAGCCTCGCGATGAACGCCCCGAACCCCGTGTTGCGCCCGGTTGTCTCGCCCTCGCTCGAGCGCAGTCGGCTCGCGCAGCGCCTGCGCCGGGTGCTGCGCGGTCAGGTGCGCTTCGACGCCTTCTCGCGTGGCCGCTATGCGACCGACGCCTCGATCTATCAGGTCGAGCCGGTGGGTGTGGTGATCCCGCATGACGAGGAGGACGTGCTCGCCGCGATCGATCTCGCCCGCGAGACCGGCACCGCGATCCTGCCGCGCGGGGCCGGCACCAGCCAGTGCGGCCAGACCGTGGGGCAGGCCCTGGTCATCGACGCCAGCCCCAGGCTCAACGGCATCGTCGCCTTCGACCGTGATGCCACGCGGGTCGAGGTCCAGCCCGGGGTGGTGCTCGACCAGCTCAACGCCTTCCTGCGGCCGCACGGCCTGTGGTTTCCGGTCGACGTGTCGACGTCGGCGCAAGCCACCCTCGGCGGCATGGCCGGCAACAACTCCTGCGGCTCGCGCTCGATCGCCTACGGCAACATGGTCCACAACGTGGTGGGGATCGATGCGGTGCTCGCCGACGGCACCCGGGAGTTCTTCGGTCCCTTCGGCGCCGATGCCTCGCGGCCGATGGGTTCGTCCCGCACCGCCCGGCTGGTGTCCTCGCTGTTCGAGCTCGGGGCGCGCGAACGCGACGAGATCGCGCGGATGTGGCCGACCGTGATGCGGCGGGTGGGCGGCTACAACCTCGATGTCTTCCACCCGCGCTCCGAGCGGCCGTACACCGCCGACGGCTCGGTCAACCTCGCGCATCTGCTGGTTGGCTCGGAGGGCACGCTCGGATGGTTCCGGCGACTGCACCTGAAGCTTGCGCCGCTACCCGGCCACAAGGTGCTCGGGGTGGTCAATTTTCCGAGCTTCCACCAGGCGATGGCCAGCGCGCAGCACATCGTGCGCCTCGGCCCGGTCGCGGTCGAGCTGGTCGACCGCACGATGATCGAGCTCGCGCGGGCCAACCCGGTGTTCCGGCCGGTGATCGAGACCGCGCTGATCGGCGAGCCCGATGCGATCCTGCTGGTGGAGTTCGCCGGCGACGAGCATGTGGCGCTCGTGCGCCAGCTGGCGCGCCTCGAGGAGCTGATGGCCGATCTCGGTCTGCCTGGCGCGGTGGTGCCGATGCGCACCGAGGCGCCGCAGAAGGCCCTCTGGGAGGTGCGCAAGGCGGGTCTGAACATCATGATGTCGCTGCGCGGCGACGGCAAGCCGGTGAGCTTCATCGAGGACTGCGCGGTCCCGCTCGAGCATCTCGCCGACTACACCGCGCGACTCACCGAGGTCTTCGCACGCCACGGCACGCGCGGCACCTGGTATGCCCACGCCTCGGTGGGCACGCTGCATGTGCGCCCGATCCTCGACATGCGCCGCGGCGACGCTTCCCGCATGCGGGCCATTGCCGAGGAGGCCGCTGCGCTGGTGCGCCAGTACAAGGGCGCGTTCTCCGGCGAACATGGCGACGGGCTGGTGCGCACCGAGTGGGTGGGCTGGCAGTTCGGGCCGCGCCTGACCCGCGCCTTCGAGGAACTGAAGGACCTCTTCGACCCCGACGGTCTGATGAATCCCGGCAAGATCGTTCGCGGCACGCGGATGGACGACGACCGGCTCTTCCGCTTTCCGCCGGGCTACGCCGCGCGCCCGCTGGTCACCGCGCTCGACTGGTCAGCCTGGAACGTGGGGGCCGACCCGCTCACCGAGCGCACCACCGCGCCGGGCACCGGCGACGACGCGGCAGGCGGTTTCGCCAAGGCCGTCGAGATGTGCAACAACAACGGCCACTGCCGCAAGTTCGACGCCGGCACGATGTGTCCGAGCTGGCGCGTGACCCGCGACGAGCAGCACGGCGTGCGCGGTCGCGCCAACACCCTGCGTCTGGCGCTCTCGGGCCAGCTCGGCGCCGACGCGCTGGTCGCGCCGGCGATGCGCGAGACGATGAGCCTTTGCGTGAGCTGCAAGGGCTGCCGCCGCGAGTGCCCCACCGGCGTCGACATGGCGCGCATGAAGATCGAGTTCCTGCATCACTGGCAGCGTCGCCACGGGCTGAGCCTGCGCGAGCGGCTGGTGGCGGGGCTGCCACGGCATGCGCGCCTGCTCGCCCGCCTGGATGCCCTGATCGGTCTTCGCAACCGGGTGCCGCTGCTCGCGCGGCTCGGCGAGCGAATGCTCGGCATCGCTGCCGGGCGCAGCCTGCCGCGCTGGCAGCGGCGCAGCTTCCTCGACAGTCCGCTGGGTCGCGCCGGTCCGCAGGCCGCTGCGCGAGCCGGACTGCCGCCGGTCATCCTGTGGGCCGACAGCTTCTCCGACCGTTTCGAGCCCGACAACCTGCGCGCCGCGCGGCGGGTGCTCGAGGCGGCCGGCTATGCAGTGAGCGTCGCCCGCCCTGCCGCCGCCGATCCCGACCGTGGCGCGCTGTGTTGCGGGCGCACGCTGCTCGGCGCGGGTCTGGTCGACGAGGCGCGCGAGCAGGCGCGGCGCACGATCGCGGCGCTGGTTCCGGCGGTCGATGCCGGTGCGGTCGTCGTGGGTCTCGAGCCCTCCTGCCTGCTCACGCTGCGTGACGAGTTCCTTGCGCTCGGCCTGGGCGAGCCGGCGCGGCGGCTCGCCGCCTCGGCGCTGCTCTTCGAGGAATTCCTGGTGCGCGAGCGCAAGGCGGGGCGCTGGGCGCTCGCGCTGCAGCCGATCGGCGCTTCCGAGGCGCTGGTGCACGGCCACTGCCACCAGAAGGCCTTCGATGCCTTCGCGCCGGTCACCGAGGTGCTGTCGTGGATTCCCGGGCTGAGGGTGCGCGCGATCGAATCCAGCTGCTGCGGCATGGCCGGCGCCTTCGGCTACGAGGCCGAGCACTTCGCCACGTCGATGGCGATGGGCGAGGCGGCGCTGCTGCCGGCGGTGCGCGCCGCGGCGGCCGATGCGCTGATCGTGGCCGACGGCACGAGCTGCCGCCATCAGATCCTCGATGGCGCGGGACGTCGTGCCGAGCATGTGGCGGTGGTGATGGCTCGGGCGATCGCCGCGCCGGCATCCGGAACGGGCAGTGCCACGAGCCCGCTATGATGGTCCGCCGACGGCCGGCGCCTGCCGGTCGTGAACCAACCTGGGAGATCTCCCCATGAATCGAGTCGATGGCAAGGTCGCGATCGTCACCGGCGCGGCCGGTGGCATCGGATCGGCCACCTGCCGGCTGCTGGCTCAGGCCGGCGCCACCGTGATCGCCACCGATCTGCGCCCGGCCGACGGGCAGGCGCTGGTTGCCTCGATCGGCGCCGCGGGCGGGCAGGCGCGTTATGCGGCCCTCGACGTCACCGACGAGGCCCAGTGGTCGGCGCTCGTCGACGAGGTGCTCACCCGCGAGGGCCGCCTCGACATCATCGTCAACAACGCCGGCCTGTACCGGCACGGACCCATCGAAGACGCCTCGATGGCCGAGATGGACCGCCTCTTCGACGTCAACCTGAAGGGCGTGGTGCTCGGCACGAAGTACGGTTTCCGGGCGATGAAGCGCCGGCCGGCGGGCTCGCCGAGTGCCGCCATCATCAACCTGTCGTCGATCGCCGGTCTGATCGGCTCGCCCAACAGCGCGCTCTACTGCATGAGCAAGGGCGGGGTGCGGCTGTTCACCAAGGCGAGCGCGATGGAGGCCGCCCACCTCGGCTACAACATCCGGGTCAACTCGGTGCATCCCGGCATCGTCGACACCGACATGGCGCGCGGGGTGGCCGACTCGATGCGCGAGCGCGGTGTGCCGGCCGGACAGACCGCCGCGATCATGGCGAGCTCACATCCGCTGGGTCGCATGGCCACGGCCGAGGACATCGCCCGCGGCATCCTGTTCCTCGCCTCGGACGACGCCTCGTTCATGACCGGCAGCGAGCTGGTCATCGACGGCGGCTGGACCGCGCGCTGAGCGCGCCTAGCCGAGGTAGTCGTCGACCGACGCGCGCGCGCCGCCTTCCAGGCGCGAATCGTCGGCCATGCGCGCGATCGCTTCGGCCACGCGCTGCGGTGAGCGCAGTTCGCCGTCGGCCTTGCGCTGGATGAAGAGCCCCACGGCAGGGAAGTCCGCCGGTGTCGAGGCCCGGATGGCCGCCTGCATCGCCGTGTCGATCAGGCCCGGGTTGACGTTGATCGCGCGCAGCGGGTGCGCCTGGCTTGCCTGCTCGGCGGCGAGCGTGCGCACGAAGTGCTCCACCCCTGCCTTGGCCCCGCAGTACAACGACCAGCCCGGCAGGCTGCGCTGGGCCGCCCCCGAGGAGATGTTGAGCAGGGTCTTGCGGCAGGCGTGATCCTGGAAGGCTGCCACCGCCGCGGCCATCAGCAGGATCGGGGTGGTGACGTTGGTCTGCAGGTTGGCGAGCACCTCGGGCAGCGGCTTGTGGGCCACCGGGCCGATCGGCGCGAGCACGCCCGCGTTGGCGATCACGAGGATCTCCTCCCAGTCGCGGGCGGCGAGGGGGGCGAGGGTGGTGGTGAAGACCGCGTGCGCGGCCTGCGGATCGGCGAGGTCGGCCCGCACCGACCAGGGATGCGGCGCCGAGCGCGAGAACTCGACGAGTTCCCAGCCGCGCTCGCGGTAGAGCTCGCCGAGCGCCGCGCCCAGGCCGCGCGAGCCGCCGCTGAGGATGACCAGTCTGTTCGCCATGGGATGCTCCGATCGGTGGGAGGCCTGATGGCCGGGGGGCGCAGTATCGCGCCGGACGGGATCGCCCGGCACCGCGACCCGTGCGCGCGTGCGGCCGTTGCGGTCAAAAGCGTTTCACCGGCCCGCGGATTGTTCGCGCGGGCGTGCGGGCGGATAATCCGCGTCCCGAGGCGGCGGGATTCCCCATGCCGTCGCGCTCCCGGCGCACGCCTGCCGTGCCGCCGACCCACCGCGAGGCCCGTTCATGGACCCTCAGTTTCGCAAGGCCGCCCTCGAGTATCACGAGCAGGGCCGCCCCGGCAAGATCGCGATCGCGCCGACCAAGCAACTCGTGAACCAGCGCGATCTGGCGCTCGCCTACTCGCCGGGCGTGGCCGCTGCCTGCGAGGCGATCGTCGCCGATCCCGCCGCGGCCTTCCGCTACACCAGCCGCGGCAACCTCGTGGCCGTGGTCACCAACGGTACCGCGGTGCTCGGTCTGGGCAACATCGGACCGCTCGCGGCCAAGCCGGTGATGGAAGGCAAGGCGGTGCTGTTCAAGAAGTTCGCCGGCATCGATGTCTTCGACATCGAGCTGGCCGAGAACGATCTCGACAAGCTGGTCGATCACATCGCGGCGCTCGAGCCGACCTTCGGCGGGATCAACCTCGAGGACATCAAGGCGCCCGACTGCTTCTACGTCGAGCGGCGCCTGCGCGAGCGCATGAAGATCCCGGTGTTCCACGACGACCAGCATGGCACCGCCATCGTCGTGGGAGCCGCGCTGCTGAACGGCCTGACCGTGGTCGGCAAGTCGATCAGCGAGGTCAAGCTGGTATGCAGCGGAGCGGGGGCCGCGGCACTGGCCTGCCTCGATCTGCTGGTCGACCTCGGCCTGCCGCTGGCCAACATCTGGGTCTCGGATCTCGCGGGTGTGGTCTGGCGCGGGCGCCAGGAACTGATGGACCCCGACAAGGAGCGCTTCGCGCAGCCTACCGATGCCCGCACGCTGGCGCAGATCATCGAGGGCGCCGACGTGTTTCTCGGCCTGTCGGCCGCCGGCGTGCTCAAGCCCGAGATGGTGAGCCGGATGGCGTCGCGGCCGCTGGTCTTCGCGCTGGCCAATCCCACGCCGGAGATCATGCCCGAGGAAGTCAAGGCGGTGCGCCCCGACGCGATCATCGCCACCGGGCGTACCGACTACCCGAATCAGGTCAACAACGTTCTCTGCTTCCCCTTCATCTTCCGCGGTGCGCTCGATGTGGGCGCCACCACGATCACGCGGCCGATGGAGATCGCGGCGGTGCGCGCGGTGGCCGATCTCGCCCGCGCCGAGCTCTCCGACGTGGTCGCCGCGGCCTATGGGTCGGCGCCCACCCCCTTCGGTCCGGAATACCTGATTCCCAAGCCCTTCGATCCGCGGCTGATCGCGCGCATCGCGCCGGCGGTGGCGCAGGCCGCGATCGACAGCGGCGTGGCCACGCGCCCGATCGCCGACTTCGACGCCTACCGCGCGCAGCTCGAGCAGTTCGTCTACCACTCCGGCAACTTCATGAAGCCGATCTTCGCCAGCGCCAAGCTGCTGCCGCGCAACCGCGTCGTCTACGCCGAGGGCGAGGACGAGCGGGTGCTGCGCGCGGTGCAGGTGGTGGTCGACGAGCGCCTCGCGCGGCCCATCCTGGTGGGCCGCCCGGCGGTGGTCGCGCGGCGCATCGAGCGCTACGGGCTGCGGATGAAGCCCGGCGTCGATGTCGAGGTGATCAATCCCGAGCTCGACGAGCGCTACCGCGAGTTCTGGACCGAGTACTGGGAGCTCACCGATCGCAAGGGCGTCACCGCGCAGTACGCGAAGATCGAGATGCGGCGCCGCCTCACGCTGATCGGCGCGATGATGGTACGCAAGGGCCTGGCCGACGGCATGATCTGCGGCACCTTCGGCACGCACGCGCTGCATCTGCACTACATCGACCAGGTCATCGGCCGGCGGCCTGGCGTCACGGTCTACGCCGCGATGAACACCCTGATGCTGCCCAACCGGCAGGTCACGCTGGTCGACACCCATGTGAATGTCGCGCCGACGGCCGAGCAGCTGTGCGAGATCACGATGATGGCCGCCGAGGAACTGCAGCGCTTTGGCATCCTGCCGAAGGTCGCGCTGCTGTCGCACTCCAACTTCGGCACCTCGGGCAGCCCGTCGGCCGTGATGATGCGCGAGACGCTGGCGCTGATGCGCGAGCGCGCCCC
>Ga0315901_10005844_pt1 | contig 14875 bp, 14 predicted proteins | sample LakEriMetagenome_10_FD_203761 | JGI IMG/M metagenome (GOLD analysis project Ga0315901, IMG submission 203761) | Freshwater fungal communities from buoy surface, Lake Erie, Ohio, United States - Buoy 2 MA116 | ecosystem: Environmental > Aquatic > Freshwater > Lake | place: USA: Lake Erie, Ohio... | reverse complement strand
AATAAGGTGCAATATACAAAATTAAATCAAAAACTATTTTCCTTTTTGCGTATTTTTATTTTGATTATGGTATTATCAGACGCACTTATACGCAAACTTATCAAGACCCCATCTAACAAAGCAAAGTTAGATGAGGCACGCCTTACTGAATTAAGGCTTAATGCGTTGTGCAATAACGAGAATAAAAATATCATTTTAGGGGAGTACGCTGCTATGCACCACCCCGACCTTTACGATTTAATCTACTCCCGATTTGCCATGACTGCCGTACCGTTCCTATCTGTGGACAGTGGCACGATTTACGGACATTTTTCTAAGATATTCAACACCTTAGAGGGTAAAGATATTAGCTATTATTTTGAGGATATAGAGGAGTTATACGATTTTGTAGGCTACTTGCAAGAATGTTACCTACCTGAAAAAGGGCAAAAAGGTATAGCAAGTGGTGAATTTTACAAAGAAGTATTGATGAAAGAGGCTTTGTACCGACCCAATACAAAGATATTGATAGATTACGCAGAGGGTGGCAATACAGAAAACCTCCCTTACGTAAGTATGGTAAGGCTAAATAAGATACATGATTACGCCGAAAGTGCTAATGGTGCTTTATATCTAATTACGAAAGAGAATTACAAGGATAACGAACCCACACTTAATAAAACTTACGATTACGAACTCTACCATATTTACGACAGCGAAAAGTATGCTGTTTACAAGAAAAAAGGTAGTGCAATAGACTTAGTTAGCACAACTACACATTCGTTTGGTTATACGCCTGTGTGGTCTGTATCTGGTTACAATCAAGATAGTACGGACTATACCATTAAGAAGTCGCAATTAGTAGATAGTTTACACCGTATTTGGAATTATACATTAGTCGAGAATTGCTACAATCATTACCATTGGCAAAAAGGTTCGCCTCCGAGCATAGGTATTACGGCGGATTGCGACTATATAGAGCCAAATTTCAATATAAGATGTCAAGGGAAAGGGTACATAGAAGTTGATTTGAACAACCCTGCTATTCGCAACGGATTAAGGTCTGACCATATATTTTTCACAAGGTCGGGTGTTCAATCAATACCATGTCCCCGTTGCGAAGCACGTAAAAAAGAAAAGGCTACTTTGGGTAAAGAAATATCAATAGCTTATTCGCATATTTTCCCACGCAACCTGCCCCCTAACGAAAAGATTTTAGAAGTCTTAAAAAATAGTTTGGGCTTTATTCCTACCAATACGGATTATTTAGAATTTGGGAAAAAGTGGCTTATTTCTGAAAAGGCTGCTATTGTGGCAGAAATTTGTGGAGAGGGGTTTAACCAAGCCCAAAGTAAAGAGGCTTTCAATAAAGAACAACTAAATCTAAGCACAGACGATAAGCAAAGTAATTTATCTGTTTTTGCCTCAAAAATAGAAAAACTACAAAAGAATGTAGAAAGTACCATAGCCAAAGGTAGGTACATGACTTACCAAACAATGACTATCTACTATGGCAGAGGGTATTTCTTGAAAGACAGTACCGAGTACCAAGCCGAACTAACTTACTTGGTGCAAAATAGTGGTGACGTATTCAGTATTGTTCAAAGAATAAACGAAGTGCAAAAAGCCCGCAATAGCAGTGATTACATTATGCAAGAGATGGGCAAATTGGTTACAGCAGTAGTACCTTTTGTTGATTTGCCTATAGAAAAAGTGCTTATCAATAAGGCTGTATTAGTTACCAATACTACACAAGATTTGCAGTTTATCGTAAGGGTCAATGCTGTAAACTGGGTGCAAGAGTTCCTAATGATTTATAGGGAAAACCTATTTGCTACGGGTAGCTTGAAAACCTTAAAGAAAAGATTACAAGATTTCTTATACAGCAAAGCCTACGAGATACAACAAAATAATATCCAATTTTTATACCCAAAATACAATGGCAGCAAAGAACAAATTGAACAAGGAAACAGTGGGGACAACGGAGGAAACAACGGAAACAACCAGCCCAACGGAAACCCCAACAGTGGCGAACTCTAAACTTGGTAGTTTAGTGAAATTGCATGTGGGTAAAAGGTTTTGGAATATACGCCAAAAGTTGCAACCTTCTGGCAAAACAAAGCAAGTCGCAGACGAAGTAAGTATAGCAGTTTTGGGAACAGAAAAAGCACCTATCTTAGACAACCGTGTGTACTTTTTCATAGAGATTCCATTGCTTGAAAATAAGTATGAAACACCCGATTATTTAGGGACAACAAAGCCAAAAGAAAAACCCAAAGCAATTCACTCTGTAAGTGAAAAAGACTTTTGTCAAGTGTTTGGGCGTGGGCTGTTTTCGGAAGTGAATAGTATGGGGAAACCGTATTTCCAATGGACTTCGGCAGCCGATTTATTTTGGTTATACGTTGGTATTACACCAGAAATTTTAGCTACAAAGATGCCCCACTATGTAGGTGTTTTGGCAGAGCAAGACCGTAAAATTCACAATGCAAGTGTAATTCTAAAAGAGATTTTTACAACGCATATCGGGAATAATAAGGTAAATATTTTACAAGACATCTTGGTTATTCCTAATGTAACATTCGACCAAATAGATACTACTTCGGTAGCTACAGTAGTTGAAAGTTTGCGAGAACAAATGCCTACACATATTGCAAAACAATTTAAAACCTAAGACTAATGGCAGAATTTAATGTAGATATTATTGGTGCTATTATTCCTCCCGAATACGCATATTGGTACGAAACTATGCGTGAAGATGAAGAAGATAATGGTAATGGTAGATTTTACACGACCTCAAACAACGTAAAAAAAGCTATTAAAGGTGCTACGGCTGGCGACACTATCTATTTGCGTATCAACAGCGAAGGAGGTAGTGTAGTTGAAGGACACTATATCATGTCTTTGTTGCGACAAACTGGTGCAAGATTAGTGGCAGACATTCAGTCTTTAGCAGCTTCGGAAGCTATGTACATGGCAGTAGCTTGTGATGAGGTACGTGGGGCATACCAAGGTATGTGCTTAATTCACAACGTAAGTACCTACGCTGGTGGCACACAATACGAGCTAACTTCCGCAGCTAAAACAGCAGCAGATTTTGATGACATATTAGCTACTACTTTGGCAAACAAGTGTGGGAAACCTAAAGATTATATCATGGAAAAATACTTGCATGGTAAATCAGATGTTACCCTAACAATGGACGAGGCAAAGGCTGAGGGTTTTGTAGATGACGTGTACAATACACCTACTACAACTACCCAAACAAGCAACGGAACAGCCCAAGTTGATAATGCTATTCAAGCATTTTTTGCATTAGGGACAAAAGAAGCTAAACAGCAATTTGCAAACAACCGTATTACAAATTTCAGAAATATCATGGCAAAACAGACACCACCAACTCCGCCAACAACAGTACCCGATAATACCTTAAATATTATCGAGCCTACATTGGCAGAGGCACAACAAGCCGTCTTGACCTATAAAAATCAATTAGAGGCAAAAGACGAGGAAATTACGACATTGAACGCAACTATCAATCAATTAAACAATGATTTGATTGGCTTGAAAAAAGAAATTGCGGATAACTCTACGGAGGCTCAAAAAGCAACTAATGTAGCTGTATTGGAAAAAGAAGTTTTGGCTCGCAAAGTTCAAGACTTAGAAAACTCTTTACACAATGCAATGGTAGCTAATGATATTATCGCTTGTATTGCAGCTTTGCCCAAAGCAAATGGTTTAGGGCATAAATACAGCGACATTGTGCAAATAAAAGATGCCTTTTTGTCGCAATACGCAGCTATTAAAAATGAGCAGGGAGGCTACACTTTCGTTGAAAAGGTATTGAAAACACCTGTGAATGCAAGCACCGAAGACGTAGTAAAAGAATACTGCTCTAAGCACTATGCTAAACACTTCAAAATCCAATACGGGAACGGTGGCAATTCGTTAAACGGCTCTATTGACAACGGTACAAACGAAGTATTGGAAAAAGTAAAAGCAGAAGCAAGTCGTGAGTATCCTGAAAATACGGTTGCTTGGTATGCGTTTGTAAAAAACAAAACAGGTATTGACCTAATGCCAGAAGCTATGCGTAAGGCTTTTACAAAAAAATAAATTTTTTTATCACACTAAACTAACAACATCTTTATACAATGGCAGATATAACCAACGTAACGCCCCCGCAGGAACTTATCTATAGACTTGCGGACAGAGATAACCCAGATAACATGGCACTAACTTCTTTTGAGGAGTTTAGAGGGTACGATGACTTTGTGCCTGTGGAATTAGTAACAAGCATGACTTCAAAATGCTTAGGTTCTGGGGAAACAGAAATAGATGCTTTGCTTGAAAAACGACAAACTGAATTGCATGATATGTCGGTTCAGTTGTTACAGATTCCTGCAAACCCAGTTTCACCCAACTTGAACCCCACTGGTTATGTATCAGATTTGACTTACTTGAAACGTCCTATAGTGGTACAGCCTGTTATCTCGGCAAAAAGAACTATTAATTTGCAAGAGTACGCACAAGCAGACATTTCGTTTGATATTGTCAAGAAAATTGAGTTTGCTATTGCAAAAGAAATGTTACATGGTCTTGGGTCTTTGATTAAAAACGTCAACACCAACTTGGTAACGTTCTTAAAGGCGGAGGCTAGTAACAATGGTGGTCAGGGTACATTTTTCCCTGTAACAGCCCCAGCAAGACGTATCCCACAAGCAGAAACGCAAGCATTCAAGAAAATTCAAGTAAACTGTATTCAGGATAAATTCCCAATGACACAAGGCAGTAAGGTAAAAGTTTTAGCTTCTGCTGAGGCAATGGTAATGAAAAATGAATACGATGAATTAGCTGCTCAAAACGCAAGGAACGCAAGTATTCAGCTTGCACCATTTGACTTTTTCCCATCTAATAGTATTTCGGTAGATAACGCTGTTACAGATGAAAGTTTACTATTAGTTATGCACGAAGGCGGTGCGGGTATCAAGTATTGGACACCACCAATGTATGCCCCAGCAGGTTACGAAACTTTTGACAAAACATTGTCGGTAATGGACGTGCCAGCAGGTTTAATTGGTAACAGCCCTGCAATGCGTGTAGGTGTATATATGGATAGAGATATTTTGAACTCTTTTGGTGCTGCACCATTCAATACACAAATGGCGTATTTGAATAGAACTTGGAATATGATTTTCTTTGTGTTCCCTGTGTTCTTTACACCATTCTCGACAAATCCAAACCACAAGGCAATCGTGCAATACGTAAGAGATATTTAATAGCTATGTTCAACTACTCGATACTTCAAAATTACTTTTTAGGGAAAGTAGGGTTTGCTCAAACTGCAAACCCATGCTACCCAAAAATACACCCTTCGCTGTTATCTACTATAGGTATTACGGTACAAGGGGTTGCTACCTCTTTGTTAGCAAACGAAGTTGTTTATGATAGTATCGATAGTTTGTTCACAGCCCCAGAGATACTTGCAAAAATTCCATTGTGGGACAACGCTACGACTTACCAAATAGGGGACGTAGTACAATATACATCGGGGAGTAATACCTTTGTGTATGTTGCGTTAGCTGCCAACACTAATGTTGTTCCACAGTGGAATTCGAGTAGCTGGGAAACAAATTTATCTAACTATTTGCGAATACAGCACCAATACGCCGTGGCAGAATGTTTGGCTAAAACAGTAGTAGAAAATAATGTAGAGAGAAATCTACGGTCTGTTTGGTCTTTCCATAATGCTTTTACTCGATACACTACACCAATACAAGATACCTATTTGCCTAATGATTTTGTAGGGGTAATCATTCAACTTACTTCGCTGCAAAACTTAGAATTAGTCATCAATCAAATAGGCTTGCAAGTTACACAAGCTCAAACAATACTTTTTTATCTTTTCCATCAATCACAAATAGAACCTATTGCAAGTTTTGAAGTGGTTATCAACGGTGGCGAAGTAAATAAATTTGTTTGGAAAGATGTAATTGATATTGCCACTAACGAGCCTTTACGAATACCTTTTTACAGCGAAACGACAGACGTTGGCGGTGTATATTATTTAGGCTTTTTTAGAGATGACGTAGTAGGCAGTGTATCAATTTGGGACGAGGCAAGGACTATTTTACCGTATTGTCAAGGTAGCTATATTCGTGCGTTTAGTACGCAATTTGATAACAAGCCAAATCTACCTAATGTCGGGTATTATGGCTGGGACAATTCAAGTAACTTTTATACACCGTTCAATTTGAAACTTTCCACGCAGTTAGATTACACTGTAAACGTGAAACAAACTGCACAACAATTTTATAAAGCTGTTCAATACGAAATAGCTTGTAAGTTGCTAATGGAATGTGCCACAAGTGGTCGGGTAAATAGAAGTAACGAAATTGTCAAACAAAAAGCTGCAAATACCTTAAAAGGGTACGAAGTCGTAAAACGTGGGTACGCAACAACTGAGGGTGGGCTTTTGGCTACATTGGCAGACCTAAAAGACCAACTAAAAATAAATTTAAGCTACATAGGCGGCAACCCTATGATTAATAATTTTGGATAACTAAACTAACAAACTAACTTATGTCCACTACCATAGCAAAAATGGGCTTTGTCCCTTATACTTGTCCGGGTGAATTAGGGCGTGGCAGTGTGTATGTAGAGCCATGCGATATTAGTGTTTTGAAAAAAGTAAGGCGTATATTGTTTATGCGTAGAAATGGTGTAAACCCTTTTACGACAGTTGCGGATACTTTGATTGAGGCAAACATGAATGCGTGGTTATCTTTAACAGATGCTGCTGACGCACCCGATAACGTGCATTACACGCCTGACCTTTGGGAAATCACAAAAGCCCCCGGTGCTGCAAATATCATTACATCAAACTCAAACCAACCAGATGTAACTAACTACGGTGATGCTATTGTAACTTTTTCTTTTGCGAACTTAAACCCAGACGATGAAAATGATTTGGCGGTAACTATTCGCAGTAACAAGAAAAATTTGCAAGTGTATTTTGTAACTGAGGATAACGAATTGGTATATCGTGCTATTAGTAATTCGCCCACCGAAGTTCCTTCATTTATTCCTTTGAAGTTAGCTACTTTGCAAGATAAAAGCTCTGATGGTATAGCTAACAATGAGTTAAACACAGGTACGCTGTATATTCGTTCTGAAGATAATTTCAACTGGCGTAAAGTAGCATTACCTTATTCTTTACTCACTAAAACGCAATAAGTCATGGAAAAGAAATATAAATTTATTCTCAAAAAAGCCGATAAGATTACAGAGGATTTTTTGGACAGCGAAAAAAATCAAATTACGAAAGAATTTACAAAGGCGCACGCAGAGGCGTATTGGGCGTATAATGCGAAACATAAACCAACTCAAAATGTGTATATGCCAGCCGATACGTCTTTTGTATTTGATGAAAACGGTAAACTTGTGGAGAAACAAGTAACCAGCACCACAAAAAAAGTTACGGAATAACCTACGGCTACTCTGAAAAGGGTAGCCAAAACTTTATACTATTATGTTTAGAAAAATATTTAGAGCAATAGGGAAATTGTTAAGCCAAATATTTAAAGGCAAAGACAATTTGCAAGAAAACACCAACAAAGTTTTGCGTGTGGTAAATATTATCAAAACCTACGTAAACAGCCCTGTGGCAGATGGTATTGTGGAATTTACACCTACCCAAGATGACAATAAAATTCTGGCAGAACTAAGGGGTATCTTGAATAGGGTTGCTGTTGAATTAGAAATAGTAGCCGATGGTGTCGTATATGAAAATGAAACCGAACTACTATTGCTGCTGCGTGATTATTTGACCAAGTTATCGGCAGTAGCTCAAAAAGGATATTTGCAAATCATAGCTGCTACATTAATCAAATTGCTTGAAAATGAATTGACTACAACAGAGGCAAATTTGATTATTTCGGCTGCGTATTACCAACAAAAAAACACTGATAAAACTAATGCGACTGACTAAAAATTTTACATTAGCAGAGTTATTAGCAAGCCAAACGGCTGTGCGTAGGCAGATAACTGAACAGTTTGCACCAAGTCAAGAAATCATTGATAACTTAAAGGCTTTAACAGAGCAACTGCAAAAAATTCGTGATTTAGTAGGCGTAATCCACGTAACAAGTGGGTATCGGTGTAAACGGTTAAATCGTATCATTGGCGGTGCTGCAAAAAGTCAGCACATCAAAGGGGAGGCGGCGGACATTGTTTTTCGTGGTGAGGGTGGCAATGAATTACTTTTTGAAACTATCAAAAACAGTGGAATAGAGTTTGACCAACTTATTGATGAATTTGACCACTCGTGGATTCACCTAAGTTTCAAAAGAAGTGGCAAAAACCGCAAACAAGTTTTGAGGGCAGTTAAAAATATAGATGGTAAAACAATTTATATCAATGCCTAATGATAACTACATTCCAAAAATACCTACAAACATTTGGGCAAAAGATTAAAATTTTGCCCAATGTCGCTGAGGCTACGGTTTTAGATGTAATAGATAGTAATTCAACTATCTTGGAAAATTTAAACCGTAAACAGCTACGAGAAGGCATACGGTCTGATGGTACTGAAATTAAACCGTATTATCGAAACATACTTTACAAGGGTAGATTGCGACCAGTGGACTTACGAAATACTGGGGCTTTTTACCAAAGTATTACCGTTGAAGTTACTGATGACACCGTAGAGATAGACGCAAAAGATAGTAAAACCGAAAAGTTACAAACCAAATATGGTAAACTAATTTTAGGTTTAACTATAGACAACAAAAGATTATTTTTGCAAAGAATGACACCACAAATTAACGAAAGACTACATACATGGCTACAAAGATAATCCGTTCGGGTAATAATGAAGTGGGAGCTAATAATATCTTGACCAAAATACAAGACTTATTAGCAGGTATGCAATATCAAATAGGGGCTACTCTATACGATTGGTTTAGCACTATCTACCCCTTTGTAGAAATTAGTCAAGTAGATGGGCAGCCAGTGGTGTTTATTCAGGAAAACGACTACCGTACTCTTTTAGATGACACCCAAAAAGCTATTATATTTTTTTTATTGGGCGACATGGAGCAGCAGCAAGATGGTGGCATTTTTTTAGCAGACGTTAGTATGTTTGTTTGGTATAGACCAAAAAATTTCAGTAAATTCAGGAGTATTAAGCAAGTGCTTATTTCAGAAATAAGCAACAAAGTTATCAAGTATTTACCACCAAGAAATATTCAAAGTTTGCGGTTTATCGTAAATAGTCAAGACGTTTGGCGTGGACTAAATATAGATATGTACGAATTGCAAAGCACCCAACCCTTTGATGTTTTGCGTGTAGATATGCAACTTTACATAGATATTTCTTGCTTAGACACTTATATTTCGGATATAAATGATTTATCACAATGTAACTAAACTGTAACGAGTATGGATAACACAATTTTAGTAATAGGTTTTTTGGTCAGTTCTTTAGGAATTAGCACCATTATAGGTTTTATTGCAAAAATCTGGTTCAAAACCGAAACGCATGACAAAGATTTACAAAGGGTAGAAAAGGATTTACAAAACCTCAAAGAAAAAGAAAATAAAGATTTTGAGGAACTAAAAAAAAAAAATGAATTAGTATCTTTGGCAGTCGCAAAATTGGAAACATTGCCAAGCGACATCAAAGAAATTAAGCATGATATACGCAATTTAGTTACTGCGTTTAATGCTACTGTAAAATAAAACCAGCTATGAAACAATATCTTTTTGAGAGTTCAATACAGACTATCAACGCATTGAATTACTTTGCGTTTTACAAGCATTACCAAATTTTACAAGCAAGTTTACCCTATGAATTTAGCACACAGGTAGGTTTGATTAATGCTGTTATTCAAAGGGTAAGACTAAACGAACCCAAAGAAAACACGATACAAAATTTAGAGAATCTCAAAAAAGGTATTGCGGACACTTACAACAATTCCTATCGTGCTTTAGTAGCTTTGGCGTGTTTGTGCCAAAAGATAAAAGAAGGCAATAAGCCAGAACCTACCTATGTAGATGTACGGAACGACTATGAATTAACTCTTTTTGCCCAAGAACTTTACACCGAGTTAGGGCAAAACTATTGGGTGCTATTCCAAGACATACAAGCTAAGTTTGATAAAATACAAACCGAACTAATGACTATGTTCCCTGCTGTATTCAAACGGAACTTAGCTCCGTTCTTTGCTGCAAAAGATGCCTTACTTGGTATTAACCCAGATGACATAGACAACCCAAATTGCGAAGACCCAGTAGAGGCTTGTTTACTTCGCATACAAGAGGCTTTTATCAAAACAAACCACCCTATCAAGTTGTTGGTAAAACCGACAGACGATGACCAAGATTTTGAAACTACTTATTGGCGTGAGGTACTGCAAATGTCCCAAACATTAGGCTATGATGAACAATGGCTACGGACAAATTCCATAGCCACTTTTTACTCAAGACTTCAAAACGAGAAAGAAAAAGCAGAATTGTTTGAGGCTAAAAAATAGCTTACAAGCCTGTGAATTTCTTTGGCTTTGTTGGGTTTTCGTAAACGGTTCTTTCTGTTTTGCCTTGTTCTTTAGCGACTATTGCCAAATAGTCTTTGGTAGTTTCCACAGACACTGTAGTTATATTTATCTTTTCTTTTACGGCTTTGTCTACGCCTTTGGCTATTGCTTCAGTAATTCGACTTTCGTTCAATGCAAAATTATTTTGTAATTGCACTTGGTAGTTAGCTAATTGCTTGTTCCCTTTTTGCAGACTACCCAAAACGTCAGTGTCAGCTAATTTACCTTCATTGATTAGTTTCAATGTTTTGGGTGCATTATCCGTTCCTTTAGCAGTAATAACAGACTCGCCACGAGATAACCACGCAGGAATAGAATCACTTGTTTCTGTGCCTTCACCCTCTAAATCAATTACTCCTTTTGCGAACTTCTTTTTACTGAATGTTTGTACTATAGCAGCAGCAGCCGTAGCTTGTACGGATTGTTGCAAAGCTATATTGACTTTTTCTCCGTTTTTTAGTGCATTCAAAAAAGCAGTAATGCCAGCCGCAGCTACAGCATTGTCTATGTAGGATAATAAAGCCTCTTGTGCTGCATTGTTGATAGGAGTATTGAAAGCATTAGCCCTACTTTGTTTATCGAGTTCGGCTTGGTCTGCTTTTAGCTTTAGTATTTCTTCTTGACTAAGTTGTAATTCTTTGGCTTGATTTAATTGCTGTTCAATACTACGTTTCCGTAAATCAATTAGTCTTTCTTCTAATTGCGTATCATTTATTACACCATCGGCACGTTGTTTCCGCAAAATATCCTCTTGACTCTTGAGTATCTTTAGAGTTTCTTCAATAGGATTTTTCGCAATTTCGTTATTGATTTCCAACTGCCTTGTTTTGAGTTTCGCAATTTCCTCTTCGCTTAACTTTAAAGCCTCAGCATTTTTTAACCTATAGTCAATACGCTGTTTTTCGATATCCAACAAAGATAATTCCAAGTCTTGTTCTGTAATCAACCCTTGTAACCTTTGCTGTTTATATTGTTCCTCTAATAGGACCAATTCATTTAGCCTACTTTTGCGTTCTTCTAATGCTACATTAGGGTCTTGGTCGTTTATCACAACAGCAAATTCAATTTTTTGCTGTTCTTTCAACAACTCATTGATTGCCTGAATATCTTTTTTAGTTTTCTCTATAAATTCAGGTCTTTGGCGTGCAGGTATTTTCGCCTCCTCAGCATTAAGGGCTTTGGTTAGTTTAGCTAATTCTTTTAGCAATTCGGCACGAGTCTTAAACTTTTCTGCTATTGGGTCGCCTTGTGTAGTTGTGTCATTTGTTGTTTTATTTTTATTAGTCGTAACTTCTCCACTATCCGCATTTACAGTAGGTACGGATAATTCTTTCAAAGTTTTTTCGTAACCAACCTTAAACGCATTTGCCACGCTTTGCCCCTCTGCAAATAGGGCATCTTTTAGTTGGGTAAAACTAATTTCACCTTTCGCAAACTGCTTGATTGCGTCTGTAGTATCAACAAACTCTATTTTGAATATACGAATGGCATTTGCAGCTCCAAATAACGTAGCCACTAACCTTTTTATTGTTTCCGCAAAGGTTTCTACAATTACACCAGCTACCCCAAAGACTGGGTAGCTGGTTTCAAACTCACTAAAAAACTTTGCTATTTTATCTACCGTACCCTCACCAAAAACACTATCAATAATCTGCCCCAAACCCTCAAATGCTTTCTCAAAGGAAGCTCCAATAGTAATAAAGGCATCTAATATGTCATTGACATCTTCTAAAATAGTGGTCTTTATTTTTTCAAAAGCAAGAGATAAAGTTGTTCCTACGTTTGAAAACTTACTACTAAATTCATTGAACTGCTCATTAGTTTTTGTTTGAGCTTTAAGCAATGCAAGTGTATTTTTTTCTGCTTTAGTCAATTCTTTATTGACACCTTCAAGACTTGCAATAATCTCAAACCCTTTTATACCTAAATCCTCACCAGGACCACCAAATAAATTAGAAATAATAGGCTGTGCGTTTTTACCGTTAGCCTCTAATTTTACAATAGCCTGTGATAATTTTTGTATTGCCTCAAATCTTTTCCCTTCGCTAAACAACTTGGTTACCTCATCCCCGTCTTTCCCCAACGTAGCCAAAGCCTCTTTTTGAGCTTTAGTCAAGTCGCCTAAACGTAGTTGCCCCTCTTTGATGGTATCTAATAGTTTGTCATCAAATATACCTGCCTTTGCACTTTTGGCTTGTAAATCTACAAATTGTTGGTAGGTTACACCAGCACGAGCTACTTGTGTAGAATATTCACGAATATTATCCAAAGCATTTCCGTTAATGTCCCCTCCACGAGCCAATAACTCTTGAACTCCCCTTAAAGCCTCGCCCTGACTAATGCCAAATTCTTTAGAAGCAGCATTTGCAGCCCTTAAAACTTCGGTGTATTCCACGCCAAAAGTTTTAGCCGTTGCTTGTATGCCAGCCGTAAACTCGAACAGTTTTTGCCCTGTTAAGCCTGTGATACTTTCAGTTTGTTTTAATTCTTTATTCGCCTCTTGTACTGCCTGAATTAACTCTCCTAACTTTTCTATGCCTATTTCTATTGCTTTGGTAAACACCGCAGCCCCGACAGCAGCAGCCCCACCAGCAGCAAAGGTAGAAGCTAATCCGCCTGTTACACCATCTAAAGCACTTGCATAGTTACCGACATTGCGGAAACTTTCGCCAATGCTACTATCAAATTCTTTTAGTTTTTGGTCATTCGCAGCTATTTCGGCTTTTAGTCTTTTTGCAGCCTCAGCATTCGCCCCAAACACATCTGGTAAAGATTTTAGTTCTCTTTTTAATGCAGCCGTTTTTCTACTTAATTCGTCATAACTCCCAGCAGCAGCCTCTTGAATTACTTTTTGAGCCTTAAACCCTGCGGATAACTTTTTAATTTCTTTGTCTAACTCTTGGGCTTCTTTGGTCAAGTTTTGAAAAGCCTCGCTACCTGCGTCCACCTTTGAAGCCTCAGCAATGACTTCTTTGTATTTTTGTTTCAATCCATTCAAACTCCCCTCTAACTCCTCATTAGCCTTTTTACTTTTTTTAACCTGCTCCGCAGACTCCTTATATGCTTTGTTTTGCTCATTAATTGCGTTGGTAGTTTCTTGAATTGTTTGGGCAAAGTTCTTTGAAGCGTTGGGTGTATTTGCTACAACGTCCTGCCACTGCTTAATAGTAGCTTTTGATTTTTCTATTGTTTTGGTATTCTCTTGCAAGTGTTTATCGAGTCTTTTGGAAAAATCCGAAAACGAACTATCTAAAGACTTCAAAGCATTGCCTATTTCATTCATGGCTTGAATGAATGAATCATTATCAATAAAATCCCCCGAACTATATACGACCTTTGCCATTACCTTTTTTGTTTTTTAAAAATATATCAATCAATACTAATACAAAACACATAACCGCCACCATAAACAATCGGTGCTGGTAAATAACTAATATCGTTGGCAATAATAGTATTGCGTTGTCGTTCAATTAGTTCTCTTTTATACATATTAGCTAATATACCATTTGTTAAGTGATTGACTGTAAGTAAATGTTAAACTATCACCAGCAACTACGTTAGTGGTTATCAATTGCGTTGGGTTTGCTAACTGCCCGCTAACTATTGTAGCACCATTTGTATTGCCTATTACCGTCAATGTGTCAATTACATTGCCACTTGTAATATCGCCGCCAAAAAACACCTTAACTTCTTTGCCATCAGCTGTTGGATTAGATAAAGTAATAATCAAGTCGGTTAATGTACTTATAGGGTTTACTACTAAAATATCTGTAGTATCTCCAATAGTAACAGCTCCCAATATAATACTATTGTAATATTCAATAATAGAAGGTTTGTTATCTACATAACTTTTTTGCACATAGCTATTTGCTGTATAGTTAGCAGAAAAATCATCCTCTCCTTCTAATCCTTTTACAAAAACTTCATCTTTTATAATGATTCCGTTGTTACCTATGTTTATTTCAATGGTTTGTCCCCCTACTGTTCTTCTAAGAAGGCTACTACCATTTCCAATTTCCATTAGATTGGAAGATGAATCAGTAAAATCAATTGATTGAATGCCTAAAACATTAGGCTGCACATCTAAAACAGTTTGATTAGTTGTATTGTTGTTCAATACAATAAATCTTGCCAACCCACTTCCGCCTATTGATGAGAAGGTTATTTGCCTATCGTCTAAATTAACCGTTCTATCGCCTGTTAAATTGCCATCAGCAGTATAAATGTTTGGTACGTCATCTTCAGTAAGATAAGGTAAACCATTAAAAAAGGCACAATAGAACTATAATTATTTACAGCTA
>Ga0315901_10005841_pt1 | contig 14878 bp, 14 predicted proteins | sample LakEriMetagenome_10_FD_203761 | JGI IMG/M metagenome (GOLD analysis project Ga0315901, IMG submission 203761) | Freshwater fungal communities from buoy surface, Lake Erie, Ohio, United States - Buoy 2 MA116 | ecosystem: Environmental > Aquatic > Freshwater > Lake | place: USA: Lake Erie, Ohio... | reverse complement strand
TGCCCATAAAAATTTTGCATTTGAGATTAAGTAAGGCACAAGCAGTCGCTGTCGCTACACCATGTTGACCTGCTCCTGTTTCGGCCACAATTTGTTTTTTGCCGATTTTCTGGGCGATCAAAGCCTGTCCTAGAGCGTTATTGATCTTGTGAGCGCCGGTGTGATTAAGATCTTCGCGCTTGAGATAAATCTTAGATTTGTTATGGTAATGCTCTGAAAGCCTCTTGGCTAGATAAAGAGGGGTTGGGCGGCCGACAAAATCTCTAAGTAATCCATCTAACTCTTTTTTAAAATCAATATCTTTTTTAAAAATTTCGTAGTTTTGTTCAAACTCTTGCAAAGCTGGCATTAAAGTTTCAGGCACAAATTGCCCGCCAAATTTCCCAAAATAGCCCTTTTTACAAGTAGTTTCGCTCATGGTCTAGGGCTTAATTTTACCCTTAAACACGCGTTACTTGAATTTTAAACCCCAAAAATGCTAAAATATTAATTATGATGACTGCAAATGTAGCTAATAGAGCTACAAACAGTCTCTCATCAGCGAAGCTGGGAGTCAGCCAGGATAGAAATCCTGCAAGATCCTTAGTTCAAGCAGGTGTATCTCTTGCAAGATTAGAATTAGCTAATTCTATTTCTTGTTTAGGTAAGGCAGTAAGTGAAGCAGCTTATAATTTCGCTCATCCTAGAAGCCTTATGAGAGAAAGTAAAGCACTTAAAGCTTTACACGCCGCTTAAGCTAAGCTACTGAATATTCCATAGATGTAATATTCAGAATTTTTCTAATTAAGGATTCGCTGAAAAACGAAGTTTTGAGGCGGAATCCGCCTAACAAAAATATTAAGGATCCACTCCCTGAGCCAAGATTTTCTCTTGGCTCAGGGTTGAAAAATCGACTAAGTCGCATTTTTCAGTGGATCCTTAATTGATTTTTTGAGGATTTGAGTTTTTGGGCGCCCAACAAGGGTCTTGATGTTTTGGTTTTGAATATCAAATAAAATTTCGTGCCCAAGAAGAGATTTGTCTTTATGCTGAGCGAATGCGTTTCCTGTGAGTATGGCGTTTTCTGGTTTGTTGTTTTTGTTTAGTGTAAGAGTGATTTGACGAGATTTACCAAAAGTGTTTTGGCTATGGACCTCGCTCTGGGACTCGATCCTGTCAGAAAGTGCCGTTAGGATTTTTTCTTTGTCTTCGTAAATGACTATATCTGCAAAAAGATAAGTAGGTTTGTTTTCGTCGTAGTAAAACACTTTTACGTCTTCACTAGCTTTAAGCATTGAGTTTGCGGGAAAGAAAAGTAAACTTTTGGATTCGATTCTTTTGTCGGTATCGATGGCTATTACATCGCCTAAAAAATCCACAAACTCGGTCTTACCTTTTTTATTATTGATTTCGATTTTGTCAGAAATGATTTTTAGATCATCTCTAAAAAAATGAACCCGCTTGTAATGGTCATTAGGAGCTGGTTTGCCAGACGGACTATTCTCATCAAAGGCTCTTACCAGGGCAGTTTCGGAGTTAAGGTTATATTCTTGATACCAAGAGTAGATAAGCATTTCTTTATTTGCTTCTATAATTTTTGTTTCTACCAGTAGTTCGTCGCTTGCAAAACAACTAAAAATCGAAGTTTTAACATTAAAAAACATTTCTTGAGCTTTGATTTTTAGATCCTTAGAATCGAGCTCGGCGTTTTCTACAAATCTCACTAAAGCCGGTTGCCCATTAGCATCTGAGTCCACAAAAACTTTGGGTGCAGAGATGATGTAATTGCCCATTTTGATTTTTACATTACCCATTAAAACCGAATTACCTTCTTTATAATCAAGTTTTTCGGCTGATAAAATTTTTAGATCTTTTAGGTTTGATTTTTCTAAGTCAAAGGCTCCAGCACGCGTGCCCACTAAAAAAAGAGTCGTGCAAAAAGCAAAAAATAAAATCCTAAGAGTGGACATTCCCTTCAAAGGATACCAGAGAGGAGTCAAAATCGTAACGAATTATATCGGCAAATATGGTATTACCTTTTTGGGTGGCGCTTGGATTCCCACTAAAGATGCCGGTTTTCGGCTTCTTATTAGGGTGGGGGGTGACATCTAATCTTGCAGCGGAGCAGTTTATTTCAGCGCTAACAACCCTTACATTATTGAGAGCTTTGATCTTGCCGTTTTTATAAATCTCGATTTTTTCTGCTCGTAATTCTTGATTATTTTTCAGATCTAGTTTGGCTGAGCCTTCGGCAATAATGGTCAAATCCGCTTCGCTATTGACAGTGATCAGGTCAGCGCTTAGTTTCATTCCATCTTTAGCAGAGTTAAGTGTGCTATTAGTTTTGCTGATTATAGTCTTAAAATCTTTTGTTATAGACCCTTCTGCGCCAATTATCTCATAACCGCTATCGGTATTTAAGCGCCAGGAGTCTTGGAAGCCAATTACTGAACTGGATTCAGAAAATAAAATTTTGCCTGCTTGGATTTTGATTTTTTGGTTGTTAGTGTCGAGCCTGGCATCTTTGACGAGTTCTACTGCCTGAGAGCTTTTGTCGAGTATCGCGTAAGCAGAGCTGATGGTAAAACCTTTTTCATCCCCAAAATATTTAAGCTCAGGGTTTATAATCTTAGCTTTTGTTTCATCACTAGTAGCTTCTGCGTGGCTAGAATTCAGTGTCCATTTGGGTTTGTTGGTGATTCTGTCGATTTCTTGGATAACATAGTTATCGAGCTTGAGATTGACCTTAGAAAAATCTTCTGGAATTTTGGTGTTATAAATTCTAAACAGCCCAAATAGAGCACAATAAATAAAAAAACCTAGCCCCAATATTATCGGGGCTAGAGTGATAATTTTAATTTTGTGACGATTATAAAAACTAGGAATCACTTAATTAGTTTTTATTAGCTGTGCCAGCTTTTTGTCTTTTTGTAAGTTCTTCTAGCTGATTGCCAAGAGAGTGAACTTGCTCTTGAATATTTTCTGCAGATCTTCTTAGCTTTTCATCAGCAAAATCTTTTAGATCCTTGATCTTGACTGTAGCTTGATCTTTTAGATCTTCAAGTTTATCTCTCATATTCGCGAAAAAATCACTAGAACCCATCTCGATATCTCTTCTAAGCTGAGCGCCAGTTCTATCCGCTGTTAATATTCCCACTAGGTAGCCGGCCAATACGCCGAAAAACATACCAAACAAGAATTTCAAAAATCCATTACCTCTATTATTGTTTTCCATGATTACTATTTTATCGCACTCCTTTTTATTTTCGCTTGAAAAAATTTCCTACCAAGTCCATAAAACCCTCTCCAAGACTAGAGCCTAGGTTAAACAAAAAAGCACCAGCTTGGCTAAGTGTTTGTCCAGCGCTATTTATTTTGTTATTTACCGCCACTACATAGTCTTTTAGCAAGCTTATAAGCGTATGAAGCGCTTCAAGAGTCCTTGCCAATTGGATTAGAACAGGCACAAAGAAAATGATAAAAATTACCGAGCTTAAAGCCAAAAAAGCAAGACTGATAACTAAAACCAAATCAATTATTTCCATATTAAACGTCATTTGTGTTTACCTCTTTTATTTTTTTAGGTGGGAATTTGGCTTCTTTCCAGCTTTTTGGCTGGTTTTGAAACCTTTCCCTTAATTTATTGACGCTTTTTTTGGATTTATTTATCCCCAAATTTACTCCAAAACTCAGCTCTTTATAAATTGTTAAACCAATTTTTAAAAACGCATTACCCAGGTCTAAACCATTGTCTATAAGGTTTTTGACCCCATTAGGTAAGCGGGACATACGATTGAAAAAGGTTTTTCCGGGCAGAGGCAATAAAAATATTGCGGCCATAAAGCCCGCAACAATGCCGCCAAGAAAAAATAAAAACCTCAACATCAACAGCAACCCACTAGGCTATTATTCCCATTTTTTTGGTTTTTTAAACAGGTAATTTTGCTTGAAAAATCAACCTTTTGGATTAAGATAAAAGAGGCAAAATCCAATTAGATCTGGGCTTTATCATGAGATAATTAGATTTATTAGGAAGTTTAAATGAAAAGATCAGATTTTAAAACACGGGTGGAATTAAATAAAGCGCAGCAAGAACTTGAAAAAACCTGGGGTTTTGAAACGCGTTCTATATTAGTCGGGCAAGCGCCGGATCCAGCTACGGGCTCAACTATTTTTCCAATTTATCAAACTTCTACTTTTACCCAAGCTGGCATTGATGAAAACAAGGGCTATACTTATTCGCGCACCGGAAACCCCACTAGGACAGCTGCTGCCGAGGTTTTAGCTTCGCTTGAAAATGGTCTTAAGGCTTTTATCTACCCATCCGGGATAGCGGCTATTCACGCTGTAATGCAGATTTTTAAGCCAGGTGATCACATTATTTCTAGTAGTGATTTGTATGGGGGCGCTCATAGATTATTTAATATGATTATGGCTCCGCTTGGTTATGAGTTTGATTTTGTGGATGCAAGGTATATTAGCAATATCGAATCAGCCATAAAACCCAATACCAGATTGGTTTGGCTGGAATCACCGACTAATCCTCTTATGAGACTTTGTGATATTAGAGGAATAGTTGCTGCCATAGAAAAAATAAATAAGGGTCGCAGTCCTGAAACTAAGGTAATGATTGGTTTTGATAATACTTTTGCTAGTCCCTTCCTCCAAAGACCTCTTGAAATGGGCGTGGATATTGTGATTCATAGCGGCACTAAATATTTAGGCGGGCACTCGGATGTTTTGATCGGTGCAGTAGTGGTGCGCGATCCCGCTCTGGCTGAGACTTTTACTTATAACCAAAACGCAACAGGCTCGCTTGCTGGACCTTTCGATTCGTGGATTTTGATGAAAGGTATGAAGACTCTTGCTGTTAGAATGCGCCAGCATCACGCTAATTGCCAGGTGGTCGCCGAGTGGTTAGAAAAGCACCCTCGCGTTAAAGCCGTTCACTGTCCGGTGTTAAAAACCCATCCTCAACACGAACTCTACAAAACACAAATGGATATGTATAATGGCATGCTTTCTTTTGAGTTTGATGCTGATTTTGAATCTGTAAAAAAACTTGTAAGTTCGACTAATATTTTTCAATTAGCAGAATCTCTGGGCGGGGTGGAGAGCTTGATAGGTCATCCAGCGAGCATGACGCACTTGGCTGTGCCACGTGAACGCCGCTTGGAGCTTGGGATCTACGATAATTTAATTAGGTTATCAGTCGGAATAGAAAACGTAGAAGATTTAATTGCTGATCTAGAACAAGCATTTAAGGGTGTAGTATGATTAGTAAAAGTGAATTTCAAAACAGAAGAAAAAAAGTTTTAGACTTTTTGCAAGACATGTCTAATCGCGATAAAACCAAATACAAAGCGGTTTTTAGAAGCGGCTCGCAAAAAATATTTAGTAACGATGTTAAATATCCTTTTAGGGTAGATAGTGATTTCTATTACTTGACTGGATTTGCCGAGGCTGATTCTATTCTGGTTCTAGATCCTTTTTGTGATCATCCTTACACGCTTTATGTACAGCCAATAGACCCTGTTTATAGTGTTTGGGAAGGTCATAGAGAGGGGCTTGGCGGGGCGATGAAGCATTTTCAGGCGGATATCTCTTTTGAGGCTGATGAGTTTGATGATGTGAAAATTCCTAACACTAATAAAAATTATAGTCAGACTAAAGATATAAAAGATTTTGTGCATGGACTAAGATCGATTAAATCTGAATCTGAAATAGCTCTTATGCGCAAATCTGCTCAAATCGCTGTCCAAGCACACCGTGTAGCAAAAGAACATATAGAGCCAGGTGTTTATGAATATGAAATTGAAGCATTGTTGAATAACGTTTTTAGGTCTCAAGGCGCAAGCGGCTGGGCTTATCCAGCGATCGTAGCGTCCGGCAAATCCACTTGTATACTGCATTACACAGTTAATAACAAAATTATCCAAAAAGGTGATTTAGTCTTAATTGATGCTGGTTGTGAATATGAATATTACGCTAGTGACATTACCCGCGTGCATTGCGCTGGCATAGAAATGAATCGCCAGCAAAAAGATATTTATGATGTGGTGCTATCTGCTCAAAAACAAGCAATAGACTCTGTTAAGCCAGGATTTAGTTTTTTGGAGTCGCACGAGCTCACTACTAAGCTCATGGCAGAAGGTTTAGCGGATCTTGGTTATATAAAAGATAAGCATGATCCTGAGCAAATCAAAAAATACTATATGCACGGTACCGGTCATTCTCTAGGTATGGATGTACACGATGTAGGCGTAGATAAAAAAACTACTAAGTATATACCCGGCATGGTGACTACGATTGAGCCAGGTTTATATATCGCTGAAAAAAACATTGGTGTGAGAATTGAAGATGATGTTCTTGTTACCCCTTTTGGGCATGAGGTCTTGACTCAAGGTTTAGAAAAATAATTAAGGATTCGCTGAAAAACGAAGTTTTGAGGCGGAATCCGCTGGATCCTTAATTATATTTTTTGAGTACACCTTGATCTGCAAAAATTTGGATTTTGTTTTTGTGATGTTTGATTATATAGCCAAGTCCCGTGTCTGGGTCTTGGAAACCGGCTTGCAAGGAGAGAGCTTTATCTTCGCCCTTTGCAACTATTATGATTTTTTCGAGTTTGGCTGATCTAAAAATGTCCGTTCCAATGGTGATTGCTGTCTGGCAGTTATAGGTCTCTTTTGCTTTTTGCGAAAGATTAACTATTGCGGTGCTAGAGTTAATAAAATCTTCGCCAATAAAAGCAATATGAGCCGTGCCAGGATCCGGTCCTAGACCGGCAAATATTACTCTTGGTCCAGAGCCGCTCTTAATGAAGCGATCAAAGCCTTCAGGATTATTAACATCTATCGCATAAAAATTATTACCACACTGTTTGATTGGCTCAGCAAGAGTAGAGCGAAGTGTTTCAGAAAAAACCACATTACCTTCAATGAGTTCATCTAGATGAGAGATTTTTAGCTCGGGGTGGATAGAGTGGCTTTTTTGGATTACAGTATCTTGGCTGTTGATGAGGTCTCTGGCGTTTATTCTTTCGTAGCTAAAATGCTCGTTAACAAGAGGATAAATCCCTTCTTCAAAAGTTTTACCTAGTGGCAAAAGTATTAACCCAGGTTTTTGGAATTCATCTATCATCATAGAAGCCACTACCTGATTGAGTTGGCTGGTGGTCGAGAAATCTTTGATGATGTCGTAGTCTATATCCATGGAAGCAAATCAAGATCTAAGATTTTGGTATTGCCATGCTTGATTATAGAATCAATAGCTGATGAGTTTCGTTTGGCAATGTCCGGATCGAGGTCTTCAGATCTCTTAGAGACTATTATGCCACAGATTTTTATTCCTTTTTCACGTGCGTAAGCTAGGCTCAAAAGGCTATGGTTAATGGTCCCAAGATCAGGTCTAATCACTAATACTAACTCTAAATCTAAGGCTTTTATTAGATCAGTCAACATGTCTTTGTTATTAAGAGGCACAGCTAAACCGCCAGCTCCTTCTACTACTATAAATTTATGCTTGGATTTTATTGTTTGAAAATCACTTTTGATTTTTTCTAAATCGATAGTTTCGTTTTCTAGCCAGCTAGCGTAATCTGGTGAAGCTGGAAATTTAAAATTATAACTATTATAAATAGCTAAATCAGGATATTGGTTTTTTATAGTCTCAAAATCTTTATCTGAGCCGGTTTGGACAGGTTTGTAGTAAGCGATTTGCTCTGGCAAAAATATTTTAGAATCTAGCAAGCGAGAAATAATCTTGCTTGAATAATAGGTTTTACCGACGTCTGTATCTGTAGCGCTTACAAAAATCATTTTAGAATATTGACTTCGATATTAGTCTGATTAACTACTGGAGCAGGTTCTAGCTCCTCGATTTCTTCATCGCTAAAGCCAGAATATTTATTAAGTATCAAGCAGGAAATAGAATCAAAAGTGACATTTACCATAGTGCGGGTCATATCAAGAATTCTATCTATGCTCAAAACTACAGCAATAGCTTCTAGGGGCAAGCCTACAGCCTGAAACACAACAGCCAGCGTAACCAAGCTCCCATGCGGTATTCCTGGCGTCCCGAAGGTCGCAATCAAAACCATAAACACCACAAAAATCTGTTTACTTAAGCTCAAAGGCTCTGGCAGCCAGGCTTGCGCGATAAATAAAGTAACTATCGATTCATAGATCGCCGCTCCGTTCATGCTCATAGTCGCTCCTAGCGGAATCACGAAGCTTGCTATTCGATTAGGAATTTTGAAGTTTTTTTCCATGGCTTCAAGTGTGACTGGTAGAGTAGCCGCTGAGCTAGCAGTCGAAAACGCAGTCAGCATGACCTCTTTCATTCCCGCAAAAAATTCCATTGGAGTAAAATCTGTAAATAAATAAACTACTATAGGTCCGATTATAAAAAGCATCGCAAAAAATGCTCCCATAACAGTTAGCATAAACACACCATATTTACTAAGAGAATTTATTCCACCAATAGCAACAGTCTTGGTGATTAAGGCAAATACTCCATATGGTGATAATTCCATCACCCAGTGAGTCATCTTTAAAATCGCTGATAGACCGATTTTGAAGAACTTTAGAATTTTGTCTCCGCCTTCTACCCGCACAAGCGCAACAGCAAGAAAAATCGAAAAAACTATAATTTGGATAAGTGACCCTGTCGAAAGTGACGAAAAAATATTAGAGGGAATCATACTGAGCATGATTTCGCTCATATCGTGATTGGATTCAGTTATAAACTTAACTTCATCAGTGTTAGTCTTATCGAGGATTTGGTGCAGATCGATATACGCGCCAGGCTTAATGATATTCACAAACAACAAACCTAAAAGCGCCGCAAATAACATCTGTCCTTTAAATGTAATTATTGTCATCAGCCCGATTTTACCGAGGCTCTTAACTGGTAAGTGTCCGATCCCCACCACAAGCGAGCAGACTATGACCGGGATAACTATCATCTGTAAAAGCTTCAAAAATAAATCGCCCATCCAAGTGATGTGATCAAGTTTTAGGTAGCCAATCGCTGGGTTAGCAAGATCGCCATCAGGATTATTAAGAGAAAAGAAATACCCTAAAACCCCACCTAAAATTAGGCCGATTATAATTCGCCAGTGTAGTTTTAATTTCATAAAATAAATATTGTACTATGTAATACAGGTTCGGTGATAAAAGCTTGGATTTAATTGATTCCGAGCTTTTCACAAATCAATTTTTTTAATGCAGCGTTGTCAAGAGATCCATTAGGAAGTTTAAGTCTTATGACTTCGACACCTTGGCCAGTAAGATACTTATCTCTAAGCTCATTTTCTTTTAACTTATAAAACCTATTGTGGTACTTACCATCAATTTCTAAATTGATTTTTTTAGTATCACGTCCAGTACCAATCATTATCAAGAAATCCATTTCTATTCCATCAAAATATCTAGTAGGAAGTATTCTTATCTCCAACTCTTTTAGTAGGTGTTCGAAGCGTTTTTCAGTTTTATTTCTTGGAGATTCTTGGAGTCTTTGGACATTACATTTATTTTTAAGACTCTGTATGACATCTAAATTTGCAGTATCAGTGTTCACGAATTTAAGTAAATTCAATTCTCTTAAAATGATTTGTTTCTCTACTCCTGTAATTTCATCCTGTTTATTTTTTAGTATTTTATCTAATGCCAATAAAATTCTATTGGCATGATCTTGATTTTTGTTACGGCAATATTTTATCAGTCTGCAACAATTACGAATACTAAAATCATCAGAATTAAAGTTCTCTAGTTTATTGATGTATACTTCAATAACATTATTATTTGTTTCTGCACTCGGCAAACTTAAGAAAGAGACAATGTTATTGAAGTAATTATCTGTGAGTTCGTTGTAATTAATCTTGCTTTTTTTTCGAATAAAGCCTGCATAAAGCTCTGGAGTTTTTTCTCTTAAAAAATTTAATACAAGCCCTATTCTTCTATCGATTTGGTTTGATTCTGTGAGATTTTTAAGAACAAATTGTAAAATAGGTTCTACTTCTGGAGAATTATTATATTCTAGTCCTTCAAGTATTTCTAAGCAATTAGGTGGATTGGGAGTTTCGTTTGAATTTTTTATTAATGTATAAAGATTATTAATAAGTTCTACTGTTAATGAGGGATCTATAGCTTTTAATTTTTTAAAGCACTGAGTTATTTCATCGAACTTTATATAGGTCGAATTTTTTAATCTTGAATTCATTAAATCTATAATTATTTTTAGCTGGTCATTTGGAAAGTCAAACTCTTCTAAATGACCCAGCGTTAAATTCATAATTGACAAATTAAATTCTTTATTTTTGCTAATTAAGTTTTCAAGATTAGGTAGTAATTTATCAATGCATCTGTAATATTTAAATTTATCGTGCTTAAACCTTTCTAATTTCTCTAGTAGTTTTTCTAGATCAATCTGATCTTTATTCCAATCTATTATATTAAGAGCTTCTAGCAATTTACCTATTTCTGGGGCTGATTGAATTGCCTCATTTGGGTTTTGTGTTTTTGGACTTAGTTTATCGGGTAATGGGCTATGAAGTATTTCAATTACTTCATTAATTGAGTTGATAATGTACTGAAATCCCAAGCTTCTTTTTTGTGAGGGGGCTGGAATTGTAGGTAAGCCACTAAGTCTAATAGGACTAGAAATCGAATCAGTATGAATTTGAAAATTAAATGCAGAGGAATCCATTTTAAAAAGTATTACTTATTAAAATAATAGCTAATTTGGCGTGATTTATCTTGATTTTTTGTGGTTATCTGCCTGAAAATGCTTATTTTTTAGGTGTTTGAACTGATTTGTTGCTAGAATTGAAATTAATTAATGTTAAAAAATTCTGAACTTCCACTCGTTTGGAATGCCTTGTCTTCTTCGGCAAAAAGGTATGATGTCGGCTTTTTGAGAGATTTATACGAATTAGATAAATTTGAAATTGATAACAAAAAAGCAAAAGAATTACTTAGATCTAATTTACATAGAGAGAATAGAATCAAATACAATCCATATCGTACTCCCCAAAAGTACCTTATCCCTTTTTATTCGATGGAAACAAAACAATTTTTTGAACATACGCTTAATATTAATGCGGATTCTATTCCTAAAATTCATGATTCAAGAGAGTCCCTTTTATTACCTAGTTATGATTCTAAAATAATTGATTTGGCACAAAATATATCTCAAAAAATAAATCATTTTTTTATAGAAAAACAGCAATCTCGAATATCATTTAAAGAATTTCTACCCTTGTTTGAGAAATTTGCTTTAGACCAAATACAAACATTAAATTCAGTGGAACGTAATGCCCTATTGGATTTGACAGTTTTTTTGTGTTTAAAGACAAGTATGAATTCTTCAGGCAGTTTAGATTTGCTACCAAGAAATTTTTTAGATTTTAATTCATCAGATATTTGTAGTCGAAGTCAAAATTTACTTCGATATGTTTTTTCAAACCAGCATGGAATTAAAACTATTGGAGATCTGGAAAATTCAAAGAATCTGAGATCTAAAATATCACAAAGTGGTCTTTCAAAAATTGTTAGTTCTTTAGACTTATGGCGTATATTGATTTTGGCTTATCCCGGGTGGACTCTACAGGATCAACCTTTAATTAAGTATTATAAAATAAATTCTACTCACAAATGGGTATCAGATTTTTATAATGATAACTCAAGGGATTATGTCCCTGAGCCGGTTTTATGGACTACTCGTCAAATTTTTATGGAGCAAGATCCGATTGATTCAGAGGGGTTTTTTGATATTGAAAAAATTAAATCAATAGATTGGTCTAAGCTTCTTTATTCTAAAGATTATAAGGATTGCCGTAATATTTTTATATCAGTACCTAATGTTTCTTGCGTTCATGAGTTTTTAATAGCCGCAGTACCTAACTTGTTTGGCATTAAGCCTGGTCAAATCCCAGTCTGGGAGCTAAATATGCAGATGTCGTGGGGAGATAAAACATCCTCTAATCCAAGAGCTCATGAATATATAAAACAAATGGTGAGGTTTATTGTGGCAAGACTTGGTTTGTTTGATGAAAATCAAAAACCAGTTTTAGCTAAGTTTAGATCTTTATCAAGTTTATATGATTTGTTTAATCTTTTAAAAGATAAGTGCTTGACTCCAGCTTCTTCAGGAATTACATCTGATTACGATGCTTTTAAGCTAACTTATCCTGAGAAAACCGGTTGGGGACCTGATCAGATTAGTCCTGATGAACTAAGAGGTTCTCCTTTTTGGGTCAAAGATGATGGAGAATTTAAGCTTAAGATGATTTTTACACGAAGGTTATTTGAGCTTTTTGAGAAACTAAAACAAAAACAAATTCCTGGTTTTCAAAAACGTAATCTAACTTATGACCCCAATAGTTTTCCGTTACTTACTATAAAAAAAGACGATATAAAAGAGCTTACGTCTTGGATGTATAGAAATTTCTTAAGTTGGGAAAAAATATTTGTGTTTTTTGGCATATTGGAGGGTTATAAAAAAATCACAAGTGAGAATATAGAAAAGTTTTTTGATATTGTTTTTGGATCTAAGTTAAAAAGTGGTAAATATCCTAATTATGATTTTAAATTTAGTGATTTACTTATAAAGCCTCATCCAAAAACAGGCTCTCTTGAGGATTTGATGCGAGGTTTATATGAAATAAAATTACATGAATTAAAAACCGATATTCCTAATTTTGAAAAAATCAAAAAACAATTTAGCTCTGAGCTTTTCACTAAGCTAAATAGCTTGGCTACAATGGATATACCTAGTAATCGAGATCCTGTTCTAGAAAAGCTTTTGGCGCGAATGATATTTGCCTTAAACTCTAATTCACAAAAGGACTTTACTGCAAAAGATTGCGTAGAGTTTTTTAAACTAATTCCTAAGATTATTCCTTTTACTAATCTAAACCAAAATTTGGCTGAAATTTGTACAGAATTTGCAAATAAGATTAATTCTAATAATATTCAAAAAGTCTGTGATAAATTTATGGAACAACTTCGAATCGAGCCATCAAAGAGCCAATCCAATCTTGCTAACATATTTAATTCTTTACTTGAGGAGATTGTTTCAATTGTGAATTTTGATTTTTTGAGGAGAAGCTGAAAAATATAATTCTTTCTTGATAGCTCGAATCTATGCAAATCTGGAGCGTATATATTCAGCAAAAAAAGAAATATCATCTGATAATTGAGATTTTTCTAGTGCTTTGAAGTAATTGAGTTTTTCTTGTGAGGGGATGGTGATCCATGGATAGCGATCTTTGATAAAAGCTAGGTTCATCAAAAATCTGGACATGCGCCCGTTTCCATCTGAATGTGGGTGTACGCTCACATAAAAGTAATGTAAGAATATCCCTAAATCAAAGCCATTTTTTATTTCAAGAGCCATTTCAAAAATTTCATCTACTAGATAAGGAATCTTTTCGTGAGCGGGCGGCACATAGTGAGATCCTTTTAAAGACACCATGTGTTTACGATAAATATCAAACCCTTCTTTGATCAAACCAGCATTGTAGCTGGGTTTCCATAGCTCTTCAAAAAGTTTTTTGCTAAGTTTTTCATTAATTGTATAAGAGCTAGAAATTAATTTTTTAATGTATCCGAGTGTGCCCATGAAGCCTTTGGCGGCGACTTGGCTTTTAAGGTCCATCTCATCAAGGTTTGTGGTCATAGGCTTGTTTTTAAGAAACTCTAGTAATACTCTTGTGACGGTGTAACCTTCTATTGTTAAGCTGTGATAAGTATCTTCTACAATCAGCTCATCAAGCGCTTTCGCTGATATTTTTTTTGGTAATCGCCTAGGTTTTTTTAGGGTTTTTAATACCGAAATAGCTTTTAACATAGATATCTCGAATCTATTTAAATAACTAGGTCTTTCTATACTTTGGGTTAAAGTCAGTCCACGAAAGGGATTTCTGATAGCTACTTTGGCGCCAGTAAGTTTTAGAAGTGACTCAAGCTCTATTCTAAGTCCTATGTCCTCGATAGCTCTTAGGGCTCCAATTAATCGTGCTAATAAAACAGGAGAATTATTTTCTGTAAAAAAATCTATAAAAAATTTATCGTTTTTTTCTGAGTCTTTTAGCAGAGATATGATTTCATTTTGGTAAGTTCGGTATTCATTTTCGGTAGAATGAATTACTAAATATTCTGGACGTACTTGATAAAACCCTGTATCCATGACGGTCGTAGCTACCAAAGGCTTTTTGTCAAAATTCATATCGTAACTAGCGATGATTTGAACGCCAGCCGGAAGATCAATAATAGTATTAGATTTTTTTTGGGTAGATATGGTGATTTGTTTAAGAGGAGTGCTTAATTGACTCACTGCAAAATTATATGCATAGTGACCAGTAAAATACCACTTATTATCAAAGGCACGGTTGAGATACTGTAAAACCAAGGGCCAAAAATTATTCATAAAAGCCGTAGAAGCTAATTCTTGATTAGATTTTATGAATACGAAGTGATTATTTAATTCAGCTAGGATTTGTTCTTGAGTTAAAAAAACCAAGATAGATTTCTTGATATCGGATTTAGCAAACACTAGATTGTTTTTTTTGAGTTGTTTTTTAAGCCAGGTGTTAGCTTCTCTTTTTATAATTGAGATTTTTTGCCCCATAGTTTATAGATATTATACCCTATACTTTTTAGAAAATACCTCCTATGGTTTTTAGAAAATAGTCTATTAAATTCACCAAAAACCAGGTTTTACCTAAGGTTTAAGGATCCACTGAAAAATGCGACTTCGCGGATTCCGCCTCAAAACTTCGTTTTTCAGCGAATCCTTAAATGCTCATCCTCAAAAACTTTTGTAAAACTTTTAAAATCCCGAGGCTTGGTATCTAGTGAATTCCATAGATCTTGTTTTACATAGAGAGGCAAAA
>Ga0315901_10005834_pt1 | contig 14883 bp, 10 predicted proteins | sample LakEriMetagenome_10_FD_203761 | JGI IMG/M metagenome (GOLD analysis project Ga0315901, IMG submission 203761) | Freshwater fungal communities from buoy surface, Lake Erie, Ohio, United States - Buoy 2 MA116 | ecosystem: Environmental > Aquatic > Freshwater > Lake | place: USA: Lake Erie, Ohio... | reverse complement strand
TCTGTTCACGGTGCACTTCCCGACTCGCGGGAACACCGCAGCAGATTAACAAATTTCCCAAAAGGGAGGTTAGTATGACTGACATTGTTGCTAAGCAGCCCCGTACCCCGAAGGCCCCCAAGGCCGTGAAGCCCACCGCTGGTTTCGGTCGGGGTTGGCATCTTCGGAAGGAGTTTACCGCTCCGAATGGTGACCGCTATAGCTTCGGCAAGCTCATCACCGTCGAGTCGAAGTAAAACTTGACACTTTGAAAAACTCCATTATATTTATGGTACCCAACCCTCTAAATATAGTGGAGTTTTTCAATGGAATTCGTACAAGAGATAGTAGGCGACCTACCTCTTTCAGAATTCCGGTCTGTGGCTCAGAAGGTCTTTTTAGGGAACTGGAATGTCCAGATGTACTACGAAGCGATGGGACTTGATTGGGATGACGAAGTGGTGGAAAACGAAAACGACGACCTGAACTAGGTCGTCGTTTTTCTTTATAGTATCTTTTCCAATTCTCGTATCACCATATCTGCGGTGATTTCACGTGAACACTCAAATTGCCGTGGGGTTCCTTTATGGTCTGGACACCAATTCCAGTCCCCCGCATTCAATTTTATTCTATTAAAACAACCTTCACATTTTCCTCTGGGAGCGCCGATGCGAATACAATCCTGCATTTCGGCCCACTTATAAGAAAACCCGCTTATGAGAACCGTGGGTACGTCTAATGACCAGCTCAACCAACTAAGCCCGCTTCCTAACCCAATAAACGCTTTTGACTTTTTCAATTCTTCTATCACAGATTCAATTGGTCCATTTGAGTGCTGCACCACTCCAACCGGATTTCTATTCCCCATATATCCGTTTTCTTCGCTAGATAACAGCCTGACTGTATAACCTCGATTGTTTAACCAATCCACTACCTGTTGCCATCCCATAGGATTATTCCAATATTTGGCTTGACTGGTAGAATGTACTGCTATACAAACTTGCTTTGAATCGACATTTGATATCGTTGGCGATTTTATAAGAGGACGAACTTCTTTATATTCCAACCCTAAAATGTCTGACGCAACTTTTTGTAACGGGTGGTGTATGGGATTTGATGGATTTCTATTATAATCTATCGACTCACCATCATAAAATAGTCCAAGTCTATATAATGCAGCCAAGTTGTGTACGGTTTCGCCTGGTTCCACAAATTTAATATTGGCATACTGGTCTGCGAACAGATGATTCCAAAATGTTGAACACACCACTTCACAGTTATGATGTTTTCTGAATTCTTCCACATATGGTAACCAGGCTAATGTATCCCCTAAAGACTTAGATTCCATGCAAATAAAGACTCTTGAATTTTTTAAATCTAAAACTACTTCTCTAATTTCGCCTGTATTTTTATTAGTTACTATAATCTTCCAATTTACATAATACTTTATGTTGGTTTTCGCCCAAGTATTTCTTTGTAATTCTATCTGAAACACGGTTTCGTTGGTATCCATACGAACAAATTTTACATCATATGAATGATTACCTCCGCCTAATATTTCAGCAAACATTCCGTCTACATTATTATAATTTAATTTAAACGGAATGGTTTTATTCAGCTTAGGTGTATTACTATAATGGCTTATTAATTTATCTTTCATAGTGTTTTTCTTCGAATCATATCTGGTTAATAGTTCGTGTGTTATACTTTTCCAGCTTAATTTCTCCGCTTGTTCCCTTGCGGATTGTGCGTAACTAGGGTAGTTTAGAATTACTTTTTGTACGGCAGACACCATTTGATTGATGTCTCGGTCAACGGGTATCATTCCATCTAAATGGTTATTCTCTTCTAATGTACCTACCACCGGCAGTCCGCAAGCAAGGGACTCCAATAAAGTTAGATTAGGATGACCGGCTTCCAATTCCGATGCATGAAGAAATATACTGTGATGCTTGTATACTGTCAATAGTTGTTCTTCTGTTAAATCATACAATATGGTAAGCTTGTCATAATTTGGCGGATACTTTTCAAAATACTTTTTATTATTACTTGGTCCTGCTATCGTGATTCTAAGACCCAATCTTTTTGCGGTTTCTATAGCAATCCCAAACCCCTTTCGATCAATCGTTTGGTCGTGTGCATATCCATTATTAGCAACACACAACAATCTATGTATTCCTTTGTTTTTTGGATTTGCTACAAAGTATTCCGTATTTACACCGTGGGATAAATACTCGGGAATACCTTCAAAATAATTTACTAAATATTTTGCAGGAACGAATGACTTTATGGCGTGTTTCATCGCCAGTAAATTTTGTTGATAAACAAAAGAATCTTTACCATTTAAAAATGCATGGTGGTCGTGTAAGGTGAAGTAATACGGAATTCCCCGCTCTTTTGCCAGTAACGCTAGATTTGCTACGTGTATGTGAACGATGTCCGCATCTGGTGGGACATCATCTAAATACGTGATATGTGAGTCATGCCCCATATTAAGTAAATTATTATGGAATTCCCAAATAATTTTTTCCACAGCTCCCCATCCGTTGGGGGGAATAGGAATAATTCCTGGAGTTACATTAACTATTTTCATAGCGGATTCGTTGGTTGGTAAATGTCACTAAGTCCGTTTATGGTGTCTTTGTTTATAACAAAATTCATTGTACTGTGTCCATTCAACGTTACTTCTATTTGGATGTCTCCATCAATAATATCTATGAGGGTTACGGTATTACCTCCCATCCCGTATACCGTATGTTCTAAAATTTTTGTTGTGCCATCTGGGTATGTTAGTTTTGCGATGGAGTTGTTAGTTGCACTGGTACTGCTGTTCCACGTTACGAATGCTACTTTTGAGTATACGTTGGGACAGGCCTCTGGTACGCTTCTCCAGTCTGGTCTGGGTTTTAATCTTTCAGCACGAACTCCGTCTGTTGGAATCGTTATTCTAGAAATTGTAGATACGCATCCGTCTATTATTTTATCTGATTCACTTGGGCTGGTCAATGTGTTCCACGTACACCTTCCGTAGTCACTGTGCATTTCCTCAGCCGATCTCACTATAAGGTTTGAGAATCCTCCATCCGATAGATTTACCATATTGTATACAAATTCTTCTGCAGATATAAAATCTCGTTCTGATTTAAACGACTTTATAGCCAATCCATAATCATCTTCATTATTTATCTGGGGGAAATACTTCGTGAAATATTCTAGTTCAAAATACCAAATTTGATACGAAACGTATTTACCTTCGTTTACATAAATCAACCCTTTCTTGTTTTCATTCTTAACGGTATCTACCACGGCTTTTATGTTGTCTACGTTGTCTAAAGCACAATCGTACTCTATTCTGTAAAAATGGGTGTATCCTAAACTTTTCGCAAAATTAGTTGAACGGTATAGATTTGATAGTACTGATAATCCGTGTCGCTGTAGTGCGGGAGTACCTAACGATATGTAATAATCTTCGTTATACCAGTAGAAAACTATATTACCAATATCATTATATTTTTTGTTAAATAATCGATTGTTTGAGTCATAGATAATATAATCCACATCATCTACCAATGACGTATCAAAGTTACTATTAGTAATAAGCAATATAGGTATATTTAGTTTCTTTACATACCCTAAATAATTTTTAAATGTTGTCAAGCAATAGTCATCGTGGAAAAACGCGTCCACAATCAATATTGGATTAGGCGTATTTAAATATTCTCGTTGGATTATGTTTAGTTGTTTTTTTGTTCTCTCTGCCTTATACTGTAAAGACTTTTCTCCAAACTGTCCGTTTAAGGTTATTCTGTATCTGCCGCCTACCCACTCTTCGTTTTTCGCGCGGCCATATTCCAATAACCAATTGATGAGTGCCCAGTATAAGTCAAATACATCTTGTTCGTAAAACCATAACGGTAACGGTTTATCGATTATATACTTGTTTCTAAACATAAACCCGAACCCTACATAATTTGTGTCAATACAATTATCTGCTATCGATACTTCCGGTTTATTAGAACGCATGTTTATATTAGAACTTCCATCAAACCCATACGCTGACGCAGCTTCTTCGGCAGTATGAAACCATCCCGTACTGTGAATCGAATATTCTGGATTGTTTTCTAGAAAGTCTACTTGTTTTTGTAATTTATAATCATCTGTATAATAATCATCCGCATCAAGAAACGTCACATAGTCAGATTTGATTTGCGTGAGTATGTTTTCTATTCTTACGGGATTCTCTGCTCCTATGTTGTTCATAGTACATTCTATTCTTACATTTGGAATATCTTTATACTTTTGGATTATTTGATACGTGTTGTCAGTAGAACAATCATCGGATATTACGATATTAAAATTAAAGAGTGTCTTTTGTCTTAAAATACTGTCTATGCATTCCTCAATATAATTTTCGTGATTATATGACGGAACAACTACCGTTAACAACTTTTCTTTTGGACTTCTTTTAGCAAGAAAGGTTCCAATTGGAGAACTTTCATAGGTGTACGTCATAGTATCATTATTTTTTAAATTCTGATTCCGTATCTGTGTAATGTCATACCCTTTACTCTTCAACGTATTAATCATTCTACTGATTCGATTATCCGTGTTATCGTGATATTCAATTAAGAAACTGTCAATTCTGTCATATACATCATCGCTGAGATGTTCTATAATTTCGTATTCGGCACCTTCAATGTCCATTTTAACTAATGAAATACGGTCAATTTTATTTTGGTCAATAAAAGTTTTCAAAGATATCGCAGGTACAATTATTTTTTCTACGCTCGTCCCATTAACTTGTAGGTGGTGCTCGGATACACTACCGATTGTAGTATTACTAGGGTCTATGAAAAACTCAAGGTCTTTATCGTCTATATAAACAGCTTTTTCTATCGTAGTCACCTTTTCCGTATTTCTAAATAAATGTTTGAGATTGACGAGCGATTCTTTATTCGGTTCGAACGCATATACTTTCTTACATCCATTTTGAAGCATTAATAAGCTAAACAGTCCACTGTTTGCGCCGATATCTAATACCACATCCAAATTGGTAAGTTCGTAACAATCATACTTTCGGTCTACAAACATTTCGTTGTAGTTGTTAAATAAACAGTCAAAGGGATTCTTTAAATCCAAATACACAGTACGTTTCTGAGTTGCGTCTTTTACATAAATTTCTTTTGAGAATTGGAGTTCATTCTCTAAATTATAAAATTCTATCAACAGAGCACTAAACGACGGCTCATTTGCAAAATCAAAGACATGAGTTGGAATTGGAATAATCCACTGGCCTGACGCTGGGGTGAATGTTGCATCAACCCAGTATATTGGAGCGTTTGAGTCTTTATCTTTTATACTAATTTTGGTGTGAAAGATATTATGTTTTTTATAATCTATAATAATTTTATTTGATTCTTTCTCAAATCCAAAATTAAAATATGAATCAGCATTTTTTATAATTTTTTTATCCGACGTACTACGAAGTTTATCGGCAATCCTACATGCATTTTGATATAAATCTTCTGTTAAATACTCAATCGTATCATATTTGTCAAAATATCCCATATATACTGGAAGATTATATATGAGTGAAGGGACTTTCCATCCCAATGCTTCTCGTATAACTAACGGCATCGTTTCGTGGTCAGCTCCATTACCTCTTGACGTAAACAAAAATAAGTCTGCCGCCTCGTAAAATGCATCTACATCGGTACGTTCGTTCCACCATTTACAATTCGATGGAAAGTCTTGCATCAATGGTTCCCAATATGATTTAAAATTATCCGCTTGGTTGCCAATAAAATGGAATTGAATAGGATAGTTCTTGAGTAATCGTGCGTATTCAATTATTTCCGCTTGGTTCTTCCGTGGCGTAAATAATCCCACATTGATTACATGCTTAACGTTGGGGTCTAATCCAAGGTCACGTAATGCCTGTTCTCTGGTCTTGGTTCGTACTTTATTTTCAATAGGATATTCTACCACATCGCATGGAATATCAAACCGTTTGTATAAATTTTCTTGATACTTACTAACCATCAGAAACTTATCAGGCAAATACATTTTGTTATTAGTATCATACGCAGAGTCGTGAGAGGTTTCTACGATAACATACAACCTATCTACGGAATACAATTTATCTGCAACTTCCGATGGCATGAACAACTCTGGTATTTCTTGTAGATGGATGATATCTGGTTGTATTCTACCGATAATATCAAAGAGCTCATACTTGTTTTCTCTAAGTGTAATCAATCGGTCGCCTAATAAGTTAACTACCTTATTCCGTTGCACAACAAGAACCCCACCTGTCACATCGTCCCATTCAATACAATAGACCTCACATTCGCCCTTGAGGAGTTCTATTTGCTTAACGAGATACTGGGGCATTCCGCCCGTTGACAGATGGGGTGCTATAAAGACTATTTTTTTCTTCATATGTTACAAAACCTTTAAATTTAAAGTAAATTAATTAAACACAAGTTGCGCCGTTTGACGCACATGCACAATTTATTATACCAACTGGGCCAAAGTATGAGTATGACCCTCTAGAACTTGTAATGAGCGGGTCTAAAAATGACATAGTAACTTCCATATTATAATCTATAATATCATCTCCCAATCCAGTACCCTCACTTAACACCGAGGAAACATATTCAATATATCGATAATTTCCGAATGTACCTGACCCAGAAATGTCGAACCCAGACGCACCATCAAATTGAGTAGACCCACCATTATTGGAGGTATATCTTACAGTGAAATCTATCTTTGTGTTTGGATTAAAGTCATTTGCAAATTGTTTTGAATAATAAATTCGCAATGTTGGTTGTGTATAAAAGTTTGGACTACCCTGACAGATACCATTACTTTGGTTGGTAGGTGTAGTTTGTCCTGGAGTACCTGGTGTAAAGTCATCCCACGCGAAATAGTCCAGAGTTGGATTGTGCCAAAGAGAATGTAATGTACGAGATAAATTATTACTTGTACGGGTAGTGGGTGTTTGTAAATTTGCCCCAGACCCACTTTGAATAACATTTAACGTAGCTGCTACTGCGTTCGATGCACTTAGATATACATTATAATTTAATTGAACCGGATCTAAAGGATTCGTAGGACCGGTTAATGTAGTTTGCGTAGATAGTACAGACCCAGTAGGGCGTCTACTATAATTAAGTACCGTTGTTCCCCCGTATGTATTATCTGCTGCGGCCATAGATTTTATGCCCAATACTGAACTGGTATATGCCGTGGACCAAGAAATCAATGTACTGGTTGGGAACGTTGACGCATCTGGAGGAAAGTACGTACCGGACGCAAAACTTCTAAATTGAGAGTCCAAGTCGTCGTACACATCAGCTGACACCGCAGATCTGGAAGATATCAATCCAATTTTTAATAGTGCCCCACTAGCGCTGTCAGCGCCAATACGTCTACGGTCAAAGTAGTCGTTATCTAATGTGGATTCGCTTCCAGAATCGAATCGTGCATAAAAACGTGCCATATTATTTTCCCTTTAAAGTAAAAGTAATACCTTTATAAATAGTTGTCAAGTATTTGTTTGATTACTTTATATGTAAAAGATTAACTGTTTATTTACTTGTGGTTGTATTATACACATGGATTACTAGAAACCAGTGCTCCAGCAACATCGGTAGACCAGTTTAGTCCAGAGGACTGGTCTTGAATATATGCGCTGGAATATGGTCCAGTGCAATTACTATTTTGATACACATAACATCCTGCCGACAACACCGCACAATTACTGTAATTGGTATTAAATGTTCCTGCTCCACAGACTGCATTTAAATCACCCAATCCACTGACATTTGATATCGTATAGGTATTTCCACATGACACTGCATTGTGGTTATAACTATACCATTCACTTATTGCATGTGGGGCGGAGCTATTTGGATAACTAGGTGAATTTGTATTAATGGTTACGTACACGCTTGTTGCGGCGTCTGTAATAGAAAACGGCGATTGTGTAGATATCCCTAGTTCCACCCGAAGGTCGTTAAAACTTATTTGTCCAGATGCGGGTAGTGTCATTTACCTTTCTCTTTTTTTAATTCATCAATTTCTTGTTTGAGTTCTTTAATCGCCTCAATCAACACGGCAACGAGTTTTTCATACTTAACCGCGAGATAGCCATTATCTCTGGTGGTCACGATTTCTGGGATTACCTTTCGGACTTCTTGTGCAATAATTCCGATGTCGTGTCCTTCGTTTTCATGAATACCGTCTTTAGGAATCCAATCAAATTCATATCCAGAAATTGATAATATCTTTTCTAATGCATTTTGAATTTGTTGTTTATTGTCTTTTAATCTTTCATCTGAACTATAGTAGGCAACAATGTCGTTTGTTGCCCGAATTAGTCCTGTGGTGGTTGGCGTGGTCGTACCAACGCCCAATGCTCCGTTGATATATAATGTAGTAGCATCGAACGTTAGATTTGCTTCTCCATTAATTGTATTAGAACTTACCGATGTTAACACTCTATTATCAGCGGCGTTGGTGTAGGAGGTAACTGCTCCTGCCGCACCGCTTGTACCCGACGACCCGCTAGTTCCATTTGCTCCATTCGCTCCGGATGTACCAGAGCTACCTCTTGTACCCGAGGTACCTGAACTACCGCTGATGCCTGATGTTCCAGACGATCCGGAAACTCCTGGCAATCCTATGGGGCCATCTTTGCCGGAAGTACCAGAACTTCCGCTTATTCCCGAAGTACCTGAACTACCTCTAGTACCACTAGTACCAGAACTCCCACTGGTACCACTGGTGCCAGAACTACCGTTGATACCAGAAGTACCTGAACTACCGCTTGTTCCGTTGGCACCAGAGGTACCCGAACTACCTCTCGTACCGCTGGTGCCTGAGCTACCATTGATACCGCTCGTACCAGAACTTCCATTTATACCAGATGTACCGGATGATCCCGTCTGTCCACTGGTTCCGGAGCTTCCACTTATACCACTCGTACCTGAACTTCCGCTTATACCGCTCGTACCTGAACTTCCATTAGTACCACTAGTACCAGAACTACCGTTGATACCACTTGTACCCGAACTACCGTTGATACCGCTGGTGCCTGAGCTGCCTCTAGTCCCGCTGGTACCAGAACTACCACTTGTACCCGAGGTACCTGAACTACCGCTCGACCCATTCGCCCCTGATGTACCGCTGGTACCAGAACTGCCTGAGGTTCCACCGGAACCAGCTATAGAGGTTCCTGATGTTCCTGAGGTACCAGCTACCCCAGGCAATCCTATAGGGCCGTCTTTACCTGATGTACCTGAACTGCCACTGGTTCCTGAGGTGCCGGAACTGCCGCTGGTGCCGCCGGTACCCGAACTACCACTGGTTCCCGAAGTACCAGAACTACCACGGGTTCCCGAAGTACCAGAACTACCACTTGTTCCACTAGTACCAGAACTACCTGTAGTACCACTTGTACCTGAACTTCCGCTGACGCCACTAGTACCACTGGTACCTGAGCTGCCGCTTGTTCCTGTTGTACCTGAACTACCGCTTGTACCAGAGGTACCAGAGCTGCCACTTGTGCCTGACGTACCGGAACTACCACTTGAACCATTAGCTCCAGAGGTACCGCTTGATCCGTTTACTCCCGAGCTACCACTAGTACCAGAACTACCGCTGGTACCCGAGGTTCCTGAACTGCCACTCGTTCCGCTGGTACCTGAGCTGCCGCTGGTACCACTCGTACCAGAGCTACCGCTTGACCCATTTGCCCCAGAGGTACCAGAACTACCTCTAGTACCACTAGTACCCGAACTACCGCTAGTACCTGACGTACCTGAGCTACCGCTGGTGCCAGATGTACCCGAACTACCCGATGTTCCACCAGAACCAGCTATAGATGTTCCGGATGTTCCCGAAGTGCCCGCGACTCCCGGTAATCCTATCGGTCCATCTTTGCCGGAAGTGCCTGAGCTGCCACCAGTCCCACTGGTGCCTGAGCTACCATTGGTGCCCGAGGTGCCTGAGCTACCGCTAGTTCCGCTCGTACCCGAGCTGCCACTTGTACCCGATGTACCAGAACTTCCACGGGTACCGCTAGTACCTGAACTACCGCTGGTACCACTAGTACCAGAGCTCCCGCTCGAGCCGTTTATTCCTGAAGTACCGCTTGACCCATTTGCCCCCGAAGTACCACTACTTCCAGAAGTACCGTTAGTACCCGAAGTTCCTGAACTACCACTAGTACCAGAAGTACCTGAACTTCCATTGGTTCCTGATGTACCAGAACTACCGCTTGACCCGTTTGCTCCAGAAGTACCGGAACTACCTCTAGTCCCGCTGGTGCCTGAGCTGCCGCTGGTACCGGAAGTGCCGGAACTACCACTAGTACCGCTGGTACCCGAACTACCGCTGGTACCATTTGAACCGGCAATAGATGTTCCCGATGTTCCTGAAGTACCCGCTACTCCAGGTAATCCTATGGGCCCATCTTTACCGGAAGTGCCGGAACTGCCACTAGTACCGCTGGTGCCTGAGCTGCCGCTGGTGCCCGAGGTACCGGAACTACCACTGGTGCCACTGGTGCCCGAACTACCATTTGTACCAGAAGTACCGCTGGTTCCTGAGCTTCCGCTTGTACCACTCGTACCAGAACTTCCGCTCGTACCGGAAGTACCCGAGCTTCCACTCGTTCCAGAAGTGCCAGAACTACCGCTGGTACCGCTCGTACCCGAACTGCCGTTAGTGCCTGAGGTGCCGGACGGGGTTACCGCAAATGATGCGGTAACCGCCCAGCTAGAGGTACCAAAGAATCCTACTGCATTACTAATTGAACTGGTGTATGATGATGCGGATACATTTCCTGCTACTTGTAATTGATTAGAGGGTACTGCGGTTCCAATTCCAACTTTACTTCCCGTAACAACTAATGCGTTACTATTAAATGTACCCATTACCACGCGGTCATCACTAAAGACTTCTAAAATAGGAATACCCGAAACGTCATTAACACTCATCAATGATCCGGATAAACTATCAGCTATACTAAAGAGTGACCCCGAGGTTCCATAAAAGGCAATACTTCCAGAGGATTCTACTTGCAAACGAATGGTGTTTGCTGCAGACCCACTGAACGCTATACTAGCACTGCCCGGAGTTATAAGAATATCGTTTGGCATAGTTCCTATGTTAAAGTCTAACTTCTATATATATCAAAAAATCTTTATTTAAATTCCAAATCGTGACCGCTGGGAATTAAAATTTTGTATAATTTCTAATGGAGTCAATTCTTTGTTTTTGTAGATTTTTATACTAGCTATTCTTCCATTCATAACACTAGGTGCGTTTGGCGCACCGCCTCTGTATTGTCCTATATACTGTGGACCGCGGTTTGTGATAGTAAATGGTTGAGTGTTTGCCGTTGAATTATCTAACACACCATTAATATATAATTTCATTCCTGTTGTGGTTCCAAATGTCATAACCGCATGATACCACGTATTTGCTGAAATAGTTGTATTACTAATTACCGCCGGACCTCCTAACGCATCGCTCTCTTTATGCCTGATACGTATTTTATTATCTGACTGTACATAAAATCCCCACCAGTCATATTGTAAATCGCCTATAATTCCATTTTCTCTGTTGACAACCTTACAATTAAACCAGGCCTCAACTGAATAATCACAATTATTTAAGTTTAACGAGGGTACCGTAACTACATCATCGATTCCATCAAACAATATACTTCCACCGTTCGCAATATCATAGGATGTACCATCGGATATAGTTCCATCATTTCCATTATAACTTAAATCTAGCCATCCACCGCCAGTTTCCTTAGTTCCACCGCGAGTACCAAACGTAAATTCACTTGGATAAATAATTGACCCCGTTTTGATTTCAACCATCGGTGCTGCCCAATATGTTCTTATAGGTAAATCTAGTGGTAAAACAACTAAACTTGCCGTATCAAACGTAACCTTCCAAAATTTATTATCTGTTCCATACAGATAATATGCATTCGGTAAATAGTTTATGGTGATATTTGTGTCTACACCATTCGTATTTGGTACGGAAAGTTGTACATAGTATAGATACGGCATTGAACCCGTGGTTCTCACGTTTGACGGATACGACAACTTTGTCCAGCTAGAAGTTTCTGTTCCGTGGTTTAAAATTGATAACCCAGTTAATCCCCCATTACTTGTTATGGATGGAGTGTGACTAATTGACATACTTACAAAACTTGTGTCTGTAAAATTAACCTGTGCCATTGAACGAGATACTATTATTGTAGTGGTGGCAACTGTATTTACGGTATGTACGGTGTTTACTGTAGTTTGACGGTCAATGAACCCATTTGTGTTTCTATTCCACTGTGTATACAGTCGTATCCAGTCACCTTCCACATATCTAGTAGTAGATGTGTTGTTGGCACCCCACCCAGGAATATTAGAATAATTATTTGCAAACCCTTGAGTACTGCTTGTGGGAATGGGATAGTCGGTTCTAAAATATACCGATGCCATATAGTACACACTTGCCGTGTATCTATGACCAGATGCATATGTTAATCCAAATCCTTCGGTGCTACCTAGTCTTGGAATAAAGGAACTTTGGGAAGCATAAAATATGGCCTCGTAAACTGGGGCACCTTTAAACGATTGGGTCGTAGTGGTTATACTCCCACTAAATTGTGGATTATTATATCTACCCAATCCCAATGATGCCGTGTTCACTAAGTTTGTTGTAGGTTCTCCCCGAAAGCTTTTTTGAGAAGATGCGTCGAGCCACAACACTAACCCGTTCTGATTTATTTTGGGTCCACCTTGAATTGCCATAATTTATATTCCGTATCGTGCACGGGTTCCATTATATGTCTGGAACATTTCTCCGTGGGTTAACGCTCGATTATAAATAAAAAATTGTCCGATGTCTCCGCCAAAGTTTGTATCCACACCCCTCCGACCTATCAAAGTATAACTACCTATTTCCGGAGAGGACGATGGGAACGTTTGAACTGTTCCAACATCAAATCCATTAGTAAATGTTCCTCTATACATTCTAGATGTATACGCGGTTATTACACCGCCAATAAACGCCCAGTTATTAGTTACTGTTAAATTATTCAGTCCCGACGCTATAGAATATACATTATTTTTTTCTCCACTAGTATTTGTAGTCGTAACGTAATAATTTAATCTATTAGTAGTGTCTTGACTTAAATCATCGTGAGAAAAAAACCTAATAGTATTTGTATCTGTTACTTTTACATATGCTGCAAAAGAATACGCGGACAGTGAACCAGCAGTAAATCCTGTCAGTAATGTGCTACGTTCTAACCAATTTGTTCCGCCATATGTAAACCGAAATACATTTTCTCCACTGACATATGCGGAAGCATTTTGTAACGTAAAATTATTTTGGTTTCCACTTAAATCGTAAACCGTTGTTCCTGTGCCTGGATAGGATTTAGGATTGCCCGGATCTAAACACAACACTAGTCCAGTAGTTGATATCTTTGGTCCATTGTTGTACGCCACTAGTCCGTCACTCCATAAAAAACATTATTATGTGTTATACTTTTTAGCGTAATATAATCAGATGTGTTTACTAATTTTGATTTTATAAAACTCCAGTAGGCAGATAAATCATTTTCTTCAGCCGTACTTGACCCGTTGACACCAAAACCAATCCCTCCATAGGGTAATTCTACTGGAGAAAATGTTATTGATTCTTCAAATCTAAGTATTCCATCTATAGTTTCTATAATAATAGTTGTATTCATTTATTTCACCATTATCATATATTGGTCTGTACCACCGTGGTAATTTGAACCATATAATGTACCACCGTGAACAAAATCTCCGTTACCATCATAACTGTTCCCATTACACCACGGACCCGCAGAGCAGCATCGTACCGAGTCATTACAATAAGTCGTACCAAAGCTTGTAGGTTTTCCACCATATGCCGACGAAAATCCGCAACAATCACGTAAATAATAAATGTTATTTGTTGTTCCGGTCGTCGCAAACCCTATGGCATTCTGCATACTTGGATATGATGTTGTATCGTATATATTTGCTGTGGTTTTAACGACCGAACGTGTAGCACTTTGCTGTGTATCGCTGGTCATTAAATTTGTATAATTTACTGAGCTGTTTTTATAAATGAATGGCCCCCATTCATTGGTATTTATATTTTTCCTATTTCCGAAAATAAAGGATGTGAACGTTGCCCCTGCGGTATTCCACAAAGCCCACCCAGCTTGATACGCTTGAGAAAAATCTTTTATTGAACCTATTTGGTTTCCCAACCACCCCCAATTTGTAGAGCCATAGTTCACCGTGGTGGGGTGGCTCCGTGCTATCATCATCCATCCGCCGCCATCCGTCGTCATATCACAATATACTAATTTTCCAGAACTATTTCTTCCATTGGGATAAATAAAATAATATCCGTCTCTTCCCGCGGTCAGAGGATATTGTGTCAGAACATCATACGCGGTTTTACATGTACCAAAATCTTGACCGTAAAAAATAGCCATATTTTACATCACCGTTTCTAATGGTTTAACGTCTTTACGCATCGCGTGAACGATATAATAGCAATCTATGGATTCTGATGGCGTGTTCGATGCAACCGTGATGGTTATACCTTCAATAGATTTCACATATAATTCTTGATGAGTTCTGATGGAAGTTAAATGTACGGTTATAGTTTGTTCATCAATCAACCAATCCCACTCTTCTGGTAATTGAATAATGCTTCCATTTATTAATCTACCACGGGCATATACACCGTGTTCTGGACCTTCTAATACACCATAAATAAGTTTCTTTCCAGAGAAACGTTGGTGGTCAATCAAGAAACTCTTTGTAGTTGCGGTGAATGCACCCAAGACAT
>Ga0315901_10005833_pt1 | contig 14884 bp, 22 predicted proteins | sample LakEriMetagenome_10_FD_203761 | JGI IMG/M metagenome (GOLD analysis project Ga0315901, IMG submission 203761) | Freshwater fungal communities from buoy surface, Lake Erie, Ohio, United States - Buoy 2 MA116 | ecosystem: Environmental > Aquatic > Freshwater > Lake | place: USA: Lake Erie, Ohio... | reverse complement strand
CGGGCGGAGATCGTCGCGGTGGTGGTGATCGTCGCGGTGGCGGAGATCGTCGCGGTGGCGGAGAGCGCAGAGGCGGCGGACGTGGAAACGCATAATATCCACGACAGAAACTAGAATTAAGACATCAGGATAATATAACGTCATGTTACAACCGAAAAGAACGAAATACAGGAAGCAGCAGAAGGGTAAGATTAAAGGAATCGCCCACCGCGGATCACAGCTCGCGTTTGGAAGCTTCGCCATCAAAACCCTCGATGAAGGCTTCTTGACATCACGTCAGCTTGAGGCTGCCCGTGTGGCCCTCACGCGCTTCATGAAGCGTGAAGGTAAAGTGTGGATCCGAGTATTCCCGGACAAGCCACTTACTCGCAAGCCTGCTGAAGTACGTATGGGTAAGGGTAAGGGAGCCCCTGAATTGTGGGTTGCCGTCCTCAAGCCTGGACGTATCATCTTCGAAGCTGAAGGTGTTCCGTTGGCAACAGCCCAGGAAGCATTGCGTCTTGCAGCTCAAAAGTTGCCATGCCGCACCAAATTCATCGTTCGCCCTGATTACACAGAATAAGAAAAGCCATGAAAGCTACAGATTATACCAAAATTGCCGACAGCGACTTGCTTGACAAGATCAAGGAAGAGAAGGCTGCACTGGCAAAAATGAAATTCAGCCACACAGTGGCAGGCACCGAAAACCCTATGCAGTTGCGCATGAAGCGTAAAGAGGTAGCCCGCATGTTTACTGTGTTGAACCAACGTAAAAACAACGGGAAATAATTACACACCATGGAAAGAAACCTTCGTAAAGAAAGAATTGGTATCGTTACCTCAAACAAGATGGAAAAGTCGGTGGTGGTAATGGTTGAGACCAAGATCATGCACCCGAAGTACGGGAAGTTCGTGAAGTACTCAAAGAAGTTCATGGCGCATGACGAGAAAGGGGAGTGTGGCATTGGTGACACCGTGAAAATCATGGAAACTCGTCCAATGAGCAAGCTCAAGCGTTGGAGAATGGTTGAAATCGTTGAGAAAGCGAAATAATCCAGCAGCCGGATGCGACCGGTAATCGTTACGGTGGAATTCCGTAGCATGAAATAAAGGAAGTACAGACTCCCAGGAGTCACTAAAAGAATAAGAAAATGATACAGAACGAATCACGACTGAAAGTTGCCGACAACAGCGGTGCACGCGAAGTACTCGTTATCCGTGTACTCGGTGGAACACGTCGTCGTTATGCCTCTATCGGCGATCAGATCGTAGTTACAGTGAAGGATGCTCTCCCAAGTGGTAACGTGAAGAAAGGTACGGTTTCGAAAGCGGTAATCGTACGCACCAAGAAAGAAGTTCGTCGTGCCGATGGAAGTTACATCCGCTTCGACGACAACGCGGTGGTATTGCTCAATGCAGCAGGTGAATTGCGTGGCACACGTATTTTCGGTCCTGTAGCTCGTGAGCTTCGCGAGAAGGACTATATGAAAATCATCTCACTCGCTCCGGAAGTAATCTAAGAATCAATAAGACGTGCAAACGTCCAAAATGAATAAACGATGTTCAAAAGAGTTAAAGTAAAAAAGGGCGATCTGGTGGTAGTAACTACCGGCGACAACAAAGGCAAGCAAGGCCGTGTTGTTGAAGTTAATCGCGACAACGACCGTGTGGTGGTTGAAGGAGTAAACTTGGTGAAAAAACACCGCAAGCCTTCGGCACAAAACCCACAGGGTGGTATTGAATCCATCGCTGCAGGAATCAACATCAGCAACGTAAAGGTTGTAGATGCTAAAGGAAACGCTACTCGCGTTGGCCGCAGAAGAAATGCAGATGGAAAATTGGAACGCTTTTCTAAGAAATCAGGAGATACATTGAAATGAAATACACTCCACGCCTAAGAGCGAAATATCAGGAAGAAATTGCTCCGAATTTGAAGAGCAAGTTCGAATACTCTTCGATCATGCAAGTGCCGAAGATTACTAAGATTTGTTTAAACCAGGGGTTGGGTCGTGCTACAGGCGATAAGAAAATTATCGACGCTGCAGTGGACGAGATGACCATGATTGCGGGTCAGAAGGCTATGCCAACTGCTGCAACGAAGGACATCTCGAACTTCAAACTCCGTAAGGGTGTTGCAATCGGTGCCAAGGTTACATTGCGCGGCGACCGTATGTACGAATTCCTGGATCGTTTGATTTCGGTTTCTCTGCCTCGTACACGTGACTTCCGCGGTGTTAAGTCTTCAGGCTTCGACGGTCGTGGTAACTTCACCTTCGGCGTGAAGGAACAAATCATCTTCCCGGAGATTGATTTGGATAAGATTAAGCAGATCAACGGTATGGACATCACATTTGTGACCACTGCCCGCACCAACGAAGAAGCGAAGGCGCTTCTGGAAGAATTTGGATTTCCTTTCACAAAATAATAAACAGGAAAAAGAACAATGGCTAAGGAATCAATGAAAGCTCGTGAGCGCAAGCGTATTGCACTTGTAGAGCGTTACGCCAAGAAGCGTGAAGAATTAAAGAAAGCAGGCGATTGGGATGCTTTGCAAAAGCTTCCTAAGAACAGCAGCAAGGTGCGCGTTCGCAACCGTTGCCAGCTCACCGGTCGTCCTCGCGGTTACATGCGTCAGTTCGGATTGTGCCGTAACCAGTTCCGTGAACTGGCTCTGAACGGACGAATCCCGGGCGTAAAGAAGGCAAGCTGGTAATATATCAGCCCTAACAAAAACCAAGAACAAGTGTCCGTGCTTTCACGGAAATGATAAAGCAACGTGGCTTAGCCACTCAAAAAAAAGGAAACAGCAATGTTTACAGACCCAATTGCAGATTATTTGACCCGCATCCGGAATGCACAGGCTGCCCGTCACAAGGTAGTTGAGATTCCTGCGTCAAACCTGAAGAAGGAGATCACGAAGATCCTGCACGACAAAGGTTACATCCTCAACTATAAGTTCGAGGAAGGTACTCCAGGCACGATTAAAATCGCGTTGAAGTACAACATGAAAACCAAGACACCGGCTATTTCAAGCATTCAGCGTATCTCTTCTCCCGGTCACCGCAAGTACACCGGAGCCGAGGAAATGCCACGCGTGCTCAACGGTTTGGGAATCGCTGTCGTTTCTACTTCGAAAGGAGTAATGAGCGACAAAGAAGCTCGGACCCACGGAATTGGCGGAGAAGTATTGTGTTACGTTTATTAAACCACTGAAAAATTTCTGACCCATGTCAAGGATAGGAAAATCACCAGTCACCATTGCTAAAGGCGTTGAAGTGTCTTTCAATGATGGCGTATTTAAAGTGAAGGGACCGAAAGGTGAACTTTCACAGGATATCGACCCTTCGGTTTCGTTGGATATCGCGGAAGGAGTGATCACACTCACCCGTAGCAGCGATCACAAGGACGCTCGTTCAAAGCACGGTTTGTACCGCTCACTCATACACAATATGGTGACCGGCGTAAGCACAGGTTGGACGCGTCAGCTGGAAATGATCGGGGTAGGTTACCGTTGCAAGGCCACCGGCCAGCAATTGGAACTCACTCTTGGATACAGCCACCCGATTGTGTTCGAATTGCCCAAAGAAATTAAAGTAACTGCGAAAGCAGAGAAAGGGGAGAACCCATCGATAACACTCGAGAGCCACGACAAGCAATTGTTGGGACAGGTTGCAGCCAAGATCCGCAGCCTGCGTGCTCCGGAGCCATACAAAGGCAAGGGTGTTCGTTATATTGGTGAATATGTACGTAAAAAGGCTGGTAAGTCAGCAGCTAAATAAAATTTGAATTAAAGCAATGGCATTCAGCAAAGAAGCTCGCAGAGCGAAAATACGCACACGAATCAGGGCTAGTGTGAAGGGAACAGCTCAAAGACCACGTCTTTCAGTTTTCCGCAGCAACAAGCAGATTTATGCCCAAATAATTGACGACCAAAAGGGAGTAACCTTGGCATCCGCATCATCTATGGTGATGAAAGATGCGCAAGCGGTGGCCAAGTTGGATCAGGCTAAATTGGTGGGTAAGACCATCGCTGAGCGTGCTCAGGCAGCCGGAATCAACGAGGTTGTATTTGACCGCGGCGGTTACCTCTATCACGGACGTGTTAAATCATTGGCCGAAGCAGCCCGCGAGGCAGGCCTTAAATTCTAATAGGAGATGGCAGAAACAAAACCAGTTCGCTCCAGCGAAACAGAATTGAAAGACCGCTTGGTTGCGGTAAACAGGGTTACGAAGGTGACCAAGGGTGGACGTACGTTCGGATTTGCCGCCATCGTGGTGGTAGGTAATGAGAAGGGCGTAGTAGGTCACGGATTGGGCAAGTCGAAAGAAGTTGCTGAAGCTGTAACCAAGGCTACCGAAGACGCCAAGAAGAACCTGATTCAGGTTCCGGTTCGCAAGGGAACTATCCCACACGAGCAAGATGGCAAATTTGGTGGTGCACGCGTGTTCATCAAGCCTGCCTCTCATGGTACCGGTGTAATTGCCGGTGGTGCGATGCGCGCTGTATTGGAATCGGCCGGTGTAACCGACGTATTGGCAAAGTCAAAGGGCTCGTCAAACCCACACAACGTGGTAAAGGCAACGCTCGATGCATTGTCGAAGTTGCGCAACGCCAGCGATATCGCAAAAGTTCGCGGAATCAGCGTAGATAAAGTTTACAAAGGATAATAAAGGACCATATCATGTCTAAAGTTGTAATAACACAGGTGAAAAGCGCCATCGACCGTCCGGCCCGTCAAAAGGCAACGATCCAGGCGTTGGGAATTAAAAAGTTGAATGTTCCTGTTGAGCATGAACTTACTCCAAACATTGCCGGAATGATCCGCGCGGTTCGTCACTTGTTGAAAGTGGAGAACAAATAATAAAAAAGTTGAATGATGCCTTCCAGGCAACTACAATACTGAAACGAATATGAAACTTAATAATCTTAAACCAGCTGCAGGATCAACACAAACTCGTAAGCGTGTTGGTCGTGGACAGGGTTCAGGTCTGGGCGAAACTTCCGGCCGCGGTCACAAGGGTGCCGGTCAACGTTCAGGTACCAAGCGCAAACTTGGATTTGAAGGTGGTCAGATGCCACTTCAACGCCGCCTGCCAAAGTTCGGCTTCAAAAACATCAACCGTGTTGAATACAAGGGTATCAACCTCGACCTTCTTCAAGCGTTGTCTGAGAAGTTGAGCGCCTCTGAAATCAATCACGATGTATTGGTACAAAATGGTATTTGTGGGAAGAAAGACTTGGTGAAAGTACTCGGTCGTGGTGAACTGAAAACCAAACTGAATGTGAGCGCTCATGGTTTCTCTGCTACAGCAAAGGCAGCCATTGAAAAGCTCGGCGGAACTGCAACTACTCTCTAAACCAACACTATGAAAGGTTTTATTCAGAAAATAAAGGACATCTGGAGTCACGATGAGCTGAGAACCAAAATTGGTTACACCCTGCTTTTGTTGTTGGTGTACCGTGTGGGTTCATTCATCGTTCTTCCCGGCGTCGATTCAAATCAACTTGAGACAGGTTCTCAGGGTGGTTTGCTAGGCTTCCTTGGCTTGTTTACCGGTGGTGCGTTTAGCCGTGCTTCCATTTTCGCCTTGGGTATTATGCCTTACATCTCGGCTTCGATCATTATCCAGCTCCTCGGATTGGCGGTCCCAACAATCACCAAGATGCAGCGAGAAGGAGAAAGTGGTCGCAAGAAAATCAATCAATATACCCGAATGCTGACCATCGCAATAGGTTTGGTGCAAGCTCCGGGTTACATCAAGAGCACCTTGCCGGTGGGTTCATACCCTGAAGGCTTCACGTGGTTGTTCTCGGCAGTTATCATCTTGACCTGTTCAACCTTGTTTGTAATGTGGTTGGGTGAGAAGATTACCGATAAGGGTATTGGAAATGGTACTTCGCTCATCATCATGACGGGTATTATCTCTGACATTCCGAAAGGCTTCATTTCTGAATTCAAGCTTCAGTCTCCATTCTTCTTCTTGATTGAATTGGCGGCGTTGCTTATCATCGTTGGTTTGTGTGTAGCGGTTATCCAAGCCGTTCGTCGCATCCCGGTTGAAATGGCTAAGATGAACATGGGCGGTGGTTCACACATGCCTCAAGGGGGTGGTGCACGCTCATACATTCCACTTCGTGTGAATTCTGCGGGTGTAATGCCGATCATCTTCGCTCAAGCAATCATGTTCGTTCCATTGTACTTGCGTAATACAGAAACATTCCAGGACAGTGAGATTTTGGCGAGCCTCACTAACATCCAAGGATGGGGATACAACATCCTTCTTTTCTGCTCGATTATCCTCTTCACGTTCTTCTATACGGCCATCGTTACGAATCCTAACCAGATTGCTGATGACCTGAAGCGCAACGGTAATTTTGTACCGGGTGTGAAGCCGGGTAAGCCTACGGCAGATTTTATTGATGAAGTGATGTCGAGAATTACCCTTCCCGGTGGTATTTTTGTCGCCCTTATTGCAATTCTGCCTGCTTTGGTAATGATGATAGGTCTTACAAAGGCACAGCAGTTTTCAATTTTCTTCGGCGGTACCTCGTTGTTGATTACAGTAGGTGTTATCCTCGATTTGCTCCAGCAAATTGAAACACACTTGGTATCACGACACTACGACGGCTTGATGAAATCAGGTCGCGTTCGTGGAAGAAATACAGGCGCTATCAGCTCATCTGGTATAGCAGGTTAATAAAGGTTTTAAGGCACAATGTCCAAGAAGCCTGTATTGAAAAAGGATGATGAGATAGAACTCATCAGACAAAGTTCTTTACTTGTTGGAAAAACTTTAGCGGAGCTCGCTTCACGAATTCGTCCTGGGGTTACAACCCTAGAGCTTGATCGGGTGGCAGAAGAGTTCATTCGCGACCACAGTGCAATTCCGGGTTTTTTGGGATACAACAGTTATCCTAACTCGATTTGCGCCAGTGTAAACAGTGCAGTGGTTCACGGCATTCCCAATGTAAAACCCTTGCAAGAGGGCGATATTGTATCGTTGGATATTGGTGTTGTGAAGGATGGTTTTTGGGGTGATTCAGCCTACACGTTTGCGGTAGGGGAGATAAGCCCTGAATTACGTCAACTGCTCAAAGTAACCAAAGAGAGCTTGTACCTCGGTATTGAGCAATCGATTGGTGGCCATCGCACCGGTGATATTGGCCATGCGGTTCAAACGCATGCTGAATCATTTGGATACGGAGTTGTTAGGGACTTGGTAGGACACGGCGTAGGTCGAAACCTGCACGAAGCCCCCGAGGTACCCAACTTCGGTAAGCGTGGTCAAGGAGTTTTGTTGCAGGAAGGGTTGGTAATCGCCATTGAGCCGATGATCAACATGGGAACCCGCAACGTAAAGCAGATGAAAGATGGTTGGACCATCGTCACTGCTGACTCGAAGCCCAGTGCCCACTTTGAACACACCATTGTTGTGCGAAAGGACAAAGCAGAAGTTTTATCCAGTTTTGAATTGATTGAAAAGGCGGAGGCCATGCTGACTCAATAGCAGGCCCGAAGCGAACGATATAAAGAGATATGGCAAAACAAACATCCATCGAATTAGATGGAACAATTATCGAAGCCCTTTCCAACGCGATGTTCCGCGTTGAGTTGGAAAACGGCCACATAATTACAGCACATATCTCGGGCAAAATGCGCATGCACTACATCCGCATTCTGCCTGGCGATAGAGTGAAGGTGGAAATGTCACCTTATGACTTGACAAAAGGAAGAATTAGTTTTAGATACAAATAAGAATTGCTGAGTCAATTCGGTAAAAGTTAAAGACATGAAAGTTCGTGCATCCATTAAAAAGCGCTCGGCCGACTGCAAGATTGTAAGCAGAAAGGGTAAGCTCTATGTAATTAACAAGAAGAACCCTAAGTTCAAGCAAAGACAAGGTTAAACGTTTGGCCCGGTGAATCCGGTCCTAAAAACAATAAATAAATGGCTCGTATAGCAGGTATTGACTTACCAAGAAACAAAAGAGGTGAAATTGGTCTCACCTACATCTACGGAATCGGTCGTAGCACGGCTCGCAGAATTTTAGAAACTGCAGGTGTAAGCTACGATAAGAAGGTTCAGGAGTGGAACGACGACGATCTTTCAAAGATCCGTGGTTACATCACCGATGAACTTAAGGTAGAGGGTGCGCTCCGTTCGGAAGTGCAGATGAGCATCAAGCGTTTGATGGATATCGGTTGCTACCGTGGTGTTCGTCACCGTGTGGGCTTGCCGGTTCGTGGTCAAAGCACCAAGAACAACTCACGTACCCGTAAAGGAAAGCGTAAGACTGTTGCAAACAAGAAGAAAGTAACCAAGTAATAATTCGTACGGTTAGATGCCTCCGAGGCATCGAACCCAAACAACACGAACAATGGCTAAAGTCGAAAAGAAAAAGAAAAAGAATGTACTCGTTGAATCGGTGGGTCAGGCTCACGTTCAGTCTACATTCAACAACATCATCATCAGCCTTACCAACAATACCGGCCAGGTTATCTCATGGTCTTCAGCCGGTAAAATGGGCTTCAAGGGTTCTAAGAAGAATACCCCTTATGCCGCCCAGTTGGCTGCCGAGCAAGCTTCGAAGGAAGCAATGGATCTTGGTTTGCGCAAGGTAAAGGTGTTCGTTAAAGGTCCGGGCGCAGGTCGTGAATCTGCTATCCGCACCATCCACAACACCGGTATCGAAGTGTTGGAAATCGTGGACATCACTCCACTTCCTCACAACGGCTGCCGCCCTCCCAAGAAAAGAAGAATCTAATACTATTTCAAGAAATCATTAGCAATGGCCAGATATACAGGACCCAAGTCAAAGATTGCGCGTAAGTTTCGTGAGCCGATTTTCGGCCCGGACAAAAATTTGGATAAGCGTAATTATCCGCCCGGACAACACGGACCCAACAAGCGTCGTGGAAAGCAGTCGGAATATTCCGTGCAGCTCAACGAGAAGCAGAAGGCTAAGTACACCTACGGTATCCTCGAGCGTCAGTTCGAAAACCTTTACAAGAAGGCTTCGGCTCGTCCGGGTGTAACAGGTGAGATTTTGCTCGCCCTTTGTGAATCACGCCTCGACAATACCGTATATCGTCTTGGATTGGCAGCAAGCCGCATGGGTGCTCGTCAATTGGTTGGCCATAGCCACATCACGGTGAACGGACAGGTAGTAAACATTCCTTCGTATCAATTGCGCCCAGGCGATCGTGTGGGTGTTCGTGAACGTTCGAAGTCACTCCCAACCATCACTATGGCGTTGGCTAGCCGTAAGAAATTCGACTGGCTCGACTGGAACGATGGCGACAAGCAAGGAGTTTTCCTTAACTACCCTGAGCGTGTGCAAATCCCTGAGAACATCAAGGAACAGCTCATCGTCGAATTGTACTCTAAGTAATAGTCCAGAACCAAAATAACAATTACACTATAAATGGCAATCATTGATTTCGTAAAACCAGACAAAGTCGTAATGCTCGACAGCAACGACTTCTCAGGATCGTTCGAATTCCGTCCGTTGGAACCGGGCTTCGGTATCACCATCGGAAACGCTTTGCGTCGAATTCTGCTCTCTTCGCTGGAAGGTTTTGCAATCACCTCCATCAAAATTGAAGGTGTAGATCATGAGTTCTCTACAATCAAAGGTGTGGTGGAAGATGTAACAGAAATCATCCTCAACCTCAAGCAAGTTCGCTTGAAGCGCCAGATTGAGACAACCGATTACGAAAAGGTAACTATCAATATCACCGGTCAGGAGCAATTCAAGGCCGGAGATATCAGCAACTTCACAACTGCTTTCCAGGTATTGAACCCCGACTTGGTGGTTTGTAACATGGATCCAAAGGTGAAGCTGAACATAGTAATCACCATAGGAAAAGGACGCGGATACCGTCCGGCAGAAGAAAACAAGTCGAACAGCTCGCCTGTGGGCACTATCGCTATCGACAGCATTTTCACCCCTATCCGCAATGTGAAGTTCAGCGTAGAAAACTTCCGTGTGGAGCAAAAGACCGACTACGAAAAGTTGTTGGTAGAAATTCAGGGTGATGGCAGCATCACTCCAAAGAATGCATTGCAAGAAGCAGCAAAGATTCTCATTCACCACTTCATGTTGTTCAGTGACGAGCGTATCACACTCGAGCAAGAAGCGAAGAAGGAAACTGAAGAATTCGATGAGAGCTCAATGCACATGCGTCAATTGTTGAAGACCAAATTGGTTGACATGGACCTCTCAGTTCGCGCCCTCAACTGCTTGAAGGCTGCCGATATCGAGACCTTGGGAGACCTGGTTTCATTCAACAAAAACGACTTGTTGAAGTTCCGTAACTTCGGTAAGAAGTCGCTTACAGAATTGGAAGAACTCGTGGAAGGTAAAGGCTTGCAGTTCGGTATGAACGTTAGCAAGTACAAGCTCGACCGCGACTAATTGGTAACTTGGTGCGAAAGCACTTAATAAGAATTATTATTTAAAGAACCCGAAGTAGTTGTAAAAGAATGTGGCCCATGCAAGGATTCGAAAAGAATGAATGCACTAGCCAATTGCCAACGCTTCACTACCAGCAAACATTATGAGACACGGAAGAAAAGTAAACCATCTGAGCAGAACACGCGAACACCGCGCTGCTCTTTTGATGAACATGGCTTGCTCACTGATTGAGCACAAGCGCATCAACACAACATTGGCAAAGGCGAAAGCATTGCGCGTATATGTTGAGCCACTTATCACCAAAAGCAAAACTGATAGCACACACAGCCGTCGTACTGTATTCAGCTATTTGAAGAACAAAGAAGCGGTAACAGAATTGTTCCGCGAAATTGCTCCTAAAGTTGCTGATCGTCCAGGTGGTTATGTGCGCATCATCCGCACCGGTTTCCGTCCGGGTGATAACGCTGAAACAGCCATGATTGAATTGGTTGACTTCAACACCATCTACACCAAAGGTACTGCTGCTGCAGGTGAAGCTGCTCCTAAGAAGCGCACTCGTCGTAGCTCTGCTAAGAAGGCGGAAGGTGCTGAGGCTGCTGAAGGTGCAGAAGCTCCTAAGGCAAAAGCTCCTCGCAAAAAGGCTGAACCAAAGGCTGAAGGCGAAGAGAAGCCAAAGGCTACACGTAAGAAGAAAAGCGAAGAATAATCGCAACTATAGAATTGAAATAAAAAGACCGCAGCATTGCGGTCTTTTTTGTTTAGTGCCTATGCCGGAGATTCAAGAAAAGCAAAGCATACACAATACGATGTGTTTAATGCGTTTCATAGGCGCTCATGATTTACAGTGAGAAGTAAAACTTCGGATGTAATTTTCAGCCCTCGATGCCTTGCGCTTCCTGCTGCCTCTGCGATGCACCAACAAATTGACTTCATACATTCAGTAAGATACTATTGGTTGCGATGGCTACTCACCTCCGCATGCGTGTGGCTGATGTCGGAATTTGTTTCGGCGCAATACAGGCAGTTGAGTATTCTGGATGATGCGCGTAAGGATACCATTACGCTGCGCTTTGCCACGAGTGAAGAAGTCATCCATGCAGCACACTCCTATTATCACAGCGTGTTGGATGAAGGCTATCTCAAAGCAGTCGCTGATACAAGCAGCGCAGATACTTCTCTGTTTCTAAATGTTCATCGTAATGATCTTTTCACACTGCGTGACCTGTATACAGTTGCAGGCGGCACCGGTGTTCAAACGCATACTCGTATTCAGGAGAGTTTGAGTAAAAACGCACGTAATGAAGCCTTCAAGCGCAGATTGGAGGCATTAGAGAATGAAGGCTATCCGTTTGCTTCGTTGACTGTCGATAGTGTCGCACCTGTCTCTGCGGGCAAACGAGGCACAGCACAGCGCGTGGATGTATTCGCTACCGTTCGACCCGGACCCCTAGTTCTCAATGATAGCTTGCATATTCGGTCGGCAAGCGCCTTACCCTACAACTACATACGTAATTACATTGATTTTAAAAAGAATGATCTTTATGATGAATCTCGAATCGCGCAAACCGGAAGGCGGCTTCGTGAAATCCCTTTCGTGTTGGTGAAGCGACCGTCGGAAGTGCGCTTTGAGCCGGGAAATGCAGATCTCTATTTGTTCGTTGAGCGGAAGAAAGCGAATTATTTCAACGCGATTGCCGGGTTGCGTCCCGATGAAACGACCGGCAAGGTTAATATAACGGGCGATGCTGAGGTACGCTTTATGAACGGCCTCAATCGAGGCGAAGAACTTGCTTTTGTGTGGAGAAAGCTTCAGCCGTTAACGCAGGATCTCTCCCTGAAGGCCATGGTGCCCTATCTATTCAACACACCGGTTGCTATCGATGGTCGCATGCAGATTTATAAGCGTGACACTTCCTTCACCTCGGTGAAACTGATGGGAGGTGCCGGTATTTTGCTACCGCGCAATCAACGCCTGCGCGTATTTGCCGAACGCAATCGTTCTGATCAACTGACAGGGTTCTACACGGCTGCAGCGTTGGCCAATGCGCAACATACGCTCTATGGGTTGAGCACGCAGTTGGAGGATTTGGACTATCGATGGAATCCGCTCAAAGGATACAGTTTACAAACCGAGGCAGCAACCGGCTATCGGGTAACAAGCACGAGCACTGCCGAGGGAGTCGAGGCAACGCGCAGGCCGTTAACGAGGATCGATGCATCCATGGAGTACTACGTCCCTGTTTTCAAGCGGCAAACTATTTTGTTTTCCTTGAAAGGGGCCGCACTGTTCAGCGATTCTTTATACGAGAATGAAGTGATGCGTATTGGAGGTTTGCGCACCATTCGAGGTATTAACGAAGAAAGCATTTTCGCCACAGCATGGGCTGTCAGTACGATTGAATATCGATTGTTACCCGAGGAAAATTCGGCTGTCTACTTGTTCGTCGATATGGCTTGGTATGAGTACGACGGAAGCAGAGGGTATATTCGAGATACTCCTCTGAGTGCGGGAGCAGGATTTAATTTCGAAACCAAGGCAGGTATATTCACCTTTAATTATGCCCTGGGAAAACAATTCGATAATCCGGTGTTGTTGCGAAACGGAAAGATAAGTTTTGGTTTTCGCAGTTTATTCTAATGAGCGATAGCAGCCTGTTTACGTATCGACTCGTTAATCAGACCTATGAGCTCCTGCGAGTCCCAGGGTTTACTAAGACAGTGAGCTAGATTCGAACTCATGATTTGATTCATCACTTCGTGTTGAGCATAGCCTGTGAGCAGAATACACGGTGTATTAGGCGATACGGTTGAAACGTGCACAATTAACTCATGTCCCTTCATACCGGGCATCATCTCATCCGTAATAATTGCGGCGAGCTGAATGTTTTGACTCGCGAAATCGTTGATGATTTCTAAAGCTTCTTCGCCACTTTCAGCAAATTCAAGCCAGTAGTTGTCAGAGAATGCTCGCATGATTTGTTGCTGCAGAGCAGTGAGTATTGAACGCTCGTCATCAACGCAAATAATCGCTTGTTGCATAAGATTTGAATTTGTCTAAATGGTAATTTCGAATTTAAGCGGCAAAATGACATGGAAAGTGGTACCTGAATCAATCTTACTCTCAAAGTAGATTTTTCCGTTGTGCTTCAGTACAATATTCTTTACGATGTCAAGACCGAGCCCCGAGCCTTCTCCAATTTTTTTGGTTGAATAGAAGGCGTCAAAAATTTTATCGCCAATTTCTTCCGGTATGCCGCAGCCCGTATCGCTAATGGTGATATGAGCATCCGACGCATGCAATGAGGCTTTGATTACGAGCGTACCCGAGAAGTTCATTGCCTGACATGCGTTTACAATGAGGTTGGTCCAAACCTGACCAATTTCCTCTGAATACCCAACCAATTCGATGTGTTCAGGAACATCGATTGCTACGCGTATACCGTGCTTGATTTGGTTGTGATAAATCGTCAACACGGTGTCAAGCGATTCACGGAGATTAAAACGCTCGGGTGTGTTCGCTTCCGATGAGTGCAAATACATTTTGAGAGCGCGTACAATGCGCGATGCTTTTTCGACCGAAGTAAGCGTTGTGTAATTGTTCTTTTGTTCCAGAAACAAAAGGTGAAGAACATCCACAATGAGATGAAAATTTGGACCGATGAATCGTTCTAGTCCACGGTCGAGTTCATAGATATTGATTTGACAAAGCTTGTTGGCAAGCATTGATGCATGCGCCATATTGGCTGCCTCTAGCTCCCTTTGCAACACCATGCGCAACGGTCGTTCTTCACGGGTAGTCAAAAATTCTTTTTTTACCTTGTGCTTTTCAATGAATTCTAGCAATAGCTTAACCTCTTCCTCGCTCAGTTTGTGGTATAACTCAAGTAAATTATTGACCAGGCTATGACCCATTGCCTTCGACTCTTGAGCGACCGCCTTTATAGCTCCCAGTGGGGTATTAATTTCGTGTGCAATACCTGCCGATAGTTGTCCAAGCGCAGCCAACTTCTCCGATTGAATAAGCATTTGTTGTGCATCCTTCACCTTGGCATACGAGTTTGAGTTTTCCTTTACATAGAAAATTACCAGCACAAAAATCAAGGTGGATACTACCGCGATATTCATGGAGATAAGTCCAATAGAAAACGACATTTCGCATTCGAATGGAAACCAAACAGCGAAGGTGGAATCGTAGTAACCTGAAAAGACTGTAAGTGCAACATACGTTACCAGCCAAACGATAGAAGCACGCGTATTGGAGTAGCTAAGTGATGCCGCCAACGACAGCAACGCCCACAGCATTACACCGCCGGAGGCATAAAAACCACCCAAGTACCATTGAAACAGAAAGGGTAATAGGAGGCTTATTCCCGTTTGAAATCCTTGCGTAAAAGCAAACCATTTGAACCTACTAAAAAGAGCAATATTGATGGCCGATAAAACCACATAGCCAAATGGAACTAACGACTGCTCGACTCGATCAATC
>Ga0315901_10005826_pt1 | contig 14895 bp, 17 predicted proteins | sample LakEriMetagenome_10_FD_203761 | JGI IMG/M metagenome (GOLD analysis project Ga0315901, IMG submission 203761) | Freshwater fungal communities from buoy surface, Lake Erie, Ohio, United States - Buoy 2 MA116 | ecosystem: Environmental > Aquatic > Freshwater > Lake | place: USA: Lake Erie, Ohio... | reverse complement strand
GTTTATCGGGTCTCAACTGGAGATGCTCCGGCACTAAAAAGGTTAATTTATCCTGTTCCACATCCTGTAAACCCATTCTTAGGGGCGCACTTAACTCTCACTTTAGACGGACGAATCAAGATTGGCCCCACGGCATTGCCAGTACTTGGGGGCGAGCGATACGACCTGATTTCAAAGATGCGAGCAAGTGAAGTCTTAGAATCTTTAAAGGGAATGTATGCAATAGCAACTGGACGTGAGCATAACCTTTTTGAAATCTTAAAGGAGGATTTTCCAAAAAATTACACGAGGAATCTAATCAATGAGGTTGCAAGTCTTGTTCCGACCATTAAAACAATTAAAAAGTGGCAAAAGTTGCCTCCAGGCATTAGAGCTCAATTAGTAAATGCAAGTTCTGGAAAATTAGAGCAAGATTTTATAGTTAAAAGGGACAGGAATGTTGTTCATGTCTTAAACGCTGTATCACCTGGCTGGACCTGTTCAATCCCATTTGCTAGGTGGATTGTTGATAAGAACCTACAGTGATGTGCATTTCTTGGCAAAAGGAATTTATCCTCTAAATTATTTTACTCGTTTCAGGAAACCGCCCCGACAATTACTAATCAAGGATTTGTCTTCATAGTACTTATCAAAAGCAAAACGTTTATCTTCTAACAAGAATCTAGTAACAGCTGAGCCGGGGTTATTACCTTTTCCCCAGTCTTTTATATTGTAGTATTTTTCAAGTTCTGTAACTTGATCAAATGGTAGCGTCTCAACTGTGGTATCAAACACGACCATATAAGATCCAATTGAAACTAGATCCGCAAATTGCTTAAGTTCTGTATATACGTGCGCTTCCGAGTGATTCGAATCCAGACAAATCATGATTTTATCCTCAGGTCTAATTTTTTCTTTTACTTGATTATAAGTTTCGTCAGTTGTGGAATCACCCGACAGGAGCTCAATCATTTCCGAAAGGAAATGGTTCTCAATATTCGATCGATTAAAGTCAAGAATGTTAATGTCTATGCCAATAACCTTTCTTTTTCCCAATAATTTAAGGAGTGAAGCATAGAAAACTAATGAGCCGCCTCTTGCTATTCCCGTTTCAATAATTACATCTGGTTGGACACTCAAAATTATCTCTTGAAGGGATACCAAATCCTCTGGAAATTGAATTACAGGTAAACCCAACCACATAAAGTCGTAACTATATTTTTGTTTGCACGCTTCAAAGAAAAAATTATCAGCAAGTTGGAGAAAATTCACATTGTCTTTGTAAGCACTTACCCTTTGTATCTTGGACAATTCGAATTCTTTTGGGTTCTCATGCGCCATAAGATTCCAAGATTTCCTGAGCTACTTTTACGGTTCTAATCACTTTTTCCTCTGTCATGTCGTAACCATAAGGTAGGCAAACCATATTTTGCGACATCTCGACCGTTATCTTGCGCCCTACGGATTCTTCAACATTGTATGTAGAAAATGGAGGCATATCTGACAATAAGTAGAAAAATGGCCTGATGTCAATTCCTTGTTCCGAAGCTAACTTTATAAATTGCTCTTTGCTGATTCCCAATTCAGGATCAAATCTTGCTACTATCAACCAATAACTTGATTTTACCCATTCTGGTGCTTTGGCTAATTCAATACCGACTACGCGACTTAAATGATGCCGATAAGTGTTAAACAGCCATTTCTTGTAGTCCACAAGCTGATCAAGGCGGTTTAGTTGAGATGAGATTAGTGCAGCTTGAATATTGCTTATCTGAAAATTGTAACCAAGCTCATTAGACCAATAATATTTACCAGTTAACTCTTGATTAATTCCGTGATGGTATATTGAGCGCATCTGTGAATACATGTCTTCGCTATTCGTTAATACCGCTCCACCATGACCACCCGTTATTACTTTAGTTCCAGAAAAACTGAGAATTGAAACATCACCAAAACTGCCCGCTGGGGACTCTTTGTATGCTCCACCGAAACTCTCCGCTGCATCTTCAATTACAGGAATTTTGAATCTGCCAGCTATCTCAAGAATTCGCTCCCAATCTGGCATAGAACCTGCCAAGTCAACTACGATGATTGCGCCTGTTTTTTCGGTAATGGCTTTTTCCATTGAATAAGGATCCATACACATCGATTCGTCGGAGTTGACGAAGACGGGTTTTAGCCCGAGGTGTATGACTGGTGCAGCGCAAGCTACCCACGTTAGATCTGGAACAATCACTTCATCACCGGGCTTTAAGTTTAACGATGCTAGTGCCAAGTGAATTGCATCCGTTCCATGTCCAACAGCAATAGCGTGCTTTCTATGCGTCACTTTCTCAAGCTGTCTTTCCAGGTTGTCTATCTTCTCTGAGCGTCTATCCCCCCAGCCATTTGTTACAGCATCAATAACACTCTCTACATCAACATCTTCAATTCTAGGAACAAATGACTTTACTCTAATCATCATTATTACCTCTGTTATCTATATTTTTCGCTACACGAATTGAATGCGAAAAACTGCCATCCGTGTTTCGGAAGTGATTTCTAAAGATTCCTTCTCGAACAAAGCCTGCTTTTTCAAAAAGTCTTCTTGAAGCTGAGTTTTCCTCAAAATAATCTGCCATAAATCTGGTAATACTCCAATTTGAACGAGCGTAACTCATTGCCATCAGAATAGCGCTTGTGCCAACTCCTTGCCCCCAAACATCGCGAGCAAATACAAGAATTCCAATTTCGCAAGTGTAGTTCTGAGCATCTCTCGAATGTAATCGCACATTCCCAACATGCCGGTCATTTAAGAATATTCCAAACAAAATACACATATCAGACTTCAGATTTTGTTCAACAAAATCTAGAACACTACTTCGATTCCACTTTCGCCACCTAGCCTCCGTATACATGATAAGACTATGGTCGGACATTGCGTTTATATAATCTTCTGAAACTATACACTCGGTAAGAACTTGTAATTTAATCACGATAAATAGTTTAGATTTCGGTCAAGGACATTATCGTCAATTAGTCTTTCAAGTTCTTGAAGTCGATAATACTTTGTGTCATAAAATTGTTTTGCCGACAACTCGAGTGCAGTCAATTCATTAATTGTGTGTTGAATTCCAAGAGTCATGGGGGTAAATTCAATCTCAGAATTGCAAATATTCTTTAACTTATCAAAGTTTACAAAATAACTTCGGGTATCTGCACCGTCAATTATCTTTTTATCTTTAGTCAGTTCATTTATTTCATCACCAATGGAGTATTTCTTTTCTATGGGCAGGCCACCTTGAATCTCTGAAACCATGTTTGCAATGCTCTCGATCGTATAGTTTTCACTATTCGAACCGATGTTTATAATTGTACTTGCCTTATTCTCCTGAAAAAGCTTCGTAGTATCTGATTTTAAAAACCATACCAAACTCTTTATTGCGTCATCGATAAACAAAAAAGGGCGTTCAGCTCTTCCATTTGAATTCAGAATAACCTTCCCCTCCACTATGCTAAAACCACATAGCATGTTAATTACAGTATCGAATCGCATTCGGGGAGAATATCCATAAATAGTTGCAAACCGCAGAATCATTGGCTTCCAAGAATTAGTTTCTATGCTTTGAAGTAATCTCTCAATCGACAATTTATTGAAACTATAGGGCGTTTGTGGACAAACTGAACTTTCCTCATCCACCATTACATTTTGCTTTCCATATATTGAACAACTTGATGCAAAGAAGAAGCGTATCTGCATATCTCTACAAAGACTTGCTAGTTTAAGTGTGTAGCCTAAAGATGGGTCATATAACTCTGATTCTGTTATCTGCTTTAAAGGATCGTTGCTGATTCCAGCAAGATGGATGACAACGTCGGCACCTTCAAGGTCACTTGGAACTATTGATTGGGCAAAAAGTGATTGCTCCTTGTTTGATGTTTTTGGCCCTAACCAACAATGGGAGAAGTATTCAGAGTCGAATGAAGTTACTTCATAATTGAGGCTACTAAGTACATTTACTAGTTGTGTTCCCAGATACCCAGACCCACCTGTTACAACAATTTTCATAGTGTTAAGGATACCTCCCATGCAATTGATTCACTACTCTTGCAAACAGAGTTTAGTAAATACGACACTTCTTTTTGATTTTAAGACCTGAATTTTCAAGCGTGTCACGGTAAGAATTGCACAGCCACTTCCTTTAAAGGAAACCCGAACTATCAAGGAATCGTTGTATCATCAAGAGGTGCCCACAAGTTATGACAATCTCACTATCTGTATTTTTACCCGAAATAGGCCGAAGCAGTTAACCAACACACTGCGGTACTTGGGGTCCATAAATGTTAGTGTCGTCATACTTGATTCAAGTGACCAGAAATTTGACTTTGACTTTGATTCAAATGTCACTTATCTAAATACCCCAGGTTTGCCCATAGACGCACGTTTAATAATGTTTTCAAAGATAGTTAAAACTAAATACATATTACTTAGCCCAGATGATGACTTTTTCCTACCCGGAGGACTTGAAATTGCTCTGAATTATCTGGAGGGTAATCCAGACTATTCATCAGTTCAAGGATTACGAATTAGATTGATTCGTGATCCTAAATTTCGCTGGATCCCGGACTACACTACACAAGCCCACTTAGTTTTTGACTCTGACAATTTAATTGAAAGACTTAGACTAATGTCCATCTCGATGCATTATGTTTATGCAATCCAACGTACGGACATTTTCACAGAAATTGTGAATTGTCTCAAGGATACGCACACAAATGTGCGGGATGCGGATGCTAAAATCGAATTAGTATTTAACTATTTGTTACCGCTCTTTGGTAAGCATAGGATTCTCCCTGTACTCTACTCGGCGAGAACTTCCCATAAATACGAAGGTCATGACATCCAATTCTCAAACTGGATAAACAATCCTTGCGAACCTTCCGCTTTAAATTTCAAATCAAATATCCATGATATTTATGTATCCAAGTTAGAGTGCACAATTTCCAAAGCGCAGAAACTAGAAGGGGAGTTAACTGCTTTTTTCTCACAATTGAACAATCATACTGACGAATCTATTAGTATGAATAGTATAAAGTCACCTAGATTTCTAGTGCATTTAAAAACATTTATAAACTGGTCATTGTTAAGACACCTATATCCGTTATCAAAAATGAATTACATCCGATATTTTATAATTCTTGTAAAAGGAAAACATCTAAGAATTTTTTTAAAAGACTTATTTTTACTCTTAAGATATCTGAAGTCGTCTCAATGAGGGTTCTAGTCCAGATTATGACCCGACCAGTTCTACCATGAAGGTTAATCTCGGTCTTTTAGGCTGCCGATAGTGGAGTAGGCATTTCACTTAACAGCGAGAATTCCTGCTGACATTTACGCAGACTCAACATGAGGTCTTCATTCAGGTATGATTTGGTGAAGCGCGAAAGGTCTCAAATTCTAAGTGTGACAAAAGGAGTCTACGTGGAAGTTAGTCCATATTTCCAATATCTCCAGCAAGTCATTGAAGGTGCTCAATTCAAGATAGAAGAGACCGTAAATCGCTTGATCGAATGCATAGAGCGTGAGTCTCATATTTGGATTGTGGGTAATGGCGGGAGTGCAAGTACTTCAGAGCATTTTGAAACGGATTTGTCATTTGTGCGATATGGTTATGGGTTTCCCAAAGTATGTGCAACTGCATTGACTTCAAATAGTTCATTGATTTCTGCAATCGCAAATGATATCGGATTCGAAAAGGTATTTTCCCACCAAATTGCCCGCAAAGCTAAAAGAGGGGATCTGTGTTTCATGATTAGTGCGTCTGGTAACTCAGCAAACCTGATAGATGCTGCTATCACATGTCGAAATTTAGGAATTGATTCAATTTGCTTGGTGGGATTCGATGGTGGTGAGTTAATGAAGGTGGTTGACTACTCGATACTCGTCTCAACTGAAGTTGGCAAATATGGGCCAGTAGAAGACATCCACCTTGCAATTTGCCATGAAATATCTTCGATTATTGCCTCAAAATTGATTAAGGGCTAACGTGCGTATTTTAGTTACTGGAAATCAAGGATACATTGGCACTAATCTCACGCAATACTTAATTGATAAAGGGCATGACGTCTTTGGGTTGGATTGTGGTTACTTTAGTGATTGCAATTTGACTCCTCTATCCAATGAAGTGACTACTTTCCAGTGCGATATACGAGACGTAGAAGTAGCCAATTTGGTTGGTTTCGATCTTGTGGTTCATTTAGCTGCACTTTCTAATGATCCAGTCGGTGAACTAGATGAAGCCTTAACTTATGAGATTAACTATCATGCGGCGGTCCGAGTGTGTGAAATCGCCAAACGTGCTGGTGTCTCACGATTTGTTTTTGTATCAACACAGAGTATCTATGGCATTTCTGACAATCTCTCCGAATTAGATGAAGATAAATCAATTAAAAACCCACAAACAATTTATGCAAAAAGCAAATGGAATGCTGAGCAAGAAATTTTAAGTATGTCCACCGAGAAGTTTGTTTCTGTGGCAATTCGCCCTTCTACAGTCTTCGGCTGGGGTCCAAGGTTGAGGTCAGACATTGTGTTTAACAATCTCCTTCTATCTGGAATGGAGATTGGTAAAATTGAAGTTCACTCAGATGGTTCTCCCTGGCGGCCCGTCGTTCACATTTACGATATCGCCCGAGCGGTCGAGGCGTGTATCGACTCCCCTGTTTCAGCAATAAGTGGCAGTGCTTTTAATATCGGTATGATCAATGGAAACTATACGGTCAAAGAGTTAGCTGAAGCTGCAAATAATTGCTTAGGCAATATTCCAATCATGTACAACACCGAAAATATCGTTGACCCGAGAAGTTATCGAGTTTCATTTTCCAGAGCGAGGGAAGTTCTTGGGTTCCAGGCGAAGATAACACTGGAAGAAGGCGGTAGAGAAATTATGGATGCCGTTCAGAAATACATGAAGCAGAATGTAGTTATCCTAAGCCGAAAAACAAATCGTCTTCAACAAATGAAGTACTTACTAGGGGAAGGAAGGTTGGATGAATCCTTACGATTCCGTCAAAAACTTTGACCTTGTAGATGAATGTCGCATATGTACCTCAACAAAATTATTTGAGGTTCTAAATCTAGGGATACAACCTTTGGCAAACTGTTTACGGGAAGTCTCAGACTCCTCAATGGAACTGAGGTTCCCTCTTGTGCTTGTAAGATGCGCTGATTGTTGTTCTATCCAACTTTCTATAAATGTCAATCCAACATTAATGTTTGATAACTACTACTGGGTTACGGGTACCTCGTCAATTGCCCAAGAGCATTGCAATTACCTCGCACAAGAAATAGTCTCCCGAGTAAATTCAAGCAGTTCTATCCTTGAAATTGGAAGCAATGATGGCACCTTATTAAAGTCTCTTCGCACTATTTCAGATGCAAAACTTTACGGAGTTGATCCAGCAAAAGTTATTTCAAATATTGCAAGGGAAAATTCAATTGACATTTTTACAGAATATTTTAACGAAAGCTTTGTTACGAAGTTTTTGGAAAGATTTGAAAGAGTTGATGTAGTTGTCGCTCGAAATGTGCTCTCGCACGTACCCGATTTGAAGGATGTGGTTTCAGGTATTTCTCGGGTCCTAAATGATGACGGAATCTTTGTAGTTGAATTTCATGATGCTTCGAAAATATTGAATGAATTGCATTATGATTCAATTTATCATGAACACACTTTTTACCATACGCTTCGAAGTATGAGCATGATTGCCAAAAGTGCGGGCCTGACACCGTTTGATGTGCTCGAGAGTCCAATAAGCGGAGGTTCGAGAATTCTGTTCGCCTCAAAGTCGACAATGAAACCGTCTGAGCGAATGATTAAAGCCCTTGAGTTTGAGGAGAAATCTGGGGTGTATGAGGAGAGTAATTGGATTGATTTCGGCAAGGCCTCTCAGCAGAATATAGACATGGTTAGAACTTTCTTGAGTAACCACAAGAATTCTAAAATTGTAGGCTACGGTGCCTCAGCTAGAAGTTCAACTCTCTTAAATGCGATTGGTGCTGAGTCTAAGAACCTAGCAGGTATTGCTGATAGCAATCCACTAAAGTGGGGTAAAAAGTCACCGGGAATAGGTTTGATGATTGATTCACCTGCTAAATTGATTGATTCTTCTGTGGAAATGATCTTTATTTGCCCTTTCAATTTTGAAAAGGAAATAGTTGACTCTCTCACCAATAATCTCAGTTGGCATGGAAAAGTATTTTTGCCACTTCCAAAAGTTCCTAGATTATACATAGTTTAATTCTTTGAAATGAAATCACTTAATATAGAAGGCCTCAGATTGATAGAAGTGCCAAGCTTTATGGATCATCGTGGAACTTTCATGCGTGTATTTGACTTGGACTCTTCTCTTGATGGACATGCTGAGCAAGTGAATGTTTCAATCAATCCAAAGCTTCGAACTTTACGGGGAATGCACTTCCAAACCTATGGTAAACCTGAAAGCAAGTTAGTGTCACTCCTTAGCGGCTCAGTTTATTTGTGTGTCATAGATTTACGTAAGGAAAGTAGCACTTACATGGCTGTGTTTGAATCACATTTCCTATGCGAGGATAAGATTTCGGTCGCAATTCCTCCTGGTTGCGCTACTGGTTGGATTTCACTTACTACTAATACAATATTGCATTACGTTATGTCTTCGCGATTTGAAGAAAACAAATACTCTGGAATTCGTTTTGATGACTCTGCTTTTATGATCAATTGGCCTGATTCTCCACTGCATATTTCAAAACAAGACTTATCTTGGCCGAGATTTACGAGTGGGGCTTGAATTGAGAACTCTCATAACTGGAGCATCAGGGTTCATCGGCAGAAATTTTCTTAATGATAGGCCGAAAGGTGAATTACATATCCTTACTCGCGCACCTATCCTTTACCCAATCGAAGAATTGCATAGTCACATAGGTGATATCAATAATCTTGGAACACTTCATGATCTTGCAAACCTTAAATTCGATCGTGTTATCCACCTTGCATGGGAAGGTCTACCGAATTTGTCTGTAGAAAATAACGAAAAAAACTTCTCCGCAACGAAGAGATTCTTAATTTCAATGATTGAATCAGGAGTGCAGGAGATAATTACAATCGGCTCATGCCTTGAGTATGGTGATTTAACGGGGTGTGTAAGCGAGGATGTATCTGGTCAAAATATTGACCACTTTGGACGCACGAAGTTAGAACTCCTAGATTTTTTAAAGCAACAAGGCATTAACTATTACTGGATTCGACTCTTCTATGCCTTTGGTCCGTACCAACATGCTAAATCATTGTTGAATCGCGGACTAGAAAGCCGTGCTCTCCAACAAGTGCTTGAATTGAGAGAACCAAATGCTGCCAAAGATTTCATTTATATTAAGGATGCTATTAAAGCAATTGAACTGCTTATAGATTCATCTGCCGAAAGTAGTGTGTACAACGTAGGTAGTGGAACTTTAACCTCCCCTGCTGTGATGTTGAAATACCTATTCGACGCGCTTCCTAATGATTTCGAACTTCACGAGTCTAATTTAATTGGCTTACAAGCTGACTTAGGAAAGATCAAAAATGCATGCGGGTGGGAGCCTGAGTATTCATCCAAAAAAGGCGTAGATGATTACAAAAAATGGATTTCCCAGAATGCTTAGTTCGACTGGAGTTATTTTAGCGGGAGGGCAAGGTCTTCGGCTACGTCCTCTTACGGAGACACTCCCAAAGCCACTAACTGCAGTGAACGGGTACCCGTTTATCACGCATTTATTAGGACAACTGGAAAGACTTGGATTTAAAAGAGTTGTAATACTAACTGGATATCTAGGAGAGAGTATATTTCAATTCTGTGAACATTATAATTCGTCGCTTGAGATAATTTGCCGTCAAAATGAAATAGAAGATTCAACTGCTCAACGACTCTTAAAGAATTACAATCTCATAGGTGATGACTTTTTATTACTGTATTGTGATAATTTCATTTTAGACGATGAAGTTATAAAGCGTGTGCTATTGAGCAATCATGAACTGACTTTTACAATTCAGAAAAGAGAAATTGGCAATGTTGCTCTTCGATCTGATGGTTTCGCACAGTATGAAGCGGGATCAAGAACTTCCGGAAGTAATTACGTAGAACTTGGATACTTAAGAATTAATTCACCAAATTTTTTTAAGATGCTTGGGGAAGCAAGAGATTTACCTCTCGCGTTAGGCAGATTTAGTAAGAGTTACTTGTGTGGTTATGTAGAAGTCGAGAGCGTTTATTGGAGTATTTCTGACCTGAAACGTTACTTACAGATACCACAAAAAAGAAGAGTGGTGCTGTTGGACAGGGATGGCGTATTAATCCACAAGATGCCGAAGAGAAAGTACTTAACGACTTGGAGTGACTATAGGCCGATGTATGACAACTGGCAGGCATTAAGAAAGTTGTCAAAGAGTGGCGTGGACTTTGTTATTGTTACAAATCAACCTGGAGTCGGAACAGGGGAGCTGAGTGAGGATTTCTTATTGGAACTTCACCAGAAGCTCGCAATCGACTTATTGAGTTTTGGTATTAACGTAATAGCCGTGTATGTGTGCCCACATCACTGGAGCCTAGATTGCCTATGCAGGAAACCTAAGTCAGGAATGCTAACTAAGGCAATCCATGATCTTCAGATTGACTTGAAGAGAACGCTATATATTGGAGATGAAGATAAAGACTTCGAGGCGGCAAACAATATCGGGATGACTAGCATAATAATCGGGCGAGATCACTCACAGTCTTTTTTTTATGAATCCGTTGAGGAAGCGTTGCCAGCGGTACTGAAGATGCTTAGCGGAGTAGACTGACCAAATGGCGATTCAGAGCGTACTGAGTTTGGCGCCGCTGCGAGTAAGTTTTCTTGGAGGTGGAACAGACATTTCCAGTTTCTACAATTTCCATAAAGGAGCAGTTGTTTCAGCGGCCATTGATAAATATGTTTATGTGCACATTAAGCGGCATGACCCTTTGTTTCAAGAGAGATACCGAATATCTTATTCTGAAACAGAGCACGCGTTAGAGCGAAATCACATTAAGAATGACATAGTTCGTGCCTGTCTTGAGTTTCTTGAAATGGATGAACCCCTTCAAATCTCAACTTCGGCAGATTTGCCAGCAAATTCAGGTCTTGGTTCATCAAGCAGTTTTGCAGTCGCGCTTTTGTTAGGGCTACATGCAATGAAAAATGAAAATGTCAGCCCAGTTCAAATTGCTGAAGAAGCATGTGCTGTAGAAGTAAGTTTACTGAGTTCTCCTATTGGTAAGCAAGATCAATACGCAGCAGCATTTGGAGGATTGAATTATTATGAGTTTCACTCTGACGGACGTGTAAAAATTGAGCCTTTGTACATAAACAATTTCGATGCTGGCCTTCTATTTAGTCGTTCCGTATTGGTTTGGACTGGTCAAAGTAGAAAAGCAGATTCGATTCTTCAGGATCAGGCGTCAAGGTCACAATTTAATGAGTTGGGTCTAATTGAAATTTCTAAACTCGCTGAGGAGTTTAAGCAAGTGCTGTTACTACCTGAATTGGATTGGAAGAGACTAGGTCATCTAATTCAACAAGGGTGGCTAATTAAGAAGACATTTAGTTCCAAAATCGAAACTCCTGAGGTGAATTCTATCTGTGCAATCCTCGATGATTTAAACTGTTTTGGTTACAAATTACTAGGTGCTGGGGGTGGTGGGTTTGTTCTTGCTCTAATAGAAGACCCAAATACGATATTAGGTGTGTCTAATTTTCGAGCATTTCAACCTAGGCTCAACCAAACAGGCGCAAGAATAATCTCTGTAAATTAACAGGGTGTTTGATTGCCCGAGAATCTATTGCTTGTTCCCTCCATTAGCTGGAATTGTGAGTGGGCCCTGTCGGGATCGAACCGACGACCCACGGATTAAAAGTCCGTTGCTCTACCGACTGAGCTAAAGGCCCCAAACATGCTCTTTTTTAATGTTTTTCTTGTGTAGAGGGCAAAGCCTACCGTCAAAAAGACTTGCTAAATTTCACGCTAAGATTCTCACTCCTCTAGTCCCCATCGTCTAGGGGCCTAGGACATCGCCCTTTCACGGCGGTAACACGGGTTCAAATCCCGTTGGGGACGCCAGGTGAGAAAGAGAAGAGATTTTCTTTCTCGCCTGTATTTAATTGTTGGCCCAGTAGCGCAGTTGGTTAGCGCGCCGCCCTGTCACGGCGGAGGTCGCGGGTTCAAGTCCCGTCTGGGTCGCGATGTCTTTTTTCGGCTGGGTAGCTCAGTTGGTACGAGCGTGCGACTGAAAATCGTGAGGTCGACGGTTCGATCCCGTCCCCAGCCACTCCAAATAACTCTGCCGTTTTATTTTTTACTTGAGTCCGAAGTCTTTAAAAAGAGTAACAACATTAGTATCCAGATTAATCCTGAAATCCCAGTCAAAACTCTCTCCAACTCAAAGGGGGCATTAGAAATTGCCACCGCTATCAAGCAGTAGAAGGCAGAGATGATCCAGAGCGAGAGTACTGCCTGTCTTTTGCTTAATCCAGCGCGTATCAATCTATGCGATAGGTGATCTTGTCCACCTTGAAAAGGGGAAATCCTTCTACGAAGTCGTGAAATTACTGCAACCGATGTATCAAGAATTGGAACTGCAAGAAGTAAAATGGGAAGTGCAAAACTGGCGCTTAAGTTAATTGGGTTGGGATCAAATCTTAGGGTTAGAGTAGCAATCAAAATTCCTAGAAATAGAGCCCCAGCATCTCCCATATAAATTCTTGCGGGAGGTTTATTCCATAAAAGAAATCCTGTAGTAGCTCCTGTTAACACTAATGAAAGCGCAGCAATTAAATACTGTCCGCCTTGAAGAGCAAGAAAAAATAGGAAAAGTGAAGAAATAGCAACGGTTCCAGAGGCGCCCCCGTCAACATTATCAAAGAAGTTTATTGAATTAGTGATTCCTACAATCCAGAAGATCGTGATTAGAAGGTCAATTTGCGTATTTCCAGTGGGGCTACCAAGAGTGCTAGTAGCAATCAAAATAAATGCAATTACCAGACCAAATAGATTTTGAGCAATAAACCTTGGCCAAGGTGAGAGTTTCTTGACATCATCGATAAGCCCAATTACTCCCATGAGAACGGCCGGGATCAGCACAGCGCTAACTAGCGATAAAGCCCTATCTTGCCCCGAAACAACTATGGCTAGATATGTGGTTAAGCAAGTGCCAAAAATTATTGCCACGCCGCCAAGGTATGGAATGGCTTCTTTATGGGTTTTGTGAGCTTCAGTTGGAGCATCAAGAATTTCAATCTTTAAAGCAACTTTTCTGACAAGCGGTGTTAGTACTCCAACAAAAATGAGTGCGGTGGCGAACAGGGCAAGATACTCAGAGAAATTAAGCTCCATAAGATTTCTTTGAAATTACTGCTTAGCTCGGACCTGATTTGCGACGAAACATCTTGGGGGCTCCGCCTCCGGCTTGACCGCCCTTGACCTTTGAATCTCCAGATTTACCTTGATTCTTTGGGGCATTAGCGCTTCGCTTTTTTTCAAGTGCTTCAAGATATTTTTTCTTTGGATCCTTACTTGAGTCGTTACTCAATTTAGAGACCTTTCCCGGAATTTGAATTAAGAAGGCTCTGAACCTCTGATTGTCGATATCGCCTATGCCCACCAAGGGTTCGAATTGCTGTCAGTTTTCCAGCCTTTGCCCACCTGGTAACAGTTTTTGGGTCTACTCGAAATAAAGATGCAACTTCAGCTGGAGTAAGAAGGATTTCATGATCCCGTCTAAAATTAGACACTTTCATCTCCTTGCCTTTTATCTAATGATTTGCCCTATTAATCCCTTATGGCAGGAGTATCTACCTATTTAAAGTTGATGACAAGCAGGCTACATCGCCTGTTCAAAAGAGGCTACACGTCTCCAGCGCGAAACAAGCCTCTCATACCCACTTCCCGCCTGAACTCCATCACCTTTGGCTAGTCCTTCAATGGAGGAGTGAACATCTTCGATTGAAGTATCTGCATCAAGGCCATCCTCACCTAAACTTTGAAGTGACTTCTCTAGATATGTTGCAAGGCCGCCATAATCACATTCAAGGATTGAACTAGGGTGAAATAGATTCAACCAATTAAGTAGCTCTACCAACTCTTGCTCAACTGGCCCTGATCCAAATGCGCTCTTGACCGCCTTATGAGTCTCTAGGCAGCGCTCTTTAGCTAGCGATATTTCAGTTCGCATTATGGTGAAGGGGCCATCCTCGCCACTTCCTCGCAATCTCTCCTCAGGCGAGAAGAGAGCAAACCATCTTGGTGGAATAATCCAAGTTTCAGAGAGTATATGTGGATATTTTGAAGAGCTTAAATTCATCTCAACTGTTTCATCAATTGATTCAGTATTCGGTAGAAACATCGGAAGAACAGAGCTAGGTATTGAATTCTTAAAATCACTTAAGGCTGCCCAACATCTCTGAGAAGTTGACCACGGACAGATATAGCGAACGCCCTTATGAATAATCATATGTGCGCCATCACTGCCAGAGGAGTTGATCTCTCCTCGGATAATTCTTGTTAGCGCTCTTATCTGCTCTTGCTTGCCAGTAGGAATATTTGGATCTAGCTCACTCCATCGCACTTGCTCGACTTGATCAAATGCTCTAATCGGTTCATAGACTCTGAGCCATGCCACATATGGCGTTGGGAGCATCTGCTCAACTACTTTCTTGGGATGTAGTTACCTTCAGCGAAAGGATCGAAATCATCATCCTTATTTGAATCATCAACTTCGCCATGAAGCTCTTTAGCTAACTTCTCAACATCGATATCTTGAGAGCTATATTTCAAATCCCGAGCTACTTTGGTCTGTTTTGCCTTTGACCGGCCACGCCCCATAGCGAGACCCCCCTACCTATAT
>Ga0315901_10005825_pt1 | contig 14896 bp, 22 predicted proteins | sample LakEriMetagenome_10_FD_203761 | JGI IMG/M metagenome (GOLD analysis project Ga0315901, IMG submission 203761) | Freshwater fungal communities from buoy surface, Lake Erie, Ohio, United States - Buoy 2 MA116 | ecosystem: Environmental > Aquatic > Freshwater > Lake | place: USA: Lake Erie, Ohio... | reverse complement strand
CTGTTGGTTTCTAACCCACAAAACACCTCGATCGCTCACGATCAGACCGGATCGCTTTGAACAATTTTGAAAAAGATTTGATCGACTCAATTCAGGCCGAATCAGGATTAGGAGGTGTGAAAACACCGCGTATTCACTCTCCATTGAATGATTTACCGAGTAAAGGCCATGAAATGATTGACTTTGCAGCTGAAATAGGTATTCCCTTAATGGATTGGCAAAAGTTCGTGGCTATTCATGGCCATAAGGTTAAGCCAGATGGTCGCTGGCATCATTCTGAAGCTGGGTTATTGATCGCACGCCAAAATGGTAAGTCCACATTTATGATGCTTAGGATTTTAACTGGCATGTATGTATGGGGAGAGAATCTACAGCTCTCATCAGCTCATAGACTTACGACTTCGCTTGAAACATTTAGGCAGATGGTTTCACTTATTGAGTCAAACGATAAATTGGCAAGTGAAGTAAAAAAGATTAGATGGCAACATGGTGCTGAGGAAATGGAATTAAAAGGCGGTCGTCGATTTGTGGTAAAAGCAGCAAATAATGCATCTCGAGGAATTTCAGCTCCATCGACTATTCATCTTGATGAGTTAAGAGAATATAAGGATGAGGATGCTTGGTCATCTATGCGTTATACCATGATGAGTTCAAAAAATCCGCAAGTTTGGATTTACAGTAATGCCGGTGATCAGCATTCTGTAATTCTTAATAAACTAAGGGAGCGTGCTTTAGCAGCCAGCATGAATCCTTTAGATACGATAGGTTGGTTTGAATGGAGTGCCGAACCTGACTCGCCGATTACCCTTCCGTCGGGTGAAATCAATTGGCCAGCATTCGCTCAAGCCAACCCATCGCTTGGAACAACTATCCATCCTGATAACTTAAAAGCTGTAATAAATGATCCGCCTGATATTGTAAAAACTGAAGTATTGTGTTTATGGGTTGATACAATAAATTCAGCTATTGATGTGCAGAAATGGAATTTGTGTCAAGTTGATCCAATACCACTAGACCCTGACAAGCCGACTTGGTTAGGACTTGATTTATCGCCTGATCGTAAATTTGGAGCTTTAGTTGCAACTCAAAAGTTATCGGGTGAAAGATTTAATTTAGTTTTACTTCATACTTGGTCAAATGATTATTCAATAAATGATTTAGCCGTTGCAAATGATATTGCTCCCTATGTAAGAAAATATAATGTTCAGACTGTCGCTTATTCCAAAAGGACTGCACAAGCCGTCGCAAGTCGGTTAGTTCCTGCTGGAATTCCCATTACAGATATGGATGGGGCGATATATGCTGAATCGTGTGATCGGTGGTTAGGCGCAATTAATTCCCATCGATTACAGCACGGGGGTCAAGACGAACTGACCCAACAAACACTTTCCGCTGCAAAACTGCCCTATGGGGATGGGTCATGGATCATCGGAAGGCGTGCAAGTAGAGTGGCAGTTTGTGCAGCTGTCGCTTCTGCTTTGGCAACTTACTTTGCAACACAAGTAGAAACAGAGGTTGATATTCAAATAGCGTAATTTGTTGACTTTATGGTATATTATATGCTAATGGGATTATTTGATAGATTTAGAGCAACGCAAGAAAATCCAGTTGATGTAGCTGCATCACTTTCACCATACAACGCTCAACAATTAGTTGGCGGAATTTTATTTGGAACAACAACTGCAACTCGCGAGCAATACATGGCTATTCCATCAGGTGCACGCGCTAGAAATATAATTTGCTCAACTGTCGGATCTTTACCTTTAGAGCAATACAATCATTTTACAAATGAGCATGTAAGACCAAACCGAGTAATTATGCAACCAGATCCAAGAGTTGCAGGTTCAGCAATTTATGCTTGGATCGCTGAGGATTTATTACTTTATGGCGTTGCTTATGGAATGGTAATGGATTCTTACGCTGCAACTGATGCTTCAAGAATTAGAGCATGGACAAGAATCGCGCCAAATAGAGTTTATGCTTCATTAAATGCTAATTCAACTGAAATTGATTATTACACAGTTGATGGCAAGCGAGTGCCACCATTTGGAATTGGATCTCTAATTGTATTTAATGGATTAGATGAAGGAATTCTTAATAGAGCAGGTCGCACAATTAAAGCAGCAGCAGAATTAGAAAAAGCAGCTGAAATGTATGCTAAAGAGCCAATGCCACAAATGGTGTTAAAATCAAATGGCACAAATTTAACTCCAGAGCGTATTACAAAATTATTAGAGTCATGGAAAGCATCAAGATCAACAAGATCAACTGCATTCTTAAATGCTGATGTTGAATTACAAGCTTTGGGATTTGATCCAGCCAAACTTCAGCTCAATGAGGCGCGTCAATACTTAGCGCTGGAAATCAGTAGAGCATCCGGTATTCCTGCATCATTTGTTTCTGCTGAAACTACTTCAATGACTTATTCAAACATGACAGCCGAAAGAAAAGCACTTATTGACTTTTCATTACGACCAATCTTGACTGCAATTGAACAAAGATTATCTCAAGCCGATTTCTGCCCTAATGGTATTGAAACTCGATTTGACATTGACGATTTCTTGCGTGGATCTGCTTTAGAGCGTGCGCAAGTTTATGAAATCCTAAACCGCATTGGCGCGATGAGCGTTGAGCAAATCCAAGAGGAGGAGGACTTGATTCGATGAAAATCAATTTCCCAGTAACACTAACCGCAGCCGATAGCAAAAAGCGCACAATCTCAGGAAAAATAGTTTCTTGGGATGAAAAAGGTTTTACAAGTGCTGGTGCTACCATATTTGAAAAAGACAGCATTGATTTCTCAAAGCCTGTCAAGTTATTACTAGAGCATGACCGCACACGACCAATTGGCAAATTAATTGACATTACAGCTGATGAGTCAGGTATCGAAGCAACATTTAAGGTAGCTGCAACAATTGCTGGCGATGATTCTTTATTAGAAGCAGCTGAAGGTTTAAGAGATGGATTTAGCGTTGGTGTAAAAATCAACGAGTGGAAAAATGAGGAAGGCGTGCTACGCATTAAGGCAAGTTCCTTACAAGAAGTTTCACTAGTAACCGAGCCAGCAATTGATTCTGCAAGAGTGGCGGAAGTTGCTGCAAGTGAAACACCAGAGAATTCCGAAGCAACCGCTGAGGAAACAACAACAGAGGAGAACAAAGTGTCAGAGATTACATCTGAGGCTCCTATCGCGACCGAAGCGGTAGAAGCGGCACAAGCTCCAGTTGTAACTGCAAACTACGTTGCTTACACAAAGCCACGCGTAGATACAAACGTTACAGCAGGACAATATCTAAATGCACAGATCAAAGCATTGGCTGGAGATACCGATGCACGCGATTTAGTTGCAGCACTACAAATTGCAACAGTAACCGAGAACACAGGAACTGTTCCACCAAATTACCTACGTGATGTAATTGGAGTAATTGATTCATCTCGTCCATTTATCGATTCAATCGAGCGTGCTCCACTTCCAGCATCAGGAATGAAAGTTTTCACTCCAAAGCTAGGAACACAGGCAACAGTTGCAGTAACATCAGAAGGATCAGAGTTTTCATCAACTGATACAGCTGTTACATTCCAAGAGGACACAATCGTTAAGTTCGCAGGTGCAAACATTGTAAATGTTGAACTTTTTGATCGTTCAGACCCATCTTTTGCTGATCTTTTGGTTCGCGAGCTAGCAGCATCATATGCACAAAAGACTGATGCATACGCTGCACAAATTGCTGCACAAAATGCAACACAATCATCATCATCCACAATTTACAAAGCAATTGCACTTGGAATTTCTGATTCCTATGGCGTAATGCGCTTTACACCAAACCGCCTATTAGTTGCAACAACCGGTGGCGAGGATGGAATTGATTTTGCTGGATTACTTGGCGCAGTAGATGGCTCAAACCGCCCATTATTTGCAGCAGCAGCTCCACAAAATGCTGGTGGATTAATTTCACAAGGTTCAACAGCAGGAACAGTTGCTGGCCTATCACTAGTAGTTGATCCAAACTACACAGGCGACGATGCAAATGCAAAGCATGCTTTGGTGTATCCATCAGCAGCTATGCGCTTCCATGAGTCAGGAACAATTGAACTTCGTGCAAACGTAGTTGCTAACGGACGCATTGAAATTGGCCTATATGGTTATGCATGCGTTGTAAATCGCTACCCAACAGCTTTCAGAAAGTTGAACGTAGCTTAATTTAACTGAGTGCCTATGGTTGCTCCCGATCATAGGCATCCTTTAATGGGAGTAAGAGAGGAAGGTACTTCGTGCCTAGCATAATTTCGGCCAGCGAGTTGAGAGCCGTGCTCGGGGTATCTTCCGCTCTTTATGATGACACCTACTTAAATGGCATAATAGATACAAGTGAAAATACAATCCTGCCAATGTTGGTTACATTTAAAAGCCCAATTCAAAAAACAGTATTAAACGACAATGTCGCTACTTTCACTACACTAGGTGTTCATGAGTTCACAGGCGGACAATCAGTCGTTATCGCAGGATGCGGAAGCCCATACAATGGAACACGAACAGTACTTGACACAGATCTTGGAGCATATACCTTCCAAGCTGCAATCACTAATGCCGATGTCGCAGAAGCAAATGTTATTCCAAGTGGAAGCGCGACTTTATCATCAGCATCAACTTATGTTGGAAACCAATCTGTTCGATCAGCTGTCTTTGCAATATCAGTCGAAGTATTTCAATCAAGAGTCGCAGCCGGCGGACAAATCGAAGGAGTAGATTTTACAGCAACTCCATATCGTATGGGTCGCAGTTTATATTCAAGAGTAATTGGAATTTTAGGGCCTTATGTAGATACTGAAGGTATTTGTCAATAATGCCTAATCAGACAATTCTTGAACAAGTTCGCACACCATTAGCAACTGCCTTATCTAGCGTTGCAGGAAATGTTTATTCATTTGTGCCTGAAACAGTAATTCCACCAGCTGTTGTGGTTGTTCCAGATAGCCCATACCTTGAATTTGAAACAATTAACAAATCAAACATTAGATCAAAAATCAATATGACTATTACAGTTGCAGTTGCATATAACAGCAATCCTGCATCGCTCGACAATATCGAGCAGTTAATCATAAGCGTTCTGGCAGTTATTCCAGCGGGATACATTGTCAGCTCGGTCGAAAGACCAACAGTTACCACAGTCGGAGCATCGACTTTGCTTATCGCAGATGTTCGAGTATCTACCTACTACACACGCACAGTCTAAGGAGAAATAATCATGGCAACAGTTGTAATTACTGGTCGCGATATTTCGTTGTCTTTCACAGGTGGAACAGACATCGAAGCGCAAGCAACCAGCGCAGTATTAACAAAGGTCAATGAGCGTCAGGCGTATCAAACACTTGATGGCGTTGCTTATAAGACCACAGACATTTCAGGAACATTTGCATTATCAATGTTGGCTGATTGGGGCAAGGCAAACTCAGTTTGTGAGGCTCTATGGACAGCAGCAGAAACTGCTCCAGATACAGATATCACAATCACATTAACAGCTGCAACTGGCGCACAATTTCAATTCCCAATTAAGCCAGAATTCCCAACAGCTGGTGGATCCGGAATTGATGCACAAACTGTTGATTTTGAATTTACTGTTTCAGGTGGAGCAGTAACCGAAACATTTAGTTAAGAAATAAAACGGGAGCAAAAAAATGAAATTACCAATTACAATTGAATATAACTCAGGCGAGCAAGCAACTTATATTGCCCAACCGCCTGAGTGGGCTAAGTGGGAGAAATCAACTGGGCACACCATAAGCCAAGCAAAAGAAAAACTTGGCATGTGGGATTTAATGTTTTTGGCTTATAACGCACATAAGCGAGAAGCAGCAGGAAAGCCAGTAAAAGGATTTGAAGTATGGATGGAAACTGTCGCTGATGTAATAGTCGGTGATGCAGACCCAAAAGCCATCCAGCAGGAAGCCTAAGCAGATTATTGGTTGAGTTGGCAATAGCCACACAAATTCCAATGAGTGAATGGGTTGATTCAGACGACATTTTGACAGCGATCGAAGTATTGGAGCAGAGGTATGGCAAGTGAAACAATCGCCTATAACAAAAAAGACCTACGCGACATTTACAAGGCTTTCAAACTTATGGATGAACAAGCTACTGATGAAGCACGCCGTCAATCTGCTGCTTTGGCGTATTTTGCATCTGAGGAAATTAAACAAGCAGCTAGAGGTCGAACAAAGGCTGGCGCGGTTGCGCAAAGAGTCGCGGATGGCGTTAGCATCTCTAAGTCAAGCAAGATCGGTGAATTCAGTTATGGATTCGCACGCCAAAAGTTTTCAGGTGGTGCTACTACACAAACCCTATGGGGTGGCATTGAGTTTGGTTCAAATAAATTCAAACAGTTCCCTGCATATTCTGGAAGGTCGGGTCGTGGATCTCGCGGATGGTTCATTTATCCAACCCTTCGCAGAATTCAGCCTGAATTGATTAACAAGTGGGAACAAAGTTTTGATCGCATCATTAAGGAATGGGTCTAATGGCTACTGGTAATCGCACATTAAAGTTATCAATCCTTGCTGATGTTGATGACTTAAAAAAGAAGTTAGGCGAAGCTGATAAAGCCGTTGAAACTAACTCAAGCAAGATTTCAGAGTTTGGAAAGAAGGCTGCTGCTGCATTTGCTGTAGCTGCTGCTGCTGCCGTTGCCTATGGCACTAAATTAGCCATTGATGGGGTCAAAGCAGCGATAGAGGATGAGCAAGCACAGTTAAGATTAGCCAATGCCTTAAGACAAGCCACAGGGGCTACTGATGCCCAAATAAAGGCAACTGAAGACATGATCTTAAAAACCTCTTTAGCCACAGGTGTTGCGGATGACAAATTGCGTCCGGCTATGCAGAGGTTGGCTGTAAGTACAAAATCAACTGAGGAAGCTCAAAAATTATTAACCCTTGCTTTAGATATTAGTGCTGCATCAGGTAAAGATTTAGAAACTGTTGCAAATGCTTTAGGTCGTGCTCAAGATGGAAATGTTACTTCACTTGGCAGATTAGGACTTGGCTTATCAAAGACAGAATTAGCCACATTAAGTTTTACAGAGGTTCAGGCAAAACTTGCTGAACTATATGGTGGCGCAGCAGCTACAAATGCTGAAACTTTTCAAGGAAAAATTGATCGCTTAAAAGTAGGATTTGATGAAGCAAAGGAAAGTTTAGGCGTTGCATTATTGCCAGCAGTTGAGCAATTTATTACATTTTTAAACGATAAAGGTATTCCAACATTAAACGCATTTATTGCAGGATTAACTGGCGATAAAGGATTAAGCGCAGGACTTGCTGAAACTCAAAGAGGTGCTGAAGGATTTGGAAAAGCAATTGGATCAGTTGTTGGCATAATTCAAGGATTTATTACATTCTTAAGGGAAGCAATTGGATTAGTTGTTTCATTAGCAAATGAACTTATTAGAGTGGTGAATATAATTCCAGGAGTTAATATTGGGTCAATTCCAAACCCTGCTCCATCAGCTGGCAGATCATCAGTTCCAACAGTTCCAACTCCAAAAGGTGGATCAAACTTTACCTATGGATCAGGCAACCCGCTTTATTTAACTGTTAATGCTATCGATGGCGAGGGTGCTGCTAGAGCTGTTGCACAGACCTTAAACAGTCAGGCAGCTAGAAGTACGACTGCTCTCAGGGATAGATAATGACTGTTTTTACACCAGACTGGAAATTAACTGTCGGTGGGGTTGATTATACTGACATAACTATTGCCGATGTTCAGCATCAGGCAGGTCGCACAGATATTTACCAACAGCCACTTCCATCTTATTGCCAAGTAACTTTTATTGCATTAAATGGTCAAACATTAGATATAGACATAAATGATAGTTTTGATTTACAAGTTAAAGATAGTTCAGCAGCTTATGTGAATTTATTTGGTGGCGAAATTACAGATGTAACTATTTCGGTTGGTGCTACTGGATCTAAGGCCACAGTTGTCGAATATACAGTTATTGCGATGGGTTCGCTTGCTAGGTTAACCAAAGAAATTTGGGATGACAATATCTCGCAAGATGAGGATGGCGATCAGATTTATGGCATTTTGTCAAGTGTTTTATTAGGAACTTGGAATGATGTGCCATCAGCTTCAACTTGGAATACATACAATGCAACTGAAACTTGGGCTAATGCAGTTAATTTAGGATTAGGCGATATTGACCAACCTGGTCTTTACACAATGACTGCTCAATCAACCACAGTAGATACTATTTACAACATTGTTTCAGATATTGCCAATTCAGCATTTGGTTATATTTATGAAGCAAACAATGGAAATATTGGCTACGCAGATGCAGACCACAGGCAAAACTATCTGCTTACAAATGGTTATATTGAATTAGATGCTGGTCATGCTTTAGGTGCTGGCTTATCTACGATTATGCGTTCAGCAGATGTTAGAAATGATATTTATATTAATTATGGCAATAACTTTAATTCACAGGTTACAGCTACAGATGCAAACTCAATTGCACTATATGGCTACAAAGCCGAAACTATCAATTCTAGGGTTCAGGGCGCAGTAGATGCTCAGGCTATTGCTGATCGCTATATTGATCAAAGAGCTTACCCACAGCCAGCATTTCAATCCATAACATTCCCAATAACTAACTCAGAAATCGACAATGCCGATCGTGATGACTTATTGGGTGTATTTATGGGAATGCCTGTTGATATTAGAAATCTGCCTAGCCAAATATCAGGTGGCACATTTCAAGGATATGTTGAGGGCTGGTCATGGAGCACTAGATTCAATGAGCTGTTTTTAACAATAAATGTTTCACCAACTGCATTTAGCCAAGTGGCGATGCGTTGGAATACCACACCAATAACTGAGGCTTGGAACACAATAGACCCAACATTGACTTGGGAGTACGCTACAATAGTAGCCTGATAGGAAAAGGATAAAATGGCAACCACTACCAATTATAGCTGGCAAACTCCCGACGATACTGCGTTGGTTAAGGACGGAGCCGGCGCGATTCGTTCGCTTGGAACTGCAATTGATACAACAACCAAAAATCTTAATCCTGAAACAACTCTCGGTGATATTTCCTATCGTTCATCAACCGCAAATACAAATACTCGATTAGCTTTAGGAACTGCCGGTCAAGTATTAACTGTTAATTCTGGTGCAACTGCTCCTGAATGGGCAACAATTTCTGCCGGTGGACAAACTTTGATAAGTACTACAACATTAAGTGCCGCAACTTCGATTTCTTTAACTTCAATTCCTACAACTTATAAACATTTAAGATTATTGTTTATTGATTGTTTTCAAAGCTCAAGTGATACATTTTGGACTGCTACCTTTAATAATGATGCAACTGCAAAGTATTCTTATATATCAAGTTCAATAAGAACAAATGGAACATGTGTGGGATTAGGCGCAGATGCCAACTCAAGTATTGGGGCGAGTAAATATTTTGCTCCAATTCCAACAACTAATACAGCTGCCAATAATGGTGGAACTAACGGATTTTTTGATATTTACAATTACGCATCAACTACATTAAAAAGATCATTTGCCTATACAATGGGTGGGTATTCAGCAGCAGATAACATTTATCATAATGGATATGCTCAAGGAAATTATCATACGACTGGAACTGCAATAACTAGAGTTGATTTTACAAGATCGGGAAGTCAATCAATTACAGGCACATTACAGTTATGGGGTATTTCATAATGGCAACAAAAAAAGTCGAAATCAATTGCACAACCGATGAAGTCATTGAAAGAGAAATGACTAAGGCAGAGTTAGCTGCTGAAAAAGAATTACAACAAAAAATGATTGATGAATTGCCAGTAGTTGATGAATCAAAAATTGCAGCACGCCAAGCATTACTTGATAAACTTGGCATTACTGCTGATGAAGCAAAATTGCTACTTGGCTAATGAAGCCTTACCTATCTAAAGCTGCTGATACTTTACGCGACCAAATAAATGGAGCGTTTGTGGGTAGGAGCAGGAAAGCTGATGGATGGATCGGCGATAATAAGCACGCATCTAGAAAATCCGATCACAACCCAAGACCTAACGGAGAAGTTTGCGCGATCGACATTGACGCTGGCTTATCTGACCAACAAGGGATTAGTTATGATTTGGCAGATCAGCTTCGACTCGCAGCAAAAAAAGATAAGCGTATATCTTACATAATTTTTAGCAGGAAAATATGCTCAAAAAGATCATTGTGGCGATGGGTAAAATATCGCGGCATTAACCCACATGATAAGCACATTCACATTTCATTCAAGCCAAACCAAACTGGCGAAAAGTTCGACATCCCACTACTGAAAGGCAATTAATGAAACTATCTAAAAAACACAAAGCAGCAATTAAGTCATATTTAAGAGCTGTAGCAGCTAGTGGAATTACAGTTGCCCTAGCAATAGTGGCTGACATTCATCCAGCTTATGCAACCTTGCTTGGTGCAGTTGTTGCTCCGATAGCAAAGGGGTTAGATCCAAAATCAGGGAGCGAAGTAGATTATGGCCTTAGTGAAAAATGAGTCCAAACGAATTAGTCGCATTTGGCGTTGGCGTTTGCAGTATCGCGACCGCTTTATTGCTGGCTCTACGATGGGTTATTAAAAGTTTCTTAAGCGAACTTCGCCCGAATTCTGGCAGCTCGATTAAAGATGCTATTAACCGAATAGACGAAAGAAGTTCACGACTAGAAACGCGTGTTGATGAACTGTTCTCTTTAATCAATAAGCGATAATTTATTTTATGGCGAACACACGAAAACGCACACCACGCAAAAAGGTTAATCGGAGAGTAGTTCGCCACACTCCTGAGCCATTAAGTAAAATCGATCAACATTACATGGCTTTACATGAATGCTACAAAGCAGCTAGAAAAGCAGGATTTACGCCTGAACATGCTTTTTGGCTTATGACTGAACATAAAACATTCCCTGATTGGATTGTAGGCGATGGCGGAATAATTCCTTCCATAGATCCAACTGACGATGAGGATGACGATTAAAGCTAACCGCAGGTATTTAATAACGCCAGATTTACAAATTCCGCTACACCATTCAAGAGCTGTCTCTAACCTAATTAAAATGGCTAGGCATGAGAAATTTGATTATGTATTAAATGTCGGAGATGAAATGGATCTCGGATCTCAGTCGCGTTGGGCAAAAGGAACAAAGTTAGAGTTTGCTGAAACACTCGATGAGGAACGCAAGTTAGGCCAAGAGATTCTTTATGATTTAGGAACGACAGACATTGTTAGATCAAATCACACAGATCGCATTTATCAGACTTTACTTAAGGGTGCGCCATCACTTATTGGATTGCCTGAATTGGCTTATGACAAGTTTATGGATTTCAGTAGCTTAGGGATACGATTCCATAAGAGAGCATATGAGTTTGAAAAGGGCTGGTATTTAGCTCATGGCGACGAAGGCAACATGTCCAAGCATGCAGGTATAACAGGCCTTAATTTGGCCAAGAAATGGGCTAATAGCGTTGTTTGCGGGCACTCGCATAGGCAGGGTGCAGTCCGCCACCAAACTGGCTTAAACGGCCGTTATTCAACGATTTGGGGCATTGAGGCCGGTCATCTTATGGACATGCGCAAGGCTAGTTACCTAAAATACAATTCAGCCGATTGGAATATGGGCTTTACAGTCTTAAGTTTTGGCAAAAAAGGCCATCAAGTAGAGCTGATACCTGTTAACCATGATGGCTCATTTACATACAATAGAAGGACTTATGGGGCGTGAAACAGATTATCGGGATAGGACGATTGATGACCATATCGACGATCTTGAGGATATTAGCGTTATCTAATCGTTATAAACGACACGCCAAGAAATGGTTTAACTGTCGGTAAATATCGTCATACTAATCCCAACGCAAACAAATGTTTTGCGGAACGGGAGCAACAAATGGAAACAGCAATTTATTTATGTATTGGGTTTATTACCCTTTATTGGTTTGTAGCCTTAAAAATAGAGGATCGGAAACAAACACATTATTGGCGCGGTCGCAAAGATGGTTGGGACATGCACCGCAGATTTGTGCAGCTGAAAAGAAATGATGAAGTGTTTGATTATGACAAAAACTGAGGATCTATTAAATGAAGTCATTACTACGATCCAAGAGCGCGGAAGTGTCTATGGACATCCGTACTACAATCACAAAAGAATCGCAGGATTGTGGAGTGCATATCTTGATTTCCCAATCACACCACACCAAGCTGCTTTATGTATGGCGTTGGTCAAGGTTTCTAGGCTTACTGAAACTCCAGATCACTACGATTCAGTTAAAGACTTTATCGCCTATGGAGCTCTCTATAGGACAGTGCTCGAAGCAGTCCAAGACCAAGATTTTGAATGGAAGGAGTAAATAATGGCTTTCAATCTAAATGAGTATGAGGATGTGGCTACTTTGAATAAATGGTTTATTAGTAACTTCCCGTTGGGTCGATCTGATATATCAGTTATTAGCCATGATCCAAAAGAGGGTTACATTCTCATCCAAGCAACATTATGGAGAGATAGTTCAGATAATTGTCCGGCTGTTTCCAACATAGCATTTGGATCAAGAGAAACTTATATCCCTAACATGAAAAAGTTTTATGTTGAGGATACAGCTACTTCTGCACTTGGAAGGGCAATAATCTTACTTAAGGGATCTGACAAAACAGCAACCAAAGATGATATGCAGAAGGTTGAAGTTAAATCAGAGCCAAATCAATACGAAAAGAAATTACAGGAAAGGCGTTACGGATCACCAGGTTCAAAATCAGCAGCAGTTGAGGATGCTTTAAGAGCTTCATTTGCAGTTGAGAATAAACAAGATGATCCACAGGCTTGGTCAGTTGCTGAGGTTGTAGATCAAATTGGTGCATCGACTCCTAATGAACCGCCAGCATGCGAACATGGTCATATTCTGAAGCAAGGCATATCTAAAACAGGTAAGCCATATTATGGATATGTCTGCAAAGGTAAAGTTACTGAACATGCCAAATGGGCAAAGATGACAGCTAATGGCAAATGGTTCTTTGAGGGGGTTGAATAGTGGGATACATAGCATTTATCAATGGCAAAGGATTACAGGTTGTCATGGATGATAATGGTGTGCATTTAGAGGAATCAATTATCAAATGCGAAGTATGCGATGATGACCGAATCTTTAAGGATGGCACATGTTTCAAATGCCACGAATTGATTAATTATGAGTAATTACACGCAGTTCAAATGTAATGGCTGCAAACGCAATACTGAGTTCTTATGGCTTGACTCTATGGATTTACCAGATGGATTTAAGCTGTATCAATGCATGGATTGCGGATGCGTTGGAGTTAAGAATGTGGTTGAAGCATTACATATTCCGGACTCAGAGATTTGTAGATGCGATAAGTGCGGGGGTTGGAGATGGCAAACTAAAGACTGCCACACATGCGAATTGATAAGTAGTAAATAATGCCTACTTACGAATACAGCTGCAAAGAATGCGGCACTTATGGATCAGTCCATAGGACTTACAAAGAGGATGATGGCGGTATGCGTTGTCCTAAATGCCATATCGATATGACCAGAATCTACTCATCAGTAGGTTTGGTGTTTAAGGGTGATGGATGGGCTGGTAAATCTAAATGATTTGGACTGAGGCTGAATTACAATACCTGAAAGAAAATGCTGCAAAAGGATCAACAGTCTTGGCTCAGGAATTAAACAAGACCAAGAATCAAATCATAGGTAAAGCCTACATTGAACGAATATCTCTTAGGAGGGTCAAAGGAGGCGGTAGAAGGCTAAATCCTAATTTGAAGGTAGATACTCATAGAAGTCGAAAAGGTATTACATTAGAAAAGATACATGTAAGCCCATTCTCAGATGAAATGCTTACAAAATATCCAAACGCACTAAAAGCCAATAATGGCCGGTTATGGAGGCAGCGTAGGCAAATAATTCTTAAAATGCACGATCATGTTTGTTATTACTGTGGCGATCTGGCCGATACTGTGGATCATATAGTTGATAGGCAACATGGAGGTACCGATCAAATAAGCAATTTGGTAGCTGCTTGTCAAGAATGTAATTATGGCAAAGTCAATAAAGTTAAATATCTAGTAGCTCAGAAAATGCGTGCTTAATGACTGCTGGTTATGATGAGGCTTGGATTGATACAGATGATTTGCGTATCGTGACTTGCCGTCTGACCTGCGGTTTTGTTAATTGATTTGGAGGCATATGATAAACTACAACGCAAATTCGCTTTCAGAGCGAAAGGGCGAGCCCCGTAGGGGATGGCTCGCAAGGTTTGGTTTGGGGATAGTACTGTCTTTAGGCATGACAATAGCCTTTCAAAAGAATGATTCCGTAGCTTTAAAGCCTAAAACTACACACTTTAAGCAATATGCTTTTATTAAATTAAACAATGATTTCAAAGAGTTTTATTGTTTGGATGAGTTATGGTTTAGAGAGTCAAGATGGGATTACAAAGCAAAGAATAAAAGATCAAGTGCTTATGGTATTCCACAGCTGTTAGGCTTAAAAGAAACTGATCCATTTAAGCAGATAGATAGAGGATTAAAATACATTGAACACAGGTATGATAAGCCTTGTCATGCGCTTGCATTCCATAATCGTAAAGGCTGGTATTGATGGGTAAATCAGCATTACGATCATCAGGATCTACCTACCATTGGAGAAAGATAAGAGCAAAGGTATTACATAGAGATCAGTACACCTGCTATTACTGTGGACAGGATGCTACAACTGTTGATCATCTATTAGCTAGAAGCAAAGGCGGTAATGATTCGATGGATAATCTTGTTGCTGCCTGTACTAGATGCAATTATTCTAAAGGGGGGCGTTTTTTTGTGAGGCGTTCGACACA
>Ga0315901_10005824_pt1 | contig 14897 bp, 15 predicted proteins | sample LakEriMetagenome_10_FD_203761 | JGI IMG/M metagenome (GOLD analysis project Ga0315901, IMG submission 203761) | Freshwater fungal communities from buoy surface, Lake Erie, Ohio, United States - Buoy 2 MA116 | ecosystem: Environmental > Aquatic > Freshwater > Lake | place: USA: Lake Erie, Ohio... | reverse complement strand
AATAAATCCCTATGGTCTAACACCCTGGGCGGGGACCGCTACGCTATCGGTATGGGCGGTTCGGTGACAGGTAAGCACGGGCACCTTATCGTCCTTGACGATCCTTTGAACCCGAAAATGGGGCGTTCGGAGGCAGCAATCAATACCGCACGGGAATTTTGTACGGAAACCCTGCCTAACCGGACAGTAGACAAGGAAGTTACCTTCCAGCTATTGGTCATGCAACGGATTTCCGTTGACGACCCTACAGCACTCTGGCTCGGGAAGCCCGGAGTTAAGCACATCTGTCTACCCGGAGAACTTACGGATGACGTAAAACCCGTAGAATTACGGGAAAAATACGTTGATGGTCTTTTTGACCCTAAACGCCTTTCCCGGAACGCCCTGGATTCCCACTTGGCGGAAATGGGGCAGTACGGATACGCCGGGCAGATTCTCCAAACGCCGGTTCCGCCTTCAGGCGGTATGTTCAAGGTGGACAAACTGGAAGAAATGTACGCATATCCGGGTGACGAATGCTTTACACGGGTATGTCGCTTCTGGGATAAAGCCGGTAGCGCGAACGCAGGGGACTGGACTGTAGGGGTCAAGATGGGACTCCACAAAGACGGAACTTACTGGATTCTGGACGTAGTTCGCGGCCAATGGGCTACGGATACACGGGAAAAGATAATCCAGGAAACCGCCGCACGGGACGGGAAACGAGTCAGGATAGGATTTGAACAGGAACCCGGGAGTTCCGGAATAGACTCCGCAAAGGAGTCTATCCGTAGACTTTCCGGATATCTGGTAGAGGCATTCCGGGCTACCGGGAGTAAGGAGGTACGGGCGGACACATTCTCCGTCCAGGTAAACGCGGGCAACGTCAAAGTTCTGAAGGGAAAGTGGCTTTCCGATTATAAATACGAGTTGACCCATTTTCCAAACGCCAAGCACGACGATCAGGTGGATGCGTCCAGCGGTGCGTTTTCCATGTTAATCAACAAAAAAGTCAAGTTAGGGGTACTTAGATGATCGATCAGCGTGAACTAGCCAGACATCTGGTAGCCAACCTAATCGGTCGCGACATCCGTACCCCCATCTACGATGGGAATTTCGGAACCCGCGACGTTGACAAGGAATGCGGTTACCCGGACGTTATCGTCCTGGAAGACTACGCCAAGATGTACGAGCGGAACGACATTGCCGCCCGTGTAGTGGACCTGGAACCAGATGAGTGCTGGAAACAGTACCCGGAAGTCTACGAAACAGAGGAAGAGCGGGAAACCAAGTTCGAAAAAGCCGTAGACAAGATCATCCGGGATACCCGGTTGTACTCCTACCTACACCGAGTAGACAAAGTTTCCGGAGTGATGCAGTACGGGGTTATCTTCCTGGGATTCGACGATGGGCTAGAGCCCAAGGAACCAGCACCCGGATTCTCCGATAATGCACCCCTGGACACACGCGGGGATGCGAAACTCCTATATACACGGGTAATGGATCAGGCATCCGCGTACATCAGTAAATGGGAAACTGACCGGACAAATCCGAGATACGGGCAACCTCTCACCTACAATTTATTGTTTGGTGAGGATGTCGGCACTGGTCCGATGCAGGGCACAGCACCAGCGTCGGAATCGGTGGAGGTCCACTGGTCTAGGGTTATCCACGTTGCGGATAACCTCACGACATCCGAAATCTACGGGCAGCCCCGTATGCAGAACGTCTACAACCGACTCCTGGGTTTACGGAAAATCCACGGCGGGGCGGAAGAAATGTTCTGGAAGGGCGGGTATCCCGGACTTTCTTTTGAAGTAGATCCGAAGCACGGGGAATTCACGGAAGACGAAAAAGACGCACTAAAACAAGAGGCTAGAGATTACGCCGAGGGTTTCCAGCGTTATCTCACTACAGTCGGAATTTCCGTAAAGTCGCTCGTTCCTCAGATTTCCAGTCCACGGGAAGTGATCGAAGCATCCGTAAAGGCGATTTGCACCACAAAACGGGTTCCTTACCGTATTTTCGTCGGATCAGAGTCCGGGGAAAAGTCCGGGACAAACGAATCCGAAACCTGGGCAGAACGTGTTGCGTTTCGTCGGGAGATGTATGTAACCCCCTACATTATCAGACCAGTCATCGACCGTCTCATCCAGACCGGAGCGCTGCCCCGTCCGAAAGCCGATGGTGAGTACACAATCAAGTGGACACCACTTGCACGGTTGACGGAAGTCGAACGTGCTCAGGTAGGCAAAGACCTCACGGAAGCACTAGCCCGGTACTCTACAGGTGGGTGCGAAGCACTCATTCCATTACCGGAATTCCTCGGCAAGTTCCTCGGGTTCAGTCTCCAGCAAGTGGAAGCTATTGTCAAGGCTTCACCTACGGAACTATCCGTAGTCCTCCAGCAACTAGCCGCAGGTATGGAAGCCGGGTCAACCGGGACTACCGGGGGTAATGTGCCCACTTCGATACCGAAGATGGCAAACACCAAAGACCCAACAAAAACTCCGGTAAACAAGGTCCAACCGGCAAAAGTTAAAAAGACCGCACCGACCTCTACACCCACACCAGTAGCAAACACACTTACGGTAGATGAAATAGAACGTCTGGTCACCAAGATTGTAACGGCATCCAAAGAGCCAACGGTCTACCGTTCCCCATTTGCAGAAGACCGGACAGCCAGAATTGCCAAGAAAAAGCTGGCTAAACTGGAAAAACAACAACAAGAGCAAGTCCTCAGTGTAAATGAGTCCTTGGCAAAACTGGTTACCAAGGAAAAACCGGAACCCGTTAATGTCACCATTAATATGCCACAAGGCCCAGCACCGGAGGTTACCGTAAATATACCGGAGTCTCCGGTTCCGGAAGTTACGGTGAACAATGTAGTCAATACTCCGGAAGTGACCGTGACGAACTCGGTTGCTACGCCAGAAGTAAATGTTATAGTACCTACTCCCGATGTTACGGTAAACGTAAACCCGGAAATTACGGTAAAACCGACACCTGCTAAAGTAATGCGGGACACCGAAGGACGCATCACAGGAATAAAGCCAGAGGACGATAACTAATGGCGATCACACTAAGCGGCTCAACAATTCTCGTTAGTAGCGGCATCGCCTCTGGCACAGCCACGGGTGGGTCTACTACTACGCTGACAGGCTCCGGTTTCAGTTCCACATGGGCTGGCCGGATCATCTTTCTGACTGGCGGCACCGGGTCGGGGCAGAGCCGTGCGATGAAGTCGGCCACGACCAACACGATCACAGTCCATGAGGCATGGACAACGACGCCAGACAACACAACAACGTACATCGTCAGCCACGATGTCGGCGACATTGTGGGCACCAACGGTGCCGCCTACGTCGGTGACTCTCGCGGCAAGACCGTGCGCTATGACGCAGGCGGCATAACCATCCAGGCGGGTGCTGTGTTTGGCGGGCTCAAGAGTGGGTTGCTGCTTGGGGCGAGCGATGCACAACTGATCGTTTCCGGCCTGCTCCAGTTCGGCCACGCCGTGGGCAGTGAGGGCCGCGACGGCGGGGTAATCTCACTACAGAGCCACGGCAACGCATACATTGACATGGCATGGGCCGGACGCACTCGCTTGTATGGCTGCTCAATGCAAGCGCAACAAGGTGGCGTTGCCGCTGGCACAAACAAATTGGTTCGTATCAATCAGAATGTCAGCACCACGGAGTTTACCGCTATATCCAGCACTTTCACAGATGTTGTGATCGTTCAGAAGGACAACACGACCTTGCAGAAGTGCAGGTTCGTGGGTGAGCGATCCGGCTTCTTCACTGGCACTCCTAACGCGATCAACCAGAACAGCATCGTGTTCTCGGGCGTTTTGTCGCCGCGCGTCGATACAGGGTTTGAAACTCGTGGTGCGGTGGAGTTCGATGTGCAATACCTCGGGGCAGCTCCTTCCGATCCTTTCTTCAGCACCCCGGTATTCCTGAACGCGTTCAGCCTGCCCAACGGCATCCACTATTACGCCAACACAACATTTCCAACGGGGTATGCAGCGGCTTTCCGCTGGTTCAGCGGCGGCAACGGCCGCATCTACGAGGCGTACAGCGTGCGTCCCGTGGTCGTGGACGCTGCCGGTGCAGGCGTGCAGGACGTGCTGTTGTCGCTGCTGGATGCGAGCGGGTCGGCGGGCTGGTGGACCAGCAAGGACGCCTCGTTCGAGCCGGTCAAGACGGCGACGCTGACCACCAACGCCAGCGGCACCATTATCGGCACCATCGGCCAAGGCGAAGCGGGGTTGGTCATCCGCAACCGCTGGACGCGCACAAGTGAATATGTTTCAGGTGCCACCAACTACGGGCCGTTCACACTCCGCGTCCGCAAGTACGGGTTCAACTACATCAAAAAAACCTCGCTCGACTACACGGCGCGCACCACCGAAACTGTTGCGATGGTGCCGAACACCCTGCTCACGCAGACCAACCCGGCCACGGTCGCTGCATACACGACGCTGGAGACTCCGCAGAAGTTCTACGACTACGTCCAGTATTGGATGAGCCTCGCCGCCAACGTGGCGGTCGACCTCGACCTGACCCGCTCCGGCAGCCTCATTAACGCCGGGGCACTGAACGTGGTCATCGACGCCACGGCTGCGAGCGTGTTCGCTCTGGCGGGCAACACGCTCACGATCAAGGCATCAACCTACACCGGGGACATGACGACGACGGGCGTCATCACGCTCGCCAACGGCGCGACATTTGTCGGCACCCGCACTGACGCGAACGGAACGATTGCACCGCCAAAGACGGTCAGCGTCACCGGACTGACTGCTGGATCAAGACTCAGAATCTACAACACCACGACCGCAACCGAGGTCGTCAACCAGATCGTTGCGGGCACCAGCTACAGCGCGACCTACAACGAAGGCACCGGCTACACCACAGGCAATACGCTGACGATCACCACCACATGGCAGAGCGGCACAAGTGCCAAGCTTCCGTTCTCGACGCAGTCAGTGGTTGGATCAACAGGATGGTCAGCACTTGTTAGCCAACAGAACGATACGGTGTATAATTCTATCGCGGTTGATGGGTCCACAGTAACCGAGTTCGCTCCCGACTACACAAATGTGCAGGTCGATATTAGCGACCCCAACGGGCAGACCAGCGTGGACCGACTCTATGCGTGGTTCGTTTACATCACGACAACCGAGAGCGGCATCCGCAACTGGCTCGGCGGAATTGTGGCCGAGGACGCAGCTAACTTTCGAGTCGTGACTGCGACGCTCAATCTGAAGCTAGATAACGTATCTGCGACAGGCGTTGAGTTTACTGGTGGTCATCGACTCTATCGCGATGACAACGCTACGCCACTGGTGTCGAGCACCACAGGCGGCGGGTCGATCACGCTGTTTGCTGGCAAGGTCTATACCTCGGTGGTTAGCACGGCCTCTCCAGTGATCACGGGAGACATCAGCCAAGTCCCCGCAGCGGTCCAAACAGGAATGACCGCGCAGGGATACACGACAGCGCGTGCGGCGAAATTGGACAACGCGGATGTCGCCACGAGCACCAGACTGGCATCGGCCAGCTACACAGCTCCACCGAGTGCGGCAACTAACGCAACAGCGGTGAGAAGCGAGCTGACCACGGAGCTAAACAGAATCGATGTTGCGGTATCCAGTCGGCTTGCAAGTGCTGGCTACACAGCTCCAGACAACACTTCGATTGCTGCGGTCAAGATAGTGACTGACAAGCTGGATTCGGCTCTGGTTCTCGACGGTTCGGTCTATCAATTCACCTCGAATGCGCTCGAAAATGCGACAGGACTCGATGCAGTTGCATTGCGAGCAGCAATCGGATTAGCATCAGCTAACCTGGACACACAGCTAGCAGATTTGCCAACCTCTGGGGAGATCGCTACAGGTGTGTGGGGTGCCCTGGTCGCTGACCACACTGTAAACGACTCGTTCGGAGCCAAGTTGCTGATCGCATCTAATCCACAAAGATCGGTACAGGTTACAGGATCACACCACGTCGCCGCAGACGTACACGAATTTCAGCCGGACGTATTGACCTCTAATGCGATAGCAGCAAGTGCGATCACAGAGATTCAATCTAATCTTGCGATAGAGGCTACCGCACAATCGATCAAGTCGAAGACGGACAATTTGCCAACAGATCCAGCGGACCAAAGTCTCTTGGCAGCGGCGATAGCTGCTATCCCTACTTACGCAGCACCTGATGCTAAGGTGGTCGATACGTGGAGACGACTGGGGCTCGACCCATCAAACCCACTGGTCAACACTGCAACGCTAATATCGGCAGGCTCGAACTTGCAGATTGATGTTGAACAAACTTGCACGTCGGTCACAACTACTCGACAGCCATGATAATTCTGGAACACTCGTTTTCAGACTGTGCTTATGTCGGTATGCAACCGGGAAGCACAGACCCGTTATCGCTGTCGCGACTAGGTATAGCCACTGACGCAAGTTTCTCCTTTGCAGATTCGGCGTACCTTGGGTTGCAACCTGGACGCGCCACACCACGACGTATCGCGTACATTGGTCTTTCCAATCAGACAACTACAGCACTCCCTGAGCCGGTGGTAACGCCTTCGTTCGGGGGAGGAAAGCGGCGTCGCCTGGGTGCCAAAAAGCCGATACCCACCACACAGGCTAGAGAAAAACGGCAAGAGCTGGAGGAAGAGCTTATACTAATGTACTACCATAACAACTTTTTTTGGGGATAACCATGAACTTCGACCAAACAATCCTTGCAGAATTTATCGACACCCTGGAATCCGGAAATCCGGAAGCGCTCCCCGCTATTGCGGATAGGCTCCTGGAAGATGAATCCGTACTAACCAGTGCTACCGTTCCTGTAGATTTCCCGGTGGATACAGACTCCCGTGTTGAAATCCTGAAACAAAAGGCTGAACACCTAAAATGGGCAAAAGCGGACTACGCTTGGATGGTCCTTGTCCCGGAAATCGCCGGTATGGTTTTAGAATGTGCTGAATTGGATAAGGAATAATATGGAAAAGCTAATTGCGAATATCTCGTTTGGGCGGGGCGTCCGTACTGCGACTCTGCAAGGCAGGGAGTATCTGGTCGCCCCGGTTTCCATGATTGTAGAGGGTGTACTTGCCGGAAGTCAAGGTCCGGTCCTTTACGAAAGTTCCGAAATCGTCAAGTCCGTGCCTGCCTGGAACCACAAACCGATCACAATCGGACACCCAGAAACAAACGGAACCAAGGTATCCGGGTGTACGACAGACGCCCTAGAATCCGTGGGTTTGGGGATTATCCTGAACGCCCGGTGGAAGGCGCAGACCAAGAAACTGGTAGCAGAGGCTTGGTTTGACAAGTCCCGGCTAGCCGTAGTTCCAGGGGGTGCCCGGGTAGAAGCCGCCCTGATCTCCAACACAAAACTGGAAGTATCGACCGGGCTTTTCGTTGACCGGGTTCCCGTACAGAACGGGCAATACAACGGTAAATCCTACGATGCCAAGGCAATCAACTACGCCCCGGATCACTTGGCAATTCTCTTGGATGAACCAGGTGCCTGTTCCATTGCGGACGGTGCCGGGCTTTTGGTGAACGAAGGCAAAATGAAAGACGGGACTTACGTTTGTAACAAATGCAAACAAAATTATGAAGTCGTTTCTGGTGAAGCTAAACTTATAGGTAATCAAGAAAAACCTGCACCAGTTGCAGCCAAACCTCCAGTTGTAAATCAGGCGACAAAAATGACCAAAGACGAACTTACCGCCGTTCTCGGTGAATCCCACAAGGAATTTGTTGCGAACCTCAGCGACGAGCAAGTTGCGGCAATTGCCGCTCTCAAGGCTACTCCCGCACCGGAAGCACCAAAACCAGCCGCTCCAGCACCAGTTGTCGCCAACAGTCTAGCTGAACTGGCAGTAAACGCAAGCCCTGTTGTACAGGCACAACTCAATGACGCAATCTACGCAACCGGAAAGTTGCGAAACGAGTTCGTTGAAAAGATCACCACGAACAAGAAGTGCCAGTTCACCGCAGACGAACTTCAGGCTTGGCCACTCGCCGCCCTTGAGAAGTTGGCTTCTCTGGCAACAAACGCACAAGAGGAAGTTGCTCCGGTTGCTCCGGTTGCCGCTCCTACTCCTTTCTACCTCGGTTCCCCGGCACCACTAACCGCCAACAGCGGCAAGGTGACGGAAACCGGATTCGGCGCACCCTCCACTCTCTAAGCACAAGGCTAAGACGAAAACATGGCAACAGCAGACGTTAATACAATCAAATTAGACAGTGTTCAGGGGGTCGAAGTGACCGGCGTTGCCGGTGCTGCTGGTATCCTCCCTGGGATGCTAGTACGACCAACCGCAGTGTCGGGTGTCCGACCTACGTTTGCCGTACACAACGTCGCCGGTGGAAACGGCGTCTTGTTCTTGGTTTTGGAAAACCGATACTACGGCGATGCTACTTCCGGGGGTGGCGTAGCCACAGCCTGGACAAACGGTAGCGATATGGAAGTCGAAATCCCACAACCCGGTTCGCTCCGAGCATTCTTGCTCAAGGCGTCCGAAAACGTGGCAATCGGTGACCTTTTGGTTTCCGGTGGTGATGGAACATTCGTCAAGGCTACCGCATTTAGTTCCGGTAACCCATTCAGATATTACGCACAGGTGTTGGAAGCATCCAACGTCGGTACTGCACAGTTGATCCGAGCACGAGTCCTTTAATTTACAACTCAGAAAGAAAGAGCGAAGCCAAATGAGCGACGTTAGCATTGATTTTTTAGGACAAGGGCTCAACAGCGAGACAGCCTTTGCCCTCGCAAGCACCAACGGTAACACCAACGTACTTCGCCCTTTCATCGGCAACGATGGACGAAGCTACATCAGTGTTCCAACAGGTGAAGTGGACGCGGCTGGAAAGCCTGTCTACCGAGCACAAGTTACAAACTCCGGTGCCACCCTCCGCAAGAACGAGTGGGAATGGCTGGATTCGATGGTCGTCCCCGTCGCCAAGAAGCGTTTGCAGTTTGTGAACCGCCTCCGAGCTAACGGGCAAGTCATCAGTTTCCCGAACGCTTACAACCACTCGGTCTATACCTACCAACGCAATACCGATATCGGTCCTGCGACAATCGGTATGAACCCACGCTCCCGAGCAGAAAATGACCGGGTTACGTTCGATCAAGTTTCGCTTCCTTTGCCGATTATCAGCAAGGAAATCGAAATGGATGCGCGGGAAATCGCTATCCGCCGAAACGGTGGCGTTCCTTTGGATACCACGATGGTTGAACAAGCGGCTGACCGGGTTGCTGAGTACATTGAGCAGTTGGCACTCGGAACCTTGAGCACATACACATTCAACGGATTCCCGTTGCATGGTATCCTCAACTTCCCACAGCGAATCACTGGCTCCTTCCTAAACCCATCGGTTTCTGGATGGACACCTTCGATGTTGTTCAACTCGGTCATTTCGATGGTCGATGCAGCAACCAACGTAAACCGATTCGGTCCTTACGACTTGTACTACAGTCGTGGTTTGATGCCGTTCATGTTGCGTGATTACACACAAAACTACGACGGTGGAAACTTGGTCAACAAGATCTCCATGATCCCAAGCATCCAGTCGGTAACGATGTTGGATTACTTGACCGGAAACCAGTTGGTCTTGGTTGAGCGATCCCCAAGCACCGCTAAGGTCTTGGTCGGTATGGACATCACAACTGTTCAATGGCAAGAAAACGGTGGACTTTCCCAGAAACTACGAGTTATGGGTATGATCCTCCCAGTCATGTACAGGGACGCAAACAATTCCACAGGGATTGTTCACTACTCAGGTGCCGCTACTACGGTCTAGTAATTTCGGACGTAGTCCATTTGAGCCCCTCCCGACGCCCCTCGTAGACATTCGTGTTTACGGGGGGTGTTTTTTGCAACTCTAACAAAGGTTTTACGATTATGGCAAAAGTTTACAAGTTCGAATTGGTTGCAGGGTTACATTCGGTGTCGGAAGGTCAATACCTCCATGCAGCGAAGCCCGGAGAACCACCAGTAGTCGTCATTTCTGGTGACCGGTTGGATGAAATCTTCGGTGAATCGAAGTTCAAGTACGTCGGAGACGTAGAAGTTCCGGCAGATGCGGGAAACGTGATTCCCGATGAGAAAAAGGCGAAGAAATAATGCGACTCAAACTACGGGACCGCTTACACGCGGTACGGGTCGCACGGACGCTTGCCGGAAAGTCGGAAGAGGACACCAAGGTAGTCCTGGAATCCGAGGGTCTGAAATTCGGAATTGACCCGTCATTGATTATTCTTTTCCTTCAGATCGGCCTAGCCATCTGGAGATACATGCAAGACAACAAATCGGTAAGTCATTTGAGCAATTCGGCACTTTACGATGCTGCACTAACGGAGGATTGATATGGACTGGACAACTGTAGTAGGTAGTGTGATGGTCATCGGAGCCGCCGTATGGTCGGCTATCCAGTGGTACATGGGTCGCAAGCAAGCGAACAACCCGCCAACCGTCGAGGAAATCGCACAAGCTGTTCTTGAAGTCTTAAAGAGACTCCAAGAACAGGACACACCCGTAAAATACGGAATTACGGAATCTGTAAAGGAATCTCCAGAAGCCGCTGCCCTGATGTCCCGTATGCAGGCTATGGAGCACATAGAAGCGTTGGCCGGGTATCTTGAGGCAAAGGACGCTGCCGCTGGTTTGGAAGCGTTACAGACAGTTTTGTTGGCTTTGGTGCCATCTAAGACCAAGGTAGTCTCCAAATGAAAAAGTTCGCCCCGGTCGTTGGGTTACTGGGCGGTCTTTTACTGATTTTCGGTAATCGGCTCCCCGAAGTAGATTTCGGGAAGCTAATTCCCGTAGTTGCTACGGAATCCGTCGAGGGTGCAACCCTCTACTTGATCCATGAAAAACTGAGTCCGACACCCGAAAGAGTGTTGGACGTTCGCCGGGCACCTGAGTTCGTGAAAGCGAACAAGATGTCCGGATTTGTCAACATGGATGAAGACGAAGAATCCCTGGCACCGCTGCTTAAAGAAGTCCAGGAAAAGTACAAAATTACTCCACCTATGCTGGTTGCCCAGAAGGGCTTGGAGAATGTAGTTCGCGTCCGTAAGTGGGAAAAGGGTCTGGAGGACATTCTAAAATGACGGACGTATGCGAAAGGTTTCAACTACCGGATGGACTATTCGTAGGTACGGGATTGCTCCCGGAAACCCAGGAATCCGGTCTTCTGTCCGCCTCCTACCCGGTCTACGGTGAAGAGTTCTACCACGAGCCCAAGGATATCGAAAAACTCCTGAAGGGTGACGTTTACCAGACGTTCCGTAGAATAAGATCACCTTACGTTATCTCCCAGGGTGGCGTAGGTCAATGTGCGTCGGCTTCACCGACATCCGCAATGCACAATATCCGGATGTCCGAAGGACTCCCGCATGTTGCGTTGAACGGGAACTACATCTACACCCAGGTAAACGGTGGACGGGATAACGGGTCACTACTAGTCAACAACTTTGAAGAGTTCAAGAAGGGGATTCCCCCTCGTGTACTTACGGTAGACGGGAAGGAAGTTGTGTATCCACACACAGCTTTCCGTAGACGGGACGTATCACCAGCACTATTGCAGGCAGCCGATAACGCACGAGTAGCGTATCAGAGCTTTGAAGCGTACCGCTTACCTAGCGAAAACTACAATATTTTCCGGATTGCCCTGGCTTCCGCACTCGCAAACGACCACCAAGTCCTGATGGCATGGCACGTCGTAAATGCGTCCATGAACCTGAGAAACGGGTATGTGGTATGTGGAAACGGTCCAGGAAATCATGCTTCCCTGTTCCATTCCGCGAAATGGGTCGGCGGTGCCGACCTCGTTCACCCGGATCTCCAGAATACCTGGGGACCGAGCAAGAATGCCCGGCTATACGGGCCTACCGGGTATTCCTGGGGGCAGGATGGTTTCGGTCTTATGACAATGACGGATTCGTACAAATGTGCTCGAAATCACGTTTTCTGGGTATTACCGGGAACTCGCATTAGGAGGGTGACAAAGTGAGAATGTTTCTGCCGTTCATGGTGGGTATATTAGGATTTCTGATCCTAGTAGGCGTACAGGCTTTCCGGTCGTTATGGAAGATGGAACACATCATTTCCACGATTACGGACAAGCCTGAAGACGTTATTACCCGGGTAATTGAGGTAATCGAAAAAGCGGACACCGGTTCACCGGCACCGGAAAAAGCGGATGATCCGGTTGTAGTTCCAGAATCGCCCAAAGTTCTGAAGAACACAATCATCCCGCATACAATTCAAGGATGTCCACCGTGCGAGTACGACAAGCGGGTCATGTACCCGGCCTATAAGAAAGCCGGGTGGACAATGGCGGATGCCCAGGATGAGACGGTAAACCCTCCTCCGGGTGCCCGGTATCCCTGGTACGAGATATTCGACGCAAATGGTAAGCTAACCGTCCATGTCGGGAGTCTTTCCACTTACAAGCAAAAATAACACCATGATCGCCCAAATCGAAGCCATTGAACAGATTGCAAAAGGTTCGGACTTCACGGCTACCGGAATTTCGTTAGCCGTTTTAGTTGCTTTAGGATGGGGCGTATGGCAGGTTATGCGATGGATGGGTGCTCGGGCTTCTACGGTGATTGACCGGGGGCTCGCTCACCTAGACGTGGTGGATGCCACGATGAAGGCGCTTAGTGCCGGATTTGCGTCAATCGAGAAGCGATTAGAGCATATCGAGAACAAAGTAGACGATATCGGGCACCTTGAAAACAAGGTGGACGAAATCCACAACCGGCTAAACGCCATTACGGAAAAACAGGGTGCCCGGAATGACTAAGAATACGTTCATACCGACCACAAAAGGACTGGTATCCGCCACTAAGTCTCAAAGTTTCAGCGGTGGTGAGCAGGCACAGGCGCGTAGCAACATAGGACTAGCGGCTATTGCCGCGTCCGCTTCTGCTTCGGATCTTCTCACTGGCACGGTCCCTAATGCCCGGCTATCACCCCAGGTAGTTCGTAACGATCTAAGCTACTCCGATCCTGCTTGGATCACGGCACTAGCGGCAAGCAAGATCACTGGCACTCTATCGAAGTCTCAGCAACATTCCCAGACTGCTTACTTGGATCAGGCTAACACGTTTAGCCAAGCTCAAACGTTTCAAATAGCAACGGGCAATTCTACTAGATCGATTCTAGCCACCTTTCGGAATTTGTCCGACGTTGCTGGAGCCGGTAATGACTACGAAAACGAAGTTCACCTAGTCTTGCAGGCCGGTACATCTGCAAACCATCGCCGTTACATTGATTTCAAAAACTACGACGGAACTGACGCATATTTGATGGGAGTGAATGCATCGGGCAATTTTATCCTCTACGACTCTGCGTTGGGTCACAGGATGTACGGGGCAACAAGTGGTCTGACTCAATTAAACTCGTTTGGCTCAACTGCTGTTGAGGTAAACAATTACCCAGGTCCAGACGAACTTGGGACTGGTGGTTTTAAGGTGTACAGCGGCGGAGCTTCTGCTGGTCGTTCTTTATGGTTTAGCGTAGATTCGGCAAATATTGTAGCAAATAAGCAAATCGTACAATCGTCTAGCCAAGACTCTACACAACTCGCTCTTACTGCAACCGGAAGTGGGTATGCTCCTGCTAGTATCTTACTTCAAGCTACGCAGTCTACGACTCGCGGACAGGGCATTTTCCACTACAACACTGAATCGAATACGTCTTGGTTTGCCGGTGTACCCTACGCATCTAGTGGTGCAAAATGGATGTTGGGTTTCCAGTCCACTGGTACGTGGGGGGCAGGTGTTGCTGATGAATCTAATGCATTGATGATAATTAACTCAGCAGGTGCAGCAACCTTCAACGGTGCAGCAACCTTCAACGGTGCTTTAACTGCACTAAACAATACACTGATTGGTAACTCAGACGGAACTTCTATTCTTGGTGGACTGACTTACTTCCGCCCAGCTGCCGGAGGATCTTCGGGAGCATTAATTACGGGTACTGGGCAAGCTTGGGTGTCTACTCTTTCTGTAGGTGGTGGGCTGGAGACAACACCACCGACGAACGGATTGCTAGTTCAAGGTGCAGCAATCTTCAACGGTGGTTTGGTTGCGGAAGCGTGCACAGCCTACAACGGATATTTCGTGAGCCAAGAATCCGGGGTCAACAAATGGTTCGCGTACTCGGTAGGGGGAACCTACTATTTGCGCGATGCCGTAAACTCTCGTTCGCACGTTATTTACTTTCCCGGCGCAAACGCTGCATCTTCATTGACGCAATTTAGTAGTCGCGTTCTGTGCGAGGAGTCTTTTAAGCTTGGCATTCGCACAATCGCAACCCTCCCCAGCGCCTCAACTAGCTCCGGCGAACGCTATCAAGTCTCAGACTCAACCCCAGCCAATCGAATCGTATTTGCTGCGGGCTCAACATGGTACTATGAAGGAACGGCAGTAGCCGTATAAACATGGCAACAACACGACAACCAAGACAATTTTTAGCGGTCTGGAATGACGCAGGAACAGAAGTCAAAGGATCAACCTTTGAGGAATCATTGTTCGTCGATGGGGCATTTTGGAAAAACGAACTAACGCCAGTTGCCCCAGAAAACTTCGGCGAGTTCGGAACAATGTTTTCGAATCAATTGCAAATCCAACACGATGCCCTAGTTGCCGAAAAAGCAACTTTGCTATCTGAGAACGCAACGCTTCAAGCCGAGAAATCGACTCTAGAAAGCCAGCTCGCAACCAAGACAGCGGAAGCCGAAGGGCTCGCCGAAGACAAAGCCAATCTTCAAACAGAGAAAGCGGACTTGCTTTCCGAGAAAGCCGATTTGGCTTCTCAAGTGTCGATGCTGACATCCGAGAAGACCGCGTTGACGAATCAAGTCGAGAGTCTTA
>Ga0315901_10005821_pt1 | contig 14902 bp, 15 predicted proteins | sample LakEriMetagenome_10_FD_203761 | JGI IMG/M metagenome (GOLD analysis project Ga0315901, IMG submission 203761) | Freshwater fungal communities from buoy surface, Lake Erie, Ohio, United States - Buoy 2 MA116 | ecosystem: Environmental > Aquatic > Freshwater > Lake | place: USA: Lake Erie, Ohio... | reverse complement strand
GAATGGCCGCGGCGATGATTCCGGCGAACGACAAGGCCGCCATGGCTCGACGCAACATCTTCACGGATGTGAAGTTACCGACATTCAGCCGCGACTGAACGGGACGCTGGTGGGGCTAACAAGAGTCGAACTTGTGACCTCATCCTTATCAGGGATGCGCTCTAACCAACTGAGCTATAGCCCCAGCGGGTGAGAACCCTATCGGCGGGGTCGTGCCACCCTCAACCGCTGTCTCCAGGAAGGTGTGGTCCGCGTCTCGGCGTCCGGTCCAACGCCCTCCTCCAGGAACGTGATGCGAATTCCGCCAACAAGATCCGAGATGAGGTTGAACGTCGTGGCGACCAGGACCGCCAATCCGGTGAGGCCGACCACGAGGAACAAACCGAGGATCCATGCCTGATGGAAGATCTCCCCGCCCTTGAACTCGAAGGTCTCCCAACCGAAGCTCTCCATGAAGCGCTCGACGTTGTCGACGGTTCCGGTCGCATTGGCCACGTTCCACAACAACACGCCCGTGAGCAACAGCGTGAGATAGAGCACCACGTGAAACACGAGAGTCACGCGGAACACGCTCCACGGATCGATGTGCCGAACGATCCGGCTCGTGCGTTGCAGACGGCGACGCTCCACCGTGATCAGTGGTTGTTTCGCCTTCGCTGAAGTAGGCGGCTGGGCAACGTCTTCGTCAGGTTGAACTGCCGGGACGATGAACAACGGGTCGCCGGAGTCGGACACGACGACAGCGTAGAAGATCAGGGCAGGTCGATGTTGCTCGCCCGCGCTCGGCCCACCACACCGCCCACGTTCACCATCACCTCGACGGTGCCCGCCCATTCGACGATCGACATCACTTCAGCGTCGTTGTGTCGCGCGACCTGGTACGCCACTGCCTCGCCACTTTCCACGGCAGCGAGTGCGACGACGTCAGCCACCGATTGAGCCCGCGCCGCATCCACCACCGCGCCGCCCAGGCGAACCATCTGGTCGGTGGCCATCAAGAGAATGGCGATCACACCGAGACACAGAATGCCAGCCTGACCGTTATCGCGAACTCGGCTCTGCCGAGACCGGCTCGTCACTCGTCGTCGCCACCGAGGATGAGAGCAACCGACGACACTGTCTGGCCCTCGTCCACGGTCATGACCCGCACACCTGTCGCAGTACGGCCCTGCGACGAGATGTTGCGGACTTCGGTGCGGATGGTGGCACCACCGGAAGTAACAGCCACGATCTCGTCGTCGATACCGACCATGAAGGCCGACACGACGTACCCCTTCTTCTCTTTGATGACGATGCCACGCACGCCAATGCCACCGCGACCCTGCTGGTTGAACTTGTCGAGTTGCGTGCGCTTGCCATAGCCGGCCTCGGTGATCATGAGAATCGCCGCGTCGTCACGCGCCACGTCGACGCTCACCACTTTGTCGCCCGAACGTAACTTCATGCCGCGCACACCAGCGGTGGCTCGACCCATCGGCCGAACTTCGTCTTCGGAGAAGCGAATCGTCATTCCGGATCGGCTGACCATGAAGATGTCGTCGGAGCCCGACGTCTCGATCACACGCACCAGTTCGTCACCGGGACGCAGATTGATGGCGATGAGGCCGTCGCGGCGACCGTTGTCGTACTCGTCGAACGCGGTCTTCTTCACCACACCATCGCGGGTCGCGAAGAACAAGTAGCGCTCAGCCGCGAAGTCACGGGTGTCGATGATCGCCTCGATGGTCTCGCCGGCCTGCAGCGGCAGCAAGTTGACGATGGGCACACCTTTGGCGGCGCGCTCGCGTTCGGGCACGTCGTGTGCGCGTAGGCGATACACCTTGCCGCGATTCGAGAAGAACAGCAGATAAGCGTGCGCGGTCGTGAAGATCACATGCTTCACGATGTCGTCGGCCTTCAACTTGGCGCCAGTGACACCCTTGCCACCGCGACCCTGTGTGCGGAAGTTCGACGCGGCCACGGCCTTCACGTACTGCGCCGCGGTCATCACGATCACCAATTCGGTGTCGTCCACCAAGTCTTCGAGGCTCATTTCACCAGCGTCGAGAGTGATCGGGCAGACGCGCGGTGTGGCGAACTCTTCCTTGATGGCCAGCAATTCGTCCTTGATGACCGTACGCAACTTGGTGTCGTCAGCGAGGATGGCCTGCAGGTCGGCGATGCGCTGTGTGAGTTCGGCGATCTCGGCCTCTAGGTCGATCCGCGACAGACGTGTCAACTGGCGCAACTGCATGTCGAGGATGTCGATCGCCTGCACTTCGGTGAACTCGTACGGCTTGGCCATCAACTGCGTCTTCGCGCTGCCCGCATCCTCGCTCTCACGAATGAGCTTGATGATCTTGTCGATGACGTTGAGCGCCTTGATGCGGCCTTCGAGCAGATGGGCGCGCCGTTGGGCCTTGTCGAGCCGGAACTCGGTGCGGCGAGTCAGCACCTCGACCTGATGACGCAAGTAGCCATCGATCGCGTCCGACAGAGTGAGTTGACGCGGCACACCATCGACCAACGCCACCATGTTCACGCCGAAGCTGGTCTGTAGTTGGGTGAGCTTGAAGAGATTGTTGAGCACCACGTTGGCGTTGGCGTCGCGCTTCAACAAGATCGTGAGGTTGGTCTTGCCGCCGGAGGATCCGTCGTTCACGTCGGCAATGCCGTCGATCTCGCCTGCGTCCACCAGTTCCTGAATACGACCCGCGATCGCTGAGCAACTCGTTTGGTACGGCAGCTGCGTGACCACGATCTGCATCTGGCCGCGCTTGTTCTCTTCGATCGCTGCTGTGGCGCGCATCTTGATGCTGCCTCGACCGGTGCGATACGCATCGATGATTCCGGCACGACCGAGGATTGCTCCGCCGGTCGGAAAGTCGGGACCCTTGACGAACTGCATGAGGTCGTCGGGCGTGGCCCCCGGGTTGAAGAGCATGTGCACGCACGCATCGATCACTTCGCCCAGGTTGTGCGGCGGGATGTTGGTGGCCATACCCACCGCGATGCCTTGGCTGCCATTCACCAACAAGTTGGGGAATCGAGCCGGCAGAACCGTGGGCTCCTCGCGAGTGCCGTCGTACGTGGTCGACATGTCGACGGTGTTCTCGTCGATGTCGGCCAGCAACTGCATGGCCAACGGATGGAGTCGGCACTCGGTGTAACGGCTCGCCGCCGGACCGAAGTCGGGTGATCCGTAGTTGCCGTGGAAGTCGATGAGCGGATGGCGCAACGAGAACGGCTGAGCCATACGCACGAGTGCGTCGTAGATGGCGCTGTCACCGTGCGGGTGGTACTTGGCCATGGTGTCGCCCGAAACGCGAGCCGACTTCACGAACGGACGATCGGGACGGAAGCCCTGTTCGTCCATGTCCCAGATGATGCGACGATGCACCGGCTTGAGTCCGTCACGAACATCGGGAAGTGCGCGAGCCATGATGACCGACATCGCGTAATCGAGGAACGAGCGCTCCATCTCGTCCTGCAACGCAACGGGTTGCACGGTGATGATGGGTTCTTCGGGTGTGGGGTCGCTCGGCGGCGGGGGTGTCTTCTTGGAAGCCATCAGATATCGAGGAACCTCACGTCTTTGGCGTTGGTCTGAATGAAGTGCTTACGACTTTCGACGTCGTCGCCCATGAGCACTCCCATGATTTCGTCGGCGAGGGCGGCTTCTTCAACCGTCACTTGCAACAGCGTGCGAGTCTCGGCCGACATGGTGGTGGAGCGGAGTTCTTCCCAGTCCATTTCACCCAGACCTTTGAGGCGCTGGAACTCTTTCTTGTGATTGGGATTGGCCTCGAGGAAGCGTGACTTCGCGAGATCGTCCTTGAGGTAGATCTTCTCCTTGCCGATTTCGGTGGAGTACAGCGGCGGTTGCGCGATGTACACGTAACCGGCTTCCACCAACGGACGCATCTGGCGGAAGAAGAACGTGAGCAACAACGTGCGGATGTGGCTGCCGTCGACGTCGGCGTCGGCGAGGATGATCACCTTGTGATACCGCGCCTTGGTGGCGTCGAATTCGTCGCCGACTCCGCCACCGATAGCGGTGACGAGCGCGGTGACTTCGGCGTTCTTGAGCATCTTGTCGAGACGCGCGCGTTCGACGTTGAGGATCTTGCCGCGGATCGGAAGGATCGCCTGTGTGCGAGGGTCGCGTGCATCGAGTGCGGTACCGCCGGCCGAGTCGCCTTCGACGATGAAGATCTCGCTCTCGTCGGGGTTGCCGCTCGTGCAGTCCTTCAACTTGTCGGGCATACCCGCGCCACTGAGTGCGGTTTTGCGTCGCACCGCGTTACGCGCGTTCTTGGCCGCCACGCGAGCGAGTGCCGCCGCCTGCGCCTTCTTGACGATCTTGTTGGCTTCGGTGGGGTTCTCGTCGAGCCACTCGGCCAACCGTTCGTTGGTGGCCTTCTGTACGAACGAACGCATGGACACGTTGCCCAACTTGGCCTTCGTCTGACCCTCGAACTGGGGCTCGGACAACTTCACCGAGATGATCGCGGTGATTCCCTCGCGAATGTCTTCGCCGAGGAGGTTGTCGTCCTTCTCCTTGAGCAAGCCGCGTGAACGCGCGTACTTGTTGACCACACTGGTGAGAGCGGTCTTGAAGCCTTCGACGTGCATGCCGCCTTCGATGGTGCTGATGCCGTTGGCGTAACCGTGAATTCCCTCGTAGTAACCGGTGTTCCACTGGACCGCGATGTCGAGCATCTGGCCCTCTTCTTCGTCTTCGTAGTGAGCGACCTTGTTGAAGAGAGCTTCCTTCGACTGGTTGAGGTGCTTCACGAAGTCGACGATGCCGCCCTTGTATTGGAACGTGACCTCTTGTTCCTTGCCGGCTCGCTCGTCCTTGAAGACGATCTCGAGACCGCGGTTGAGGAACGCCATGGTCTGCAAACGCTCGAGAACCGTGCGGGCAACGAATTCCGTTCCTTCCGACGCGAAGATGGTGGCGTCGGGCCAGAAGGTGACCGAGGTTCCGGTCTTGCGTCCGCGGGCCGGAGTGTCGCCCGTGGCAGCCAACTTGCCTTGTGGCTTACCGCCGTTGCGGAACTCCTGCTCGTACCGCTTGCCGTCGCGATCGATCTCGAGAGTGACGCGCTGCGACAGCGCGTTCACGACCGACACACCCACGCCGTGGAGACCACCGGACACCTTGTAACCCTCGCCGCCGAACTTTCCGCCGGCGTGCAACACGGTGAGAACGACCTCGGCCGCGCTCTTGCCCTTGTGCGGACCGGACGGATACGGGTCGACCGGAATGCCGCGCCCGTTGTCGTCGACACGGCAACCGCCGTCGGCGGTGAGCGTCACTCCGATGCGGGTGCAGAAACCGGCCATGGCCTCGTCGACCGAGTTGTCGACGACTTCCCAGATGAGGTGGTGCAGACCAGCCAGACCGGTGGAACCGATGTACATACCGGGCCGCTTGCGGACCGGGTCGAGACCCTCGAGAACCTGGATGTCCTTGGCGCCGTAATCGGCCGTGGGGGTCGCGTTCTTACTGGTCACTGGTACCTCGTGGTGTGCTTCAGCGGGCCGGTTCGAACTGTGAGCCACGGGTGGCTCACGAGGGCGACGGAAGGCCTCGCAACAACAGGCGAAATCCTACCCTAAAAAGGCTTCGGATTCGTGCCACAACAGGCACTCTGAGCAGGGGAAACATACCTTTTTCCACACACCTCGCGGCGGGGTTCAGCGGGGTCGTCGAACCCTGATCTCGAGCCGCTCCACGCGGGTCGCGCCGGCCTCTGCGAACCGGGCCAGAAGATCGCGTTCCAAGAACTTCAACTGGGTCGCCCAGGCCGGGTCGTCGACCTCCACGACGAGGGTGTCTCCGTCGAGTCGCAAGGGGCTCACATGGGCCGCCACGGCCTCGCCCACCAGCTCGGTCCAACGCGAGAACACCGTCACGGTGGTCGACCGGTCTCCCCCTTTCAGGGAGGCCAGCAGCCGGTCGAGGGCCGACCCCAGGGCGCGCGGTTCGTCGCTCACGCCCGGACCTGACCGGCCTCGATCGTGATCACTCGATCGGGTCGCGCCGCCGGGGGTAAGGGGCTGGCGGTCGTGATCACCACCTGACCCGGGGGCAGGTGTGCCAACAGGGCCTCGCACCGACCCGGGTCGAGCTCGCTCAGCACGTCGTCGAGCACGAGCAACGGGGTCATGTCGGTCGTCCGCGCCACGAGACGATGGACGGCCAAGCGAAGCGACAACGCGAGCGAGCGCATCTCACCCTGGCTCGCATGAGTTCGCGCCGGCATCGAGCCCAGGAACAGCTCGACGTCGTCGCGATGTGGACCGACTGTCGACACGCCGCGTCGCACATCGTCGCGCCGCGAAGCCGACAGAGCCGCAGCCAAGCCTGAACGCCGCCACTCGGGTTCGTAGCGCAACGCGACCGCCACCGGAATTCCGGCCACTTGTTGATACGCCTCTTCGACCATCGGTTGGAGTTGTGCCAACAGCGTGGCTCTCGCCTGGCCGATCTCGTCCCCCACCGACGCCAATCGTTCGTCCCACACATCGAGTGAGAAGCCGACCTCGCCGGTGAGTCGCCCACCACATTGACGCAGGAGTGTGTTTCGTTGCCTGATCACCCGATCGAGTTCGAGCCGTAACGCATCGTTCTTCGCGGCCAGGCTCACGAGCGCATCGTCCACGAATCGACGCCGTTCTGACGGCGCACCTTTCACCAGATCGAGATCGTCGGGTGAGAACACCGTGACGCGCAGAACACCGACGAGATCGCGTGTGCGTGGAAGGCGTTGTTTGTTCACCAACACGTTCACGCGACCTTGTCGAGGAATTTCCACTTCCACCAACAATTCACGACCGTCGTCGTGTCGCACCGTCGCGCGAACAAAGGCCGATTCGGCACCATCGCGTACCAATGCAGCCGTGGGCACTTGACGAAAACTGTCGAGTGTGGCGAGAAAGGCCATCGCTTCGGCAACGTTGGTCTTGCCTTGACCATTGCGGCCGACGATCGCCGTCGTCTCGGCCGTGAGCGAGAAAGAGGCCCGTGCGTAATTGCGGAAGTCGACGAGCTCGATCTGCTCGATGAACATCAGGAACGCAAGGGCATCAACAGATACGTGTACGACGGGTCATCCTTCGGACGAATGACCGCCAACTTGCCCGGCTCACTCGTCTGAATGGTGACGAGTTCGGCACCACACGCTTCGATGCCCGCGGCGAGGAGTTCGTTGTTGAACGACATCTCGATTTCGTTACCCGACATGTCACCGTCGAGTTGCTCGTGGGCCTCACCGCTGTCCTGGCTCACCATGCGCAACGTGACGCCATCGGACGCAATGCGGATGCGCAACGGTGTGCCGATTGGATCGCGGGCAACGAGCTTGACGCGACGAATCGATTCGAGAACCGAATCGCGCGAGATCGTGAGGCTGTTGGGCGGGCTGGGTGGAATGAGGCGTTGGTAATCAGCGAACGTTCCCGACAGCAGTCGGGTCACCAAACGGGTCGCGCCCATCTCGAACGTGGCGTCGTTGTCGGTGATGTTGATGCTCACGGTTTCGGCATTGCCGAGCAGACGCTGCAACTCGCCGAGTGCACGGGCCGGCACCACGAATTTCGCACCATCGGGCAGGACCGCAGCGTCGATGTCACGGATGGCGAGGCGATACGAGTCGGTGGCAACCAAGCGAAGCTTCTTGTCGACGCCGGTGATGAGAACTCCGGTGAGGACGCCGCGCGCGTCGTCGGTACTCGCGGCGCGCACGACCTGCTTGAGTGCTTCCGACAGCGTGGCCGCCGGAACGGTGACACCCCCACCCACCGAGCCGCTCCACTTCGGGAAGTCGCCTTCGGCCCCGGTGGGAACCGAGAAGTTCACGCGACTCGCGGAGATCTGAACCTTGTCGTCGCCGACCTCGATCGTGACCGCACCCGACGGAAGTGAGCGCACGACTTCACTGGCCAACTTGGCCGGAAGCAACACCACACCGTCTTTGCCATCGGCCACCGGAACGACGGCTTCGATGGTCAGATCGCCATCGGTTCCCGTGACCCGCAACGAGTCGCCGGCCAACACCAATCGCAGACACGACAACGTGGGGTTGGTGGCCCGGCCAGTGGCTGCCCGGCTGGCGGCGCCGAACGCATCGGCGAGGATGTCGCGTTCACATCGGAACTTCACTCGAGACTCCTTGACCCCGGATCGCCGATGCCGTTATCGACACCGTTCGATGCTTCTTGAACTTAGTGCTTGTAATAAGTGCTGTGGATTGTGGATGACGTGTCGTTCGCCCAGCGAGCCGAGCATTTCGAGGTGTGTCGGGTTGTTCACAGACGTCCACACCCGAACCAGCATGAATGACACGGTCGGTGGAGAACACGACGTTGTTCACAGTGCGACCCCCTCGAGATCACATGTGGTCCACACCGTCGTCCCCATGGTGCGTCAGCCCAACTTCAGTGTCTTGATGAGCATGGTGACCTGGTCGTACGTCTGAGTGCGCTCCTTCATGAGGCGCTGGATCTTCTCGACCGCATGGATGACCGTCGTGTGATCACGGCCGCCGAACAGGCGAGCGATAGCTGGGTACGACAGATCGGTGAGCTCGCGGAACACGTACATGGCCTCTTGGCGGGCCGCGACCAGTGGGCGTTGACGACTCTTGCCGCGTAGGGCGTCGACCGAGAACCCCAGAATCCCGGCGATTTCCGTGAGCAACTCCTCGTCGGTGCGGTGCTTGGGCGCCTGATCGGTGAGCAGGTCTTCAAGCAGACGTTCGGCCTGGGCCACGTTCATGTCGACCCGGTTGAGACTCGCGTACGCACTTACGCGGATGAGGGCGCCTTCGAGTTCACGGATGTTTGACGTGACCCGGGAAGCGATGAACTCGAGCACATCGGGTGGGAAGATCGTGCCCTCACGCTCGGCTTTGTTACGAAGAATCGCCAGACGGGTCTCCAGATCGGGTGGCTGGACGTCGGTGATGAGACCCCAGCGGAAGCGACCGATGAGACGCTCCTCGAGGTTGGGGATCGCATCGGGGACACGATCGGACGAGATGACGATCTGCTTGTTGGCGCCGTGCAGCGAATTGAACGTGTGGAAGAACTCTTCCTGCAGACCCTCTTTGCCCTCCATGAACTGGATGTCGTCGATGAGGAGCAGGTCGATGTCGCGGTAACGACGCTTGAAATTGGCAATCGAGGCACTACGGATTCCGTCGACGTACTCGTTGAGGAACGTCTCGGTGGTGACGTATCTGACCTGGTAGTGGCTGTAGTTCTGGAGGACGTAGTGCCCGATGGCGTGCAACAGGTGGGTCTTGCCGAGCCCAGCCGATCCGTAGATGAAGAGCGGGTTGTAGCTGCGTGCCGGCGTTTCGGCCACTCGCTGGGCGGCGGCCAGGGCGAAACTGTTCGACCCACCTCGCACGAACGTTTCGAAGGTGTACCGAGGATTCAAACCGGCTCGCTCGACCGCGGTTTCGAGCGCCGACCGCGCTTCGACCTGTTCGACGGCCGGATCGTCTTTCACCACAGCGACCGGAGCCGGGACCGCCTCGGGCGGGGCCACGACCTCCACGTCGAGGTGGCGGTTACCCGCCCCGATTTCGGCCAGCGCGTCCATGACCAGCGGGAGGTAGCGGGTCATGATCTTGTCGCGAACGGTGCCACTCGGAACCGCGAGCCGAATGGTCTGGCCGTCACTCGGAATCGAGTGAACGTCGTTGAACGTGGAGTACCACACGGCATCGGAGACCTGTGCGCGCAGCAGCTGCGCCACTGCTGTCCACATGTTCTCCTGGTCTTCCACCTGGGACTCCTTGATCCTGACCGCTACTCGATCCACAGATGGGTCCACAGAATGTGGACAACCCCCTCTGGTTCATCCCACGTCGTGTGACCTGGGCCGACGGCCGTCTCGGGCCCGGAATCCCGGGGACACGGTCGTTGGAACACGGCAACATAGCAGGCTGTGGATAGTCGCTGAAAAGCCCGGTCGCGGGTTGCCCAGGTGAGCGCACGAGCCGTAGCCTGACCCGTTGCGTCGGCGTCTCGTCGGCCGACATCCACTGGCCCATCGTGGCTGGTCACCGAGGAGTTCTTCGTGAAGCGCACGTATCAACCCAACAAGAAGCGCCGGTCGATGAAGCATGGCTTCCGGGCGCGTATGGCCACCCGTGGTGGCCGAGCCGTTCTCAAGGCCCGTCGCCTGAAGGGCCGCAAGCGGCTGTCGGCTTGATCGGTCACCTGCGCCGCGCCCACGAGTTCCAGCGCCTCCGCCAGGAGGGAACACGTGTTCGTAGCGGGGCCGTCTGGTGCATCATGCTCCCCGATCCGTCCTACCCGGCACCTTCCATTGCCTTCGCCCTCGGCCGTCCGGTGGGCACGGCGGTGGTGCGCAACCGCATCCGCCGTCAGATGCGTGAGTTGATGCGCGCGCACGAAGCCGACTTCGCGCCGGGTCTGTACCTGTTCGGCGTTTCGGCACGCGGGGGCGACGTTCCCGGTTTCCTCGACTTACGCCGGGCCTTTCACACGCTCTCGGCCCGGAGCCGGTGATGCAGCGGTTCATCCTCCGGGCGATCGAGTGGTACCAGGTCGGCCGCGATGGCCGCCCCTCCCCCTGCCGCTTCACCCCGTCGTGCTCGCACTACGCCCACGAGGCGGTGTCGGTGCACGGCGCTGGCCGTGGAACCTGGCTCGCCGTTCGCCGGTTGATGCGTTGTCGCCCGTTCGGTCCGTCGGGTTTCGATCCGGTGCCGGACTCGTCATCCTCTTCTTCGTCCGCCACATCGACCGTCGTCACCTCGGGAAGGGCTCACTGACATGTTTCAAGCCGCGGCCTGGCTGATCAGCCAGTTCTACAACCTCACGTCCAACTACATCTTCGCCATCTCACTCGTGGCGGTGGTGATCATGATGTTGATCTTCCCGCTCACCTTGAAGAGCACCAAGGGCATGCTCGAGATGCAGCGAGTTCAGCCGGAAATGCGTCGTATCCAGCAGCAATACCGCAACGACCGGCAGAAGATGAACGAAGAGATGATGAAGCTCTATCAGGAGCACAAGGTCAATCCGTTGGCCTCGTGTCTGCCACTTCTGGCGCAGATGCCGATCTTCATCATCATGTTCCGAGTCCTGCACGGACTCACCGACAAAGGCCCCGACGGAACGTTCGACCCCGACTACATCTCGAAATCGAGTGAGTTGTACGCGAGTCTCGACAACAAGAGGGAGATGTTGTCGTTCGGACTCGACTTGTCGTTGCGGCCCGTCGATGTGATTCAGGACGATCCGGCCAAGGGCATCATTTACGCCCTGCTGGTGGTGGCACTCATGGGCTTGTACTGGGTGCAGCAGCGCATGATCGCTTCGCGCACGGTCTCTCCCACCATGTCGGCCACGCAGGCCAAGATCCTGCAGTACTTGCCGGTCGTGTTCGGCATCTTCCAGATCTTCTTCCCGGTGGGCTTGGTGATTTATTACTTCGCTCAGACCATCGTTCGTATCGCCCAACAGGCCTACGTCACTCGTCGCTTTTACAAGGGCGAACATTCACTCGGTCGTCAGGCTCAGGCCGCCAGTGCGAAAGCGCGTGAAATGGCCGAGAAGGATGGCGGTGGAACTGGACTGTTCAGCCAATTGCGTAATGAGGCGAATCAGGCCAAGCAAGCCAAGAACAAGCCGGCGCCGGGAGGAAGCAAGCGGGTGACCCCACCCAAGGGTGGTTCCACGGGCGGAAAGGGTCGTCCGACCCCGTCCAACCCGCCCAAGCCGACGGGGAAGAACCGTCATCCCAAGCCCCCGCGCCGACCCTGAGTCGGCGTTCCCCCACCACAACACGCAGAAACGGAAGGTTGTCCCATGGAATGGGTCGAAACCACAGGAGCCTCAGTCGACGAGGCCAAGAGCATCGCTCTCGACCGACTCGGAGTCGATGAGCAGGACGCTGAGTTCGAAATCCTCGAAGAACCCAAGCCCGGCTTGTTCGGACGGATGCGTGGCGAAGCTCGGGTACGCGCGCGAGTGAAGCCCCGGACGCCCCGCGCCAAGAACGATCGCCGCCGTCGTCGTGACGGAGGGTCGGAAAAGAGACAAGATGGCGGTCGCGAACCGCGTCGTGAGGGTGGTTCGTCGAACGGACGGTCGTCTGGCCGCCGCCCACGTCAGGAGGGTTCAACCATGACCGACAATGCCGACAACGGCTCGCGCGAGCCCCGTCCGGCCGCCGATCCGGCCGAGGTTGCGGCCCAGGCCGAGAAGTTCCTGGTTGGGTTGGCCACGGCGTTCGGTACGTCGGGCACTGCCACGCGTTCGATCGAGGGAGACGAGATCGAGGTGAACCTCGATGGTTCCGATCTGGGTCTGCTGGTCGGGCCGCGCGGTTCGACGCTCCAGGCCGTTCAGGACCTCACCCGCGTGGTGGCTCAGCGTCGCCTCGGCGACCACGACACTCGCTTGCGTGTCGACGTGGGTGGCTACCGCGCCAAGCGCAAAGAGGCTCTCGGGCGCTTCGTCAACCAGGTGGCCGATGAGGTGGTCTCGAGTGGCTCGGCCCGTGCTCTCGAACCGATGCCGGCGTCCGATCGCAAGATCATTCACGATGCGCTGACTGGGCGCACCGACATCGGCACGCACTCCGAGGGTGAGGAGCCCTACCGGCGTGTCGTGATCACTCCGGCCGGAGCCTGATCACCAACACCCCAGGACGGATCCATGAGTTCCCTTGATCCGGTCCAACGAAACTCTCTGATCGATGCGCTGGGCGAGGCCCAGCGCATCGGCATGTTGGGGCCAGGAGATCTTGGCCGTGCCGTCGACCAGGCGGAGACTCTGGCCCGGTTGATTCCCGATACCGCCACGTCGTTCGTCGACCTGGGTGCAGGTGGGGGTGTACCCGGTCTCGTGGTGGCCCTGGCCCGACCGGAGTTGTCGGGCCATCTGGTCGATCGGCGTGGCAAGCGGGTCGACCTTCTCGTCCGCCTCGTCGGTCGACTCGGGCTGACGGGTCGGATCCAGGCGGTGGAGGCTGATGTGATCGATCTCCCCCGTCGGTTTCCCGGGGTCACCTGGTCGGTGGCCACGAGCCGGGGCTTCGGACCTCCTGCCTACACCGCCCAACACGCTGCCCCGTTGCTCGCACCCGGTGGGTTGCTGTTGGTGACCGAACCCCCAGGGTCGGCCGGAGAGCGCTGGGATTCCCCTGACGTGCGGTCGAGCGGGCTCTCCCTGGTCACCGTGGTGAGTGGGATCGCCGTTTTGGCTCGATCCTGACTGTTCCACGTGGAACAACTGGTCCGGACGGAACGGCCCCCGACCGTTTGGGGGGACTGGGGTGTTCCACGTGGAACAACAGTGTGGGAGATCACCCCCCAGAACCCCGACCGAGTCGCACCCGTTCGGTACCATGCGGGCGTCCACCTTCGAGTCAGAGGTACGCATCTCTTCCATGACTGACCAGTCGGCTTCAATCGGCCATTCCCGGCCCCTACCCCGGATCATCGCCGTCGCTAACCAGAAGGGTGGGGTCGGCAAGACCACGACCTCGATCAACGTGTCGGCCAGCCTGGCCGAATTGGGCTATCGGACCCTGGTTGTCGACCTGGATCCCCAGGGAAACGCGTCATCGGGGGTCGGTGTGGAGACTCGGGGGATCGACACCTCGATGTACGACGTCCTCCTGCACGATGCCCCTATGGAGGACTGCATCGAGCCCGCCAGCCTGAAAAACCTCTTCGTGGCCCCGTCCAACCTCGACTTGGCCGGTGCAGAGATCGAGTTGGTCCCCCTGATGGCCCGCGAGCACCGTCTGAAGAAGGCTGTCGACTCGGTGTTGGACGACTTCGACTTCGTGATCATCGACTGCCCACCGTCCCTCGGCCTTCTCACGGTCAACGCCTTGGTGGCGGCCAAGGAAGTCCTGGTCCCGATCCAGTGCGAGTACTACGCCCTGGAAGGCCTCGGCCAGCTCCTGCGCAACGTCGACCTGGTCAAGCGAAATCTGAACCCAGCCCTTGAGGTCAGCACCATCGTGTGCACCATGTTCGATTCCAAGACCAAGCTGTCCAATGAGGTGGTGGCCGAGGTTCGCGAGCACTTCGGCGACAAGGTGTGCCAGACCGTGATCCCGCGCAACGTTCGGTTGTCGGAGGCTCCTTCGCACCACCAGCCCATCAACGTCTACGACCCGTCGTCCAAGGGAGCGGTGGCGTACCGCTTGGTTGCAAAGGAGGTGGCCGGTGGCACCCCGCCGCTCCGGTCTCGGTAGAGGTCTCAATTCCCTGATTCCCGGGGGTCCGGCTGGCGACGGTCCGTCGGGCTCGGCAACCTTGGTCGAGATCCCGGTCTCCGACCTGGTCCCGAACCCCAATCAACCCCGTGTCCACTTCGATGAAGAGGCGTTGGCCGAGTTGGCGGCCTCCATCGAAGAGATCGGGGTCTTGCAACCCCTCCTCGTGAGGCGCTTGGCCGATGGTTCGTACCAGTTGATCGCCGGTGAGCGCCGCTGGCGTGCCGCGCAGCGGGCTGGCTTGACCACCGTCCCGGCCGTCGTCAAGGAAACCGACGACATGTCATCGGTCGAGCAGGCATTGGTGGAGAACCTGCACCGTCAGGATTTGTCCCCTTTGGAAGAAGCCTCGGCGTATCAGCAGCTCATCGACGACTTCTCGCTGTCACACGACGACGTGGCCAAGAGGGTGGGTAAGAGCCGCAGCACGGTCACCAATACCTTGCGCCTCCTCAACTTGCCTCCAGCGGTGCAGAGCCTCCTGGCTGATGGTCGTCTCTCGGCTGGCCACGCCAAAGCCCTGCTCGGAACCGCCGACCGGGCTTTTCAGGAGAGTCTGGCCCGTCGCGCCGCATCGGAAGAATGGTCGGTTCGAGCCGTCGAGGAAGCTGTCCGCGATCGCGGTGGTAGCTCGTCAGC
>Ga0315901_10005818_pt1 | contig 14909 bp, 13 predicted proteins | sample LakEriMetagenome_10_FD_203761 | JGI IMG/M metagenome (GOLD analysis project Ga0315901, IMG submission 203761) | Freshwater fungal communities from buoy surface, Lake Erie, Ohio, United States - Buoy 2 MA116 | ecosystem: Environmental > Aquatic > Freshwater > Lake | place: USA: Lake Erie, Ohio... | reverse complement strand
CGCAAGTGACCTGGTTTTTCCAGTTACAGCAGGGGTAACTTATTTCGTTCGTGTAGGCGGAAGCTTTAGCAATGCTGGAACCTATGAAGGAACGTTCTCGTGCGATCTTTCAATACTCGGTTGTACGAATCCATTGAGTTGTAATTTCAATCCGGTTGCGAACACCAACGACGGTTCATGCGACTTCTCATCGTGCTACGGATGTAAGTATGCGAATGCATTGAATTACGAGCCTACAGCAACGTTTGACGATGGGTCTTGTGTGTTTGCCGATGTTATTCCTGGATGCACGAATAGCGCAGCTACGAATTACAACGCGACGGCTACGGTAGACAATGGAACTTGTTTGTATGCGGGTTGTACGAATGCTTCAGCATACAACTTCAATCCGATTGCGAATGTCGACGATGGCAGTTGTGATTTAATAGGCACGTGCTTCGGCGACATGAATCAAGATGGAGTGATCACCATCGAAGATGTGATGCTATTTATTGCCACGTTCGGAACGAACTGCAATTAGATTTTTCCGGCCTCGAAAATTTCAGAAACCTTTTCTATTGCGTAATCTATTTCTTCTTTCGTCGTGTAACGAGAGAAAGAGAAACGGACAGCGGGCTGTCCTTCGCGCAACGCACCAATGGCGTCTAATACGTGGCTCCCTTTTGTTGCGCCGCTGCTACATGCACTTCCGCCAGAGGCGGCTATTCCTTCAAGATCTAACAAGAACAAAAACATGTCGTTGTTTTTCGTAGGAGGAAAGGTGGTGCTTAAAACGGTATAAAGACTATCGGTGCTTTCCGATTTTCCATTGAAGGTTATTCCAGGAATACGTTTTTTCAATTCAGCAGCCATGTACTGCTTCAATCCGCTAACGTATTCGTGGTGTTCTTCCACTTCGCTGAAAGCAAGGTCCATGGCTTTCGCCATGCCCATAATTCCTCCGGTATTTTCAGTTCCTCCGCGCATGCCGCGCTCTTGTCCGCCACCGGTAATGTCTGCGAATGCAGGCATATTTTTTCGAATGAAAATAAATCCAACACCTTTGGGTCCGTGAAATTTATGCGCAGCAGCGTTAATGAAATGAATAGGTGTTTCTTTTAAGTTGAAACGATAGTGTCCCATCGTTTGAACCGTGTCGCTGTGAAACACTGCGCCGTGTTCTGCGCAAATCGACGCAACTTCTTCCAACGGAAGTAAGTTCGCTATCTCATTATTACCGTGCATAAGCGAAACGTACGTCTTCACGCCATCGCTTAAGGTGTTTCGAATGTCATTTAAATCAATGCTTCCGTCTGATGTTAATGCTACCCAATGCACAGAAACTTTTCCTTCTTCCTGAAGTTTTTCAGCAGTCTTTACAATGGCACTGTGTTCAATTTTTGAAGTGATAATGCGCTTGCAACCCATGTCGCGAACGGCAATGTTCATCGCAAGATTGTCTGCTTCAGTTCCTCCACTTGTGAAATAAATTTCTCCCGGCTCACAGTTCAAATGCTTCGCGATAGAACGACGCGCTGTTTCAATTTGCGTCTTTACTTTTCTTCCGAAAGAGTGGGTGGAAGATGGATTTCCGAATTCAGTTCTTAAGAAGTTCGAAATAACATCTACAACTTCAGGAGCAACAGGAGTTGTTGCAGCATTGTCTAAATAAGCTTTCATTCTGCGGAAGGAATGTGTTGTTTAATTTTTTGAATAAGCTCAATCGCTTCTTCGTTCGTTGGTGCTTCAGCGTAGATTCTAACGATAGGCTCGGTGTTGCTCTTACGCAAATGCACCCATCCATTCGAGAAGTCAACCTTCACACCATCAATCGTATTTACTTTTTCATTTTGAAATTCTTTCGCCACAGTTGCAAGTATTCCATCTACATCGAGACTCGGACTTAAGACAACCTTGTCTTTAATCATCTGATAGGTTGGATACGTTGCACGCATTTCAGAAACAGAATTGAAGTTCTTCGCAAGGTGCGTTAAGAACAACGCTATTCCAACAAGCGCATCTCTTCCGTAGTGTGTTTCCGGATAAATGATACCACCGTTTCCTTCGCCGCCAATAACGGCTCCAATTTCCTTCATCTTCGCAACAACGTTCACTTCGCCTACAGCAGAAGCTTCGTAGCGTTGTCCGTGTTTGTGTGTTACATCTGCCAATGCACGACTACTCGAAAGATTGCTAACGGTAGGACCAGGAGTAATGCCAAGCAGATAATCTGCAATGGCTACCAAGGTGTATTCTTCTCCGAACAAACTTCCGTCTTCACACACGAAGGCCAAGCGATCAACATCTGGATCAACCACGATTCCCAAATCGCATTTCTCTTTTTTAACGATGGAAACAATGTCGGTCAGATGTTCTGCCAACGGCTCTGGATTGTGCGCGAAATGTCCGTCTGCTTTGCAGTGAATCGGCACTATGTTTTCAATGCCTAAAGCATCAAGCAAAGCAGGAACGTAAATGCCTCCCGTGCTATTGATTCCATCAACTGCAATCTTGAATTTTTTATTTGCAATGGCTTCAACATCTATGGTGTTTATTCCAAGAATATGTTGAATATGCGCCTTCATGAAATTGCGTTCTTCTATACTGCCCAATTCGTCTACTGTGCAGAATGCATAATCATCGCTGTCTGCTCTGCGCAATACTTCTTTTCCTTCATCGCCAGAAATGAATTCTCCTTTCTCGTTGAGCAATTTCAAGGCGTTCCATTCTTTCGGATTGTGGCTAGCGGTTAGGATAATTCCTCCGTTCGCTTTGCTTTCCGTTACAGCCCATTCCACAGTTGGCGTAGTGGAAAGTCCGGCATCTATGACATGCACACCCATTCCGACTAGCGTATTCATCACAAGGTTTTGAAGCATCTCACCGCTAATGCGCGCATCTCTTCCAACTACAATTGAAATATGTTGTTTGTTATTTCTATGTTGAAGAAAAGCAGCGAATGCCGCTGTGAATTTCACCGTGTCGAGCGGAGTTAAATGTTCGCCAGGAACGGCGCCAATGGTTCCACGAAATCCGGAAATAGATTTTATTAAGGTCATGTCTTTAAAATAACTTGTGCAAAGATACTTCACCGAAAGAGTTAAACTTCGTTCTTTGTGGAATGAATCATTTGGCCCACTTGTACCTTTCTTCTGACAATGAAGAGGAAATGGTTGGACAGTTCATTGCAGATGCGGTGAAGGGCAGTGATTTCAATTTGTATAGTCCGGATATTCGAAAGGGAATTCTGCTTCATCGATGGGTCGATTCATTCACAGACACACACGATTTAGTCAAGGAACTTCGCGCGGCATACCGTCCGAATTTGGGTTTGTACAGCGGTGTGCTCATTGATTTAGTATTCGACCATTACTTGGCCAAGGATTTTCATTTTCATGCTGGAAGGGAGTTGGAAGAATTTCAGCAATTCACGTTTGGTGTTTTGAATAAGCACGAGGTATCTTTTCCAGATAAAATGAAGCATTATTTCTTTCACATGAAAGACAAAGAATTTATGTTGAAATACGCTAATCCGGTTGGAATGGCGGTCATTGTTCGTCAAATGGGAATTCGCATTCCTCGCGGCGAATCGTTGCTAGCAGCAGGAGATTTTTTTGATGATTATGTGGAAATGGCTTCGGCATATTTTCCGACATTCTTCGAAGAGTTGAAGCGTGAATTTGAGTTGAAGCGTTTGGCGCTTCTGCATGAAAATAAAATTGATTAAGTTTGTAAGTAACCCTTTCGTGATTCGCTCGCGGAAGAAACCTGAAATCATTGAAGAAATCTGTTTGGCGTGTTATCCTCGTTTCTCTTGCTTTGCTTGGTGGTGTGGCTTTTATGTTTACGCTACTTGCACCGAAGAAAAAGTTGAAAGAGTTTGAACAAGATCCCAATTTGCCCGAATTGGTGAATGTTGATTTAGACAGTATTCGCGCGAGAGGAAAGCTCATTATTCTTACTGAAAACAGTTCTTCCACCTATTATTTGTATAAGGAAGAACCGAAGGGTTTCGACTACGAATTGGCGAAGCAGTTCGCGAAATTTCTGAAGGTAAAATTGGAAGTTCGTGTCATTGAAAATTTGGATAGCATGTTCGCCATGCTTTATCGCGGTGAAGGCGATATCATTGCTTCCAACCTTACAGTGACAGAACAGCGGAAGAGATTTTTGGCATTCTCACCGCCGATTTATCAAACGAAACAAGTGCTTGTTCAGCGAAGAGATACTTCAAACAAGTTACTTGAAAACGGAATCGTCGTTCATGGAATGAATGAGCTCGATCGTCTGCCTATTCACGTTCATGCTTATTCATCGTTCTACAGAAAATTAGAAGAAATAACGAAGAGTTCAGGAATGAATCTTCAAGTAATTGAAGCAAGTGGAAAGGTAGGAACAGAAGAATTGTTGCAAGAAGTCGCAAGCGGTGCGGTTCCGGCAACCATTACCGATAAGAGTTTGGCATTTTTAAGTTTTGAAGACTATCCGAATTTGGATATGTCGGTCGAGTTAAGCGAAGACGAAGACATCGCTTGGGCGATTCGCCCAAATGCATATTTACTTCAAGAAAGACTAACTTCTTTCATTGCAGGAAAAAGCGGTGCCAGGTTCATTAGCAAGTTGTACCGCAGGTATTTCGGACGTGCTGAGGAGCATTGGTCTGGCGGAGTACAGCGTTTCTTTTCCATGCCACCCATAAAGGATGGAGTCTTGTCCCCTTTTGATTCGCTGTACAAAGCGCATGCGCCAATTGTGGGCTGGGATTGGCGCTTGTTAACGGCATTAAGTTATGTTGAATCTGGATTTAATCCGAATGCAGAATCGTGGGCAGGCGCGCGCGGACTCATGCAGCTCATGCCAGCTACTCTGTTGAAGTATGATGGTGATACGCTTTGTCCGCCCGATAATAACATTATGGCAGGTGCGAAACTTCTTAAGAACTTAGACAGCTTTTGGAAGCAGTACATTCATAATCCGAACGAACGCGTGAAATTTATGTTGGCGAGTTACAATTGTGGACCAGGACATATCTTAGATGCCATGTGCATCGCCCGTCAAACAGGAAGGAACGATACCTTATGGGACGGCCATGTTGCAGATGCATTGATGCTGAAGGCGCAGCGACAATACTACGCCATGTCTTGTGTAAAGCACGGATACCTCAATGGTGTTGGCCCAGTGAATTTTGTAAATAAAATTCTAGCCATTTTTGAACACTACAAAACAGGGTCGAAATGAAGTTGAGCTTGAAGATTTTATCTCTGCTTTTGTTGTTTGCTTCTTGCAAGAAACCTTCCGGTAATTATTCGTTGGAAGGAGAGACAACCGATGCCTCTTCGGGCGCTGCGCTTCCATATGTGACAACAGTATTTGAGCAGAAGTCTCTAGTGAACGGTGTGTTCACGAATTATTTTCTGGAAGCGGCTAATGCAACTTCCGATGTAAATGGAAAGTACAAAATGGAATGGAAGAAAGAAAATTTGACGGAAGCTCGATTAATGGTTTCAAGAGAATTTTATTATTCGCAAGAGATAGCAATTGCACCAGACGATCTTCGAAATGAAGTTAATCTGACCAAAAACGTTGCGCTATGGCCAGAGTCTTCTGTTTTGGTTCATCTACAAAATAATTCAGGGGCTTCGCTTATTCAATTCAACTGGGTAGGGACAAATTTTAACTGCAATTGCTGCACGAATGCGGTGAAGACATTTAATAATCTTTCTGATACTGTTTTTCAATGCGACGTCTATGGAGGAAGGTGGTTGAAATACAATTGCGCAATCTCATCGACTTCAGGCACAAGTTTTATACTGGACAGCCTTTTCTGTCATCCCTTTCAAACCAACAATTTAATCTTGAATTTATAGGTATTGTGCAAATACATGACTAATTTCAAACCGAAAAATATTTAACCCAATGAAACGTATTTTAAGTCTACTGACTCTCGCTTTAAGTTTAACGTCTTTGTTGAATGCGCAAGTTGATTTGCCAAGGAATTTGACGCCTGCTGAAATTGAGCAAATTTCTCACGGTGATTTTTCAATTGTGAATTCAGACAGAGGAATCGAGTCTCCACCGCCTTTTCCAAATATTCGTGCGATGGCCGAGTGGGAAGAGATACAATGTTTAACAATTTCTTGGATCTCTTATCCTTCGATTTTAAAGCAGATTGTAGCGGCAGCTCGCACTCAAACGTTGGTGGTTATTTTATCTGAAGACGTTCAAGCAACTCAGAATTATTTGTACAGCACTTCCGGAGGTCCTGCGTTTACAAACATGGATAATGTAATTATTCTTCCAGCTAATTATGATTCGGTTTGGATGCGCGATTACGGCGCTAATCCGGCTTATGCAAACGAAGTGGAAGATTTGTTCTTGGTCGATTGGATTTACAATCGCCCAACGCGTCCGAACGACGACTCTTCACCTCAGTACGTAGCCGATTATTTGGGATTGGATTTATACACAACAACTGCGGCTCCGGATGACTTGGTAAATACGGGTGGTAATTGGATGAGTGATGGTTTCGGAACAGCAATCATTTCAGAACTTGTATTGGAAGAAAATGCTCCTGGAAATCCATACGGAGTTACCGCAAAAACAGAGGCGGAGATCGATGCCATCACAGAGAACTATCTTGGTGTAGACAGATATATTAAAATGCCAGTTCTTCCATACGATGGTATTCATCACGTAGATATGCACATGAAGCTTCTAGATGAGCAAACCTTGTTGGTGGGTGAGTATCCGGAAGGAATTGCAGACGGTCCCCAAATCAATGCGAACATGGATTATGTGGTTTCGAACTTTATGAATAAGTGGGGAGAGCCTTACAAGACCATTCGCATTCCAATGCCTCCGAGTGCCTCCGGAAATTGGCCGAGTTCGAATCCGGCGGCTTATTATCGCACCTACACAAATGCTGTGTTCGTGAACAAGATGGTTCTGCTTCCAACATACCGCGAAGAATACGACACCACGGCTCTACGCATATGGCAAGAAGCACTTCCTGGTTATCAGATTGTGGGCATTGATAGCGATAATCAACCCGATAATATCATTGCGGCAAGCGGTGCAATACATTGTATAACTCACAGCGTTGGGGTTCAGAATCCATTACTTATTAGCCATAACCCACTTCCAGATACAGACAACACATCCGCTCCTTATTCAGTTGTCGCATATATGAATCACCGCGACGGAATAGCTGCTGGAAGATTGTATTGGAAGACCTCCCTAACGGGTGCATACAATTTAGTGGAAATGACTAGTGTAGGAAGTAATAATTGGGAAGGATTTATTCCTGCGCAGCCGGCTGGTACACGTGTTTACTATTACGTGGAAGGAGAAGCAACAACAGGAAAAGTAATGCAACGTCCAATGGCTGCGCCAGAAGGATACTGGAGTTTCGATGTGTTGAATGGAAACAGCATTAACGAAGAAGCTTTCAGTTTTTCGAGAATTTATCCGAATCCTGCGAGTGAAATTACTTGCGTGGAATTTAATGCACGTGCTTCGCAAAAAGCGCAAGCTTTTATTGTAGATATGCAAGGACGCCGTGTAAAGGAAATATATTCAGGAGTGCTTTCTCCAGAACAATCGAAAGTGTTTTTCAATGCGAGTGATTTAGTTTCAGGTGTGTATGCCGTTCAATTAATCACAGACAAGGGCGCTTATCGTCTTCCATTTATCGTTAAATAATGTCGAGTAACAGAAGAAAGTTTTTAGGTCAGCTTGCCGCTACAGGCGCATTGTTGGGGATGTCACCGGCTTTGTTTTCATTCAGTGAAAAGAAGAAAAAGCCAGCAGATAAAGTGCGCTATACGAAAGGGTTGGTTCTATCAACCTGGGATCACGGCATTGCAGCAAACGATGCTGCAATGGACGCATTGAAGAAAGGTGGGAATGCTTTAGATATGGCAGAGAAGGGCGTTTGGCAAACAGAATCAGATTTGACTAACTTAAGTGTTGGGCTCGGCGGATTGCCAGACAGAGAGGGAAGAACTACGCTTGATGCATGTATTATGGATTGGCAGCACAAGGTGGGATCTGTGGCGTTTGTTCAAGGATTTGAACACCCGATTTCTATTGCGCGTGCGGTCTTGGAAAAGACTCCGCATGCTATGATTGTTGGAAAGGGGGCAGAGCAATTTGCTCTGGAACAAGGATTCAAACACAGCGATTACGTTAATCCGGAAGCGGACAAAGCATGGAAAGAATGGTTGAAGACTTCCGAATACAAACCAATCATCAATATTGAAAATCACGATACCATTGGCTTGCTTGCCATGGATTATGAAGGAAGAATTTCTGGTGCTTGCACCACAAGTGGACTGTCATACAAGATGCATGGAAGAGTAGGTGACAGTCCGATTATTGGAGCCGGTCTGTACATCGACAATGAAATTGGTGGCGCAACCTGCACAGGTCTTGGTGAAACAGTAATACGCTCATGCACATCCTTCTTAGTTGTTGAATTAATGCGTCAAGGAGCCTCGGCACAAGAAGCCTGTGAAGAGGCTATAGCGCGATTAAAAGCGAACAATGCTTTTATGACCGATGAATTCCAAGTTGGAGTCTTGGCAGTAGATAAAGCCGGTGTTATAGGAGGTTTCGGATTAAGAGGCGGATTTACTTATGCGTTATGCAAAGACGGTAAGAACGAAATGTACACTGCGGGATCGTTGATTCGTTAATGTAGAATCTTAAAGATCAACTCACGCATAATGTCTCCGTGAGACATGCTGTTTCCTTTCAATCCTTTCAGTTGTTCATCTGCATCGCGGAAGTATTTGATGATACGTTCCGATTTTCCGGGTGAATAGTTTTTCTCTCCTTCCTTGTAGTTTTGCGCAGCGTAATAATTCACTCCAAGTTCTTTGTATGCTTCGTCTTTGTTCGAACTGTTTTGAATGACACAAAGCTTTGCGAAAAATCCGTAAAGCGCAGGAATAATTTGAAACAATGGATGGTCTTTCGGGTTTTTCTCGAAGAAATTAATGATTTGATTGGCCTTCAAAACATCTTTGCGAATGAGCGCTGTTTGCAATTCCCACACATTGTAGTCTTTTGAAATACCAATGTGGTCTTGGATAATTTGGGTAGTAATTTCGTCGCCTGGATTAAGCACAATGCTCAACTTCGAGATCTCATTTGTTAGTTTGTGAAGGTCAGAACCCAAATAGTCTGCAAGCAGTTGAGTAGCAGTTCCGCGAATAGTAAGACCTTGGTCTTTCGCAATGTTCTGAACCCACGTAGGAAGTTGATTTTCTTTGATGGCCGCCGATTCAAAAGTCTTCGCCTTTGCTTTCAATGTTTTGAAAAGCGAAGATCTTCCGTCTACTTTTCCATTCTTGTAACAGAATGCAAGAACGGTACTTTGCGTAGGCGCGTCGAGGTAATTCAACAAACATTTGTAGAGCTCCTCTTTCTTCCAACATTTTAAATCTTGGGCTTCCCGAACAATAATCACTTGCTTGTTTCCCATCATGGGGAAACTCTTCGCCATGGAGATAATGGATTCTAGATTTGAATCTTTGCCGTAGCAAACGGTAAGGCCGAAGGCCTTTTCACTTTCATCGAGAATTTTGTTCTCAATGGCATCGGCTATAAGATCTATAAAGAATGCTTCCTCGCCGTGCAAAAGATAAACAGGGGCTACATTGCCCATTTGAATGTCACGAATGATTAGCGAGTGTTCCATGTCTTGCAAATATCGGCAATAGTCTTGTCGCGGTACAACATTTCAATCTTGAAAAATATACACTAATTTGCACAACCGAATTTTATGCTCAATTTCCATTTTCCCTCTTATTCCTTCCGCATTCGCGGAGAAGCTTCGCGCGAGGTTTGGGACATTGTTCGTAACAAGTGGGTCGCTTTAACTCCGGAAGAATTTGTTCGTCAACATGCCGTTCACTTTTTTGTAAACGATTTGAATTTCCCGAAAGGAAGAGTCGGAGTAGAGGCTGAAGTTGTTTTTCACGGAATGAAGCGAAGAGCGGATTTGGTTTTATTCACCCGCGAAGCATGTCCTTTGCTCATTGCTGAATTTAAATCACCCACAGTGAAAATAGATGACTCGGTATTAAGTCAGACCTTACGATACAATTCAGTGTTGAAGGCTCCTTGGTTATTTATCTCGAATGGACACGAGCACGCCTTGTGTGAAGTGAACGTTGAATTGGGAACAGGTAAATGGCACAACGAGACTTCCGAATGGAAGTTTGTGATTTGAAGTTATTTTTTCTTGCTGTTGGTCCCAGGAAGATTCGCCGTGAAATAGAAGCTCCAATTGCCATAATCTTCAGCAACATATTTTCCACTTGAAAAAAGAGGCTTCGGGAAATAACGCAGTCCAAATGCCAATGTGCTAAAACTAATTTTTAATGAAGAGGCGTATTGCCATTTGTTGAATCCGTTCGGATTGTTTTCAATGCGTTTCAACTTGAGGTCGTCTGTCTTTTTCACTCCGACATAACGACTATTAAAAAAATAAAATCCTTCCACGGCCCATTCAAGGTAACTGTTGGTCTGATTGCCGTGCTTTATGAGGTATTTGCGCAAGCGCACTTGTGCGTTCACCGCATTGGAACTGTATTTCGCACGATTCCAAGTGCTGTCGGGCTCGAAAGATTGAACAGGATAATCCGAATTCAATCGCTGCGTCCTGCGGAAATAGCTAGTTCCAAAAACAAGAGAAGACATTTTAGCGATATCTTTTTTGAAGGTGTAGCCGAAAGAAAAACTTCTTCCAAGTTCAAGTTTTTCGTTTTTAGCCAGCTGCTTGTTGTTCGGAATGAAACTTCCAATTTCGTAATAATAGGAAGAGTAATTGTCAATGTTTACTCCCGTTAATTTGTAGTCGCGGGTCCGCTTCATGACAGAGTCTATGGTAGACTCGAATAGAATCGTCTGCGCCGATAATCCCAGCGAGAGCAATGCGGCAATGATAGTGGTGATAATGATCTTCATTGCTCGGGAATGGGAATTTCGAAGAAGTGGTGGTCGTAGACTATACGGAGTTTACAGCCTTTATATTCTTCTGAAGGAATTGAAGCAATGACTTTGTTGAGCGGACGGGTGACGTTGTATTTGAATACTTCACCTGTAGCTTTTACAAATTGAATGAATGCAACCGGTGAAGAATACTCTTCCAGAATTTCTTCACCATCGTTACGTGATATGGTTAAGAGGTTGTTGCAGTTTAACGTATCGATTTCATTGAATTGAACCGAATAGATGTTCTGTTCTTTTTGGTCTTCTAAAAAGAAATAACTCGCTCTGGGAATTCCGAATCCATGTGCGTAATCGAAGTAAGGGTAAAGCGATCCACTTTTTCTAATTTCAATCCAAAGTTTTTCAGTGTTCCATTCTGGATGAAGTTGGCGAACGCACGCCGCGAATCCGCATACTAATGGCGTAGCGAAGGATGTCCCTTGTATGTGTTTGAATTCATCTCCATCGGGATATAAAAGTTCTCCTGGTGCGCAAATATCGGGCTTCAACCTTCCGTCTGCTGTAGGACCTATAGAGCTAAAGCTAGAGATGTATCCTGTTTTGGGATCAACGGATCCAACAGTTAAAATGCGTTCAGCATCTGCAGGAGCACCTATGATTTCCCATCCGTTTTGAAATTCATTTCCGGCAGCATTTACCACCAGAATTCCTTTGTCCATAGCCGTGTTGGCGGCAATGCTTATTTTGCAAGTTCTTCCATTCAAATCTTTTCGTTCATACAATTGATTGGTAAAGCTCAACGAAGAATTCACCAAGCTCGCTCCTTTTTCATCGGCCCATTCCAACGCTTGAATCCATTGCACGTCGTTTAGAAAACGGAAGAATCCCATATTCGGAGTAACACGCGCAAGGAGATATTTGGCTTCAGATGCCAATCCGTATTGAATAGAGTCGGTTTTTCCTGCTAGAAAAGTTAGGACTTCAGTTCCGTGAACGGAGTGAGAATAGACACCTGCCGATTTCTTTAAGAAGTCTTTGGTTTCAATGATTTGATTGTTCTTGAACAAATGCGAGAGTTGCTCAAGATCATCGGCATTAGTAAACCCCGCATCGAATACAGCGATAATGGTGTTCTTTCCGAATAACTCGCGCTCGCTGAATTGGGTGGGTTCAAGCAAATCAAGTTGAGTTTTCGCTTCCTTTACTTGATAGTCGGAAATTTCTGAAGGAAGGTAGTTCGTAGTTGGTAATTCGGCGGCCAGCACCGATTGCTCTTGAAGGAATTCCACTTCAAGAACGAAAGGAAGAGCGGCTATTCTTTTCCAATTCATTTCAGAGGCGCGAACAACCGCTGCATTCAGCCAACGGCTTGTGCCAAAGGTGCTGTCTGTATAATTTTCAATAATTGAAATGTATTCTTCATGCACAGGAACATCGCGTTCGTCCCACGGAATGTTTTGAAGAAACCGGCGTTCGATTGCTGCTGCAGAAAAATTATTTTGATAGGAATCGTCATAAAGTCCTTTGTCCTTGAACACCACATAGCCCCATTGCTGTGCAGAAACGACATTCGAAACGGCAAGCGAAAATGCTAGCCAAAGAAAAATTGGAATAGCACTATTCCGATTAATTTTGTTCGAATTGAAAAAAGAATTCATCTATGGCGAATATAATTGATTTACGCAGCGACACCTTCACTCTTCCTTCGGAGGAGATGAGAAAGGCAATGTTTGAAGCGCAAGTGGGCGATGATGTGTTTGGAGAGGATCCAACAGTAAACGAATTGGAGGCATACGCGGCAGATTTATTCGGTATGGAAGCAGCGTTATTCTGTACAAGCGGAACGCAGTCGAATCAAATTGCGATTAACGTGCATACGCGTCCGGGAGACGAAGTGATTTGCAGCAACCTAGCGCACATTTATATTTATGAAGGCGGAGGAATAGCATTGAACAGTGGAAGTTCTGTCCGTTTAATAGAAGGTCCGCGCGGGATGTTCACTGCAGAGCAAGTAAAAGCGAATATCAACAACAGAGCAGATGTGCACTTGCCGAACACGTCTTTGGTTTGCACGGAAGATACCGTGAACAAAGGGGGAGGAGCCATTTGGGATTTCAATGAGATTTTGAAAATTCAAGAAGTGTGCAAAGCGAATGGAATGGCTTTGCATTGCGATGGTGCGCGATTGTTCAACGCGTTGGAAGAAACGAAGATGACTCCTGCAGAGTATGCGAAGGCATATGACTCCATAAGCGTTTGTTTGAGCAAAGGACTTTCAGCTCCTGTTGGAAGCTTCTTGGTAGGCTCGAAAGAATTTATCTTGAAAGCACGGCGCCGCAGAAAGAGTATGGGCGGAGGTATGCGTCAAGCTGGATTCCTTGCTGCAGCTGGTCTGCATGCCATGAAGGTAGAACGCTTCCGCTTGCATGAAGACCATGCGCATGCGAAAGCAATTGGAAGTGTTTTAAGTTCGGTTGCTTATTGCGCCGAGATTATGCCGGTTGAAACGAACATTGTAATCTGGAGACCAACAAGCAATTCTTCATCAGAGATGATTGAGAAATTAAATGCTGTTGGAATTAAATGCTTCCCGTTTGGACCTGTTTGGCTTCGATTTGTATTTCACAGAAACGTCTCTTCAAACCAAGTTCAAGAACTGATAGAGAAACTTCAGGGATTGTAATTAGACGAAGGTTATTTTAATTTCTTTTTTCAATGCTTTGAAAACTCTTAGCAGAGTTCCAACGCGGACATCCGTGAAGTTGTTTTCAAGTTTTGAAATCTGAGCTTTTTTTACCCCGATTAATTTACCTAGATCTTCTTGACTGAGTTTTTGTTCTTCGCGCAATGAACGTATCGAGCTGCCCAATAGATCTAATCTCAATTCTTCTTCGAACTGTTTGCGTTTCGCCGCTTCTTTCGTTCCGATATAACGGTCAATCGTTTCCTCAAGAGTTACTAGTTTCATTTTTTTCTTCGAAGTATTGTCTTCTGAGGTTTTCTGCTTTTTCGATTTCATTGTGTGGCGTTTTTTGAGTAGTTTTTTTAAAGATTGAACATACTATTATCAGCGATTCCGGACTGTCCCAAAATGCTAGCAGTCTGTAGTAAGTATTTGAATGGTAAGTCCGAAATTCCCAGATGTTAGCTGTAAGTTTTTTCAGTAATTCAGCATCAATGACTTTGGTTGATTTCAATATGTTGTAAAGTATCTTGTCCCGAGCTTTCTCCGGCAAGAAGGTCAATTCATTTGATACACTTTCTAGAATTTTTACGTTGAATCTTGATTGCATTTTGTTTCATTTTGCTAAAATAGTATATCCTTATAAGGAAACTATTATTTGTTGAAACAAATTTCAATACTTTAAGTTATAGAGGTTGTGTTTCCTTATTCGGAATCTCGCGAAAATGAAAGGTTGAAAATGTTTGGAAGGGTTGAAATTACTCCACAACAACACTCTTCTGAAGCTGCATATCTTCAGCAAGGATACGCAAGGAATAAACGCCCGCAGGAACAGTTACATTCACCAAGGTTGATGTACTTCCTGATGCAATTCTTTCTGAATGAACTAATTTTCCAGAGATGTCATACATACTCCATGAGGCGTTTTTCAAAACGTCGTGACTGATGGTGAATAATCCGTTAGAAGGATTTGGAAAAACATTTATAGAAGCCAATTCCATTTCTTCAATACCAACGCAATCGGTAATTGTGAATGAGTAAGGATAGGTACATTCGTTATCATCCGTGATGACCATGTTGTATACTCCTGTTCCAATTCCGGTTAATGGATTAGCTGCCGCAAGAGGTGTTCCTGTGCCATCGGTCCATGAAAACTCATAGGGTCCTGTTGCTCCGGCAACATTTACTTCAATAGCCGCATCGTTGTTTACGTCGCAGCTCGGAAGAATAATGTTGGTCGTAACCATCCAAGGTTCTGGCTGAACAATATCGAATGTTTGTGTGTGCA
>Ga0315901_10005817_pt1 | contig 14909 bp, 10 predicted proteins | sample LakEriMetagenome_10_FD_203761 | JGI IMG/M metagenome (GOLD analysis project Ga0315901, IMG submission 203761) | Freshwater fungal communities from buoy surface, Lake Erie, Ohio, United States - Buoy 2 MA116 | ecosystem: Environmental > Aquatic > Freshwater > Lake | place: USA: Lake Erie, Ohio... | reverse complement strand
AATCGCCTCGCGGACCGGTTGAAACTCGTCGGTCGCGGATTCCCGCATGCGGCGCAACGCCACTTCGCGTTCGTTTCGCTCCACCAGCAGCTTGCGGAGGATCTCCGCCGCTGGATCCGTCGCAGCCGCCGCCACCGACAGGACGGCTTCCGTCGTGATCGGGGACCCCGCGCGATAGCGCGCCATTACTCCCTCGAGCGCAATCCGATCGCGCTGGTAGTTCTCGGCTAGCGTCTTATTGCGAAAGTAGTTCTCGAACACCGGATTGGTCGTCATCTCGAGCCCCGGTGCGATGCTCTGCTTCTCGTTCGGCTCCGTGACCGTACGTACGCGGAAATTCTCGAGCTCAGCCTCTGCCTGCTGAAGATCGCGCGCTGCGGACTCGCGTTGGCCTTCGAGGATGTCGGCGACCTGCGTGACCCGCTGCCGCTTGAGGCGAGTGGCGGTCACGACGAATTGCTCGACCCAGGCATTGAGCGTCTGCGCCGCCCGCTGGGGATTTTCGTCTTTGAGCGTCAGGAGGAGAAACGGTGAGCCATCCTGCATCCCAAGCTTCAGCTTCTTGATCAGCTCGGCGGACGCTTCGCGCGGCATCTTCACGTTGAAGTCGACCGTCGAACGCCCATCGAGGAGTTGGGCGGTAGGCTGCCAGAGAAAGCCCAAGTCCCGACCGATGCTGTCGCCGATGGCACCGCGTTCCACTTCGATGCCGCCCCCCAGAAGCAGCGCATAGCGGGAGCCATCTACCTTGAGGGTGTAGTCACCGGTCCGCAGCCGCTGCTGTTCCACGCGAAACGCCTTGAACAGCGTGCTGTCGGCGCTACGATCCGGTTCGACAAACAGCCCGAGATCGATCACGACGGGGTCGGCGATGGCGAACGACCGGAACAGGTCCTGCCACCCGGAACTGCGAAGCAGCTCTTCCGCTTGAATTGGGCCGCGATTGTTGGATTCGGTGCTGCCGCCGCTCTGCTCGAGCTTGATCGTGGCCTGCACTTCATAGGATGGCTTCACCACCTTCGACAGGGCAAAGCCGGCGCCAATCCCCACCAGGACGAAGACCAGCAACAACCATTTGAAGCGACTGAGCGCGTTCAGGTAGCGCGCGACATTGATGCCTCCCCCGGCGTCACCCTCATCATTCCCGCGCCACGCCGAAGGCGCGGAAGCCTCCGGCGCCATCTCGAGCCCGCGGCTCGGTGCGATCGTGGTTGGGAGTTGCGAATGGGACATGACGGGCTGGCTGATGAACAGGGGTTCGTTCAGGAGGAGGACGGCCAGCGTCGGTGATTCGCAACACTTCTGCGGCGCGCGCGCCACCCCGATGCGGCACCGTCGCCACACCCGGTGTGACCTTTGCCGGGTTGTTGCAGTCAAGACACGGAGCGTAGGATCGGAGCAACGCGTGATAGCCACCTGTGGCGCACCATGCGTGAATGGTCCGGCCTGCCTCCTCCCGATTGGGCACGGTGCCCACCGATGAGTCGTGCTCTGCCGCCTACGCAATGACCGAACCATTCCTCTCAGACGCTGGAGCCACCGCCGTCCCCGACACGGGTACTGGGCTGCGTATCCTCGTCGTGGATGACGACCGCACCTTGCGTGAGGGGTGTGCGTCCGTACTGCAGCTGGACGGGCACACGGTCGCCGTGGCCTCCCGCGGAGACGATGCGATCGAGCTGCTGCGGAAACGGCGCTTCGACCTGCTGCTGGTCGACCTCTACATGACGCCGATGTCCGGCATGGAGGTCCTGCGCAGCGCGGTCGAGCTGCATCCGGAGCTGATCGTCGTCGTCATGACGGGAAATCCAACGGTGGCCTCCAGCATCGAGGCGTTGCGCGCGGGCGCCTGGGATTACCTACCCAAGCCGTTTTCGGCCAGCCACCTCCAGGTCCTGGTCGGGCGCGCGGGCCATGCCGTCGCGCAAGCGACGGCCAAGGCGGGGATGCGAGGGACCGTGACGGCCCCCTCAACCGTGCCCGGGGCGCCCGCGGTACATACCGGTGGATCCGGGCGCTCATCCACGGCCAAGCCATCGCTCGTGGTGGCGCCGGGAGGCGCCGGGGTGCAAATGGCCCTGCTCGGCAATTCCCCAGCCTTTCGCAAGGCGATCGAACTCGCGGAAAAGGTCGCCATCACCGATGCCTCGGTGATGATCAGTGGCGAGAGCGGGACGGGCAAGGAAATGATTGCCCAGTTCATCCATCAGCACAGCCGGCGCGCCGCGCGGCGGCTGGTGCCGGTGAATTGCGCCGCACTTCCCGACAACCTGCTGGAATCGGAAATCTTCGGCTATCGCAAGGGCGCCTTTACGGGTGCCGATCGTGATAAGGCCGGACTGCTCGAGGTCGCACACAATGGCACGATGTTCCTCGATGAGTTGACGGAAATGACCATGCCGTTGCAGGCCAAGCTGTTGCGGGTCCTGCAGGATGGGGTCGTCCGTCGTCTCGGGAGCGAGGTGCAGGATGCCGTCGTGGATGTCCGATTCATTTCGGCCACCAATCGTGATCCGCAGGAGGCGGTGCAGCAGGGTGTCCTCCGCGAGGACCTCTTCTATCGCCTCCGTGTTGTCCCGATCAAGCTGCCCCCACTCCGGCAGCGCGTCGAGGACATCCCGGTGCTGGCCGAATTCTTCCTGTCCCGCTCCTGGGAGCGGCATCGCGACCGTTCAACGCCGCGTCCGCAGCTGACGGCCGACACCCTGGCTTTCCTGCAGTCGCGTCCGTGGCGGGGCAATGTCCGCGAATTGCAGAACGTGATCGAACACGTGGCGGTCATCGCCGAAGCGGGACGACCGATTCAACCCGACGACATTCCGCTGTACGACGAAGGAAGCTCGGCGCCGTCCGAGTCCGGGCTCCCCGAGGCGATCATGAACGAGACGTTTCATGTCGCGAAGGAGCATTTGATCACCCACTTCGAGCAGTCCTATCTGTCGCGGCTGACGTCGCGAGCGGGTGGGAACATGTCCAAGGCGGCGCGATTGGCCGGAATCGATCGCACCACCCTGTATCGCCTGCTTGAAAAACATGGAATCCGCCGTGACCACGCTGATTGATGCTGCACCGGGCCTGTCGACGACGACGGCCTTCGATGTGGGCCCGGAGGCCCTCGCCCCCCTGATCGCTGCGGGCGCGCGCGTGGTCGCCTCGGATGTCCCGGAGGCGGCGTTTCCGGTGGCGGAGTTCCCGGTGGCGGAGTTCCCGGATCCGGAGGTCATCGCGCTGGCCTTCACCGGTGCGCGGGCGGCGCATGACCTGTTGGTCGGCGTGACGCACGATCTCCGATCCCCGCTCAGCTCGATTCTGGTCCTCGTGGAACAACTGCGTCGGGGCCAGGCGGGGACACTTAATGCCACGCAGGATCGCCTGCTGGGGCTGGTCCAAGGCGCGGCCTTCCACATGGCTGCGCTGACCAATGACACCCTCGATTATGCCCGCGGGGCGCGCAGCTTGGTCCAGGACGCGCCATCACCGACCCATGTTCAGGACGTCCTTGGCAGCATTCGGGCTCTGGTGTTGCCGATTGCCGAGGAGCGCCGCCTCCACCTGCGCTTCAGCGCGCCGGCGCTGGGTATGCGGTTGGGGCACGCGGGGCTCCTTCACCGCGTGTTGGCCAACCTGGCGACCAACGCCCTCCGCTATACGGAGTCGGGCGGGGTATCGATCAGTGTGCGCGAGACGGACTGCACCATCCTCGAGTTCGAAGTTCGTGACTCGGGGACTGGGCTTCCCGACCCGCTGGCCACCTGGGTGCGCGATGGCAGCCTGGTTGCGCCTCCGCATCAGGGGGTCGGCCTGGCCCTCTGCCGGCGACTTCTGGAGTCGGTGGGAAGTCGGCTCGAGTATGCACATGGCCACCCCTCGGGGAGCCAGTTCCGATTCCAGTTGGCGATGCCGCCGGTATCCACCACGGCGTCCTGATCGCACGCGCGTCTTTACGCGCGCTTCATCACGCGTGTCGGTACACCTCTTTAATTTTCCGGGTAGCGGCCGTCCGGCCGTCATCCCCAGACCCGGCAGAACTTCATGAGCCAGCCCACCAGCCCTGCTACCCCCTCGGCGCCCGAGGCGCTCGAGCTTCGTGACCCGCGCACCGGTTCCACCTATGCCGCTCCCATCCGTACCGAGGGACCGGAAGGTGACACCTTTGTGCGGGCAATGGACCTGCGACCGATCAAGCGTGACGCCAGCGAGTTCGGTCTCCTGAGTTACGATCCGGCGTTCATGAACACGGCTTCGTGCCGGAGCGCGATCACGTTCATTGACGGCGACAAGGGCATCCTCCGCTACCGCGGATATCCCATTGAGCAGCTCGCGGAAAACGCGACGTTTCTCGAAGTCGCGTACCTGCTCCGTCACGGCGAATTGCCGAATCAGCAGCAGTACGACACCTGGGTGCACGACATCACGTTCCATACGTACGTGCACGAGAACATCCGGAAGTTCCTCGAGGGCTTCCGCTATGATGCACATCCGATGAACATGCTCTGCAGCGCCACGGCGGCGCTGTCGAGCTTCTATCCGCAAGCGCGCGACATCTACGACCCGCAGCAGCGCTACATCAGCATCATCCGGCTGATGGCGAAGCTGCCGACGATCGCGGCCTTCTCGTACCGCCACGTGAAGGGGCTGCCCTTCATCTACCCGGACAACGACCTCAGCTTCACCGAGAATTTCCTCTCGATGGTGGCCCGGATGTCGGAGCCCAAGTACGAGGCGAATCCGGTATTCGTGAAGGCTCTCGAGGTGCTCTTCATCCTCCATGCGGATCACGAGCAGAACTGCTCGACCAATGCGGTGCGTGCGGTCGGTTCGTCGCATGTCGATCCCTTCTCGGCGGTTGCGGCAGGCATCGCGGCGCTGTTCGGCCCCCTGCATGGCGGCGCGAACGAGGCGGTGCTCCGCATGATCTCGGATATCGAGCATCCGAAGAACATCCCGGCCTTCATCGAGGCGGTGAAGAGCGGCAAGGGCGAGCACCGCCTGATGGGCTTCGGTCATCGCGTCTACAAGAGCTACGACCCGCGGGCACGCATCGTGAAGAAGCTGGCCGATGAGGTGTTTGCGCAGGTGGGGATGGACAAGGATCTCGAGATCGCGATGGAACTCGAGCGTATTGCCCTCTCCGATGACTACTTCATTGCGCGCAAGCTGTACCCCAACGTGGATTTCTATACGGGGCTCATCTATCGCTCGATGGCCTTCCCGACGGACTTCTTCACGGTGCTGTTTGCCGTGGCGCGTGTGGCGGGTTGGCTGGCGCAGTGGGAAGAGATGATTCTCGACAAGGAGCAGAAGATTGCGCGTCCGCGGCAGATCTATACCGGCTACGGTGAGCGGCACTACGTGGATCCGCTGGCGGACAAGTTCCCGAAGGCGCGCAAGGATAGCATCCGCAAGTAGCATGGCATGATGAGCGCGTCCGGCCCCGCGAGGCATCGGCTTGGCAGGGTGCCGCTCACGGCGCTCGATACCACTGGCTCCACCGGGTATCGGCTATTGGGGCGCTTCGTCAGCCCCGATAGCCGATCTCCGGCGCCACTGGTTCGTATACTCCGGTGACGCCGGTGACACCTGAAACGACGGAAACGGCTCGCCCCTCTATGGCGGGAGCCGCGATCATTTCCGGTGGGCTTCGCGTACTGGCCCAGACGCTGACGTGGTTGATGACGCTGGGCACCGTACGGCTGCTGACGCCGGACGATTATGGACTGGCGGGTTTGGCAATGACCTGCCTGACCATGCCCTCGATCCTGATTGATCTTGGCATGGGCCCGGCCATTCAGTCTATGGCGCAACAGGAGCGTCGGACCCAGGCTGAGGCTCATACGCTGGTCGTAGCCATCGGCGGCACCGTCGCCATGGTAGTCGCCACGCTGTCGTTCCCCCTCGCCGATTTCTTCGGACGCCCCGAATTGCAACTGCTGCTGCTCGTAGCCGCCTTCGGGATCCTCCTCGAAGCGCTCCGAGCGATTCCGACGGCCGTCGCGCTGCGCAGTTTCCAGTTCGCACTCGTTGCGCGCACCGATTTTCTCCGCTCGATGGTCGGGGGCACCGCAACGATTGGGCTCGCTTGGCAGGGGGCGGGCGCTTGGAGTATCGTGGTCGGCGCGGTGGCGGCAAACCTGCTGTCCCTTCTGCCATTACTCCGCGCTGTCGGCATCCCTCTGTGTTGGCCCCGCCGATCGTCGCTCACCCCTCTTGTGCAGTACGGGCGCCTGATGCTAATCGGCCGAACCACTTGGCAGGCGTGGGCGAATGCCGACACGCTCACCCTGGGGCGCATGATGTCTGTCACAGCGGTCGGACATTTCGCCGTGGCCAAGACCTTTGCCATGCTGCCGCAGGAGAAACTGCTGTCGGTACTGATGGGGATAACGACGTCCTTCTTTGCGGATCGGGCATCGGATCGTGAAGCGCTCAAGGCGTATCTGTTGGAACTGACCGAACTCATCGCACTCGGGATGGGGCTCCCCCTCCTCGGCCTGCTGCTCGTTTCGCACGACTTGTTCCCCCTGCTCCTCGGGGACCATTGGACCGAATCAGCGGGCCTGCTACCCTTGCTCATCCCGGCAGCGTTTCTCTCCTGTATCGGGGTGTTGGCAAATCAGATCATTACGGTCCGAGGCCGCGCGTCTATCGCCACCTGGGGAAGCACCGTGGCGGCAATCATTGCGTTTCCCCTGTTTGCGGCCGGCATCTGGCTGGGAGGTGTCGCTGGCCTGGCAGCCGGATCAATCGTGATCTCCATTGTGATCAATGTGCCGGGAATCATCGATGTCCTTCAGGAAACGTCGACGACCCCGCGGGAATACGCACGGGCATTCCTTCCGGCATGCTGGTCAGGGGCGGCCGTAATCGTGACGGTCACTGGCGTTCGCGCGCTGCTCGCGACGCTGCCGGAGAGTCCCGGTCCGGTCGTGCTCACGGCCTCTCTCATCACCAGTGGGGCCGTGGCGGGTATGGGCACCATGTTCCTCTGCGGCGGACCGGGCGTACAACATCTCCGCCGCGCGATTCGTGCCCGTCACCTGCGACATCATCAGCCCCTGTCATGACGCTGCATCTGGACATCGTCATTCCCACCTTCAATCGACGACCGCTTCTCGAGCGAACACTCGAGAGTCTACTTCGGGCAACGCCCCCGTCCGCCATGACCTGGCGAGTGACGGTGGCAGACAATCGCTCGAGCGATAACACGAGGGCGCTGGTCGAGGACTTTGCCAAACGACATCCGCAGCATGTGCGCTACTGTTTCGCGCCGATACAGGGACGTTCTGCCGCCATAAACACCGGAATCTCCGACGGTGATGGTGAGTTGGTTGGCCTCCTGGATGATGATGAAGAGATCCGTGAGCAGTGGCTCACGGTTGTCGAACGCGAGTTTCGTGATCGAGCGCTCGATTACATCGGTGGCCCGTGCCTTCCGAACTTCGAGGTTCCACCCCCATCATGGATCGACACGGGGTTTCCAGCCGTCATCGGACATGTGACTGGTCCGAGTGCACGAACCCCGTACGGTCCGGACTTTCCGGGAATCCTCATGGGGGGGAACGCGGTAATCCGCCGACAGGTCCTGCACCGGGTCGGAGGATTACGGACTGATCTTGGTCGATCTGGAGGGACTCGCCTGATGTCGGGGGAGGATCGGGCGCTGTACCATATGCTCGTGAAATCGGGGGCACGAGGCCTCTGGGTGCCCGATCTCGAAATTGACCATTTCGTACCTGCCTCGCGCATGTCCAAGGCCTATCACCGGCGCTGGGCGTTCGATCATGCGATGTCGATGGCGATTCTGGAGCGCGGGGAAGTTGGATCGACGTTCCGGATTCCACGATGGCGATATGGCGTTCTCCTCCGCACGATCGTGCCGGCCACTGTAAGCCCTGACGAGACGCGCCGACTGCGTGCTCAACTACAATTCCTTGATGCACTGGGATTTCTATTCGGTGCGCAGCAGCGGGTTCGAGGGTCAGCTGGCGATGGCTGATAGAGATCCGAGCCTCCGGATCCTCATGGTGGTACCGCGCCTCGAGACGGGGGGAATGGAAACCACGGTGTTGGAACAGGCCCGCTACCTGCGCGCGCAAGGCCTTGACGTACACCTGCTGGCGCTCATGTCGGGCGGTTCACTCTGCGAGCGAGCGGATACCTGGGGCATTCCCCTGACGATGGCCACTGAAACCTTAACGCTTCGTCCTGCGGCAGCATTCATCGATCGAACTGCAAAAGCGCTCGACATCCACATCGTGCATAGTCACACGGGAACGTGGCTCCCTGCGGCACTCGGAGCACGCCGGCGCGCCATCCCTCATGTCCATACGCGCCACGGGTTCGTCACCACACGCGGGACACTGATGAGCGAGTTCATGGGTGCCCGAATGACCCGCCATGTCATTTGTGTATCCGGCGAATTGCTGCAGCACTCGAGACGGGTGCTTCGTGTTCCTCCACACCGCAGTGAGTATCTCGGCAACGGCATTGACTTGTCGAATCTGCCAGATCGATCAGCCCCGACTGATACGCAAACCGCGCTGGTCATGATCTGCCGTTTGGCGCCGGTGAAGAATATTGCGTTGGCGCTCGATGCACTCCGTCAAGCCCGCGAACGATCGCCCTCGATTTCACTGACGATTATCGGTGATGGCCCAGAGCGAGAGGCGCTCATGCGTCGAAGCACCGACCTAGGCATTGCGGATGCGGTAACCTTTCGTGGCCAACTGGATCACCCGTGGATTGATGTTCCAGGCGGCGCGATCTTCATTCAGTCATCGGATTCCGAGGGGCTGTCATTAAGCCTCATCGAAGCCATGGCAGCAGGATGCCGAGTCGTTGCGACCGATGTTGGACAGACGCGTGCCTTCACGACGGGAGCGTCCGGTGTCATGTTGATTCCTCCACGGCACGCATCAGGACTCGCTGAGGCCATCGTGGCCATGGTCAGTATGGCCCCCGAACACGCCAGGCAGGCTGAAGCATCCAATCGGTCGCATGCGTCAGTGGCGGGGAACCTTGCGCACAAGGTCACACGCTTGCGCGAAATCTATCGTGAAGTGCTTGATGTATAACGAAGACCAGCACCTCTCCGAATCCATCGCCGTCATCATTCCAGCGCATGAGGCAGAACGATGGATCGTCGACTGCCTGGACGCGATCTCGGTGCAGACCCACGAGATTGCCGAAGTGGTGGTGATTGACGACGGATCCAAGGACGCGACGTCGGAACTTGTGCGAGCGTGGAGTCGTGCGCACCCAGTACCCAGGCTGCGCTTGATTCGTTTAGCAGAGCCGCACGGCCCCTCGGCCGCACGGAACGTCGGCTGGCGCGGGGCGGAGGCAACATGGATTGCATTCTGCGACGCCGATGATCTTTGGCATCCAACCCATCTTTCGGTGCTGGCGAGTGCGGCCCGAGAAACACGGGGCCACCTCATCTGCTCCGATGTCGTTCCCTTCACTGACTCGCCACCTGCCTGGCAACTGCATCTCACGCCGATCGTTCGGTGCATCGAGGAACCAACATTGGCGCTCTTTCGGTCCAACTTCATCCCTCAATCGGCAGTCCTCGTTCGGCGCGAATGCCTTGAGGCTGTTGGCGGGTATGACGAAACGCGCCGACTGTGTGAGGACTACGATGTGTGGGCTCGCATGGCACCAACGTTCAATCTGGTTCAGGTCCAGCAGCAGACCGTTGGGCGACGCCTCCATCCAGCGCAGGCCAGTGTCAAGCTTCTCGCCGGATTGCATCAGGCCTCATGGCCCGTCCGCGAGTTCCTTCGACACAACAGATCGCCAGAGCGCAGCGACGCATGGGGATCCGCCGAGGCGGACGTGGCCGAACACCTTCTCCGCGAGGCCTGGCGCTGCCGCAACCACGGGATTTTCTCGGGTACGCTCGAGGCGGTCAGACATTGGACAGGAGCAATGGACGTGGTCGCGATGTGGAGCAAGCGACGACCGTGGTACTGGCCGTTCCGGATGGTCCAAGGCGTATATGATTGCCTACCGTCCGGCGTGAAGGCTGCGTGGCAATCGATACGCTTTCGAAATCAGCCCGATGTGTGACGAAAGGCCATGGGAACGTTCAAGCGCGGATTGAAGGCGCTTCCGCCTCTCCGTCCTCTGGCACCGGACGCCGGAGCTCGCGGTGTCGCCGCGCGAGATCCCGCCTTCCACTCCGTACCAGCCGCCGCTGAAACAACCAGCGTGAAGATCAGAAGTTCCGAATAGGCGAAACTGAGGAAGAAACCGCTGATCACGATGCCGATCAGCGCAATGAGCACCTCTGGCATTGCCAATCGGGAGGCTCGCGCTCGCCAATTTGCGAGCGCCCCACGCCATGCCGTCCAGATCATGGCGAGAAAAATTCCGAGTCCAAGGAACCCGAGTTCGGCTCCAACCTGCACAAACATGTTGTGGGCATTCAACCAGATGCCGCGAACCAGCGTTTCGCTACGGATCTGTCCCTCCATTTCCGTGAAGTTGTTCACGCCGACACCTGTGACGGGATGCTCAACGAGGTACCCAAGTCCTCGCTTCCAGATCTCCACTCGACCGTTATAGGACGTGACGTTGTAGTCGTCTGATACACTGCCAATCGATACCACCCGCTGACGAAACGTTGGGGTGGACATCGCCAACAGGGCGAACACGCTGATCGAGGCGATCGCGAGGATTCGCCAACGCCCCCGGAGAAGAATGAGGGTAGCCGCGAGCGCGACGATTGCGGCAATTGCACCACCACGCGAACCAGAGCGAACAACGAGGATCAGACTCAGCAAGACACTGGCGAGGCCGACCAGGCGCATGCCCCAACGGGGAGAGCGAAAGGTACCAAGGGCGAGGCCGAAGAAGGTTACGGCCAATGCCGCGAGTTCATTGGGGTCGTAGCTGGTCACGCCCTGAATTCTGCCGACCTCGGTACTCTGCTTGCCCACCACAAGAACGATGACGGCGAAACCCACAAAGGCGACCAACATCCGGTCAATCAAACTCCGCAGTGCACCAATCCCGGGAGGGAACGAGGCAACAAGTGCAGCCAATAGCACGAACACGAGCATCTTCTGCAGGATGGGAACGGTCCCGCTACGATGGAGCGCGAAGGGCATGGTCATGAGGGCCCATGCGAAGTATGCCGCGATCCAGCGCGTTTGAGGTTGTGCAAGAATTCGTTCCCAGCGTGCCTGCACCAACAGCACACCGATCGCCAGAATCGATGTAAGAATGACAGGGCGTACCACGCTGAGTTGCGGGATCAGTTCATGCGGACGGAACACCATCAAGACAGCGAGCCACCACGCCATCCAACGTAGGCCGTGGCGCGGCGCTTTCGCCGGAGGAGGGCCCTCAACGGTGCGCGCTGGGTGCACGAAAGAATGCCGCATCAGACCGGACGGGGATCAGACGACGTGAAGCCGGACGGACCGCTCGATTTCGCTGAATCCCCGTTCAATAGACGTCCAGTCAACGCATCATATGCGCGACGCATGTTTTCCGCTCGAGTTGTCCGGCTATACTCGGCAAGAAGCATGGCTCGGGCCTGATGGTAACCTGGCGATGGTCCCTCTCGAAGCGTTTCCGTCAGTGCACACGCAAGTGCCACTGGATCATCAGGTGTCACCAGACGTCCAATGGCACTCGGAACGAGCTTGGCTACATCCCCCACGGGCGTGGCGACGATGGGAAGCCCGAGCGCGATGGCCTCCAGCACAACATTAGGCATCCCTTCAGACCGCGAAGGCAGGCAAAGTACGGTGGCTCGACGGTAGAACGCCGTGACATCCGATTGATGACCATGAAATGTCACAAGATCTCGTAGACCAAGCGATTCGGCCTGCGATTCGAGTGCCTTTCGAAGCGGTCCATCACCAACGATATCGGCTGATATCGAGGTGCCGTCCTTGGCCGCATGATGCAGTGCAGCAAGCAAGACATCGACGCCCTTTTCCGGGCTGAGACGACCGACGAAAAGTACCGGATGCCCAGCCATGGCATCCGGCACTGCGTGCGTGGAGGCCCCAGACGAATCAAGAACCGCATTTGGCAGGTGCAAGACGCGGGATGTCCACAAGCGAAAGTACGACCGGTGCCGATCACTCACAACGACGATCCGATCTGCCCAATGCATGATCATGATGGCCGCACGATCGAAAACCCGTACGAAACGGGATTCCGAGGTTCTCCCATGAAAGAAGGCGATCCACGGCGCTGACCAACAACGTCCGATACGCAGGAGGCCGGCCAGAATATTGGGCTTGTACCCGTGGGTCTGCACCACATCTGCGCCCGACGTTCGCAAAATTCTCCGATACGTGCCCAGCAGTGACCAGTCAAACCGACCACGGTCTTCCACATGGGTCATACTGATTCCATGCGCAGCAAGGAACGCCTTTACAGCGGTGATATCGCTCCCGAACCGTGTACAAATCACGACATGCGATGACACGGCGTGGTCGCGACCGAGATCGTCGAGATTCGCCACCAGCTGGCGCAATGGCCCGGATACCGAGGTAGTGTCCATGAGTGCCAGCACATGCAGTGGACGAGGTTGACCACCGCCGCTCAGCGCCGATACCATAGCCATTGATGGGAATTGTAGTACTGCTGATTGAACTGCTTCGATCCATCCAGCCAGGCCTTGTCCATCGCACCGGTGGCGATGGAGTCGGCAAAGGCGATATAGCTGCGATCGCCGGTTTTGGCGCCGATAAAGGCCGGTCCGGTAACGATCAGCATGTTGAGGTCCGGTGCGGCCGTCCGGTCGCCGACGTTGGGGCAGGTCCCGTCCATGTAGGCAAAGCTTCGCTCCAGCGGGAGCCAGGACGACGTGCGCATGTAGTCGACGGCACGCTTGACCGTGGTGACCACCGTTGGGTCTGCTGTGTGCCGTTCGTAGTACTTGATCATCGCGTCATTCTGCAGGCCAACCATGTAATTGGACTGGAGATAGCACCAAGCAGGCCACGCGTACGCACCATCCGCGCGCTGGGTCTTGCTGACCGCTTGCGCATAGGCGGTCGTCTTTGTGCGCCAGTCCTGTGAGATATCACCCAGTTCCCAGCTCAGCAGACTACCGAGTAGGGCGCGGGCCAGGATGCGGCCTTCACTGTACTCGTAGAGCGGATTCGCCATCCGCTCCGGCGTATACCCGGCCGTCATGTTCGCAGCAGATTGCATTACTGCTTGCCGCGACTGCTCATCACCGGTGAGCCAATAATGGACGGCCAATCCTTCCAGCAACATCCAGTGCGGCGAAGGATTGAAATTGTTCGCTTCGATATAGTTGCGACGGTAATCGAGCGCGAGATCAATGGCACGCCGCCAGTACACAAGATTTCCCGAGCGAATCCAGTACGTGAAATGGTTCAGCGCGCGATCATAGTAGTTTGCCCGATCCCACGCCGACCCATCGAGCTGGAAATGCTTCTCGGCGTACGTCATGAACTGCGTTTCGTACTGTGGAATCGGCGAGTCCTGCACGCTGACGGTCGGTCCAACGAGCAACGTGCTCAACAGGAAGCCCCGATCGGCCGGGAACGCCACGGCCTCAGGCAGCCCCGAGGGAATGGGCCAACCGGTCGGCTCGGCAACGGTCCGCGTCCCGCCAATCAGCAGCGTGACCTGCCGGAGCGTACTGCTTCCCTGGAATTGCAGCAGCACCGAACGCACGCTGCCATCCGGATACCGGCCGGCGAGCGGACGCAGGACACGGGCAATCTCCCGGCTGCCGTCTGTGAGAGCCGCCGTCGGTAGATCCTTCTCGAACAGATAGCCCTGCGGTAACGGCAGCCCGTTCGAAGCAATGGGCGCGGTTCGGCTACTGTCGATGAGGGTCACGTTCAGCAGCAACTGCCGAGGCGCGGTAGGGGTGGGCGTCACAGTGGAATCCACGATGCTCCCCGGCTTGTCAGCAACCGACATCGGAAGCGTGGCATTGCAACTCGACAGCGTGGCGCTGAGCACGACGGAGCCAACGCGCAACGAACGCGCATACGTCCCGACGATGCGCACAATCGTCGAATCGCTCGAACGCCACGATACCGGACCAGTGATGGTACGACCATTGCGGCGTACCGCGGTGGCGGTCGACGACAGGCTCGCGCTGTCGCCAAGTACCAGCGAGCTATCCGATGCCGACACCGCCATGCAGGACGCCGAATACACGGCGTTCGCTCTGCTGGTCGTTACCAGGTCCACGGAGGGGTCAAGCGGAGTGTCCGCACAAGCGTTGAGGGTCAGGAGGGAAGCGAGCCCAACGCCGAAAAGGCGAGGGCGGATATGCGTCCGAGTAAGCATGGGTCCGAGCGGGTGACGGATTCGGCAGCCCGACCAGCATGGTGCCGCCCGTCGTCGGGTGGGGCACGGTAGCCTCGTGGCGTTGCGCCCCGTGCTTTCGCACGGTTTGCCGTTTCGTTCGCGACGCGCATCGGGACACGCAGAACGCATCCACCCGCCTCGTCACTGTCACGACGGACCTGGGTTTCGTGCCGTCACCGGCACTTGGTGCAGTCGATCACACTCCCTGAAAGGGTGTTCGTACCACTACTGGACCGGCGCGACACGCCGTGCGCGAATACGGCAGGTTCTCACGTACCAGGCGCGGCGGGAATGATCTGCTGCACCATCCCCACCAATTCGCGACCCACCCGTGCCGCGACGGAATCCGCCGCGGCAATCGCGTGCCTGGCACTCACGGTATCCGTCACACGCGTCCTAGCAACGGGGACAACCACGCGCACCAGTGTTTCCTCGGTACGTCCATGCAGGGCCGCATCCCTCAGCAGGTCCCATTTCACCTTGTATTCGCTCGGCTCCACACGGCCGCGCCCCTGATACCAGTAATACACCAACGCCTTCACCCCTTTGTTCGCCAGTAGCACGCGATTAACGCGGGCAGGGATCGG
>Ga0315901_10005814_pt1 | contig 14912 bp, 13 predicted proteins | sample LakEriMetagenome_10_FD_203761 | JGI IMG/M metagenome (GOLD analysis project Ga0315901, IMG submission 203761) | Freshwater fungal communities from buoy surface, Lake Erie, Ohio, United States - Buoy 2 MA116 | ecosystem: Environmental > Aquatic > Freshwater > Lake | place: USA: Lake Erie, Ohio... | reverse complement strand
CTGTTCATTACTTGGCCGCGCTGCTCAAGTTCGAAAAAGAACGCAAGCAAAATCCTGAGGACTTCTTACCCTGGAATTTCGCCGCCACTCTTGAGAGACTCAAGCTGCAACTCCCTCCACCGTTCTCAGAATAATTCATCTCACTGCTTTAAATCCAACTTACTCCTCGAGAGGACACTGCGTACCGACTGACCCGCTGCAAAAGCCTCAAGGGCGGTGGAAATGTGACCACGTATTGCCGGACTGGGACGAAAATTTGATACTTCTTGAATTAAACTAATCGTCCCAGAAAACGTTCGTAATCCATCATCCAGATGCCAGATGCAGGAAAAAATTTTTCGAAACCGGGTTTTGAAACGAGCTGGATGGAGTATTCCGGTTTCAAAATTTCTTTATACTTTTTAAGATGAACGCTGACTTGTGTGTTACCGGTTTTGCATTCCACAAGCATCCATGGCTTTTTGTTTTTCGTGATCACAAAATCTATTTCGACACCATCTTTCGTGGAAAAGTAGTGAAGCGAGAAATCGCCCATGGCCGTATCAGTCCAAAATTGACAGGCTTTTAAGAGATGATTGGCACAAATATTTTCGAGGCGAGCGCCAATATTGCTGATGGGTGTGTGATCGAAAAGGTAAAGCTTTGGCTCTGCCTTCAAGCTTCTTTTCAGATTCCCTGTGTATGGTCGGATAGTGAAACATACATAGAGTGACTGTAGAACGAGTATCCAATCGCGAACCGTTGCGTAGGCGACACCCACGTCTTCCCGCAGACTATTCACCGAGAGTCGCGAACCCACTCTATCAGGAAGAAGTGCGACGAGTGTTCCCATTGCGTGTAAGTCTGATACGTTTCGAAAGTCACGAATGTCTTCGTTGAGAAGACGCTCGACACGAAGACGACTCCAACGTTTGGCGTGCGAATCGCTTCCACGAAGCAATGGCTCCGGAAATCCTGTCAGGTTCAAAATATCTTTCATGGCGAAGGATGTTTGGGGTTCGAACTGAAGCCAGTTTTCTGGTGAAGGGGGGGTTGCTGTTTCGCCCACCGAAAACGGATGAAGTCTGTAGGGAATGTAACGACCGAGCAAGCTGTCGCCGGACTTTTGAAAATAATCGAGGCGCGCGCTTCCTGTGACAACAATGGGAATGTCTTCGGCGTGTAGGTCGTACATGCCCTTTAACCGTTGCTTCCATTTTCTGTCTTTGTGTAGCTCATCGAGAAGTACAGGTCCTGGTCCGCGGTTTTGAAGGGCCGTTTCGGGATCCTTTGCCCACGCTGTACGAAATCGGATTTGGTCCCAAGTAAACTCATTCTCAGGCGTTTGAAGCAGCGAGCGGCCAAGGGTTGACTTTCCGCATTGTCTAGGGCCAGAGATGAAGGCCATTTTGTGATAGGCGAGTGCATCTGCTGAGATTATATCTGCCAGATATCGCTTTATTTTTTCTGTTTTCACTGCAGATTCCTTTATCACAAAACTGATAAATAGACGCGACCAATTATCAGTCTACTCAACATGCCGGAGATTGCCAATGCGGCAAATTTCAGCAGCAGATTGCCGTCAAGAATAAACGAGTGAGAGGTGTCGGCTTTCATTGCACTTGATGGTGTTTACGAGAAAAAATCCACCGGACGTCTGAAATTTTACTCCGCGCAAGCGGCGAGCAACGCGCACCGGATTGTCTTTGGTCCAAACACGGGGCGGCCCGTTCGACGCTTGAAATCCCAAACATCTCTGTGGCCCTCGGAGCAAAACTTAAAATCCACCAGCACAGCGTGCGTCTTGGCGGGTGGATATTCTGTGCATGCGGAAACCGCGATCAAGGCTCATGAACCCGAGCGCCTTGAAAAACTCGTGCGTTATATGGGAAGGCCTGCTATCTCGGAGGAACGGGTCATCATCGAAGGGCCTGAGTCCATTTGCATCAAACTCAAAAGTGCTTGGACTGATGGTACGCACTCACTTCTGTTTACACCGAGCGAATTCTTGGAACGCCTTGTCGCTCTGATTCCTGCGCCCAAATTCCACACCACGCGTTACTAGGGAGTGTTTGCGAGCCCCTTCTTTCGGCGCTGCAGAAAATACAACGTTGTATGCCTTCATACCGTGTTGGCAACAAGCCTGCAATCTTCTGCATCTTCAAGACAGGAGCTGCTCTCTGCGTCAACCTCTAATCGCAACGAGAGTGAATGGTTAATTTGAAAAAATTGTCGAAGAAGGGATTTCATCTCGCAGCGGTATGCCGGGAGCTTCGGCGAAAAAGGAGAGGCCGAAAATACACGGGAAAATACGCGGAACTTAACACCAGATTGCATGCATTTTTAAAGTGATAAAATAAGGCAAGCCCTCGCTTAGCGAAGGGCAGGTCCCGCCAAAAGAGCATCCCATGCGTCCATAGAATGAGGGTCGCCCTGAAAACGCCGGCCGTTCACGAACACTGTCGGGGTGCCGGAAACGCCCAAGCGCTCCCCTTCCCTGATGTCGGCTTCAATCACGCGAGCAGTCGATTCATCACTACGACATACATCAAATTCTTTTGCGTTCAGCTTGAGTGACTTGCCCATGTCGCTGTATATTTTTTCCTCTGCCAACCGACTTTGCGCATCAAAGACCCATGCTTTAGCCTCACTGAGTTTTCCTTGGCGTGACGCGCAAAAAACGGCCGCTGCCGCTGCGCGCGCCTCTTTATGAAAACTCAGGGGAAAGTGTCTTACTTCCCAGCTGATCTTAGACCCGTACTTTTTCAAGACTTGGCCCGTAATCGCTGAAAACTTTTTACAATAGGGGCATTGAAAATCTGTAAACTCGACGACACGGACTGGAGACTTAGATTCTCCAATGGCCGCCTGCACGCCTTTTGAAATCTCAAAAGTCGGAGCATCTGGCCTTCTTAAAGAGACAACTATGTCACCCTTCTCAATGGCGCGATCGGTTGCTTCCGTGAGGGCCTTAGCTCTCTTTTGCGAGGTCAAGAAGCGCTCCACGGCCTGCCCGCGCTCAGCGACAGGCAGCTGTTGCAATTGCTTTTCATCTTTATATTGCTCCAGGGCTTTTTCAACCTCTGCTGTCGTAGGAGCAAATTTTTGATTAAGCCACTTCTCTTCAGCCGCATAAGGGTTGGCCTGTGAGTTCAACTTTGTATGCGGCGCAGTTTTGAGCTCAACATAACGCTGCCGTGCTAAACCCTCTACCGAACGAAAGCGATTCAAATCGAGTTCATACAAACGGTTCTGATCTGATGGCGACAATTCGTTCAATAAATAGCTTTTACCATCGATCTGAAAAATTTGTGACTTTTGTTGAAAAACGTCTTGCTCGACCGCCCACGCGGGTCTGATATGTACGTTGGCCGAAATTAAGAACACCGAGGCAAAAAAACTTGTTTTTGATAGTCTCATCAGATTCCTCCGTCTCTGAACAGACGATCATTAAAGATCAAAATTAATTTTTGACAAGCGGCAATTCACGCAATTTGGACAGATTTGAAACGATGCCAACAACGCAGAGATTTTAACTGCGCAGCAATTTACGCTCACGCACAATCCGCTTCAAAAAGTAACTTTGCCGAACTGAAAGTTCAGTTCTCTCTGCCTCGAAGGTCAATAAGCGCGCACGCGAGATTCCTAACGCTAAGCCAGTGAGCAATCCGAAAGCCAATGCAATCACTGATAACGAAATCAAAGCAGGAACAACAAAGGCTGCTGAGTCAGGCGATAAAAGATTGGTGAACCATTCAGGCTTTTGCGCATAAAACCGTCTCGCCAAGACTGTCAAGACAGCAAAAGGTGAGGCCATTAGCAACGATGACACAATCGGGTAAGTAACGACAACCCAACGGGCTGCGCGACGCCAAGCCGAAACCCTCCGAAAATGTTCTGCGTAATGCTTTTTCATGTACCGCTGAAAAGGATCATCGTGTTCCATTTTTTTCTCCTGCAATTCGGCCGAACTTTAATCGTTCAAGCTTCTCCTTTTGAATCAATTGCTGATTGACTTTATCAATTTTGCTCAGCACGTCTTCATTGAGACGACGCCACTCATCAATCACCTCTCGCCAGCCGCGCGGAAAGAGCAACCGCAACTTGGCAAGTCGCCAATATCCCGGAAAGTAATCATGCCGCTCGCTGGAAAGCAATCCCAAAAACAGGATCACAGGTCCCGACAAAAAACCTGTGATAAGCGCAATTGACGCCGGAAATTCAGGCCACAGCGAAAGAATTATTTTTTGAACGGCTAAGGTTCCAAGGCAAATCCAGATCGCAAAAACGTACATACCATGACCGATTTTCATTGTCGCCAACACATCGCGATCACGCGTGCTGATTTCTGCAAGAAATCCTGCCAGCCGCTGAGGGATGAACCAGATAAAGAAACTCAGATATTCAATCGGAGCTGCAATTAACCAGTATGATAAGCCCTTGGTCACAATCATTTTAAAAAATGATCGCTTTTGTTCATGAGATTCACCCCAAACAATCTGCGATGGCGCGATATTCATCGCAAGAAGCATTCGCCGCATGGTCTGAACGCGAGCCAAAAAAACAGGGTCGTGATTAAACTCTGGACGATAAGAATCAACAAATAGCCGAAATTCCCGAGCACTTTGTGGGGCGCGGCCATAGGCAATTTCAAAGAGAAACAACCAATTCCGCTTTTCATCCCACGTTGAGAATTGAGCATAAGCATCCAAGAACGAATGCTCGAGTGCGGACATCAAATCCTCGACAGCAATCTCACTGCTGGTGACCGCAATTGGTTCGCAGTAGTGAATCGCAATATCAGATCTGTATTCATCCTTTTCAAAATAGTCGATTGCCACAGGCTGAATGACGACACCAAAATCGGCCGATTTAGCGTAAGCCATCGCCTGTAATGCCATCCGTGCAATGCCTGTCCTGAGCTTTTGCATATAAGGCATGTCGTGACTGACACCCTCTGGAAAAATCAGAATACGATCTCCCGCCAGAAGTGCATTCGCCACCGCTTGAAAGGCATCGCTGTTTGCGTTCGCTCTCCATTCTTTTTCGCTGACTCCGGCTTCAAGGGCCTGCTTATGCGCCTGAGCCTCAATCATCATGTCCTGTGTCCTTCGAACAGGAATGGCTCGTGTCGCAGTGAGCAGAGGCTTGATGATTGGGTGCGAAAATAAGGTGTGTTTGGACACTGGCCGCAAAGACACGGGGGCCACACCAAAAATTAAGGCCGGATCAACAATGCCGCTTTGATGGTTGGACGCCCACAAGGCACTGGGTCCCAAATACGGCGTGCCCGAAATGGAAATACGCCGAAAAAAGATTCGGCATACCAGATACGCGAGCACTCTCAGCATAGATTCTCCGATGTTTTGTTCTCCCATGAATTTAACGTAAGATGCCTCGACAGAGCAGACCGGCCGTCAAAGGATCTTCGTTGATGGGCGAGTCTGTAGCAGTTTGAAGGGAGTGCTCTTTTGCCACAGGAATCCGCGTCATCAACTCTGCGTTGGAATCAGTCAGGACATGAACAGGTCATCTCTGCCCCCCTGCAGGGAGTCGTCCATCAGACCTCTCAGACCCCAAAGCGAATCGTCGTCGCCCTTCATGGATTCGGTGATAATGCTGCAAACTTTTCTTCCCTCACGCAGGAACTCTCTCTGCCGGACACCCTTTGGATTGTGCTTCAGGCTCCCGAATCTGTGCCCTTTGCCATTGACGGTGGCCAATGGTACGAGCTTTTTGGGAATCCCCATCCACAATTCAAGAGATCTTGCGAAAAAATCAGAATGACGCTTGAGGCTATTCAAGCAGCCTCCGAAATCGAATGGACAAAATTTTTTCTTTTAGGCTTTTCTCAAGGTTCTTTTATGTCCCTTTTTACCGCCTTGACGATGACGCCCGCCTTGGCCGGCGTCATCGCCTTAAGCGGTTATCTCGCTCAATCCCATCGTCTCTCGTTGCCGCATGACAAACGAAAAAGCCTTCCTATTTTTCTGGCCCACGGTCTGAGTGATCAGGTTGTTTTTCCCTCTCAACATTTTGAGACTCTCGACATTCTGTCTCACTTGGGCTTTTCGAATGTAACAGCAAAAACTTACAAGGGTGTGGCACACACGCTCTGCAGCGAAGAGCTTTATGACATTAAATCTTTTATTGAGGGACACTCTTGAGCCACAAACTCATTCCAGACGCAAAATCAATCAATCTCCGTACAGATGACCTCTCCGTGCTGTCTGATGTCGAGCGCGGCCTTGCCCTTGAGCAAGCGCGTCTGCAGTTGGAGCAGCGTTCGCTGGGAGGCATGAATGCCTACCTCGTCAGTCTCGAGCTGATTGATGATGATCCCCAGCAGATTCAGGAAAGTCTCGTTGAACTTGGTAGCTTGGTGCGCTCTCTGGGGGATGAACCTGTTGGGGTGACGGTCCAAAAGCGTTCGCGGGTTGTGCCAGCCACTTTTATCGGCACTGGAAAAGCTGAAGAACTGAAAAATGCATCCCGTGATCTCAAAATCGATTATGTGGTCTTTGATCAGGAACTTTCTCCATCGCAAGTGCGTAATCTTGAGCAAATTATTGAACGACCGATTCTGGATCGTGCGGGCATTATTCTGCAGATTTTTCGCAAAAATGCCAAAACTAGAGAAGCAAAGACTCAAGTTGAAATTGCACACCTCGAATATCTGGCGCCGCGCATTTCCAATGCGTGGATTGCATTTGAGCGGCAACGCGGCGGCGGTTCAGGCGGCACACGCCTCAAGGGTGCCGGAGAAACTCAACTGGAACTCGACAAGCGGCGCATTCGCGAAAAAATTGCTTCACTGCGCAAAGATCTTGAACGCATCCAAACCGAACGCACGACTCAGCGCAAGTTGCGCTCAGAGGAATTCAACGTCGTGCTGGTCGGCTATACGAATGCCGGCAAAACTACGCTGATGAATGCTCTCACTGACAGCCATCTGTCGGCCAAGGATGCTCTATTTGAAACGCTTGATTCAGCTGTTCGAACGCTGAAGGGCTCGCAAAATCCTCGTATACTCGTGACAGACACTGTGGGTTTTATCCGCAGCATTCCTCATGGGCTGGTTGCCAGTTTTCGCTCAACTCTGCAGGAGGCCGCCCGTGCCGATCTGCTCGTTCATGTCGTTGATGTCAGCCATCCACGCTATAAGGATCATATCAGGGTCACCGAGGACGTGTTAAAGGAGGTCGGCGCCGGCGATGTTGACCGGATGTACGTCTTCAACAAAATGGACTCCCTGAAAGGTGAACCACGGTTAGCTAAAATTCTAGCGAGAGCCTACAAAAACGCAGTTTGCGTGAGCGCTCAGCAGCCCGACGACATTCGCAAGCTTCGAGATGCCCTTGTCGAATATTTCAGTAGAAATATGCTTGAATTTAATCTGCAGGTTGCCTATGACGACAGCGCATTGATGGGCAGCATTTACGCTCACTCGCGGGTCCTTTCAACCGAATGGACAGATGAATTGGCACGCTTCAGAATTCGCGTCTCGCGAGCCAATGCTCGCCGTTACTTTATTCAACATATACCTCCGGAAGACGTCTACAGATTTGGTCTTGCGCCCGATGATGAAACTATGAACGGACACGATACAGTCGAACGAAACTCCATCAACAAGGAGGCCTCGAGATCATGACAGAGACGAACACATCCCTCCCACCGCCTCCACACATCGGCGATAAAGTTGTTCCCGAGTCAATTCATCTAAAAACAATTGAACTCAAAGAAATTGAGACTCGCCTTGGACATCTTCCAGCTGAGAGCTGGGTGGTCTCGGATCTCCACAAAAGGTTTTCTGACCCGTCACAATTGGCACACTCCACTGTCTTGGAACAGCGCACCGAGCTTTTGTTCCGCGAAATCGTCGGAGAATTGCACGATTTGGGATGGTCCCCTTCGGAGATTGCACAGGCCATCAACACAACGGTTTTTTATGCCGGCGGTCCTAAGTATTGTAATGAAGACGAGGTTGCTGAGGTATTGGGATGAAGACAGACACCCTCCCCTCGTTTATTAAACGCTCGCGCCCCATGTCGACCGAGACCTACTATGCGATTGGAGGACAGGCTGAGTTTTATGCTGAGCCCAAATCGGTTTCACAAATTTTTGAGTGCCTGGACTGGGCCCAACGCTCTGCGCTTCCAATTGCCGTTTTTGGTTCAGGCAGTAATTCTCTGTTGGCCGACGGAACATTTAAAGGGCTTGTGATCGCATTATCCGGCCTCACAAATGCATATTGGGAAAAAGATGATCTTTTATTTGCTGAAGCAGGCGTCAGTAACACCGAGATCGCTGAAATCTGTTTAGATGCAGGTCGCAATGGGGCCGGCTGGATGTATCGGATGCCCGGTCAGCTCGGCGCGTCCGTGCGCATGAATGCCCGCTGCTACGGGGGAGAAATTTCTCAAATTGTGCATGAAGTTTTCACCATTGATGTCCACGGTAGGCTGCGTATTCATGCGGCTCAGGACGTTTTTCACGGCTACAAAAAAACGCTTCTGATGGATTCACCCGAGATTGTTCTTGCGGCCAGACTCAAGTTCCCCGCTGCCGCAGACCGCTCTGAAATTCTCAGCTTCATGCAAAACTGCGAAAGCGATCGTCATCGCAAACATCATTTCGATTATCCAAGCTGCGGCTCAACCTTCAAAAACAATTATCAAGTCGGTCGTCCGAGCGGGCAGATCTTTGATGAGTGCGGACTTAAGGGAACCCGCATCGGTCAATCGGAAGTCAGTCAATTTCATGCAAATTTTGTATGGAATTTAGGAGGTGCAAGCGCACATGACATGCTGTCTCTTGCAGCTCATATGCGCGAACAGGCACGCACACTCAAAAATGCTGATCTCGAATTGGAGGTTCAACCCGTCGGATGTTTTGAGAAGGCTCTTTTTGATGCTTGCGCGATGGAACGTCTGGGGCCTTGGATTGAAAATTCAGAATCGGCAACTGATGCGCGCTGGGTTGGTTTACTCTGGCACCCTCACTCCCGAACGGCAGCAGAGCCAACTCAAGAGCCTCGTGTCCTTTTGCATGCACCCTTCCAGCATTATTTCCGCACCCCTGGAGTCGGCTGCCCGCAACTTTCGGTTCAGTTGCTACAACTCATGAGCCTGAGCGACGCACGTGCCCACCCGAACAAAGCTTTTTTGCGCTGGGATACACTTCAAGACCCCGAGAAATTGCATCCACAAGACCGTTTATCCAGTCTCAAGGTCACACAGCCCAGCACTCTTTCATCGTCTTTATGGTCGGACTTATTTCCGTTGATTCCAGAATCGCCAGCCGACTTTTTGGATGAGTTGTGGTCCTACAGTGTCAGTGAACTTTTTGTCGCCCATGGAAATCCGGAGTCAGATGAGTATTACGAATTTGAGATGACACCACGCGGTCACTGGGTTGCTCTCGCCTTTGATGCTCCCCGCCAACGAAAACCCGCTCATTACATCCCGAAAAAAACTCTTTGGCCATGCCCGGACATGCAGTCAGACGATCATCGTTTTTCATTTGGCTTGAGCTACGCTTTACTGGAACCACTTATCTTTCAAGGTTCACTCCGCATTCAGGCGTGTCTCAGCTTGGGGCATGAAGGTTGGTATCTGGCACCGCATTGGGCCCCATCATCCAGCTCCGAATGCTGGGACACACAAGATAAACCTGATGTCAAACCAGACTTTCATCAACCCCGACGCTTTTGGCGCGTTGCATTGATCTAACGGGCAAGCCACAATGTGTCCGGTGGTCATGCAAAGAATGCGCTGCGGACCGATGATGGCCACTGACTGTTCACGTGAGCATTCGTACCAACGTTTTTTCAATGGGTGTCGCTATGCTGAGTGTTGACCGCCCTCCAAGCCTCAAAACTGCGTTTAGCCGGAGCGCGGCCGCGGGACTCACTTGCACCGTCCTTTTGTTCGGTTGCAAACAGCGCGCCTACAACGAAACCGGATCGGCAGTGACCGCCACGACTCAAACTTTGCAAGATGATGGCCGTGTGCAGTCGCTGGTGCCTTATTGGCCGATACCCAAAAATCCAGACGAGGCTCGGGCTCTGCCCGGAGTATCTGCATTGGGACTCCCTTCCCAGCTTTGGTCGACGCTTTTGTCAGATGCTTTTTCTGATGTTGATACTACGGGACGACCACATCCACTGACCCTCACTAATCCTGAATGTGCGCGCTTACCCGCAGCATGGAAAATTTCGGCAGCGCGTCTGTCCCTCTACGAAATCGATCTCCCTGGCAATGTGACTGCTTGGCAATCTCTTGCCCTGCACAGAGAGACAGATCTGGCACAACGCATTCAACTCCACGTCACTGTTCAGCCTTGGTGCAACAGCACCCGTTTGGAGAGAGCAGATTTTGTTCACACCCTTGACCATGGTTTTTTGCTGACATTCGATTTGAGCGGCCCCTATTTGGCTAAAAAATTTATTCAGTGGATCGAGGATATTCAGCGACACAATGACGCTCGCTCTGCTCTTCAGAGTGAACCTGTTCAGCCATTTATCATTCGTTCGGATAAAAAAATCATTCCTTACTCTCAAGCGCTCCTTCAGTGGCATGACGGGTCGCGCGGACGCTACACAGTCGTCAAAGATTGGCATGATGCTCTGCAAACGGAGGTCTTGATAAGCAAGAAAAACATGCCAACCGCAGCATGGATGACTGCACGTCAAGAGCTACTATCGCGTCAGGAATTTTCGGCCAGCACACAGTCTTCCCAAAATCTCAGCCACCCTGCTCTGCTATCAAACCCGTCTGCCTTGAATGGATTTTTTTCGAAATATATTTCAGAAAAAAATCTCGTTCGGATCCGAGCTCATATCACCGAGGGCCTTGGCACATCCCAACGTTTTTTGCGCTGGGATCGTCGCTCCGAGAACATCACGCGCTCTGTGCTGCAGACCTACGCAGCGCAGTGGGACAGACAATCCGATCAAATGATAATCAGCGCCGTGCTCCAGAATCCGCACGCTGTGACTCGAGTTGGAACAGAACAACCCGTTTCAGGATCAATGAAGCTCCAGCTGAAAGATATTGATGTTGAACAAACGCTGCTCGCCAACGATTTTTCTGCGCAACAGATTTTGAGCTTAGGAGAAAAGATTGCAGACTCAGAAAGAACTTCGGTGCAATCAACTCGGTGCGTCAGTTGCCATGGTTACAAAGACGCACTGCGTCTAGCACGCGATGGTCGTACGACAGCACAGCGCGGACTCACGCCTGCACAACTTTCGCTCATGGGCGTCAATCGTGACGAACAACATGTCATCAACGTGCGAACCCTACGTGCTGCAGACAATGACCTCCAACGCTTTCAAGAAGAAAAAATAAATGCCCGATATCCAACACAACAATAATAAAATCAACATCGCCCAATTATCTGCGCAGCAAAGACATGACATTGCAGCAGCTCTGTTGTCAATTCAGTGGGCGGCAGATCTTCTGAAACCTGCTGATGGCACTGAACCACCTGTCGATCTTATTTATAATCAACTGAATCAATCCTATCGACTTCTCAAGCCAGTCATTGAACAACTCCTGAACGCTCCGTCTGAACAATCTGGATTGACGTCTGCATTGAAAGGCACCCCGAGCCCATGATCTCCTTGCTACACTTAGACGACGATGCACTCTTTCTTCATCGTTGCGGAGTTGCCTTCCGCAGTTCCCCGCAAGCAGCACATATCAATTATTCATCGGTCAACTCAGCTCAGGACTTCCGTGAACACTTTGACAAAAACCGGCCCACAGCGGTTTTACTTGACCTTAGTTTTGCAGGTCATGCACTTAGTGGTCTTGATATCCTGCGGGAGATCCGCTCTCAAGATTATCGCGGGATCGTCATCATGATGTCTGCACTCAGTTCATCGGATGTCATCATGGAGTGCATCAAAGCGGGTGCCAATGATTTTCTCTCAAAGGGACTCGACGAATCTGAAATGACTTTTCGGGTTGCGCGTCTGCTTCAGGCCAATCGTGTGGCAACCGATCACGCTGCAAACGCGGCGCCTCTGCTTCCGGCCCACATCAGCGGCCGCTCTCTCCGAGAAGTTCAGCAGCGACTCCTGCGTGTGCGCCACTCTAGCGTCCGCAGTGTGCTCGTCGGCGGTGAGAGCGGAACAGGCAAAGAGATGGTTGCAGAAATGCTCAGACAACTGCTCCCTCAGGGCATGCCCTTTGTATCAGTCAATTGCGCGGCACTTGCTCCAACTGTTGTTGAAGCCGAAATCTTTGGCTTCGAAAAAGGAGCTTTCACAGGTGCTGCGCACTCAAAAATCGGCCTTTATGAAGCCGCAGATGGGGGCTGGCTCTTTCTTGATGAAGTCGCCCGCTTGAGCAGTTCAGCACAAGCTGCACTTCTGCGAGCGTTAGAAAATGGAGATGTGCGGCCGATTGGTAGCACGCGGACCAAAAAAGTGAACGTCCGTGTGATTGCTGCGACCAATGAAAATCTCGAAGTGCTGGTCGAAAAAGGAGACTTTCGTGGCGACCTGCTGATGCGGCTACGTGGGTATGAAATTTCCCTTCCTCCCCTGCGCGCACGCAGCGTGCTGGAGCGGCAGGAAATCATTGAATCACTGCTCGCACGTCTTAATGAATCACTGCCTTTAGATGAGCGAGAGTTTCGATTGACGTCAAGCTGCCTCGCGGTTCTTGCAGATCTTCCGTGGTCACAAGGAAATGTGCGCGAACTCTGGCAAACCTTGCAAGCGATGAGCGTTGATGCGATAGACGGTGTCATTTCACTGGACAATTTGCCGCGCCGCTATTTGCAAACACAAAATCGCCTGGATCATCACAAAATCACGCCCTCAATTTCGGAGATAAGGACAGAAACTGTTACCTTTCCTGATCTTGACAAGAGCCACGACAATCAACTGTCCCAAGAGGCTCCCACATTTCCTTGTCATTTCGAAACACTGGTCGATACTCTTTTTGAACAAGTATTAGCGCACCTCAAGCACGTGACTGGAGATGCACATCCCAGTCAAAGAACAGTTGCCCAAATGTTAAATATGAGCCGACACGAAGCCGCCCAGCGGATAGGTCGCAGCAATAAGTGACGCGGTGAAAGGGCACTGTGACTTGAACACATTCAAACGAGTTTCAATCAACGATCCAAGGCAGCAAACCGTCTTTGAGATCCAAACGAGACGCCTTTGGAAGATTGAATAAACTCTGCGCTGGTACCTTATCGAGTGTTGCGGACTTGAACCAGCAAAGTGGTCGTGTTCCATGGGTGTATCCATCGGCCGTAAAGCATGAACTCATACGCGCCTGATTCTCAGATGAGAGCGTATTTTGGCCGAGTGGATTTCCGCGACCGGGGATATAAGAAAAATCAAATTCCCGCGGACAGCGAAGTCCCATCAGCATTGAGTCAACACGACACTGCGCTTTGGGATGAGAGACAAGAAGCTCCCGGACAACCGACGTGTCACGACGCTGAATCGACGGCAGACCGCCCTTTGAGGTTTTCCCTTCAAGTTCGGCATTGATATCGACAGCTCTGTATATTCTTTTGCAAAGATTCACCTCATTTTCTTCCACAAACAGCGTCTCGCATCCAGTATTTTTGACGCCGGAGAATGTCGTATTAACGTTAATTTCATCGCGCCAAAGTCTTTTGGCACAGGCCTGAGTGGCCCAATAATCAGCTTGTCCCTCTGCAGCGGCCCATTCATTCGCGTCATGGGAGTAAAAAGGATAGCCCCCCAGATGATGACCCAATTCATGACAAAGAATTAACGTGTAAGTATCACCTGTTGCGGAGGGAAATTTCGGAATTCCGCCCCAAATCTTAATAAACCACTTTTTATGGTCATATGAACGGGTTGCCATCGCCCCCGGGCTTGTCGCGGTATAATCAAGCTCAGTAAAAAGCCTGGCGCCATGAGTCGCGGCCAATGGCGCAAATTCATCGTGAAAACGCTTCAGCAACAAATTTGCTTCATCTTCTGAAACTGCTGCAAAGGCACAAGGCGCTGCTAAAAACAGAAAAGCTATTGCAGAAACCAATGAAAATGCGCTCGTCACTGAACTGTTCACGACACATCCTTTGCTCATGCCATTGGAAAATAATGTTTCATTGAATTTTAAAAAATGAGAGAAAATGTCTAAAAGTATACTAACGATCCTTAAGATTGCTGTCGACAACCGGTGTAGGGAATATCAGCCAAACGGTTTGCAGGCTTAAAGCACCACTCACTTATGCAGAGATGCGGCTATGCAGTCGGCAGAGTTCATCCGCAGAATGCTCGAGATCAGGTATGACGTTCAGTTCAGCGAGCACTTCAACGATCTCGAGTTCATACATCGCCCAGACAAGAACATTGGGATGCAAATGCAGTCCAATACGGTTGGCCTTCCTGAAAACATCCATCCAACGTTTTTGGACGACCTTCAAAGGACAACGTCTCTGTTCCCGCCAATGAGAAAGTGCAACAGAAATTTCGCCGGACAACGGAGACAGATGAAGTGACTGAAGAGCAAATTCCATCAACTTTTCCTGCTCAAATGCCCAGCCCAGGTAAAAACGCGCCAATTCACTGCGAAAGGGTTCATGCCATCGCGCTCCTGAACAATCAGGAACCCAGCCGATGAAATCTCTCTTTTCCGAGAGAAAAAAAGCGTCGGCCTGACTTCCCAAATCAAGAAAAAGCTCGGTGGAGCTTAAAATCTGCTGCAAGAAGACTTGAGTCAGAATAGCGACCGGATTTGGCCAGTCCGAATTGTCAACGCCCCAGTGAGACAGCGGGGTAGAACACGGCGGAGGAACAATGAATAGCTTGACAAGCGGCAGAAGAAGGTCGAGCTCTTTTTGCTTTTTCTCGACAGCTGACTCAAAAAAAAACCGCTCCGCAGAATACCGTGACAGAAGCTTAAGCTGCCAGTGCATTTCACGCGGACGAA
>Ga0315901_10005813_pt1 | contig 14913 bp, 6 predicted proteins | sample LakEriMetagenome_10_FD_203761 | JGI IMG/M metagenome (GOLD analysis project Ga0315901, IMG submission 203761) | Freshwater fungal communities from buoy surface, Lake Erie, Ohio, United States - Buoy 2 MA116 | ecosystem: Environmental > Aquatic > Freshwater > Lake | place: USA: Lake Erie, Ohio... | reverse complement strand
CTACTTCTGGGAAGAGAATGATATGATATACTCTTTAAGATGGTCATGGGTTCAAGAAGTATGGGAAGGAACTAGAATAGGTGATAATATCTACACTCGTATTGGCCCTAAAAAGCAGCAGTTTAGATCTATGGATGATCCTTACATAGTTAGATTAGGCTATCACGGTTTAATATACTCATCTACTAATGCCCCTGCTATCTCTATTATGGATAGAATGAAGCCTTTTGCGTACATGTATATTATTATTGTGCATAAGCTTAAAAAGCTTATTGCGCAAGATAAGGGACCGATATTTCCTCTTGATACATCTATGATTGATCCTAAGATAGGACTTGAGAAAACTCTATTCTATTTAACAGAGATGAACATAGATTTTTACTCGTCCCTGCAGAATGCACAAGAGCCTGGAGCAGCGCAAAGAGCTGGTAAAGTTACTGGTAGAATAGATATGTCTACCACTAATAATATTATGAACTATATTCAGCTGCTAGCTGCCATAGATCAACAAATCTCTGATATTGCGGGTATACCTAAAGAGCGTGAAGGACAGATTCTGCCTAATCAGGCTGTTACAAATGCTCAAAACTCTATTGCTTTATCTTCTATGATTACCGAGGTTTATCTTCAGCCTCATGATAGATTATGGGAATCTATACTAGATTCTTTCTTAAAAGTTGCAGTAGATAATCTTAAGAATAGAAAATCTAATTTTCAAATAGTTCTTGATGACGCATCTGTACAAACTCTCCAGATTAATGAAGAAGATTTATTAATGTCTGACTTTGGTATATTTGTAACATCCTCTGCTAAAGACGCTAGAACATTTGAAGAATTAAGAGGTCTTTCACAAGCACTACTCCAGAATGATAAAGCTAAATTATCTGATATTATTAAGATGATGAAAGCTACTTCTATGTCCGAGCTTCAAGAGCAAATTAAGAACTCTGAAAAATTAGCTGATGAAATGCAGCAGCAATTACAACAGCAGCAGTTTGAATCCCAAGCTGAACTTCAGCGTCAAGCACAAGAGTTTGAACTAATTAAGCTTGATAAAACTCTCGAGAATAAGGTGTTAGTTGCACAGATTGATTCTTTCAAATTTAAAGAGGATCAAGATATAGATAAAGACGGATTCCCTGACCAATTAGAAGTGGAGAGATTTAGAGAAGAAATAAGGTTGAAAGACCGCGAATTAGATATAAAAGAAAAAGATATTAAAAATAGAGCTATAAAAACTAAAAAATAATTGACTTTTTTCTTTTAAAATTTTAAACTTAATTAATAAATTTGTATGAATTTAGATGATTTCATGATACCGGATGATTTTGATAATATTGATGATCCACAATTAAATGATGATAATATTGAAGATCCTAGTGGTGATCCTACTGGTGATACAATAGATGGTCAAGGTGGTGAACAAGAACCAAAAGATGACGGAATAGTAATTGACGATGATGCCGTAAAATACTTTAATTTCTTAAAAGATAATGACGTATTAGTTACGGATGAAGATTTTGAATTTACAGGATCGGCTGAAGATATCCAGACAGCTCTTCATCAAACTAGAAATAATCTGGAAACCAAAGTGAAACAACAATTCTGGGAAGCACTTCCAGAAAACCTAAAACCCTTATTAGAATATACATTAGCTGGTGGAAAAGATATAGATCAGTTTTTAAGTTATTCTAGACCTTTAGATTTTGATAATATTGACTTAGAAGATCCTATTTCTCAAAAGCTTATAGTTAAAGAGCAATGGAAACTCACTTCTAATTTCAGTGATGAAAAAATTGAAAAGCTTATTAATAGACTAGAAGAGTCAAATTCTTTACGTGAAGCTGCACAAGAAGCTTTATTAGAAATAGAAGAAGATAGAAAGAATAAACAATCTAGGCTATTGCAAGAAGCTAAGACTGCTGAGGTAGAACAGGCTAGAGCATTAGAGGAGCAAAGAAAAAATATAGAACAAGAGTTAGCTAGCATACAAGAACCTAAAAGACAGGACAGAGTAAAGAACTTTGTATTATCGCCTGTCAGAACAGAACAAGGCTACACATCTGAGTTTAACTTAGCTTTATCTAATATATTATCAAACCCTAAACACTTAGTACAATTAGCTGATATACTAGCTGATTATAACTCTAATAATGGTTTTAATTTTGAACGACTAAAAAAACAATTCAAAAGTGAGGCTGCAAAATCATTCCGAGAATTGCTAGACTCTAAATTAACAGTTCCTAAATCAGGGTCTCCTACTCCATCTAAGAGTAATGAAGATTTTGATTGGGATAAATGGATGCAACAATAATATATGGCTTATCCTCAAAGTAGTTTTATTATCAAACGTTATGACGGTTTTGGCGGAAACTTTACTGATTCTCAGTACCTAGGCGCTACTTACGATATTCGTCCACACGTTTTCGAAAATCAGATCACACAGATCTTCTCCTCAAAGACAAATCTTTACACTGGCAAACTCCTTGCCAACCTTACTATGGGTAAAGCAGGTCGTACAATTGAAATTGACGATGAAATTTACCGCTGGTATCTCCAGGGTGCAGAAGAAAAAACTGCACGCGTAGTAGAAAACCTTGAGTCTTCTAACACAACACCTGGTATCAACAAAACTTTGATCCGCGTTAAATTGGATCTTGACTATTTCTCTGCTCCTGATGTATTGATGGGCGAAGATAACGAATATCCTCTTGCAGTAGTAGATAAGTTCTCTGACGGAACTGGTACTATCTACACTCTTCAACTTCAGACTGATAACCCTGCACTTTTTGTACCAGCTTCTATGTTTGAAGTAGGTAAAGAATTCTCTAAAGTGTGGACTTCAGTTGCTTCCGAGATGAACTCTGAGTTTGGTACTCAGCAGTATCCATCTTCTTACAAGCTTGAGTCACAGGTAGGTGCTTTCGCACAGAAGTACACTGTAACTGACAAAGCTTGGCGCCAAGAAGGTCGCATTGGTGTAACATTTATGTACACTGACCAGAATGGTAAAACAGTAACAGCTCGTCGTTTCCTTCCAATGGCTGAAGCTAAAATGTGGAATGAACTCTACACTTCTATTGAAGCTCAATTGGTGTACGGTAAAAAACACACTTCTTCTGCTGCTAACGGATACTGGAAGAAAACTGGTCCAGGTCTTCGTGAATACTTAAAAGATTCATGGTTGCAATACTACAATGGCCCTCTTTCTATTTCCCAATTGAAAGATTTCTTGTTGGATATTCAGGTTACACGCGTGTCTGAAACAGAGCGCATCAACACTGCAATAACTGGTACATTGGGAGCACAGTTGTTCCACGATGCACTTGTCTCTGTATCTAACGGTTACTTGACAGTAGATTCTAACTTCATTAACAAGATCTCTTCCGATACATCAACTCCACACTTAGCATTTGGTGCACAGTTCACACGTTACAATGGACCACACGGTTTACAGGTAAATATGATGTTGAACTCTATGAATGACTCTCGTAAGTATTCTAAGATCATGCACCCACTATATCCTAACTTGCCAGTTGATTCTGCTCGTATGACATTCTTGAACTTAGGTTCTACAGAAGGACAGCCAAACATGGCAATTTTGAAAGTTAAAGACTCTTACCGTTGGGGATTCCGCGCAGGAACTCACACTCCAACAGGTCCAGTAAAAGGCGGACAAGTATCTGCTCTAACTGCTGGTTATGACGTGTTCTGTGAAGGTACTGCTGGTCTTATGATCCGCGATGCTTCTTCTATGGGCGAATTTATCTATGATGTAAATTATTAATAATTTTATATGCGAAAACGTTTAGTATTTGTTTATTCCATACCACGAGAGAGCGCTTTTGGTTTACATGATTGGACATCAGATTCTTCAGGGTTGAAGTTGAAGAAGATTAAAGTTGGTCAAGCTAAAGATACTTTCATGGCATTGTATAGTCCCAAATTAGGTGGACTAGCTAATTATATATCCTATACTCCGTGGGTTGAAGACGGAGTTCAAAAGAAAGATGAAAAAGGTAATTCTCTAACCTTACAAGATAAGATGGAAACTAAGTGGATGAAGCCAAAAGGTTATTTCACTAATAGACCTTGGATGAAAGGTGATTCTATCAAAGATGAAGATCTAACATTTTTTCAAAAGTTCTCTTGGAGATTAAATGATGGTTGTACAGTATTTGATTTAGATACTATGGAAGGCGAGCTTGGGTACTATGTATTACTTGCTTCCTCTAGAGTAGCTAATTCTGAGAAAGAGTGGCGTAATAACCTTTGGCCAAAAGCTACTCACTACATAGCATTGGAAAATGAAGCTGAAGAACTCAAAAGCCGCCGTAACTCACTTAAGTTATCTGCATTTAAAAAGCTTGCTGATTCTGAGCTTACAGATCCTATCAAGCGCAAGATTACTTCACTGCTTGACCTTGCTACTACAAAATCTACTTTAAGCTCTGAACAAGTGTCAAATACACTATACGAGTTTATAAATAACTCGTCATTTACTGCTAACTCTAACATTGATAGGTTCTTAAATGTTGCTAATCTTCTTGATACCGCTGATGGTCGTCAAGAATTCGAAGCACGATATATTCTTAAACAGGCGCTAGATAATAACGTTGTTACTGAGAAAAGAGGAACTTATACTTTCTTCTCACCTAAAGGTGTGATAGAGATTGGTAATAGGTATCAAGAAGCTGTTGATTTTATTTTAGATCCTAAAAAATCCGTAGAGGTTGAGGATATGCTTGAAATGATTAAAGCTAAAAACTAATGACAATTAGTGAACTTCATTACGCTTTTAAGATGTCGATGGATAGGATTGATTCCAATTCACAGACTGACTTTAATAGGGGTGAGATTGATTACTTATTAAATGAAGCTCAATTAATATTCCTTAAAACGAGGTCTTCGACATCTAATATAAAACAAAGAGGGTTTGAAGCTACCCAGAAAAGAACTGATGATCTATCAACATTAGTTATAAAATATCCTGAACAACAGCCTCTTATTCCAACGAATAATGAAGTTGATCTTTCTCTACTGAAGTACGAATACTATTCGTTAATTCGCATATACGCAGAAGTTCAGGAGTCAGACTGTGTAAAGAGCATTCCGCTAAAATTTGTACAGCATGACGATCTAAATGATGTTTTAAAAGATCCGTTCAATTCTGCATCTCAGGATGCTATACCATACAACTTTGGTAAATCATCTGCTTCTAATTCTACTTCTATATATATGTATCCTAAATCTGGTACTATAAATAAAGTATATATAGAATACTTAAAACTACCAAATAAAGTATCATATGGAGGGTACGCATACATTGATGGGATTATTTATCCTCCTACGACGCTTGAGTTTCCTGAACATACTCATTTAGAGATTGTTGACATAGCTGCTAATGTAGCTGCACTTAACATTGAAAATCCTGAGTATATCAGACTCAAAAAAGAAAAACTATTTAATAACGAATGATTAATTCAAACAAACGTCCGCTTGAATCTTTTGTAACTGCACTTGCTGGCCAAACATCTATTCCTACTGAAGGAACACTTGTTAATGCACAAGGTAACATTGGTTTGAACAATGGCCAGCTTGGTATTATTTCTGCAAGCTTGGAAGGTTCTCTTGCTCTTAACAGCTTTGTAGCTGGTGTTACACCAACTATGGCTGAAAGCCCAGTAGTAGCTTTTGTACAAGGTACTGCTAACTCTGCTAACGTCCAAACTGCTACTGTTAAATACCCACTTCCTGGAGCTTTGACATACCGTACAACTGGATCTGTTGACTTCCGTCAGCCAGTTTCTGTTACTAAGCAGGCATATCGCGCACCGTCTCATGCAGTTACTGTGATCGGTAATACATCAGGTCAAGCTAATGCTATCAATGCAATTGATAACACTACTTACGAATTGGCTATCCAGTTCCGTGGTCGTCGTGCTCAAGAGTTCACTTCTACACAAGAGAATGGTTACTTGAGAGCTTCTATCACTACTCCTGACTTTACTGCTCTTTCTTACACAGCTGCTCAGAAGGTTGACTACATCGCTACTACTATTGCTTACGATATCAATCGTAACTCTAGAGCATTTGGTGTTACTAAGCGTTTCGCTGGTAACAATCCAGTTGTAGCTTTCTTGGTTAACTCTACAGGTGCTGGTGTTACTGGTGTGAATATCGGTGGTGGTTCTCCAATCACTGCTGGTACTTCTGTACCTACATTCACTTACCAAGGACAAACACACAACATCGTATTGACTGATGCTATGGCAACTTCTATTAAGAATGCCGCTGTAGCTGCTGCAGGTGTTGCTATCGCTTCCTTGACTTGGGAAATCGTACCAGTTAATATTGCTAATGCAGGTCTTAACTCTGAAGATATCGTAATGCTAGTTGCATTGGATGAAGTAGAAGCTTATGTTGATTTTATTCCTGAAATCAAAGTTGACATGGTAGTATCTCTTACTAGAGGATTTACTTCTGCTGTTAGAAATGCTAAATTGTCTTTCGCTGATGAAGGTCAGGGTCTTGCTCGTCAACTTGAACTGTTCTACGGAGCTACTCAGGCACAACGCGAGTACTCACTCCGTCACGACTTGGATCCATATGTACGCTATCCTAACTTGTTCGTAGAAAATGGAACATACGATGTGTACAACGTTCTTCACCAAAACAATCATGCAGTAGATATTGCTAGTGTTGTTGAATACCGTAAGCGTGCAATCATCTCAGTTCCTACTTCTTTGTCTGGATCATTGGGATCTACTTTGGACTCTTGGTTTACAACTATGCTTGGATTGTCTAACAATGGGGCAATGATTAATCTTTAATATATACAATGAGGGAAGAAGTTTTACACTTCTTCCCTTTTTTTATACCTATATACTATGCTTACTATAGAAAAAATAAAAACTTATGCCCTTCCATTAAATGCCTCTAGAAAAAATAACTTAAATGAATTTTTAGGAGGAGTTGCTGTATATAACGATTCCATTAATCTTTATGATGCTATAGTAACTGTTATGCAGAGTAGTGGAGGAGGGGGTATTACTAACCTATCATATACGTTAGGTACTACTAATGGTACTGTAGTTTCTGATACTGGTACTGATGCTGTAATACCAGAGGCTACTACACAGTATGCCGGGTTGTTATTACCTGCTGATAAAGCAAAATTAAACAATATAACTATTACTCAACCTGTTAATCTAGATACTTTAGAACTTCAAGTAGAAAATCTATTTACTCTAGCAGGTGTAGTTACTAATCATTTAGGATCTTTCACTGGTACTCTAATACCTGATAATCAATCTATTAAGTCCGCGATTCAATATCTCGAAACCGCAATTCAATCTACGGGAGGTAATTCTGAAAATGGTATTGTCGGTACAGGCACAGCCTCTGATAAATTTAGATTAGGTGGCAACTTAAACACTAATACTGTTATATCTGGTAGCTTTACTAATTATCTTGCACTAGCAGATGCTTCATTAATTTCATTAGAAGCTGATAATAATATATCTGGTAATGCTCGTAGTTTGTTATCATTAACTACTTCTACTTCATCTGGTGCTCTACTTAGATCTGAAATTAACGGCTCTGGTAATCAGTATGCTGAAGTTAGATTAGATCCGGATGATACTTTAACATATCTTCAAAGAGCTACTTCCGATTTAAAAGCTGGATTATTTATACCTAATAATCAAACAGCAGAATTAACTTCTACAGATACTATATCTACTAAGAAATTTAAAGTTAATCAAAATGGACATTTCTTAGAAGGTATTAAATCTGGATCAACTTCTAAAACACTGTTTATAGATGACACTACAGGTGAAGTTTATAAAGGTACAGTAGGTACAGGAACTTCTACACTATTTAGGTATTCAGCAGGATCTGATTGTATAGTAACTGCTACAGCAGAAGGAATAACATTTACAAAATCAGCAGGTGTAGGAACATTCAATATACCTACCGGTGTAACACTAATATCTGCACGGATTAATGGTGTTATGGAAGATCTAGCAGTAGGTAATCATTTTACTATTTCTATTCCTACATCTTTCATAGATGACTTCCCAACTGTTACTAAGATCAATAGAGGTAATGGATCAGCTCCTACTACATCTATTGCGTACAACTATGATATAGATAACTCTCCTTTAATTCAAGTAATAGAATCTACTACGTCTTCTACTAAGGTTAGAGTAATAAATCTAAACGCCTTTACTCACTGGGCACTAAAAGTAAATTTTTAAGATGAAAAGAATATTAACGTTACTTCTACTGTTAACCAGCTCACTACTATATTCTCAAGCTACTTTAACCGACTTGAATTTAGTATTTGACATTTTAGCTTCTAACAATGTTACTTCTAGTACTTTTGAAGTTGAAGGTGCAGTGTTTCATTCCACTACAGAATATTCAGGTTTAGATGTTCAAGTAGGTGATCTTGTTTATTTTCAGGATGGTCCTACTACTTACTCTCTACCTATTCAATCTATTACTACTCAGAATTATTCTTATATTAAAGTAGTGTTAGTTGACGAATCTTCTACAGTGAGTTATGTTCCCACTGGCAGGGCGGCAGTAGTTTCGGTATCGGATCCTAACTTACTCCCTGTTCCGCCTGACGGCATACCGCAAGATTTAGCTACTGGCATATTAAACGATCTTAGATTAAAGATACAGATAGGCGTTAATAACGCTGAAGAAATAACTGATTACATAGGATCAGTAGATACTCCTCCTGCTTACTCAGCTTCATTACATAGTGGTGAAACTTGGAGAAACTCAGTAGGACAACTCTTCTACTCTAATGGTACACAATGGCTAACTGATAAAGAGATACTACTTACTAATACTTCTCTACTTAATCAACCTTCGTCTATTTATAAATTAGGAATAGACACATCAGGCGTCAATGATGTTTTATACGTATCTAATAATAACATATTTAAAAAGCTCGAAGTAGGCGGAACTCTTACTGGTGAAGTTATTACCGTAGCAGATACTACTCAGCTAGATACAGTTCATAGAGTTCAGTTTTATCAGTACCCACTTCAATCAGGAGGTGAAAGAATCTTACGATGGAATGATACTGATGGTACTCTAGACCTAGGACTTAAAGGAGGTAATGTTACTCTACAGCTAGGTCAAGAGCAAGTATCCCTCGTAAAGCATGCTGACAATTCTGGATTAGATAATGGTAAAGTAGTTTATCTTGTAGGATCTGATGGTCAGAATAAAACAGTACGATACGCACAAGCTAACTCTGAAGCTACATCAGCTGTTACTTTTGGTCTTATGACAGAGTCATCTACTGGCGGCAATAAAGCATTCACAACTACATTCGGCTTAGTACGGAATATCAACACTTCTAATCTTACTGAGGGTAAGGTAGTATGGTTATCTGCGGATACTGCTGGTGCTATGACTGCCGTACGTCCTATTGCTCCTAATCACGGTGTAATGATAGGATTCTGTGTCCGCAAACACGCTACTAATGGTGTTATATTTGTAGAGATTCAGAATGGATATGAGTTAGATGAGCTTCACAATGTGTATGTTCCTTCTCCTTCTGATAACCAAGCTCTAGTGTGGATAGCTGCTAATAGTAGATGGGAAGCACGTACTATTGATTTATCAAATACAAATGAGCTGCAACAAATTGACACATTTAGAGTAAATGGTGCAAATTTAGAGCTTTCACTTCAAAATGATAATCAGTCTGTTCGGACAGTCCCCCTCTCTTCCATAGTAACAAGTGGAGGAGGGTTAACAGGAAATGGAGTAGTAAACTATCTATCCCAATATAACACTACTTCTACTCTCGATACAACAGGCATTATATGGGTAGGTGGTAGAATGGGTATAGGAACAAATGCTCCAACAGATCAATTACATACTACCGGATCAGTACGTTTACAAAACTATCCAAATACCCTAAACTCTACTGGAAACCCTGTTAATGTTCTCTCTACATCTAGTACAGGAGTATTACAATCTCATCCTATATCTGAAGTTATTTCAAGTGCAGGTGGAGTTACTGGTTTAGGTGTTACTGGAAGGATTGCTTATTGGAATGGATCTAACAGTCTTACAAGTGATGCTGGATTAATTTATTTAGGGTCAGCAAATACTGGTAATTCAGGAATAGTAGTAGGAGCCATACAGTTTAATGGATTTTCTGATAATGTATCAACATCAGGGCAAGGATTTGCATCTCCGGGTGCTAATAGAACTTTATATATAAAATCAGGTACTAATAATAATTCAAATGATGTAGCTGGGATTGAACTTAACACAGGAGTTTTAAATAACAGAACAGCTTCAGCTTCTTTTATTGGACTAAGAATATTCTCAGATTTGCAAAGTCCTGCAGGAACTTTAACTTCTTATACACAAATACGTACAGACCCAGTAATAAGACACGCTCTTACTACTTATACTGGATTTGATTACTATCCTTCTTTTGCTACTGCGCCAACAAATCATTATGCTGCAACTTTTAGATCTGGATTTGTTGGAATAGGACTTTCAGCTCCTACTGCTCATTTACAAGTAAGAAGTACTGGAACTACATCTTCTACTACTGCATTACTAGTTCAAAACGGAGCAGCTACTCCTGCTAATCTATTATCTGTTTTAGATGATGGTAACATAGGAATTGGTACAAATTCTCCTGCGGCTAAACTGGAAGTAGATGGTAACGCTATTATTGGTTTAGATAGATCATTTACAACTGGTAATTCTCAGTACTCTCACTTAAATTTAACAGGTAATTTTACTGCTTCTACTTCTCCTAATAATTCAGTAGTTGGGGCTATTAGATCAGAAATAACATATAGTGGTACTACTGCTTTTGGAAATTCAAGAGCTTTTAATTTTATTCTATCAAATAACAATACATCAACAACTAATAATTTTACTGCTGGATATTTTAGTTCAAGAGTAATAACAGCGGGTCAAGGGTCAAATATTATAGGGCTAACAGGGGATGTACAATCATCTTCTACTGGAGCAATTACAAATGCAACTGCTGTAGAGGCTAATATGAATAAATCTGGAACTGGGACAATTACAAATCTTTATGGACTAAGAGTTAGGGATTTAGAAAACACAGGTGGTACTTTAACAAATACTTACGGACTTTACATTGGTGATATAACAACAGGAACTCAAACAAACACTCCGTATAGTATTTATGCAGAAGATACTAATGCTTTAAACTATTTTGCAGGTAGTACTGGTATAGGCACTACAACTCCAAGTGCTAGATTAGATGTTCAAGGTACAACTGCTGATCATGGTGTTAGTACAAATATTGGATATAACGTTACAACAGTAACAGCTCCAGTATTAAATCAAGCAAGTGTAGTTGTTAGTGCAGGAGGTAATATGACACCCGGTACTCACCATTTTAAAGTTACTTACTATAACGCTTTTGGAGGTACTGAAGGATCTAATACAATAACTGCTGTTACTGATACAATAAATAAAACAGTAACATTTAATTTACCTGTTAGTACAAATCCTACTGTAGTAGGTAGAAGAATTTATAAATCTATTGTACCTCAAAATGCTTCTTATGGAACTTTGATTGCTACAATTGCTAATAATACAGCAACTTCTTTTACATATTCTTCTATTGATCCTATTCCTAACCCTGTAAATACAAATCCTGTAGCAGCTATTCCTAATCTTACATCTAATTACTTTACTAAAGATGGTACTAGATCTTTTGTTATAAGTAATTCTTTAGTAAGTGTCGGTCCTTTTACAAATTCAAATCTTGTTGCTGGTCCAAATGTTGCTTTAACAACTGGAAATGCTTTTAACTCTGGGATTTCAATTGCAAATAATGTAACGATTGGATCAGCATCTCCTAATCTTACTACAGGAGCCGGTAATGTTGTTATTGGTTATGACGCTCTTGCTCTTGGTACTACTGCTAGTTATAATATTGCAATTGGTCAATTTGCGCTTAATAAAACTCAAACTTCTGAAAGACACGTAGCTGTAGGTTACTCTGCTTTAAATAATGTTACTTCTGGACAGTATAATGTTGGAATTGGAATGTTATCTGGAAATAATATAACTACAGGTTCTAATAATACTTTTTTAGGAAGCATAGCAGGTTCTACATTTACTGGTAATTCAGCACTTACAAGTACAAGTAACTCTATATTTGTCGGCTATAATAGTGCGGCATTTGCAAATTCTTCTTCTTATGAAACTGTTATTGGTGTTAGTATAGCAGGTTTAGGTTCTAATAAAACAAGAATTGGATCTGGTGCAAATACTAATCAAACTCACTTAGATGGTAGACTTACAATAGGTAATACATTCTATGATTCAAGAGTAGCTGCTAGAATAGTAGGAGCTGATGCTTCTACATCTAATTACTCATTAGTAGTAACTGATTCTGATGGTGCTACTAGTACAACAGTAAATCCTAATTTGGTGGTCCGAAATGATGGTAATGTAGGTATTGGAACATATAGTCCCGGAGCTAAATTGCAGATTAACGGTAGCGGAAATACAAACGCTTCAACAGCTTTAACTGTTCAAAATAGTGATGGAGTAAATTTACTAAGGGTTAGGAATGATCTAAACACATCAATAAATTATTTAAGATTTGGAAATTCATTTACAGCTTCTACTTATGCGTTTCCATTTGTTACTGACCCAGGAACTCCGGACCCGGCAGGCACTAACCTTTCTTTTTATAATTACACAGGCGCAAATAGTGCTGTTAATGGCGCTTTTGCTTTTGCAGGTAATAACTTCACTCAAACAAGCGGCAACCACGTTTTTTTTAGATTTGGACATAATTTTTTTCCAACAAGTGGTAATGCTACTTACTCGGCTTTTACCGTTAGACCTTCAATAACTCAAAGTGGAGGAGCTAACGGCATAACGAGAGGCTTTCACGTAGATCCAATACTAGGGAGTGCAGCGGATTGGAGATCAATAGAATGGTCAAACAGTAGTGGATACGGACTGTATGGTGCAGGTACAGCTAATAACTACTTGGGAGGTAGTCTTGGTATCGGTGCAACAACACCATCAAGAACTCTCCACGTAGCAGGTGAAGCAAGAATTACAGACCTTACTACGGACACTCCTACAAGAATAGTTGGAGCAGATGCAGATGGAGATTTAGGAGAAATAACATTAGGATCAGGACTATCAATAACAAGTGGAGTATTAAACACATCAAGTACATTAAACACAGGATCTGGTACAGCAGGACAAGTAACATTCTGGAATGGTACAAACTCTATTACTGGTAATAACAATTTATGGTGGGATAACACCAATGCAAGATTGGGTATAGGTACTAATACTCCAACTTCTAAATTAGATGTAATTGGTGATGTAGAGTTTCAAAATCCAACTACTAGTTATGATGGAGGTGTATTAGGTACAGAACTACTAACTACAGGCACTGGGTCTGGATGGACAGGTACTAGTTTTGCAACTGGTTATAAACATGACAGTTTAACAACAGCACTTACAAGTACATTTACTCCAAATACATCTACTTATTATCAACTTGTAGTGACAGTAACAGGAAGAACTGCTGGTACTGCAACTGTTACATTTGGAGGATATACTGCAGCTACTATTAATTCTAATACAAGTATAAGTTTTGGACCACGCCCCATATCCGCAACTGCTCTTGTAATTACACCAACTGCAGACTTTAATGGTACAGTTACTGCTTCTTTAAAAGCTATTTCACCCGGAAGTCCTCAATTTGTTGGAAAAAATAACAGTGGAACTATAGTATATGAAGAAAGACTTAGTAGTATTAATACTAACGTTATGCAGGGTGTAGAAGCTGGTCAGTACAATACAACTGGTAATAATAATATGTTTCAAGGTTATAGAGCTGGTAGGTTCAATACTACAGGCTACAATAATATATTTCAAGGAACAAGCGCGGGTCAATCTAATACGGTAGGGTATTCAAACATATTTCAAGGAGCTAATGCAGGACAATCAAATACTACTGGTTACTCTAATATATTCCAAGGATTTTTATCTGGATTTTCAAATACATCCGGATATTATAACTTATTTCAAGGAGGAGGAACTGGATATTCTAATACAACTGGATATTCTAACATATTCCAAGGATTTTTAGCAGGATATTTTAATACTACAGGTAGTAATAATATATTTCAAGGCGGTAGTGCTGGATATGTTAATAGCACTGGAAGTAATAATATCTTTCAAGGAGCAAGTGCAGGTTACGCTAATACATCAGGAAGTAATAACTTATTTCAAGGTTCTAGTGCAGGTGTTTCAAACACAACAGGTACTAGCAATTTATTCCAAGGTCAAAACGCTGGTAGATTGAACACTACTGGTAGTTTTAATATTTTTACTGGAGAAAATGCAGGGTATGCAAATAGAATCGGTTCTTATAATATTATTACAGGTTATAACGCAGGAAGATATGTTTCTTATGGAACAAACATAGTTAATCCAAGAATAGCTAACTCAATTTTAATAGGTTACGATGCTAGGGCGCAAGACTCTGTTCAAACGAATCAAATAGTTATAGGTTATGAAGGTCGTGGACTTGGTAATAACACTACTCGTATCGGTAACTCTTCAACTGTACAAACACATTTAGATGGAAGATTAACAGTAGGAAATACATTATATGATGCTAATACTACTGCAAGAATTGTTGGATTAAATAATACTGGATCTACTTATGCTTTAGTTGTAACAAACTCTACTGCTGGAACTAACACTACATCTGATCCTGCACTTGTTGTTACTAATACTCAAAATGTAGGTATAGGTACTTACAGTCCGGGAGCTAGGTTGCAAGTAAATGGAAGTGGTAATACTAGTGCTACAGCTTCAATTTTAGCAGTAAACTCTGAT
>Ga0315901_10005808_pt1 | contig 14920 bp, 19 predicted proteins | sample LakEriMetagenome_10_FD_203761 | JGI IMG/M metagenome (GOLD analysis project Ga0315901, IMG submission 203761) | Freshwater fungal communities from buoy surface, Lake Erie, Ohio, United States - Buoy 2 MA116 | ecosystem: Environmental > Aquatic > Freshwater > Lake | place: USA: Lake Erie, Ohio... | reverse complement strand
CTTCATCAGAAGCAGATGCTAAAGAATCAACAATACCAGATTCTGTATTAATTTCTAATTTACCATCTTCGGTTTCTACTATTTCTTTCTTTGAAATAAGACTGTTAATGATATTATTTGCAACTTCTGGTTCTCTTCCCATTCCGCTTTTTCTTGATAAGAAATCCACGGCTTCTTCTCTAGATACAGTATCACTTGCTTGGATAAACTTCAACAATGATTCTTCTGCTGCTGATGTTGGTTTTTCCATACCAGAATCCATGGATTCCATGTCATCTTCACTTTGCGAAGTTTCTTCTGGTTGTGTTTCTATATGAGTGTCTTTCATTTTTTGGAATAAAGTAGTAAATTTAGCACTCCATCTAGTTGCTAAAACTGACATTCCTTCTTTAAACCCTTTAAATCTACCTCTCATTACACCATCAATAATTGTCTTTAATTCGGAATATGGTAATGTTTCTACTCCTTCTGTACTTAGTTCTTCTACATGAGTATTAATTTCATCAAGGATAGACTTGATTTGATCAGCAGTAAGATTTCCTAGATATCCTTGTTCTTTCCATCTTTCGATAAAGGGTGAAATAGCTGATTTATAATCATCTGATTCTAAATCGGATATTTTTTCAGATAATTTTTTTAGATCAAATGCTACATTTCAATATCTTTCTTCATTAGATATTGTTCCTTCATTAAGGAATGATTCAATCAATGTGTCAAATTTTAATTTTTTCATATTATTATTTACAATCTATTTATCTTAATTAATTCCAGTTAACAAACTTTGATCTTCTCCATAAGGAGTTCCGTTTTCTGTCAAATATAATTGAGTAACCTTTATTCTTTCTTCTGGTGAACCAAATATATCAATAACAGCAGGGCAATCTTCTGATGGAAAGATTTTACCCTCGCTCTTATGATAAGAAGAAACATAAGATTTAAAAATATTATCTATTTCTTCTCTATAAGTTACATCAGTTTCTCTTGTTTCTTTTTGAGAAATTTCAACAGGAGCTACTTTTGTGATAGGTATAAAAAACAAAATATCATATAATTTTAATGTTTCTCTTACTATAATCCTGCTTTCATCAAGAAATTTTTCAGAAACCTTATCATTTAAAAATAACCAAGTTGTATATACTAGATTATCTAATACACATCTATCAAAGATTACATTATCTTTTTTTGAATATTCAATAGCCTGATCTACCAGGGCATTTAAAATATTTTTTTGAGATTCTTCTGTTCCTTCTTTGTTTATATGATTTTTATCTAAAAAATCTCTATATGTTTTTTCTGGTGTTTTATAGTTCTTCCAAGTTTTTAAAAAATCTTGGATATATGTTGTTTTTCCAATACAGGAAGTTCCGAAGACGGCTATTTTCATAAATTAAATATCTTCTTTTAAGAGTTCTGGAAATTTTGAAAGAATTTGTGTTGTTATAGAATCAAAAATTTCATTATTATCAGATAATAATGGATTATGAACATAAACATTTTCTATTTTTACAGAATTGTTTTGTGTTCTAATTAAAGATGCTGTTTCAATCATTTCGTCAATATCATTTTTGTCCCAGTCTGAACATACATCACACCCAGACGAAAAAAGTAAACTTTCAATTATATATTGCGCTTGTTTTTCTGAAATTTGTAAATTAATCATTTTTTACGTGATTAACACTACATTGAATTTATTATATTGTCAAATATTTTTTTCTGCTGGTATTGTTCTCAATAAGTCTTCTATTAAATCCGATTTTGTTTTTAAACTGTCTGCATTAACCTCTCCTCCGGATAAATCTGATATAATATTTTGAACTGTATCATCTTCTCTGTTTAAGAGTGTTAATAATTTTATAATTTTTTTTATCCAATCTACGTTTATACTATCTTCTTCTATATTTTTGAGTTCTGATGGTTCGTTTTCAGCAATTTGAGGTTCCATTTGAGGTTCAGCTGTGGATTGATCTTGTGGTTGCTCTGGAACTTGTTGATTTTCTTGTTCAGATAACAATGTTTTTCTTATTTTTTCGTATGTATTGTGAAAAGAACTCATATTTTATATTTACTATTATTATGAATAATTTCACAGATAAATATATAAATAAATTATATGCAATACATCAGCACCGAAGGTTTATTAATAGATACCATTAAAAATGAAACAAAAATTTTAGGAAAAACTAATACAGTAGAAGTTTCTTCTGGAAGTTTTTTAGGTGGAAATAACACAACAAAACAAAATTCAATTTCTTTTGGTGGAAGAAATATACAAACAACTGATGGGTCTGTTTCTTATGGTGGTTCATCTTCTAGTTCATCAACAAGTTCTGTTATGATATTAGGAGAAAATAGTTCTATAACAAACAATTCTATTGGTATAGGTGCGAAAAATACTATATTAAATGCTGTAAGTTCAGTTTCTATAGGCGGAAACAATATTAATATAAACAAAGCAGTAAATTCACCACAAGTTGGATTAGGTGTTATTAATATTGGTGGTTTAAATAATAAAATTGGAAGTGACAGTATAGTTATAGGAAGCAGTGGAGTTGAAATAGATAATAATTCTATTTCTATAGGTGGGTTTGGAAATAAAAACAATTCTTATAATAATGTTGTTTTTTTAAACACAAGAAATGCACTAGCAGTGAGTTCCAACTTATTATATGTACCTAGAACAATGGTTTTGGGTGATATATTAATTAATGGAAATTTATCTGCAAGTGGCACTTTAACATACATTCAACCATCTCTTATTGCTTCTCAAGGTTATTTGACAGCAACTAATATTACAAATAATAGACCAGTTATATATGCTGATCAACAATATATATCAAATCCTAATGTTTGTGAATTTTATTTCAATCAAAAGCCTAAATTATTTGTAAACCAATATGGTGCTTCTGTAAACACAACAAATTCATCCAGCACTCATGCATTAACAATTTCTGGTTCAATATCGGCTTCTGGTGGAGCTACATTTAGAGATACCTTGTGGTTCAATAACAAAACAAATGGAACTATAATTACAAATCTTTATGCTTTATCTGCTAATATATTAAAAACCGATGCAGGATTTACAATGGGTGGAGGTTTAACCTCAAATTATCTTTCTGTTATTGCTGTTGATAGTAATACGGAAGGTCTTAGAGTTACACAAACAGGTTCTGGACCAGCATTCATAGTAGAAGACCAAGAAAATCCAGACCCAACACCTTTTATGATTTTGGGTGATGGTAAAACTGGTGTCGGAACAAGAACACCAAACCAAAAATTGACAGTTGTTGGTAGTATTAGTGCTGCTTTATCTGGAACACTTGCTGAAGTTGGAAATATATATTCAGAAGGTTCGGTTTCTATAGGTCATACAGCAGGAACAACAACCATACCGGAAAAATTGACAGTTTATGGGTCTATAAGTGCAACTCAAAACCTTAAATTAAGAGAAGGGACAGGAGCAACAAATGGTATATTATTTGGAACTGATTGTAATTTATATAGATCTTCTGCAAATACTATAAGAACAGATGGAAATTTAACTGTAGGAACACTTGCTGCCGGAACAACTAATACTGTAGTAACCCATAATAGTAATTCACTACAACAAAGAACAGTAAATACTAGAATATGGGATACTGCTGCAACCTTTTTAAGCGGTTCTCCTAGTATATCTTATATACCAAAAAGCACAACATTAAACACATTAGGAAATTCATTTTTATATGAAACTACAAATCAAACAATAGCATCTAGAACAGTTGTTGCTAGTGGAGACAATATTGGGTTTGTTGTTAAACATTCTTCTTATCCTCAAATAATTTTAGAAGATGGAATTTCTAATCCGAATGGTAATAAATGGGGGATGTATATAGATTCTACTCCTTCAGCAAATAAAACATTTATAATCGGACCTCTTAGTACTGCTGGAGGAGGAAACGCTGCTATATCTATAACAAGAGCTAGTTCGGCTACTAATGTAGTAAACGGGGTAGGAATAAAAACGTATTCTCCAGAAGCTGCATTACATGTAGCTGGTGATTTTAAAGTTAATACAATAACAACAGGAACAACTGATACTGTATTAACTCATAGTTCTGGTTTGTTTCAACAAAGAACAATAAACAATAGAGTTTGGAACACTGATGCAACCTTTTTAAGCGGCTCTCCAACTATTAACAAAATATTAAAATGTACTGGTCCTAATACAATAGGAAATACTAATATGTCAGATAATGGAAGTGTAGTTTCTGTTGATGCTGGACAATTTAGTGTTCCTATTGGAACAAATGCATTGCCTGGTTTTATATTTAATAGTGGAAATAATAACGGGTTTTCTTATAATGCCACTAATGGCATAGAAGCTAATATAGGTGGAAGTTTAAAATTAAGAATTAATACAAATTACACACATACAAATCGACTTCTTGTAAACACTACTTCTTATACAAATGAAATATTAAGAACAGGTACTGGAACTCATACTTTAGGTGGAGATACTACAATTGAAGGACGATTAACTGCTCTTTTAAAGATGACTTGCGCTGATGGACTTTCAGTTAACAGTGGTCAATTAACAACACCACTAGGAACCGCTGCTCTTCCTTCTTATACATTTAATGGTGATACAAATACTGGTATATATTCTCCTGCTGCTGACACTGTAGGTATTTCAGTTGCTGGTACAGAAAGATTTAGAGTAAATTCATCTGGACAATTAATGGCTAATTGTACTGTTCCTTCTGGTAATTTAAGGGTTAACAACACATTATCCATAGCTAGTGATTACAGTACAGCAGCAAATAATTGCAATACATATATGGGTGAATTATGTGCTAATTCATCTACTTTTAATACATATGTAAGGTTTATTAGTTATAATCAAGCATATACAGATTCAAGTAGGGAGAGATTTTTTATTGGAAATTATGCTAAAAATACTAGCGGTTCCCCAGATCATAATAGAGGTGGGTATCTAAATTTTAGACCCTATGATGGTGATGGATCTTTGGATATTTATGCTCCAAGAAAAGCAACAGGTGTAGGTGGAACCATTCGTTTGTATTCTGGTGGATATGCAGTATTATCAACGAATCCTAATAAAAGTGTAATAATGAATAGTCCAAATATTGGTGCTGGTACTACTGCTGAACTTGGATGGAGATTATATGATAGCGGAAGAGTTGACCATTCTTTGAACACCCCTTATTATTTTAGACATACACTATGTAATTCATCTGATCCAACACAAACATATATTCAATTTAGAAATGCAGCAGGAGTAGTATGTGGTAGTATAAACAGTGCTAGTTTGACTACGATGGCGTATTCTCAATCATCAGATTATCGTTTAAAAGAAGACCCGACAGATATTAAAAATTCTATAGAAAAATTAATGAAATTAAAACCAAAAAATTTCAAATGGAAATGTTCTGAATCAAGAACCGATGGTTTTTATGCTCATGAAGTAAGCGATATTTGTCCAGATGCTGTTTTTGGTAAATATGATGGTGTTGATGAAAATAACAATCCAATTTATCAACAGTTGGATTATTCTAAGTTAATTCCATTATTAACATCTGCTTTACAAGAAACAATAAAAGAATTAAATGATTTAAAACAAAAAATTAAATAAGTTGATTTTTGTAAACCAATATTAAATATATTAAGTTATGACTGATATAATAAAAGAAAATATTAAAGACGAAAATTATATACAAACTTTAATTAAAAGAGTAGAATTGCAAAGAAACGAAGCATTAAATACTGTTTTTGTTTTGGAAACAGAAATGTTAAAAGCAAATTCTATTATAAATTCTCTTTCTGAAGAAAATAAAAAATTAAAATCAGAATTAGATGAATTAAAAACAACAAAAGAATTATGATGCAGCTTATAAAAAATGCAGCAATGACTGCTGTTTCTTTTTTAAGCAGTAATCATGTTCCCCCAAATACAAAAGCAGAAGATTTTAAAAGATTAAAATCAACAAACCATATGGAATCTAAAAAATTCTATATTGTTTTGACGTCTGTTGCTATTCTTGCTTTTTTTTATTTTTCTAGTATTAGCATTTTGTTTTTTATTCCATCAAATGCACCAGAATTCATTAGTGGTTTTGTTACTATTTTTTCAAAAACAATAGAAATTCTGGCTGTTATAATAGCATCATATGTGGGTGCTCAAGCAGTTGTTGATTTAAAATACGGTAGTAATTCAGATGCATCTCTAAAAGGAACTACAAAAACAGAACAAATTAAACAAGAAGTAACATTTATACATACAAATGCAAAGGAGGATGATTATGAACTCAAATAATCCATCACCAAACACATTAAATTTATTATTAAAATACGAAGTTGGAGGAGGAAAGGCATATTATGATAAATATTTGTCTAAATTTACATGGCCTGGTGGTGCTTCTGGTCCAACTATAGGAATTGGTATAGATTGTGCATATTACACAAAAACTGAATTATCAAACATTTTTAAATTCCTTCCTAGTGATGAAATAAAGTTAATACAAGGATCCGTTGGTAAAACAGGAGAAAGCGGAAAAGAATATACCAAGGTTTTAAGAAATCATGGAATTACTGTGAACTGGGAAAATTCTTTTGAAATTTTTAAAACTATAACATGGACTAAATTCACCAAATTAACAGAAAAAACATTTCCTGGTGTCAAAGAACTGAAAGATGATGCATATGGTGCGATTGTTTCTCTTGTTTTTAATAGAGGAACAAGTTTAAAAGGACCATCAAGATTGGAAATGAGAAAAATAAAAGAATTAATACCAAACAAAGATTATGTTGGTATAGCAACTCAGTTCAGAAAAATGAAAAGACTTTGGGTTGGAAAAGGGTTAGATGGTTTACTTGAAAGAAGAGATTCTGAGGCCGATTTGATTGAAAAATGTGCATAATATGGATGATTTGGGAAGAGTTTATTCTAATCATGTAAATGGAAAACCTCCAATAATGATGGGAGGATCGCAAAATTACTCTTTTCCATCTGCTTCTACATTTGAAAAAGACCCACAAAGTATTGAATTAGAAAATAGTTTTTTAAAATCATTAAAAAATGTTGTTGCTGAAGAAGAAAAAATAAACCCAACAATTATTACTAATAATAATAATAATAATTTAAATACTATTAAAACGTATTCTTTAGAAGATGCTATTAAAGAATTAGCATTAACTTTAAAGAAAAATAATTTATAATATATTTAAATTAGTAATATAATTTATTATAAATACCATTTATTATAAAGTCAAGTTATTTTTTTGAAAAAATTCATTTTCTTCTCCATTTAATTCTAAACATTTTAAATTTTTATATTTTCCGACAGTTTTATTGAATGATAAGTTGGTTAAAAATACATTTTTATGTAATTTTTTTAATATTTTGATAATTTGGTTAATAAATTTATCATAATTTTCAAAATTAATACTAGAATCTGTCGGAATTTGTTTATTGAAAACAATAACGGATTTTGAATGAAGTTCCTTTTCTAATATCTTTAGGTTTAAAACCTCTTTTTCTAATAAAAGATATAAAAAATCATAATAATAACTTATTTTATGAGGAATTTTATTATTATTATTTAATAAATTCCATTCATTAATATAATAAAATATTTTTTTTTCAATTATATTTAAATATAAGGTAAAATTAAAAATTGTCAATCTATTTTTTAAACAATATACAAAATAATCCTCTGTCATTTAGAAGAAATTATAGCATCAATTATAATTTCTTCAACTATTTCTGTAGGTAAAATTAAATTTGTTTCTGATAAAATAGTTTTTAATTCAGATAGTTTGTTTACTATTGTTTTTTTGCATTCTATCGCTTTACCTAACTGTTCTATTGTAAGATTTTTATAGGTTGGCTTTTCAGATATATGCAATGCTTCTAAAAGTGGTTCACTTATATTGGCAATAATAGAAGATATTCTTTTATAAAATCTATCCAATGTAGAATTGTATTTAAGATCATTGTTTTTTTGTATTTTTTCTATAATATAATTCAATAATACAGCATCTTCTGCTTGTTCTGTAAATCTGTTCAAATATTCTGGACTTTTTACATGATTTTTCCCATAAGGATTAAATAAACAACCACTTCCAACAGATTTTGAACTGCAATACATACAAGAAGTAGGATCTCCTGTATGGACATGTACTTTGTTTGGAGAAAATAAACAAGTTCTTCCATAGCTTGTTGATCCACAATATATGCATTCTGTTCTATTTTTCATATAATCTATTTTTGTTTTTGTCTAAAAATTCTTCTGCTGATTGTATTAAATATTGATTTTTATATATAATATAATTGTCTTTTTGCATTTCTTTTGAAAAAAGATTTATATCATAAACTACAAATATTCCTTTGTTATTTATCTTAAAGAATAATAACCATTTTTGTTTTTTTGTTTCAATTGATTGTTTTATCCAACCATCTAAAAGAGCATTTTTACCAAAAAACAAAGAACTAAAAGAAAAATCTTTATAAGATTTACATTCCATTGAAATATGACTTAGTTCTTTAGGAACTATAATATCTCCATCAGCAAGAAGTCTCTGTTCTTCTGTTAATTTTTCATATCGCTGAATATTCAATCCACCAACAAATGCTCCAGAGTTAGGAACTCTTTGAAAATTTAAATTAAAACACTTGCTTAATATTTCACAAATTTGTCTTTCGAACGCTTTTCCTTTGTTTTTGTTTTTGTTTGCCATTTTTTTTGTTTTTCTTTTGATTAATTAGTTCTGGAAACGTTCTTTTCTGCATAGGAAAATTATTATTTGCAATAATATTAGATCCAGTTGCATAAGAATCTGTATTATATAATAGTGTTCCTTGTTCTGCGGATGGACCTGACATTGAACCATATACACCGCCCCAATCCATCTCTTCTATAACACTTAAAATTATTTGTTGTAATTTATTCATAATATGCTAATATGTATTTATGAAAAATTTGTTCGAAGAGTATGAAAAAGAGATAATACTTGATACCAGTATCGACGAATTAAATATTTTAGAAAAACAATTAAAGTTACCATCAATAAAACATAAGTGGGTTTTTAGACTAATCTCTTATAAAAGAGAATTAAACAAATTAAACAAAAAAAGGAAAGAAATAAAAGAAACTGTTATCTCTAAATTAGAAAACATTCCAAAAGGAATACCAAAAAAAATTCTTGATTCAAAAATTGAATCAACAGAGCAAATTCAATCTATAGATGAACAAATAGAAGAAATTAATATAATGATAGAATATTTAGAAAAGGTTGAGCATATTCTAAAAACCATGAGTTATGATTTAAAAAATATTATTGATATTAATAAATTAGAAACAACATGATAAAGATCAAATTCAGTGGAAAAAAGAATTCTTCCCTTCAATTAGAAGGGAATCCGTCATTCATTTCATTGATAAGAGAAAACTTTTCAGTTCCAAATCCAGCATATAGAAGAAATTCTCAATTTTCACAGCCTAGATTATATTGTATAACACCTTCCGGAAAATTTGAAGTGGGTTTATTAAAAGAAATTACTGATTTTATATCAAGAAAAGGTTTATTAGTTGAAATAGAAGAAGATATTAAGGCTATTTATAAACCAATTAACATAAAAAATGACATTGATATAGATCAGTTGTCTTTAAAATACAGAGATTACCAAGAGGATTGTATTAAAAATAATATATTACATGGAAGGGGGATAACAATTTTACCTACAGCGGGTGGTAAAACATATGTTATGGCTGGACTAATTTTTAATATTAAAAAAATATTAAAAAACGATAACCTAAAAAGTTTAATATTAGTTCCATCTATACAGCTTGTAGAACAAACATATAAAGACTTTTTAGATTATGGATTATCTGAAATAACAAAATGGTCAGGAAAAAATAAACCAGATTTTAATAATTCAAAAATAATAATAGCTGGAACTCAAATTTTATTAAGTAAATCCACCGATCTATCAATTTTGTCTGAGATTGATTTGTTTTTATGTGACGAAGTTCATGGAATCCGTAAAAATAATAATATTAATAAAATTTTTACTTTATTAAAAACTCCATATACTTTTGGATTTACAGGAACAATGCCTCCGTCGTTAATAGATCAATGGAATATTTTGGGAAAATTTGGACCTATTAATTATGAAGAAAAAACAATTAATTTAGAGAAAAAAGAATACATATCGTCGTTTCAAATTATTATTATAAAAATAAAACATAAAAGAATACCATCTAATATTATTACATTAGATAGGTCTATGGAATCCTATAAAAAAGAATTAGAGTTTTTATTACAAAATAATGAAAGAAATCTCATTATATGCAATTTAGCAGAAAAAATTTCAAACAATACGATTATAATGGTAGATAGAATAGACCATGGTAATGCTTTAACAGATATTTTAAATAAAAAAAGCAAAAAAACAATTTATTTTATACAAGGTTCTACAGAAATAGACGAAAGAGAAAAAATAAGAACCTTGATGAATAATAACAATAATGTTATAGTAGTCGCAATGTCAAAAATATTCAGTACTGGAATTAACATTCCAAATCTTCATAATATAATATTCGCATCAGCAGGAAAAGCTAAGATAAAAATTATGCAATCAATAGGAAGAGCATTGAGATTGCATTCAAACAAAAAAATGGCTAGTATATTTGACATATCAGATAATACTCGATATGCAGTAAAACATTTACAGGAAAGAAAAAAAATATATGAAACAGAAAAATACAAGATCATCGAGAAAGAAATTTAAAGACTTTGAAGAAGGAGATTATATTCCTTTATACAACGAAGAAAATGAATTTATTCCAGATGAAGAGATAATAGAAGATGAAGAAGACGAAGAAATTTTTTCTGAGTTTGATACTGAATTATATTCTAGAAAAAAACCAAAAGTACCAAAAGAAAAATTTTACGTCGATCCTAAAAAATTTGATGATGAAATAGTAAAATACTATGAAACTGATGTTATATCAAACGATTTGGCTGAAATGATAAGCAAGATATCAAACAAATTAAGTTTTGCTGGTAATTTTGCCGGTTATACATATAGAGAAGAGATGGTGGGTGATGGTATTGTTAGAATGTTTAAAGCATTAATGTCAAAAAAATATAATAGAGAAAAGGGAACTAATCCATTTTCTTATTTTACAAGAATAGCATTTAATGCATTCAGAAATAGAATTAAAAAAGAAAAAACAATACACGAAGCTCATGAAAAATATCAACAAGAATATATGATAATGTCGGAAGGCTTTGCAAATCTTTTAAAAAACAACCAAACTAAAATAACAAAAGACAACGAAAATTTTGATGACTAGTTCTCTTGAATCTAAGATAGGTTGCTTCTCGGATATCCATATAGGTTTATATCAAGATAGTCCTGTATGGCATGATATATGTTTAGAATTTGCTGATAAGGTTTCATCGTTTTATAAAAAACAAAATATAAAAGATATAATAATACCTGGTGACATATTTCACAACAGATCAGAAATTTCAGTAAAAACCATACATACAGCAAAATTATTTTTTGATTATTTCAAAGATTTTAATATTATAATTTCTGCTGGTAATCACGATTCTTTTTTTAAAGAAAAATCCGATATAAACTCTATTAGTATATTTGATGGTTGGTCTAATATGACAATAGTAGATAAACAACCACTTGTTTTAAAAACAAAAGGAAATAAAACAATATCACTAGTCCCATGGGGAACAAATTGTTCAGACATTCCAAAAACAGATATATGTTTTGGTCATTTTGAGATAAACACATTTTATATGAATACATATAGAGCATGTGAAAAGGGCGAAGAATCAAAAAATCTATTAAATAAAAGCAATTTCATTATTTCCGGTCATTTTCATAAAAAAGATCATAGAAAATACGAAAAAGGCCAAATATTGTATTTAGGAAGTCCATACCAACATAATTTTGGAGACTATGGAGACGACAGAGGTTATTATATAATAGATTTGAATGATGATACTTTTACTTTTTATGAAAATGATTTTTCTCCCAAATTTGTAAAATTAAAATCTGATTGTTTAAAAAATAAAAATTTAGAAAACCAAATTAAAAATAATTTTGTTTCATTGAGTATAGATTCGTCTGTTGAAGATGAAAAAATCAATAAAATTTTAAATAAAATACAATCATTTAGTCCAAATGACATTAAAACAGAATACATTGATACATCAGAAAAAATAAAAACACAAGATAACCAATATGATTCAATAGATATATTGAAAAATATATATGATTATGTTGAAACATTGGATATTGACTGCAAACAAGACGTTATTAATTATTTAACCGAAACATACAACAACACAAACAAATGAAAACAGCAATAGGAATACTAGACTTATATGACGATGATAGCTTAAAGGATTGTTTAAATATAATCCCAGATGGTTATCATATAACAGTAATCAGCAACAGAAAAAACGGACACAAAAGCAATAAAATTAACACATATACTAAAGTAGATGATGTTTCTCTTGCTCATATGAGAAATTTAATTTTACATGATTTTAGAATTAATGAGATTGATAATTATTTCATTTTGCATTCCGATCAAGTTTTAACTGACTCAAATATATTTGAGAATACTATAAAATTGGCACAAAAATTTGGAACATGGTTTTTAACTGGTCATGTTGACAACAAATCACTAGATATAGAAGATGATTCTGGAATTACTTTAAAGTTATCAACTAAATTAAACACAAAATTTATTTTTACATTTAAGGGAATTGTTAAAAACGTAGGTTTCTTTGATGAAAGATACATAAATTCTCATGATTTAGATGTTATTGATTATATTGTTAGATTAAAACAAAAAAAACTATATGTAGAAGATGGTTTTTATCCTACTATTTCTACAGAAGTAAAAGAAAATAAAAAAACAATAGAAAACAAGTATATACAAGATTATCCTAGTGAGGAATTGTCGGTTAGACATTCATATGGGTATTTCATGCATAAAAACCATTATATTCCAAATCACAACGATCCTAAACCAAAATCACAAGACGAAGTTTTAGCTTCTGTAGAATTTTTACAAACAAATTATGGAAAACAATAAAATAGGAATAGGAATCATAACATGTAATAGACAAGACTATTTCAAACAATGTATAGAAAGTATTGATTATACACTTATTGACCATGTTGTTGTTGTTAATGATGGAAATGAGATAGATTCAAGTATAAAAGAATATATTAAATCTAAAAATATACATTATATTATAAATGAAAAAAATTTAGGAGTCAGTAAAACCAAAAATAAAGCATTAAGATATCTTATGGATAAAGGATGTGAACATATTTTTGTTTTGGAAGACGACTGTATTATAAAAAATAATGAAATTTGGAAAAAATACATAGATGCATATGAAACAACAGGAATTCCTCACTTTAATTACGGTCCAGCTAGTCCTTGGAACAGAAAACAAGATGACCCCACTCTTATAGGAGATCTTTCCAGAAGAAAAGATGCAAAACAACACACAGAACCAAATCCCAGGTTAAAAATTGAACATAAAAACAATATTACTTTATGTTTTTATGAGCATATAGTAGCAATGTTTACTTATTTTCATAGATCAATAATAGAAAAGGTTGGTTATTTGGACGAAACATTCTATAATGCATGGGAACATGTAGAACACACATATAGAATTATAAAAGAAGGTCTATATTCTCCTTTTTGGTATTTCGCAGATATAGAAAAAAGCGAAGATTACATAAAAGAAGCAGAAAACGAAAAAGCAAATACTTCTCTAGCATCAAATGAGGAAAAATTCATGAAACAAGTAATGGAAGGTCTTCAACATTTTTATAAATTACACAATACCGTTCCCGCACAGATACCACCTCCTACAAAAAAACAAGTAATTGATGTAATTAAAAAAATTTATGAAAATAAAAAAGTTGAAAAAAAATAAAATTAATTTATTATATATAATATGAATCATATATTTCAAAATATCGAAGGTTGGTTTTCTTTTCCTAATTTATACTCTAATATAGTAAAATTAGTTCCAAATAATTCTCATTTTGTTGAAGTAGGAACGTGGTATGGAAGAAGTGCCGCTTATATGGCAGTAGAAATTGCAAATTCCAACAAAAAAATTAAGTTTGATTGTGTTGATACTTGGGAAGGTAGCGAGGAAGAAATACATAAAAATACAACTGATGTAATAAACAACACTTTATATGATAGTTTTTTAAAAAACATAGAGCCAGTAAAAAATTATATAAATCCTGTTAGAATGGATTCTATAAAAGCATCTTCATTATATGAAGATAAAAGTTTAGATTTTGTTTTTATAGACGCTTCCCATGATTATGAAAATGTAAAAAAAGACATAGAAGCATGGTATCCAAAAGTAAAAAGCGGAGGTATTTTTGCTGGTCATGATTATGTTGATGTTTGGAAAGGCGTTATACAAGCGGTTGATGAATTTTTAGAAAAAGAAAAATATAAGTTGAACATAAAATCAGAATTTTGTTGGGGGATAGTAAAAAGATAAAAAATGTCTAATAATATAACATTTGTAACTCATTTGAGATATGATAGTCCAGATAGATTAAACAATCTACAGATTGTCATAGATTATTATGGAAATAATTTACCAGATAGTAAATTTATATTTGTAGAAGATGATATTGAACATAACAAGTCATTCGATTCCATTAAATGGAAAAAAGGAACATCTTTTTATTTTCTTAAAAACCAAGGAATCTATCATAGAACAAAATCGCTGAATTATGGTATGAAACAGGCAAATACACCTGTTGTTGTATCTCTTGATACTGACTGTATTGTTCCTATAGACTCAATAAAATTATGTGAATCAAATTTATTAGACA
>Ga0315901_10005807_pt1 | contig 14920 bp, 12 predicted proteins | sample LakEriMetagenome_10_FD_203761 | JGI IMG/M metagenome (GOLD analysis project Ga0315901, IMG submission 203761) | Freshwater fungal communities from buoy surface, Lake Erie, Ohio, United States - Buoy 2 MA116 | ecosystem: Environmental > Aquatic > Freshwater > Lake | place: USA: Lake Erie, Ohio... | reverse complement strand
GGGAGATTTTGATTTCTACACAATGGGTATCATTCTAGATGAAAAACTTGAAGTAGAAGAACAGAAGAAAATCAAAGCACAAAAGCGTAAAGAACTGATTGCTCGTATGAGTGATGAAGACAAAGAACTTCTTGGATTGAACTGATGACTAACGAACAAAAGATTGCTGCTCTGACTGATCTTCTCTCTAATGTGATTCACTCTCTGGAGATGACAAAGTATGAGATTGAAGATGTATCAGAGGCAGCAAATGTGATTCGTGAAGCAGACCACTATCACCAACAAATGCTAAACATTCTTCACTCTAACAACGCAAACTAATTCACAAACAAATGACATTTGAAACTGCACTTATCAACTCTGGTTATTACTATCAACCCGAATGTGGAGCATACTGGAAAGAAGATAAGAGAGATAATGTTCACACCTATCTTGAACTTAATGATGGTGAATGGTCTTATGTAAAGTATAATCAAAACGAAGACATTATCGTTACAAAAGTATTCACTCTCAACGCAAACTAAGTTACTCAAATGTTCCTCATTCGTTATCAAACTCCTTATACTCAAGAGTGGAGAGTTCAATCATTCTTTACACTTGAAGAAGCAAAAAGAATGGTGAGTTTCTATCTCTCTTGTGGATCACCTGCACATCTAGCATAATATCAAAGAGGAAGGAAGTTTGCCTCTAGTATGTAAACAAAGTGACTTCCGTAGAGTATAGATAATCCTTATTCATTTGGTTGGTGTTGGGTATAGAGAGAGGACTGGTAATCCTCTCTCTTTTTTTATGCTTACTTATACCATCTATAACCATAAGCATTGCACCAAGTTTGCCCATTCTTTATATTCTTGATGTTATCAGAGATATTACCAACTGCACTATAATTTCCCTCACCCTTAATAAAGAATGATGCCTCACTCATACTCTCAAACTTCACAATTTCACCACTTGTAATGCTTACACCATAGACAGGTTTTTTACTTTTTTCTGCTGAACTTCTAGCTGCTTTCTTTGCACTTTCAGTCGTAAATCCTTTTCTCTCTGCTGCTGTCCAATCTGTTGGTTTTGATCTAAACAAATACCATCCAGATGCTTGTAGTTTGTTATCATCGGGACTGTTGAGTGAGAGATACAAACTATTGTTATTCTTACGATTTCCAAGTATATCTTCTGCTGCATCTGCTTGCGATTTCCACATCTTTTTACGTCCTAATGTTGGACTGATTCCATACACAACACCACGAACATTTACTCTTCTTTCTATTACTTTAGGAGTTTCACCTTTCACTGCCCATCTATATCCAAATGCTTGAAATGTTGTTCCTTTAATACAAGCAGAGATGGAGGATTTTCCCTTTTTATTTCCTAAACAATCAGCAGCAACTCCAACAGTGTCATAGTCTCTAACCCATTCACCTTCTAATGTATAACAACTCACTGGTTTAGAATGTGGATGATTTGCCCAATACTTTCGTGGTTTCTTTACACCTTCACCACCTAACGTAATGTTATATCCATTCTTACCATATGCGTCTAATTTTTCTATCCAAAAGGTCTCACGTTCATTTACATTATTATCGTTACATTCTTCAATTATTCTAAACTTAAAGTTGTCTGCTCCATACTTACTAATCGCACGAACAATCGGCATAGAGTGAGCTGAATTGTTCTCTGTTAAGTTATCCTTACTTCTTGCTAGTTGTAGGTGTTGCTTCCACCTGTCATATGGGTTGGGTTGTGTAGTTTTACCCACATAGAATTTGTTATTCTGAAGGTTGGTAATTGAATAGATGTATGCCACTGGATTGATTAAAAATATACCTGCGTTATTTATATTTAAGTGTGTAATTGCTGACTTAAGTATTCCACAGGTCTGGGGAAAAGTATAATAAATTTGTGGAAAAGGTTGTGGAAAAGTATAAGATAAGTGGAAAACTTTAAGGTCATTTAAATCCTTCTAGACCAGTGCATTTATAGTCATTTAAATCCTTCTAGACCTTGTTATCTAAGCGAGCGAGTATAGACGAACGCGCTCAAAATGTCAATACCCCGTCGTCACAAAATCCTCACAATCCCCTCCCAGAATCCCCCGGAAGGCACCTAAATACCCAAAGACTTGACACACTACCCCATAGCATCTTATACTGTCCTCATAACACCAAACGGAGAGCGATTATGTCGGTTGCGTTTCAACAAGCACAGAAGCAGCGTTATAGAATCACTCTGGATCTTACAGTGATGAATGATTTTGACGCACACCAGATTGACTGGGAGAAGCTATTCAAACTGGAACCAAGTGAGAAGGTGTCAGCATACGTGGAGGATCTGGATTGTCCTTCTAAGTGGTAATCTATGTGGGACACATAGAGTATAAGGACTTGACCTATGTGTCCCACATAGAGTATACTGTAGGGAGTTCATATGGGACACATAGATTTATGCCTTTTTCCAATAAGTTTCCTCATATGGGACACACAGAAAGGATGAGAATACCACAGATTTGTGTGTCCCACATAGAAAATGTGTTGGGTCATTATGAACGTTTATGTGGGACACATGGAGAGGAGTTTGTTATTAGGTTACAGGACAAGATTGAAGAGGGTTTGAATAACATAGAGTGACTTGAGTAACTGAAAGGGGGAGCCTGTAAAGTGTCCCTATAGTGTAAGGACCAAACGAAACTCTCCCTCAAATGTCAATCTCCGAGTTTGCACAAATGTCTACTCTGGATCTGATGATTGCAGAGGTCCAAGGTAAGGTTACGGTGACACGGTTAGCATCACAAAAACCCCGTAAGTCTCACCTGGTGATGACACAAACGAAGGGTAATCGCTGTCGCACGAATCGCACCAGTGGTACTAATTTCGTTACACAAGTCCGCTGAATTCTTTCTCACTCACTAACACTTTCAAACCACAAGATGACCGAACAACACTATTCTTTCCGTGGTATCTTCACTGATAAAAACTACTCTACCCGTCTTGGTTATGTTGCAGAAACCGCGCAAGATGCCTGGAATAAGTGTGCAGAACTAAACCCCACTTTCCTAGTTCAGAACTGGGGACTTGAGGGTTCCGTAGACTGAAACCGTTTCCCACTAACTAACACTTTTTTCCACAAATGACTACCACTTTCCAAACCAATCTGACCGACACTTTCTATAACGGTTGGACGAATTACGAGACCTGGAATGTTGCTCTCTGGATTCAAAATGATGAGGGTTTGTATAACCTTGCCCGTGAGTGTGGTGATTATCAAACCTTTGTAAGTTACCTGATCAATGATTATGGAGTGAATGAAACTCCTGATGGTGTTCGTTATACTGACCGCAAGGTAAATGTGATCGAAATCAATAGCGATGTGTTTGATTTCTAAGTAACACAAAGGGGAATGAGATGCGCCCCTATAAAGACACTCACAACACATACAGTTTCTTACACTTTTCTTCTTCATTATGTCCAAGCAAGTTCTTCTTTCCCTGCTCGCACAAGGTAACAACGGCACTGAGATTCTGTCCATTCTGGATGCAATCGTCGCTGATGAAGTTTCTGAGGGTGATGATAGTCAGGGAACGCTGAATCCGATTGATTTCTGATAGTTGGATGCCCTCGGAGTTTGACACTCTGGGGGCGCTTATGTTATGCTGTGTCAGGATAGTGATTCAGCAGTGTTTTATGGCCGTTCGTTTATATCGTCGCGGGGCGTTGCGTTTATAAAAATCGATAAGTCCCTAACCTACAGAGGTGACAAAACGCGAGATCAATATCAATCTCATAAAATTTTTCCGGAGTATGAAAAGCACCAAAAACCCCCGCAGAAAACCGTATTGGAATTTTTGGAAAGTAGTTTTCGCAGGGTGGTTAATACGCTATCCTGGAAAGATGCTAAGAATTTTTGGTGTGCCCATTGGAATACTGATAGTAACAATATATAATGCAGTGACGAAATAAAAAAATTCGGAAAATTTTTATGAGAGAACAAGAAAAATTATATCACATATATGCAAAGGGTCGGTGCATATATCACAGTATCTCAGAAGAAAAATTTTCTGAGATATGGGAGATGTTACACCGAATGGTTGATTTATTAGGTGTGAATATTTCAGAGAAAGATTTGCAGTATGAAGAAGTATATGTGAATAAACTCATACCACAAAACTCATCGTACTGAGCAAATTGACAAATACTAAATAGAACGATAAAATTGATCTGAAGGTTGATTTCACTTTATGGCAAAAGGATTCACGGTAAAAGCAAAATCCCCCTCTGTTACACAGGGACAAGATTGGGATTATGATGCAATTAAAGAAAGAATGAAAGGAAAGTCGATTGTCTTTTGTCTTCCAGGCAGAGGGTGTTCATTTATCTTTCTGAAAGCATTTGTACAACTTTGTTTTGATCTTGTACAAAATGGAATGAGTATTCAAATTTCTCAAGACTATTCCTCAATGGTTAACTTTGCACGATGCAAGTGTCTTGGGGCAAATGTTCTTCGTGGACCAAAGCAAATTCCTTGGGACGGTAAACTTCAATATGATTATCAGCTCTGGATTGACTCGGATATTGTCTTTAACACAGAAAAATTCTGGCAACTCTGTGATCTTGCTCTGAATGAAGAGGGAGAAGAAAAAGAAGTAGTTGCTGGTTGGTATGCCACAGAAGATGGACACACAACTTCAGTAGCACACTGGTTAGAAGAAGATGACTTCCGCAAGAATGGTGGAGTGATGAATCATGAAACCGTTGATTCAATTTCAAAGCGCCGTAAACCCTTTACAGTTGATTATACTGGATTTGGTTGGGTTCTGATTAAAAATGGAGTCTTTGAAAATCTTGAATATCCTTGGTTTGCTCCTAAGATGCAAGTCTTTGAGTCTGGTGCAGTTCAGGATATGTGTGGGGAAGACGTTTCTTTCTGTCTTGATGCAAAAGAAGCAGGTTTTGATATCTGGTGCGATCCTCGTATCAGAGTTGGACATGAGAAAACTCGCGTAATTTGATAAAATTTTATAGTCTGACATTTCTCGTTTTAAATTTTATGGAGGTATTTTATGGCTAAAGGTGGAAGTAGTAAGACTCTTTTTGAACCCGGAGCACCGAAGAAGACTCGTCAGGGACGTTCTGCTCGTACATTACTCAGTGCAACATCTCGTAATGGACGTAAGAAAAAATATAGGGGTCAAGGAAAATAACATAGATAAGGCAGGAAGAAATTCCTGCTTTTTTGTTATTAAAATATGCCATACTTAAATCACAATCTTCCTACAATTACTTGCTATATTCGTAATGAATTCCTTTATAATCACAAAAAAGGTCATGGTGAGGTAACTTTATGTGATGTACACTCTGTAGCGTCCTTAGAGAAGCATATACCGCTCTTTGAGGCGTTTCTTGAGAATGGGGTGAACTGGACACGAAGACCAATTCATGCATTCTGTTGGAAACCAGATACACCAGTTCCTGAATTGGAAGAATGTATGTGGTGGGATTGCTTTTCTCCTTATATTGATGTTCAAGTTCGTTCAAGATTGGCTAACTTACGTGCTGAATTAATCAACTATCGCGGAGAAAAACATGAAGGAACCTATATGTTTACTCTTGATTGGTCATGGGAGTCAAAATCTACTCTGAATACTAACTTTAGTGAGACTCCTGAGCACAAATGTGCTCATTTTTTCAAGATGGATAATGGAAACTTCTATGCATATCCTAATAACAAGATATTGTGGTATGATGATGCATGGACTAAAAATAGAATTACCAAAAATCCAGGTTATGAAATTGATCTGACTGAATACTCAGTTGAAAATCGTCGTAAAATTGAAACATCTGATGATTTTATGTACGAAATTACAAAAATTCGGGATAGCAACCCCGTAAAAAGTTCTGATTTTCAATAATCAGGAGCAAAATGGAACAAAAAATGCTAAGAGAGATTGCAAACGACAATCTTACTCCAAAAAAACACGATTTTTTAGTTCAAAATGAACTTCATTCAAAGATTCGCAATGATGATGACTATGATGATTGGGATTATGGAACTGAACCTCTTTATGAATTTAAAAAAGGCGAATAAATAATACAGATTTTATAAATTTTTATGCCTGTAGAGCGGGTAAGTAAAGGGTTTAAAGACTTAAGCATGACTTTTCAAGTTAATCCAATTAACTATGATTTAATTGTGCTTAAAAATGAAACTGCTATTGCTCGCTCTATTCGAAATTTAGTATTTACATATCCTGGAGAAAAATTTTTTAATGAGAACCTTGGTTCAAAAATAAGTCGTTCTCTTTTTGAAAATATTGACGATATTTCTGCATCTGTCATTAAGGATGAAATTAAAAATACAATTGAAAATTATGAGACTAGAGTTGATTTAATATCAGTAGATGTATTTCCAAACTATGATAATAATGAATTTAATGTGACAATTAATTATTATATTGTAGGAATTGATGTCCTTCCGCAACAGTTATCATTTGCACTTCAGCCAACACGATAAATGGCATTAGTCAATTTTACCAATTTAGACTTCGATCAAATAAAGAGTTCAATTCGTGAGTATCTAAGAGCGAATTCGAATTTTAGTGATTATGATTTTGAAGGGTCTAATCTATCAACTTTAATAGATGTATTAGCATATAATACATATATTTCCTCATATAATGCTAATATGATTAGTAATGAGGTGTTTATTGATAGTGCAACACTAAGAGAAAATACCGTATCCTTAGCAAGGAATATTGGATATGTCCCACACTCTCGTTCAGCAGCAAAAGCAAATATTTCATTCTTTGTAGATACTACTGGATTTTCTACGAACCCACTTACTTTAACTCTTAAAACTGGTGTTGTATGTACATCAAATACATCCTTTGGAAACCAGAATTTTTCTTTTGTTATACCGCAAGATGTAACAGTTCCAATAGTTAATGGAATTGCTTTATTTGATAACATTGACATTTATGAAGGAACATTCCTAGTCAACACTTTTACAGTTGATGCAAATAACCCAAATCAAAAGTTCATATTAGACAATCCAAATATTGATGTTGATTCGATAGTAGTCTATGTAAGAGATACTCAACAAAGTACAATTAGAAATTCTTTCAAATTATCAAGAAATTTATTTGACATTGATTCAAATTCAAGAGTTTTCTTTATTCAGGAAATAGAAGATCAAAGATATGAAATAATTTTTGGTGATGGCATTTTTGGAAAAAATCTTGAAAATTTAAACTATGTGGAAGTTTCTTATAATATAACAAATGGAGAAAATGCAAACGGAGTTTCTTCTTTCAATTTTAATGGTCGCATTGTAGATAATAATAATAGAGTAGTCACTACAGGCATATCTTTAGTTACTACAAACTCTATTGCACAGAATGGTAGAGAGATTGAATCTGTAGAATCTATTAAAAAATACGCTCCAAGAAAATACTCTTCACAAAATCGTGCAGTAACTGCAACAGATTATGAGACTATTATTCCAGTAATATATCCAGAGGCAGAATCAATATCTGTCTTTGGTGGTGAGGACTTAACACCACCAAAATATGGTAGAGTTTTTATTAGTATTAAACCAATCAATGGTGCTTTTGTTTCAAGTCAAGTAAAAGATAATATTAAAAATTCTCTTAGAAAATATGCTGTTGCGGGTATTGTACCAGAAATTATCGATTTAAAGTATTTGTATCTTGAGACTGATGTAACTACTTATTATAACTCAAACTCAACATCTGATCCAAATTATGTAAAAAATTTAATTTTTGATAATATTCAAAAATATGCAAATTCAAAAGAACTTAACAAATATGGGGCAAGATTTAAATATAGCAAATATCTTAAAGTAATTGATGATTCATATTCTTCAATCACATCAAATATTACCAAAGTTGTAATGAGACGTGATTTAAGACCAGAATTAAATAAATTTGCTGATTATGAAATATGTTATGGAAATGAATTTCATATAAAAAATTTAAATGGATATAATATCAAATCATCTGGATTTAAAATATCTGGAATAAATGATACTCTTTACTTGTCGGATCTTCCAAATTCAGATGGATTGACTGGAAGTATTTTCTTTTTTAAATTACAATCAGCAACACAACCAATTATTGTAAGAAAAAATGCAGGCGTTATTGATTATAAAAAGGGCGAAATACGATTATATCCTGTAAATATAATATCTACAACAAAATTATCATTTTCTCTGTCAATTATACAAATATCAGTAATTCCCAAATCAAACGATGTAATTGGATTACAGGATTTGTATTTGCAACTAGATATTAATAACAGTACATTAAATATGTTGTCTGATGAAATTTCTTCAGGTTCAGATATTTCTGGATCAACATATAAGTCAACATCAAGCTACACAAACGGAGATCTTGTAAGAATATAATAAAATGAAAGAAACCAGAATTAAAATCAGTTCAATTATTGAAAATCAACTTCCACAATATGTTTTGGAGGAGTTTCCTCTTGCCTCTGAATTTTTATCTCAATACTACGTTTCATTAGAAAATCAAGGTGGAACAAGTGATATACTTCAGAACATAGATCAGTATATTAAGGTTGATAATTTAACAAATTTAATTGATTCAACATTTTTAACATCTGATGTAACTTTCTTTGATTCTACAATAAATGTAGATTCTACGTCAGGATTTCCCGATTCATATGGACTAATCTTAATCGATTCTGAAATCATTACATATACCTCAAAAACTTCTACATCATTCAATGGGTGCGTTCGTGGATTTAATGGCGTTACGTCGCACACTGAGAAATATGATGAATTAACATTTAAAGAAACAAATTCTGAAGAACATAGTACAAACTCTACTGTTTCTAATTTAAGTATTCTTTTTCTGAAAGAATTTTTAGTTAAAATAAAAAAACAATTTACTCCAGGATTTGAAAATAGAGAATTATATTCTAGTTTGAATGAAAATATTTTTATTAAACAATCTATAGATTTTTATTCATCAAAAGGAACTGATAAATCATTTAAAATTCTATTTAAAGCATTATTTGGACAAAATGTAGATATTATAAAACCTAGAGATTATTTAATTCAACCATCAGATGCAGACTACAGAATTACATCAGATTTTGTAGTGGAATCTATTGAAGGTGATCCAAAGAATTTGGTAAATAAAACTCTTTATCAGGATAAAAATGAATTTATAAATGCCGCTCAGGGAACAATCACAAAGGTTGAAAAGATTAGAAGAGGGGAAAAAGAATATTACGTTCTAAGTTTAGATTCTGGATATGATAAAGATATTCAAACAAGAGGGAGTGTTTACGGGAAATTTAACATCCATCCAAAGACTAGAGTTGTCACTACAATAAAATCTGGGTCACAGACACTAGAAGTCGATTCTACAGTTGCATTCCCAAGTAAAAATGGAAATCTATTAATTGAATTGGGAAACGGAACTTCTTTAGATGTAACATATGAATCAAAAACATTAAATCAATTTTTGGGATGTAGTGGAATAATTCAAGATATTTCTGAAGCAACAGAAATAAAATCAAACTTTTTTGCCTATGGATATGATTCTAATGAAATTATAAAAATTAGAATTTTGGGAGTTTTATCAGAATTAGAATATCCAACTAATACTCGTCTTTACTCCAAAGGAGATTCTGTAAAGATAAAAACTCTGGGAGCAGATTTAAAAGATTATAAATTGAATAATTGGTTCTTCAACATACCTACAAAATATGATGTTGCTTCTATTACACTTTTAGATATTTCGGATCGATCTTACAAGGTCGATACTAATACTAACCATTTTTTCAAAATTGGAGATTCTGTAACTTTAATTTCTTCTTCATCATTTGAATATACTGGAAACGTAACTTCTTTCAATAATGAAAAATCTTTTAGTATTCAATTTGGATCAGAAATTTCTCCATTAAATGTTAATTCTATTTACATTGCTAGAAAAAATTTATCAAAAGTAACTACAGAAAATTATCCCTCAGTTAATCAATATACTTCAAATGTTCAAAATGTTTATATTGACGATGAAGAATCTTTATACGTTACGTCACCATCTCTTCCATCATACTTAAATACGCAATTAAAAATCAATGATAGATCAATAACATTCAGTGGAACATTTAGTGGAGAAATAATAGATACGACATTTTCTCATGGATTTTATACAGGAGACTCAATTGTTTATAAACCATCCACAAATAACACTTTAGGGATATCAACGGGTGTTTATTTTGTCAAAAAAATAGATGAAACTAGGTTAAAATTAGCAAGAAGTAGGAGTAATATTTTTACTGGCAATTTTATTTCTGTAAATGGAACTGTTATCAATGCTACTTTTGAACTTACGGAATTCACTTATAGGGATTTGAGTACTCAACTACTAGAGTCTCAAAAATTAATTAGAAAAATTTCAATTCCAGAAAATACTGCCGCGGTATATGAAACTAATCCGGGATTGACTGGTATTTTTATAAATGGAGTTGAGGTACTTAATTATAAATCAAACGATAATGTTTTTTATGGTCCAATAGAAAATATTATTCCCACTTCTCCAGGATCTGGATATGATGTAATCAATCCACCCACTTTATCAATTATAGATCCAATAGGATCGGGTGCAGAGGGGTATTGTTCAATTATTGGAGAACTTTCCAGAATTGATATTCTAGATCCCGGATTTGATTACCTAGAAGATCCTGTAATTAGTATTACTGGTGGTAATGGATTTGGAGCTTCTGCTAAAGCAAACTTAGTTAGTTTTGATCATGAAGTTAATTTCAATTCTCAAGCAAATGCAGGTGCCGTTAAGTTAAACCCAACAAACACTATTGGATTTTCTAGTTATCATAAATTTAGAGATATAGAAGAGGTCATTTACATAACAGATGGTCAAAAAGCAATTTCTGGATTGTCAACAAATTCTTCATATTTTGTTTCGGTCCAAAATACATTTGATATTAATCTGCATAAATCATTTTCAGATGCTGTTAGTGGTATTAATACTATTCAATTAACTTCTTATGGTATAGGAAATCATTCATTTAAATCTAAAAATAAAAAGAAAAAAATAGGATCTATAACAATAGAAAATGGAGGGGAAGGATATCAAAATAAATTAACAACAACTTCAAGTAGTGGTATTAGTACATCTATTGATAGTATCAATATCAACAATCATGGATATCAAAGCGGAGAAATTGTTACATATAATTCAACAGAAACTTCAATAGGTGGTCTATCTTCTTCTACCTCATATTATGTAACAAAAGTAGATGATAATAATTTTAAATTATCTCAGATTGGGGTTGGAACACTTGGTATTACAACATCTCTATATTATGATACTAAGCAATATATTAACTTAACCTCAAGTGGAACTGGTATTCACAAATTCAATTATCCAGATATACAGGTATCTATTAATGGCAAAATCGGCATCTCTACTCTTTCGGGAAAAGATTTTAATGCTATTATTCAACCAGTTTTTAGAGGAGAAATTCAATCAGTATTTGTAAAATCTGGAGGAATAAAGTATGGATCTGAAGAAATACTTAACTATAGCAGGCAACCACTTTTTGAACTAAATTCTGGATCAGGAATTCAAATAAAACCAATTGTATCAAATGGGCAAATAGTAGATGTAGTAATTAATAGTTCTGGAAGTGGATACAATTCTCCACCAAATCTCAATATTATTGGTGTTGGTACTGGAGCAATACTGACTCCAATTCTTTCGAATGGTTCTCTAACAGAAATCAAAGTAATCTATGGTGGAATTGGATACGAACAAAAAAATACTTTTATTAACGTAATTGCATCTGGTAGTGGGGCTAAATTTGAATCGCAAATAAAATCTTGGAAAATTAATTTAGTTGAAAGACTTTTGTATACATCCCAAATAAAAAATGATGATGGTATTTTAACTTCTGGATTAAATAATGATTATGGATTAGAGTATGTCCATGCATATGTCCCGAGACATCTAAGATCTTCAGTTCAGTCTACAAGTTTTAGGCAAGGAAAAACAGTATACTCTATAGATTTACAATTACTGGATGGTAGGGAACAAACATCAGTAGCACATTCCCCTATTATTGGATGGGCATATGACGGAAATCCAATTTATGGACCATATGGTTATTCATCCAAAACTGGTGGTGCCGTCAAATCTTTAAATTCTGGATATGAATTATCCCTAAAGAATAACAGACCAAGTGTTTCACTGTATCCACAAGGATTTTTTATAGAAGACTACACATTTACAAATAATGGAGATTTGGATGAACATAATGGTAGATTTGCAGTTACCCCAGAATATCCAAATGGCATTTATGCATATTTTACTGCAGTTAGTGATGGTCCTTTAGAAACAACAGGATTATTTGAGAATTATAAGAAACCAATTTTTCCTTATGTGATAGGAAATTCGTATAAATCGAAACCAATTGACTTTAATTTTTCAAAATCTTCATCACAAGACTATATTGATATAAATCAAACCAAATGGAAAAGGAATATAACTCCATATAATATTTCTTCATATGACTATTTACTAAAACCAAATGAAATAAGATCTCAAAGTTCTATTATTAAAAGTGTTTCCAAAGGTTCCGTAGACACTATTGATATTTTGAGCGCAGGGCAAGATTATAGTGTAGGTGACAGTATAATCTTTGATGTCGATTCGAAAGAAGTATTTAAACCAAAAGCAAAAATTTCTTTAATTGAAGGAAAATCTGTAGATAGCATTTCATGCGAAACTTTGACATTTGAGGATGTTGCAATCTACTCAAGTAATGATAAATTTATAGGATTTACAACAATACCTCACGATTTTTTAAACAATGACTTATTAACTTTTACTGGAAAATATGATTACAAAAAATCTGGAAATATAACAGTATTATATAATACACTTACATTAATTTCTGGAGTTGGATCGGCACAATATACTGGGATTGTAACTTATTTTGATGTTTTTGGAAATTTAAATTATCCAAATATAAAGGAAAATGATATTTACCAAATTGGAAATGAACAAGTAAAGATTTTGGGTATAGATCAACAATCTTCAAGGATAAGGGTACTTCGCAATCAAAATAACACAATTGGATTATCATCATATTCTTCTGGAATAGGGTTAACTGAAAAATCAAGTAAATTTGGAATTAATTTTGGAATTTCAACCTCATATAATTTTAATGTTAATGAGGAATTTTATTTTAATCCTAAAGAAACAGTTGGATTAGGAACAACTTCTGGAGTCGGAATAGTTAGCACTCTTTATTTTTCCAATCCAGGAGTAGGGATTACTCAAATTACAATTCCAACTCGATCAATTTATATTAAAGATCATAATTTAAACAACGGAGATTCTCTAATTTATTCGGCAAATGGTGGATCTAGAATTTCAGTTTCTACTAATGGATCTTCATCTTTCCAACTAGGGGAAAAATCTATTGTTTATGCCGCAAAAATTTCTAATGATTTAATTGGAATTTCAACCATCAAAGTTGGACTAGGATCAACAGGAACTTTTGTTTCCATGGGATCGTCATCAAATGCAGGATTATTATATTTTACATCCGTTGGGACAGGAAATATTCATAGTTTTAAAACTAATTTTACAAATACTTTACTAGGACAAATTAGTAAAAATGTAGTAACAGTTTCTACTGCAGAAACTCATGGTCTTTCTTTATTAGATAATGTAATCATTGATGCAAAACCAGGAATTTCAACAACTTTGTCCGTAAAGTATGATGATTATAATAGAAGGTTGTTAGTTAATCCAAGATCTTTTTCAAGTATTGGTACTGATGATAGTACTATTATAATCAATAATCATGGATATTATACGGGACAAAAAGTTTTATACACTTCAAATACCCCAGCAGTTGGATTAGTAAATGAAAACATGTACTATGTGGTCACTGTTGATGCAAATAAAATTAAATTATCCAATACTTACTACGATTCAGTTAAACAAGTTCCAAATACAATTAGCATTCTATCATCAACTTCAGGAAATATTTGTCCGATTAATCCACCAATAAAAATTGTAAAGAATCAGAGTTTAATATTTGATCTATCCGATACATCACTATCATTTATCAGTGTTGGAAATACATATTCTGCCTTTGATTTTAAATTTTACACAGACGAATTATTTAAAGATGAGTTTGACACTACATCGTCATCTTCTATTTTTGAAGTACTGAGAAATGGTAAAATAGGTATTGATTCAACTGCAAATGTTATTTTAACTATAAATGACAAGGTTCCTGATGTTTTATATTATAATATAGTTCCGATAAATTTAAGTTTGAACTCCCAATTTAAAAAAGAAATAGTAATAGATGCTGATGTTTTGGGGTCAAATAAAATTTCAATCGTAGAAAGTGATTATAACGGAAAATATAATATTATTGGAATAACATCCACAACGTTTAAATATAATGTTTTAAATTATCCAGAATCAAATTCATACTTGGGAGGGGTCAAATATTATACAAATTCTAAATCTGCATCTGGACCAATACATAAGATTTCTATACTAAGTGGAGGTAAAAACTACAGCACCTTACCGGGAATTACCTCCGTTTCTTCTAATCTTGGTAGTGGATCTATTTTAATACCTGATACAAATTCTATTGGAAAAATTATTTCAATTGATTTACAGGATATTGGATTTGAATATCCTTCAGATTATAGCGTTAGACCGACTTCAAAGTTACCAACAATTTTGGTGTTGGATTCCTTATCAACTTTTGATTATATTGGAGTTAGTTCTTTTGGAAGAAATTATTCTATATCTCCATCTCTAGTGGTTATTGATGGATCCACAAATAAAATTATTGACGATGTTGAATTATTATATTCTATTGGAGAT
>Ga0315901_10005806_pt1 | contig 14920 bp, 13 predicted proteins | sample LakEriMetagenome_10_FD_203761 | JGI IMG/M metagenome (GOLD analysis project Ga0315901, IMG submission 203761) | Freshwater fungal communities from buoy surface, Lake Erie, Ohio, United States - Buoy 2 MA116 | ecosystem: Environmental > Aquatic > Freshwater > Lake | place: USA: Lake Erie, Ohio... | reverse complement strand
TGGACGCGCTGGCACGCGAGCTGCGCATCGAGGGCCAGCCCGTCCGGCTGGGCGACCGCGCCTTCGACCTGCTGAGCGCGCTGGCCGCCCGGGCCGGCCAGGTGGTAAGCAAGAACGAGCTGCTCGACCGGGTCTGGCCCGGGCGCGTGGTCGAGGAGAACAACCTCTCGGTGCAGATCGCGGCACTGCGCCGCGTGCTGGGCGCCGACACGGTGCAGAACGTGGCAGGCGTGGGCTACCGGTTGGCCGCGCTGCCGATGGTGGCGGCGCCGGGGCCGCCGGCCGGGACCGATGCCGCCTCCGGCAGCCACCGCCACACGATGCCCGCCACGCTGGTGGGCCGTGACGACGACCTGGGCCAGCTGCGCCGCCTGGTGGCGCAGGCGGCACTGGTCACCATCACGGGCACCGGCGGCGTCGGCAAGACGACGCTGGCCCGCGCGCTGCTGCAGGGTCTGGCGCCGCCGCCCGACGGCCTGCACTGGCTCGACCTGGCCCCGTTGCGGCCTGGCACCGCGCTGCTGCCGCTGGTGGCGCGCGCGCTCGGCCTGATGTCGCCCGTGGAAGCCGCGCCCGACGACACCGCGCGCGCGCTGGCCGCCTGCGACGCGCTGGTGGTGCTCGACAACTGCGAGCACCTGGCCGATGAAGTCGCGGCCCTGCTGGCGCCGCTGCTCGTGCTGGCGCCGCGCCTGCGCTGGCTGGCCACGTCACAGGAAGCCCTGCGCCTGGTGGGCGAAGTGGTGCACCGCCTGGGGCCGCTGAGCGTGCCCGAGGCCGGCCATGCACCCACGGCACCCGGCGCCAGCGCCGCACTCGTCCTGCTGTGCCGGCGCATCGACGCCGCCGGCACCGGCCCGGCCTGGACACCCGATGCGCTGGCGGTGGCGGCCGACCTGTGTCGCCGCCTCGACGGCCTGCCGCTGGCGCTGGAGATCGCGGCCGCGCGCGTGGCCACGCTGGGGCTGGAGGGCGTGCGCCGCCAGCTCGACCAGCGCTTGCGCATGCGCACGGGCCTGCGCTCGGCGCCGAGCCGGCAGCACTCGCTGCTGCAAACCTACGAATGGAGCTACTCGCTGCTGTCGCCGCAGGAGCAGCGGGTGTTCTGCAGCCTGCAGCCCTTTGCCGGCGGCTTCACGGCCGAGCTGTTGCAGCGCGTGCATCGCCACCTCGACGCCCCGGCGGCCGACACCGGCTGGGTGGCGCTCGATGCGCTGCAGGCGCTGGTCGACAAGTCGCTCGTGCAGACCGGCCCGGCCGATGCCGCCGGTGCGCCACGGCTGTGGCTGCTGGAGAGCGCGCGCGACTTCGCCCGGCTGCAGCTCGAGGCCACGGGCCAGGCCGAGGCCGTGCGCCGCGCCCACGCCCACGCACTGGCCGACTGGATGGACCTGGCGCGCAGCGAGCACGACCGGCTGCGCGACCGCGACTGGAGCCAACGCCACGTGCCCGAGCGGCGCAACGTGCAGGTCGCGCTGGCCTGGGCCTGCGGCCACGACGACGCCGACCTGCTGGCCCGGCTCGTGGCCGCGCTCGGGCTGATCGAGACCTTCACGCAGACGGCGTCGGATCTGGTGGCGATGCCGGTGCCGATGCCGCTGCTGCGCCAGGCCTCGCCCGCGCGCCGGGCTCTGGCGCTGCTCGAGCTCGGCTGGGCTCACCACCTCGACGGCTCGGGCGAAGAGGCCACGGCGCTGTCGCTGCAGGCGCTGGCGGACTTCGAGGCGCTGGGCGACGACGCCGGCGCCTATGTGTCGCTCACTCGCCTGATCCGGCTGCACCACGGGCGACCGGGCCAGCAGGCGGAGTTGCAACGCGCCTGGGATCGCCTGCGACGCATCGACGCCACGGCCATGCCGCTGCGCGCCCGGCTGAACTTCGAGAGCAGCTCTTCCTACCTCGTCGGCACGCCGCGCAGCCTGGAGCGCCACCGTGAACTGCAGGCCCTGGCCGAACGCGCCGGCTTCGACGATGTGACAGCGATCTGCCAGGTCAACGTGACCGATGTGCTGATGGTGCAGGGACGGGACGCTGAGGTCGTGACCGAGGCGCTGGCCCTGCTCGAGCGGGGCATGAACCTGCCGCGCCGGCGCGCGCTGGTGTGCCACAACCTGGCGCTGTCGCTGGTGCGCTTGGGCCGAGTCGAAGAGGCACGCGAGCACGCCCGCACCGTGTTGCGCGCGCTGCCCTCACAGGCCTTCCTCGTGCTCGACCTTTTCGCGTTCGCGGCCGCGCGCGCGGGCCGGCTCGAAGACGCTGCCCTCGTGGCTGCGCACAGTGCCGCCATCCGCCACAGCCGCGACGTGCACTCCGAAACCTGCGAGGCACGACTGATCGATGAGACCACGCAGATGCTGCAAAGGCTCGATGCCGATCGGTTGGCGGAGCTCCGTCGAGTGGGTCAGGCGCTGTCGCTCGAGAGCGCTCTCCATCTGGCCTTGTCGACGGATCCGGGTCAGATTGACGCGTGATCCCCCGGTGCAGGGTGGCTGCGTCCGCAGGCCTTCTGACGACCGAGCCGCGCCGGGTGGGCCCAATGGGCAGGCGCCGAATCGCGGCGCGCAACCCCCAGTGGAGATCCTCATGAAGCCCAGCCGCCGAACACCGTCCATCCCTGCCCTGATGGGATTCTGAGCCGTGCGCTCAGCGGCCCCGGCGACGCGGTGCCGCTTGGCGCCAAGGGCGGCGCATCAAGAGGTCCTGCAAGTCCAGGTTCTTGACGCGGCGCCGCTCCAGGTGGTTCAACAGGGCCAGCGCGGCCCTTGACGACACCTGCAACGGGCCGACCAACAGGTCCAGAGTCAGGACGTTCGTCCGCTCGCCGAACCAAAGGCCCTGCAACCAGGCGAGCAAGCGGCGCTGAGCCGCGCGGCCGATGCCGAGCGACTCACCGCGCTGCAACAACGCATGACGCAGGTTCACGAGCGGCTCGCTGAGCGCGTCCCACGGGGGCGCGGGCAGGTGCAGCAGCGCCATCTCGTCATCAGTGAAGTCGTTGTGGGCCGCGAACTGGTCGTAGACCCAGCCGTGGCCTCGCATGCCCTCGTCGCGCAGCTCCCAGGCGCGGATGGCTCCCATGCTCGAACAACCCCACACCTGCCAACCGGCGTCCAGCGCACGGCAGAGCTCCGCGTGCGAAACAGCAGGCTCGAAACCGAAGATGCCGTCGGCGAGCACGATGACACTGGGTGGCCTGCCTGCGCCGGCGGCGATCAGCCGATCGACATCGCCGCGGCGCGCCGGGCCGAGCTGGTCGCACAGCCTCAGACATCTTTGCGGCAAGCCGACCGCGGAAGGTCCAGCGAACAGGAACACCTCAGCCACGTTGCACCAGGCTCTGCAGCAACCGTGGCCCGATGCGGCGGTTGTGATGCTCCAGCATCTCAAGCCCTGGCACGGCCAGCTTCACCACCGCCAGCTCAGGCGAGCGGCGCCACAGAGACGGCCAGCGCAGTTGGTGGCGCAGCACGGCCCGGAAGCCCTGCGCCGCCAACAGCCGGCGCAGCTCACGCCAGGCATCGGAGACTCGGCTGTGTGGGCGATGCGGCACGTCGTCGAACGACACACAGCCCCCATCTTGGCGGAGCCGGGCGATCACGTCGGCCTCGGCCTGCAGACGATCAGCCACCGGGACCGACTCGTACTTGGCGTAGAAGTGCACGATGTCGTCTCGCCCGCCGTGCAGCGTGCTCAGGCGGGACTGCGCGGCCTCGCTGACGGCACGCGCCAGCGCGATGCCGCGGTCGAGGTGCAGTCCCGAGCCCTCTGCCAGGTTGACATCGGCGCTGGTCTCGTCGATCAGCACGGCAGAAAAACAAGGCAGCCCGAATTCGTTGGGCAGCTGCCGCACGACGAGCTCGACACCCACTTCGGCCCAGCGGCGTTGCCAGGCCAGGGCGCTCGCAGGCAAGTGAACCACGCGCCGCCAGCGGCGCAGCACCCGCTCAAGCGCCAGGGTGTCACGCTCCAGCAACTCCAGCGCCGCATGCAAGGTGGCCTCTTGCAGACTGTTGCCGCTGGCCAGCCCGTTGCTCGACCAAGGAAACGCTGACGGCCCTGTGCGGCCGGGGAGCGGCCAACGCATGAGTTCGTCGGGAATCGGCACCTGGCGCACGCGGCCGCTGCCGGTGTCGATCCAATCGCCCCACACCACGGGCCAGACCCGGTTTGGATCGAAGCTGAAGCCCGCTTGCGGCGCGAACTGGATCGGCTGGATGCCGACAGGCCAGATCGACTGCATCGCGGCCCATTCGAAATGGCCGTCCGGGGGGCGTTCGCCGTCGAGTTCGGCCAGCGCAAGCTCCACCGCCTCCATCAGTGCACCCACGCGCGACTCTTCGGGGCGCATGCCCTTGCCGGCATGCACGCACAAGCTGCGGCCGCGCGGGCGGACGCTGGCGTGCACCGAAAGGCCGAGCCGGTCGAGCCGCGTGATGTCGGTGACGCGGCTGATGCCCAGGCCTGCCATCAGCCGGCGCGCGATCCGGTACGTCGCTCTCGGATCCCTCTCACGCAGACTGCCCTCGGTCAGCCAGGATGCCGCCAAGCGCGGGCTGCGCGACCCAGCGCCGCCCGGCGCAGACGCTGAGGACGGCAACGGTCAGATCAGAGGTTGTGGGGCGGGCAGGACTTGCCGTGCGCCAAGAGGTAGTTCAAGTCCTGATCGGCAGGGCTCTCGAGGAACTTGTTCAGCGCCTGCGCGACTGCCGCGATCTGGGCCGCACGCGTGTCGGGATCGATGCTGAGCGTCAGGGCCAATCTGAGCATGCCGCCTTTGCCGGGGTACTCAGGATCCGGGTCGCCGATGGCGGTGGCCAGGGCAGCCGGCGTCAAGCCGCTGCCACTGGCCAGGGTGGGCTGCCCAATCGGGAGCAGTTTCCAGATAGGCGGTGGCGGTGGCGGCGGTGAGCCGGCGCTCCGACTCACTCGCGTCGGTGACGCCGCCTTCTTGGCCGGCACAGCCTTCTTGGCAGGCACAGACTTCTTGGCGGGCGCTGGCTTCTGGGGAGGTGTCGCCTTCTTCACCGCCGCGACCTTCTTGGCGGGCACGGCCTTCTTGGCCGCTGCAGCCTTCTTGGCAGGCACGGCCTTCGGCGCCGCAGCCTTCTTGGCCACCGGCTTCTTGTCCGCGCCCTTCTTCACCTTGGCCTTGACGTCCTTCTTCTCACCCTTCTTGTCGTCCTTCTTCGCGTCCTTGCCGGGCTTGTTCTTCTTCGCCATGTGTCGCTCCAGTGGTGTGCACCGCTCCTCAGCAGCGCCTGGAGTCGAAATGTAAAGGCTGCGCTGCCGAGGTCATCCTGATTTGTGCCTAGGCCGCCAGGCCCAGCACCGGCGGCATCGCCGGCACCTCTGCCGCGCGCAGCAGCAGCCCCTCGACGCTGCGCGTGCCCAGCTTGGCGCGAATGGAGCTGATCTGCGTGCGCACGGTGCTCAGCTTCACCGCATGGCGCTCGGCGATCTCGCTCGGGCGCTCTTCCTGCATCAGCCCGCCCAGCACGCGGCGCTCGGCCTGCGTGAGGCCGTAGCTGCCGGCCAGCAGCTCGAGCTCGAGCTCGCTGCAGGCGCGGCGGCGGCCGAGCACCACCAGCACCAGCGCGCCGCTGTCGCCCGCCAGCGGCAGCGTGCTCACATGCAGCCGGTCGGTGCCGGCCTGCAGGCGCACCAGGCTGCGGCGGCCGCGCGTGGCGGCCAGGCGCAGCGCCTGGGCCAGCTCGCCCTCGGTGGCCGCCGCGCGTTGCAGCAGGCCGCCGGCGTCGTGCAAGAGCCGGGCGCTGCGCAGCTCGGCCTGCGCGGCGCGGTTGGCCAGCTGGATGCGGCCGTCGGCGTCGCAGACGATGAGGCCGCTGCCGACCTGGTCGAACAGGGCCCTCAACATGGCGCCGGACGGCCCCTGCAACGAGGCGGCCGCGGTGGTGCGGAAATCGATCGGGTTGAACATGGGGTGATCCTCCTGGATGGCCCGCCGGCCGTGGCCAGGATGGGCCCGGCCGGCGTGGCTGCACTGTCCGGTGGATCGTCCCCAAATGTCCTGAGGCGCGCTCTGAAGAATCGCTAAAGCTGCTAAGCCGCGGCCAGCGAAAAGCCCACGCGCGTGAGCCCCTCGCCCGAGCTGGCCAGCGGCTCGCCGCGGTGCATGCGCGCGATCGCCGCCACGATGGCCAGGCCCAGGCCGTGGTGCGCGCCTTCGGCCGTGCAGCGCACGGTGTCGACGCGGAAGAAGCGGTCGAAGATGCGCGGCAGCGCCTCGGGGGCGATGGCCGGGCCGGTGTTCTCGACCTCCAGCCGCACCGGCCCGCCCGGCGCCGTCTGCACGATGCGCACCGCCAGCGGCGTGCCCGGCTTGGCGTAGCGCGTGGCGTTGCCGATCAGGTTGGACAACGCACGCTTGACCAGCGGCTCGTCCACCGCCACGGCGGCATCGCCGTCGATGCGCACCTCGAGCGCCGCGTCTTCGAGCGCCGCCTCGTGGAACTCGATCACCTGCCGCGTCAGTGCCGCCAGGCTCACCGGCTGCCCCCGGCGCGCCGCGGCGCCGCGGTCGGCCTGGGCCAGGAACAGCATGTCGTTGACCAGGGCCGACAGGCGCTGCAGCTCCTCGAGGTTGGACGACAGCGTCTCCTCGAGCTCGCTGCAGCTGCGCTCGCGCGACAGCGCCAGCTCGGTGTGGCCGATCAGCGCCGCCAGCGGCGTGCGCAGCTCGTGCGCCACGTCGGCGTTGAAGCTCTCCAGCTGCACGTAGGCGCGCTCCAGCCGGCCCATCAGCGCGTTGAACTGGTCGACCGCCGGCTGCAGCTCTTCCACCGGCTCGGCCAGCTTCAGGCGCTGGCCCAGGCGCTGGGCGTCGATGGCGCGTGTCTGCGCGGCCAGGTCCATCATCGGCGCCAGGCCGCGCTTGACGGTGCGGAACACCAGCAGCCCCACGCCCAGGCCACCGGCCAGCGCCGTGGCCAGCAGCGCCAGCGCAATGCCGGCGAGCATGCGCCGGTCTTCGCCGCAGTTCAGCACCATCGTGCCGCGGATGCGGCCGCCCGCGACGTTGGCCGGCGTCTCGATCTCGAACCGGTCGGTCAGCACGCGGTCGGAGTGGATGTCGAAGGTGGGCGTGCCGTCTCGGTAGAGCTCGCTGCCGTCGGCGCGCAGCAGCACCACGTAGGTGTCGGGCCGACGCATGGCGTAGAAGGTCATCTTGGCAACGACCTCGGCCTCGCCGAGATGCATGGTGTTGCGCACGATCTCCTTCGCGATCGAGGCCTTCACCCCCCACTGCTCGGCATGCTTGCGCTCGAACTGGCTGCTGGTGAAGGCCCACAGCAGCGCGCACAGCAGCGCCAGGCCGATGAAGGTCTGCACCGCCACCATCCAGCTCAGGCGGCGGCTGATCGAGTGGCGCACCACCGCGCACGCGGCGGGCTTGGCGGTGGCGTCGAGCACGGCGCTCACGGCGTGGCCTCCACGCCCGACACGGCCCCGGGCAGCGCCTCGCCCGAGCGCTGCTCGAGCACGTAGCCCATGCCGCGCACGTTGTGCAGCAGCTTGCCGCGGAAGGGGTCGTCGAGCTTGGCGCGCAGGCGGCGCACGGCCACCTCGACGACGTTGGTGTCGCTGTCGAAGTTCATGTCCCACACCTGCTCGGCCAGCGTGCTGCGCGACAGGATCTGCCCCTGGCGGCGCAGCAGCAGCGTCAGCAGCGCGAACTCCTTGGCCGTGAGGTGCAGCCGCTGGCCGGCGCGCACCGCCTTGCGGCTGACGAGATCGAGCTCGAGGTCGGCCAGGCTCATGACGGTGGCCGACGCCGCCGGCGCCGCGCTGCTGGCCGCACCGCGGCGCAGCTGCGCGCCCACGCGCGCCAGCAGTTCCGAAAAGGCGAAGGGCTTGACGAGGTAGTCGTCGGCGCCGGCCTCCAGGCCGCGCACCCGGTCTTCGACCCGCTCGCGCGCCGTCAGCATGAGCACCGGCGTGCGGCGCCGCTCGCGCAGCGCCTTCAGCACGCCGAAACCGTCGATGCCCGGCAGCATGATGTCCAGCACCACGAGCGCGTAGTCGCCGTCCAGTGCCAGCCGGCGGCCCTCGATGCCGTCGCGCGCCAGGTCGACGACATAGCCGTTTTCGCCCAGGGCGCGGTGCAGGTAGTCGGCGAGCTTGGGGTCGTCTTCGACGACGAGGATGCGCATGGCGGGGTGGCGGGCACGGGTGGAGCCGGCAGGTTGCGGCCCCGGGATTGTCTCGCCGCCCGGGGTGGGCGTGCATTACGGATTTGTCATCCACGTGTTCGGGTGGCGTGAATCGCGGTGTTCACAGTTCATCCCACGCCGACAGCGATCGGTGCCTCTCGAAACCAAGTCCTTCTCCTCTTTACCTTCACCGTCAACCGAACCCCACCCGGAGCCCCACCATGAACCGCATCTCCCTCATCTCCCTCGTCGCCGCTGCCGCCGCCCTCGTGCTGGCCACCGCCCCCGCCCAGGCCGCCCCCGCCGGCGCTGGCGAAGGCACCCCCGGCTATCCGCACGAAGTGGCTGCTGCCCACAGCACCGTGAGCCGCGCCGACGTGCGTGCCGAAGCGGCGCGCGCCCTGGCCGAAGGCCGCATCGCCAGCGGCGAGGCCGCCGTGACCGCCGCCGCCGCCTCGCCGCGCGCCATCTCCCTTGAGCGCGTGCAGGTGCGTGCCGAAGCCGCCGAGGCCGTGCGCCTGGGTCTGATCGTCAGCGGCGAAGGCAGCCTGGCCTACACCGCGCCGCAGCTGGCGCAGATCAAGGCCGCCGGCGAGCGCGCCAGCCGCATCGTCGTGGCCGGCCAGCGCTGAAAGCCGCTCAGCCGCTCAGCTGCCCGCCAGCACCAGCTGCGTGCAGCGGAACACCACCAGCGTGCGCCCGCTCTCGGCGTGCGTGACGGTGGCGTCCCAGACCTGCGTCGTGCGCCCCACATGCACGGGGCGCGCGACGCAGCGCACCGTGCCGTCGCGCGCGGTGCCCAGGTGGTTGCTCTTCAGCTCCACCGTCGTGAAGCCCCGCGCACCGGGCGGCAGGAACTGCACGCAGCCGTAGCCGCAACAGGTGTCGGCCAGGCTCACCAGCGAGCCGGCGTGCAGAAAGCCGTTCGGCGCCATCAGGTGCGGCTGCACGCGCATCTCGGCCTGCACCTCGCCGCCGTCGGCAGCCGCCTGCACGGCGGTGAACACCATGCCCAGATGGCCCGGCAGCCCGCTGCGGCCGCGCGCGTTGAGTTCGTCCAGCGAAGTGCTCGTCATTGGTGCTCCCCCGTCAGGAAGGCCTTGCCGCCACGGCGTCGGCGCGCAGCCACGTCAGCACCTCGTCCCACAAGGGCCGTGCCGAGGCGCGGAAGTAGCCCATGTGGCCGATGGAGCGCAGGCCCAGGCTCGCCGGGTGCAGGTCGACATGGCGGCATTCGGCGTTGGTGTAGGCGGCCATGAAGGCATCGCGCGAGGCCGGCGGCGCCCAGTGGTCGTCGAGTGCGTTCAGCGCGACGATCGGCGTGCGCACCGCGGCGAAGCGCTCGGCCAGCCGCTCGCCGCGCATCGCCGGGTCGTCGAAGAAGTAGCGCGGGTAGCCGCACCAGCGGCGCCACTGCCGGTACACCGGCAGCGGCAGGTCTTCGCCCATGCCGAGCAGGCTCCAGGGCAGGTAGCCCTTCCAACGTGTGAGCAGCGGGCCCATCACGCGCCACATCGCCAGCACGCGCAGCTGCTCGGCCCAGGGCATCCAGCCGTGCCAGCCGGCGCCGGTGGCGAAGGTGACGAAACGCGCCACGCGCTCGTGGTTGGGCAGCAGCCCGAAGGCGTGGCCGCCGTAGGAGTGACCCACCATGAACAGCGGCAGGCCGTCTTCGGGCACGGCGTCGACCGCGGCGGCCAGATCGAGCCGCGCCCAGTCGAGGTAGTCCATCTCGAAGCCGCGCAGCGTGTCGGGGCGCGACAGGCCGATGCCGCGGTAGTCGAGCGTCAGCACCTCGAGTCCCTGGGCAGCGGCGTGCTGCGCGAAGCGGCGGTAGAAGCGCTGCGGCACGCCCGTGGCGCCCGCCACGACCAGATGGCCCTGGCGCGGCCCGAGGGCGGCATAGCGCAGGGCTGTCAGGCCGAAGCCGTCGGCGGCGCGCAGGTGCAGCGGTTCGCCGGGGATGGCGTCGGCCTCGGGGTCGGGTCGGTCGGTCAGCAGGCTCATCGGGGGCTCCGTCGGGCGTGGTCGATCTCGCGCTGCAGCAAGGCCAACAGCGCCTGGGCGGCCTCGGCCATGGGCGCGCCGCTGCCGGCCACGCGGGCCTGCATCAAGGCGCCTTCGTAGGCCGCCACGACCAGCGCCGCCAGGCCGCCAGCCTGCGCCGGTGCGATGCCGGCCGTGGCGAGCAGGCTGGCGAGCCGGGTGCGGATGCCCTCGAAGGCCGTGGCCAGCGCGGCGCGCACCGGGCCGTCGTCGGCCGTGGTTTCCAGGGCCACGGTGGCCAGCGGGCAGCCGCGCTCGTAGCCGCTGCGCTCGAGCTGGCCCTGCGCCAGCGCCAGCCAGCCGGCCAGCGTGGGCAGCGGGTCGGCGCGCGCCACCACCAGCCGGTCGAGCGAGGCGGTGATGTGCGCCGCGGTGGCCTCAATAGCCGCGACCGCGAGGGCCTGCTTGCCGCCGGGGAAGTGGTGGTACAGCACGCCCTTGGGCGCGTCGGCCGCTGCCAGCAACTCGGCCAGGCCGACGCCGTGGTAGCCGCGCTGCTGCAAGGCGCGCGACATCGCCTGGATCAGGCGTTCGCGGGTGCCGGGTGCAGGAGCGGGAACGGGGGCCATGCCCCATTCTCTAGACCAGTCGGTCTAGATGTCAAGTGCTCGACGGACCCACGGGCTGGCGGCCGATCAGATCTCGGCCCACTCCGCGTCGTCCGCCGTCACGGCGGCGGGCGCCTTGGCCACGGGCGGCTTGGCCGCCGGCCGCTGGGGCGCTGCCGGTGCGCGGCCGGCAGCCGGTGCGGGCTTCGTCGCGGTCTCGGCGCGGACTTCGCGCCGCATCGCCACCGCATCGCGTTCGGCCACGGTCACGTCGCCCTGCTGCAGCCGGAACAGGCGCATCGAGTTGCTCACCGCCTCGACCTGCGACGACAGCCCGTTCGACGACGCCGCGAGCTCTTCCACCATCGCGGCGTTCTGCTGCGTCAGGCCGTCCATGTGCGTGACGGCCTCGTTGATCTGCGCGATGCCGTTCTGCTGCTCGGCCGCCGAGGTGCTGATGGACTCGAGCGTGTGGCTGACGCGGTCGACCGCGGTCAACGCCTCGGCCATGCGCTCCTGCGCCTCTTGCGTGCGCTTGGCGCCGCTTTCCACGCGCTCGGCGCTCTCGACGATGAGCTGGCGGATCTCCTTGGCCGCCACAGCGGTGCGCTGCGCCAGCGAGCGCACCTCGGAAGCCACCACCGCAAAGCCGCGGCCGGCGTCGCCGGCACGGGCTGCCTCGACGGCGGCGTTCAGCGCCAGGATGTTGGTCTGGAATGCCACGCCTTCGATCACGTGCACGATCTCGCCGATGCGGCGTGACGAATCGGCGATGCCCGTCATCGTCTCGGCCACCGCCTGCACGGCGCTGTGGCTGCGCTGGGCCACGCTCTTGGTCTGCGTCGCCTGCTTGGCGCCCTCGACCGCCGAAGCCGCGCTGTTCTGCACCGTGCTGTTGATTTCTTCCATCGAGGCCGCGGTCTGTTCCAGGCTGCCGGCCTGCGACTCGGTGCGGCCCGACAGGTCGTCGGCACCCGCGGCGATCTCGCGCGCCGCGTGTTCCACTTGCTCGACCTCGGTTCTTGTGTCGCGCACCACGGCACGCAAGTTCACGGCCAACTGGCGCAGGGCCTGCTGCAGCTCGCCGACAACGCCGTCGGCGCCTTCGGTGACCGGGTGCGACAGATCGCCCGAGGCCATCCGGTAGGCGTCGCTCAGGGTCGGGCCGATGGCGCCGAGCGTCGTGCGCACCGACAGCCACGCCACCGCCGCGCCGCCCGCCAGCGCCACCGCTGCAGCGGCCGTCAGGCCGCCCAAGGCCTCGGCGGCGATGACGGCGGCCGCCAGCCCCATCTGCATCGCCATCAGCCGCCCGGAGGCGCCCAGGCGCAGCAGGCGGGCCAGGCGGCCGGCGAGGTCGGTGCGCTGCACGGCACCGCGGTGCAGCACATGCACGAGCCGGCCGCTCTCGGCCTCGGCGCGCATCGTGGCGTACAACTGCTCGGCAGCCTGCACGGCCTCGCGCGAGGGCTCGGTGCGCACCGACAGGAAACCGATGATGCGGTCGCCGTCCTTCATCGGCGTGGCGTTGGCCTGCACCCAGTAATGGTCGCCGTCCTTGCGGCGGTTCTTCACCTGGCCTGTCCAGGGCAAACCGGCCTGGATCGTGTCCCACATGTCGCGGAAGGCCTCGGACGGCATGTCGGGGTGGCGCACCAGGTTGTGGGGCTGGCCCAGCAGTTCTTCACGGTTGAAGCCGCTGACTTCGATGAAGGCGTTGTTGCAGTACGTGATGCGGCCCTTCAGGTCGGTCACGGAGATCAGCGACTGCCCCTTGGGAAAAGGGTACTCACGCTGGCTGACAGGGTGATTGATGCGCATGGAAAGGGCCTCTCTTCAGGGATGCAGCCGGCGGCGGGTGCAACAACCGGGACACTGTCATGGGTATCGGTCCGCAAGCCCACCAACTTGAGTCGGAACTGGCCGGCCAAGGCACCGCTCCCCGTGGTCTCAGCCGCGCAAGGCCTCGCTGAGGCGATACGCCGGTCCCTGGGCCACGCGCTGCGCATACGACGCGTGAGCGTCGCTGCCGGCGGGCCACAAAGCGGCGAAGCGGCGCTGCCACGCGGGGCCGTCGATGGCCAGGGCCAAGGCCTCGGCAAACACCGGCACCCCGCCCGCCCCGGCCGCCTGGGCGCCAAAGCGGCGTTCCGGGCCGCCGAAGGGCCGGGTGGCGATGCGGCTCACGAGGCCGGCGCCATCGCCCGTGAAATTGGGCATGCCGGCGGCGCCGTTGTTCAGCACCCAGCCTTCACCGCCGGCCGTCGGCAGGCGCTGGAACACCGGCAGGCAGGTGTGGCTGCAGGCGAAGGCGTCGACGCCCGCGCGCTGGAGCCACCCGCTCACCGTGGCGCGGTGGGCGGCGTCGCGCAGGTGCTCCTGCGCAAAGCCCCAGCCGGCCAGCGAGGTGGCATCGCCATGCACCAGCGCCAGCTGCCAGCCGGCCACCGAGGCGCGGGCGTGCATGGGCAGGGCCGCGAGCTCGGCGCGCTGCGCGGCCGTGGTGGCCTGGCGCAGGCGGGCGTGGATGCGGTTGGAGCGCGCCACCACCTCGTCGCCCACCCAGGCCGGGTAGGCACAGCCGCAGCCGGCATCGGCCGTGGCCTCGGCCGCCAGCTCGGTTTCGACATTGCCGCGCAGCGCCGTGTGGGCCAGCACGCGGCGCTGCACGCGCTCGAACCAGGCCGGCTCGGCGTCGAACCAATGGAAGTCGCCGTTGAAGACGACGGCGCGGCGGCCATCGTGCGCGGCCTGGCGTTCGAGCAGCTGCTCCAGCGTGTCGAGCGCGGGCTCGTTGCCGTACAGGCCACCGACGACGTAGAGCGTGTCCAGGCCGTCCAGGTGCGGCGGAGGCGGCGCGCGGAAGTCTTCGGGGTGGTAGCGGTAGTGCAGCGGGCAGCTGCGGCCGGGGGCGTCGGCCTCGTCGGGCTGGGCGTTGTCGTTGAGCGGCATGGTCAGTTCGCCGCGACGAGGTCGAGGCGTGGGTCGTACAGGCCCCGCAGCTGCTCGGCATCGAGCACGGCGCGGGGGCGGTCGAAGACGATGCGTCCGCCGGCCAGCCCCACGACGCGCTCGGCCAGCGCCGGCAGCAGCGCCGCATCGTGCACGACGCTGATCAGGGTGGCGGCCTCGGCCAGGTGCCGCAGCTCGGCCAGCACGAGCGCGGTGGAGGCGGGGTCGAGCGCGGCCGTGGGCTCGTCGGCCAGCAGCAGCGGGGCGCGCTGCAGCGCCAGGCGTGCCACCGCCACCTTCTGCCGCTCGCCGCCCGAAAGGCGCTCGGTGCGCTGCCCGGCCTGCGCCGCCAACCCCAGGCCCGCCAGCGCCTGCAGTGCCTCGGCGCGCAGCGCCGCCGGGTACAGCCGCGCCCAGCTGCGCCAGGCCGGCAGCCCGGGGCGGGCCAGCGCGCCGACGAGCACGTTGTCCAGCGCGCTCAGGCGCGGCACCAGGTGCAGGCCCTGCATCAGCACGCCCACTTCGGCGCGCCAGGCGCGCCACTGCGCGCGGCTCAGGGCCTGCGGTGCATCGACGCGCCGGCCCAGCACCTGCACGCGCCCCTGCACCTGCGCGCCGGGCAGCGCCAGCGCGGCCAGCAAGGCCAGCAGCGTGCTCTTGCCGGCGCCGTTGGCACCCACCAGCGCCACGCGCTCGCCGGCATGCACGGCGAAGTGCTCCACCGCCAGCAGCGTGCGGCCCCCGGCACGCACCACCACGTCTTCCATCAGCACCACGGGCGGCTTCACGGTGGGTGACTTCATGCGCGCTTCATCAGGCCAGGGCCGTGCGGATGCGCCGCGACAGCGCGTCGAAGGCCACCACGAGCGCGATCACCACGATGATCAGCGTCGCCAGCCGGCCCCACTGGAACAGGCTCACGGCCTCGCTGATCAGCAGGCCCAGGCCACCCGCGCCGATGAGGCCCAGGATGGTGGAGTCGCGGATGTTGAACTCCCACACATAAAGATGGTGGCTTACCGCCTGCGGCAGCACCGCCGGCCACACGGCCTGGAAGAACACCTGCAGCGGCGTGGCCCCGGTGGCGCGCACGGCCTGCACGGCGCCGCGGTCGAGCGACTCGATGCTTTCGGCGAACAGCTTGCCCAGCGTGCCCGCCGAGTGCAGCGCGATGGCCAGGATGCCGGCCGTAGGCCCGAGGCC
>Ga0315901_10005804_pt1 | contig 14920 bp, 24 predicted proteins | sample LakEriMetagenome_10_FD_203761 | JGI IMG/M metagenome (GOLD analysis project Ga0315901, IMG submission 203761) | Freshwater fungal communities from buoy surface, Lake Erie, Ohio, United States - Buoy 2 MA116 | ecosystem: Environmental > Aquatic > Freshwater > Lake | place: USA: Lake Erie, Ohio... | reverse complement strand
AAATGTTGGCTAAACATAGAGCTGTCACAACTAGCGAGCACCTTGCGAACCTCCCCCTTCGGGGTTCGCCTTTTGGCTTTGAGAGCCAATGCTCTTTATAGCGTATCATATAGTTCCAAATCTGACGGCGTGTCTTGCGTAAATGCAAACAATTTTTAAATCATCAAGATCTAGCCAAGTTTCATCATAACCCGCTTGCATCATCACACCTTTCACACAACACTTCATCAACCAACACAGCTATAATCTTGCAACCTTCACATTGACCAGTATTCATATTGACATCCACCCTTCGTATTCTGCTTCAGGATGATCTATGAGCCATTGCTTACGCAACTGATTCTGGTATGCCCAATTCATTTCGTGATCTCCTTCATTATGAGAATCGCACATGTGAAACACTCCTTATCTGCAAACATCCATGATCCGCATTTCTTGCAGCGCATGACAGGTTCATCAGTATCTATTGCCTCAGCTTCATTCTTAACGCCCACAGCGCAGCATTTAAGGCATTGGTAAGTTCTAAAGCCTTCGTGTGTTTCGTACCCATCAAGCCATTCAAATTCGGTATTGGCTGAACAGAAGTTGCATCTAAATTTAACCATCTTTGCCAGCCCATCCAGTACCTTTAAAGATCGTTGGCACAGCTGTATAGACACGCCTTAAAGGTGCAGCACATACTTGACAATGAGGGATTTTATGATCCATTGGTAAATCCAATACAATCACTAACCCCTCACCATCGCACATGTAATCGTAATTAGGCATGATAAGGAATCCGGTTAATTGCGTGGCAGGAATAGCACCGAAGCAGATCGCCCTCATGAAGTAATCTGTCATCGTTGCATAGATCGCAAGTAACTCTTGATGGCTCTACTTTTACTCCGTCATCTGTAAAGGTGGCAGTTAAGCCGGAGCCATCGATAATTTGTAATTCACCCATTTATTCACCTCCTTCAAAATACCATTTTCCATTAGCTGTAAGTTTCGCCCACTTGGCATCACATTGTTTTGCTTTACAAACATATCCAAAATACGGTTTTCCTCCTTTGGAAATTCCTTGTTTCAAAATATGACCATGTTCGCAGGTAGGTGGCTCATTTGGTGTTGATGCACCTATTTCAGCAACTACATCACCAACTGACCAAGCAACTGGCTCAGGTTTCTTATCAGCTTCAAAACTATCTCTTAGGATTGTTTCAATTTGTGCTGACTTGGAGCCGGGTTTGCCATACATGTTTTGCCGGGCTTCTAACTTCTCTTTAAATGACTGATCTGCTTTAACAGTTTCCATACTGTCTTTTGTAGCAGTCTTGTTTGAGCCTTTAAGAATTATTATCGCCCTTCCCAAACTGCTGCTGGCAGTATCCTCTACATACCATTTTTTCATATTAGCCATATAGGTTTCCCTAGATCCAAAGGCTATGTTTGATACAGCTGGTGAAGGATCGTTTGCATCCCGCCACAAAGTTGCCTGCACCAAAATGTAACCCTTTTCAGGATCATGGCTAATGACTGAAATATCTGATCTACCATTTGGAAAATTGGCAATAAACCATTTGTTTAAAGTTGCCACATCCTCATAATCCTCAAGATTAAATGCCATTACTTGTCACCCCATTCAAATTGATCATCTTTGACTGCTTCAAGCACTGTGTTATAGACAGACCCATAGGCAATGAAGTCTTTGATACTGTCGTAATGATCTGGGGTTTCACTAAGCCTAGAAACCTTGACAAGTGCCATACACAATGCAGCTTGGTGTGGTGTGATTGGGAAATCAAGATATGCAGACCAAAGACCTGCAATGCGTTTGTGGTTATAGTATGGATGTCCATAGACACTTCCACGCTGTTGGATCGTAGTAATGACTTCATTTAGCAGTTCCTCAGTTTTTGTCATAGTCAAAAACCTCATCTGACTGTGCCTTGATGTTGACCATTCGGCGGTGCATTTCCCATCCATGTGCCCGACCTTTCCAATAACCATTCTGGAATGCGGTATCTCGGATCTCATAAATGATCCAATAAATAAATCCTATGCCCAGCATTACAGCTGCGACATCTAAACCAAGATTTCTTAATTCTAGCCATGTATTCATTTTGTTGCCCACTCCCTTATTTGTTTAGGCATCGCAACCGGATTTCGGTCATCGATTACTGTATAAGTTGCTCCTGACGGATGGATGGATGGCGCAGTAGCAACATAACCCTTCCATTTGATGTCAATACCATCATTTAACTTGCCTCTAAAGACATCAGATTTATTGGCTAAGTAGTACAGATGCAAACCATCACCGGTTTTAACTGTGTATGTTGGTTCGAATTCAGGTAGCAATTCGCCACCATTACGATAATCAATATCAAAAACAACTAAGCCTGATTGATAACAGGCTATGCCAATGTTGATGTTTTGATCGTAGTCAAACCAAAAGTTAATAAGTTTTTGATCGGTTGTAGCTGATAGATACGCTCTTTGAGCCAAGTCAAAGTGCGGATCTTTCTTGCGTGGCAATAATGGCAAAACTGCCCATCCTCGCTCCGCATATTCTAAAGCTGTATTTCTACTGCCTAGATCTAGTTTCATGTCGCTCCCTACATATCCACAGTATCTCTGTGAATACATAAAGTTTGACCTAAATCAAGTCTTTTATCTACCTGACCTACGGCGTGTTTTATAACGATTAGATAACGCCAATATCCTCAAAATCATCGATATGGTCATCAATCGACCGGTCGTGATAATCGGTTTCACGCCCCATAAGACTTTCCAAGAGCTGTGAAACTACCATCTTTGTTAATTGGGATCATCTGCACGCTCATATTCTTGCCATCCCACTCCATCAAAACTATGCCCATTTGCCAATTAGCCAAGCCTTTTGTGTAACTAGCCTTTGCTCGATTCATGAGATTGCCGGTTTCTATGCCATAAAGGGGTCTATAAGCCCCATACAGCCCCTCTGAATAGGCTGACATACCTAACCTATGGGTATGCCCACAAACCACGCTCTTTCCTGCCTTTTTGGCAAGATTTAGGGCAGTCTGTCCAGCGTTGGGATTCATGTTGCCTTCATCCCCATGGGCTAGTATCCAATTTTTTTCAAACTCAAAAAACTGCTTGTGGAAGGTTATGCCTAAAGAATCGAAATCCATGAATTTGGCATACTGCAACTCCGGAAGGCTAATCAGCCCCGGCACTTTTAATAAAGTGTTATATAAGCGATCAGTATGATTGCTCCGGATAATATGAGCTTCTCGGCTGTGCTCTGTGAGAGCCCAAAGGATCTCTTGAGTAGCTGTGCGGTCATCATCCAAAGTTTGTTGATAAGCCAAAGGTGTTTTCTCAGCCCATCGGCTAATGGTTTGGAAATCAATTTCATCACCGACGCATAATACACTGTCAAATCTTTCACGCCTAGCCAACTTAATGACATTCTTGACAGCTGTTTCATGGTGGTAAGGAATTTGCAAATCACTTATTACTAAGTATCGCTTAATCGTCATCCTCATCGTCAGTTGGATCAATGGAAGGAATTATTCCGCCATCGCCTACGATCCAATTTGGAAAGGTTTTTTGTTCAGTCATAAGCCAGAATGCGTGCTCAGGCGTGAACCCTGCTTTTCTAGCTGCTTTGTAGCATTCGTGTAGAGCCATGTAATGTTGATCGATCTTTGTTAATGGCTCAGGAGTTTGGCGAACGATACGACGATTAATCTTTTTTCGTTTAGATGGTTTTCGTGTGTTCGCCATAACAAAAATTATCGCTTACTGATTAAGACAAACAGATCATCGACACGCTGTTCAAGTCTTGTAATTTGATCCTTCATGCTTGTGCCTGAATTCGGCTTTAGTTCTGCTAAATAGGATTTAATAACCCAACGCAGACCCATAAACAAACTGCCTGTTACGGCGCATACGCCAGAAGCGATAGCGACCCAATCGTTTGCCGTCATTTCGCATTGATTCCGTAATCAGCCTCTTTGCCAGATTTTGGATCAAGTGCTTTGGCAATAGGTGCTACAACTGCTCCAAGCAATGTTGCATAAGCTGGATGAATGTCAGCAACAATGGCGAGTGCGACAGTAATACCGGAAGCAGCCACAGCTCTTAGATATGACTTAATTGCTGCCTTGTGTTTGTTTGATAGTTTCATGCCTTGCCTCCTAGTAGTGGGATGTGAAAAAAATCTGAATTCTTATCTTGATTTTTCTTGAAACTCACATGGATGTGGTGATTATGGGGATTACCTCGATATTTGCGCCAACGCCATCCAAGAATCGGTGAAGCAATTTTTGACTGATGTATTACATAATTGATGCGACCATTGGTTTTCCCATAGGATCGAATCTGATCTGCCAAATATGCTGAAAGCCCTTTGTCGTCAGAAAGCCGACTGTCAATATCAATTGCTCTGACAACATTTCCTGCTGTGGCATCGGGGTTGTGATCGCTTTTTCGTGCGCTATGTCTAGCATCACCAATCCACCCATCAGATTTACGGCTACGCTCTGGGAAGGAGTCATCGATCTGCTCACGCAACTGTACAGCTGCTTTAGATAACCAAGGTTTCATTAGACACAATTCCTCAAGATTATGCTAAGAGTAATTTAGCCTCATCGGCAGTAATGCCTAAACGCTCAAGTAACTCACCTTTAGCTTGATCCTTTGCTTGGGCTTCGGCTTTTCTTGCTTCGCCTTTTTGAATATCTAATTGATGTTGTGCAAGTTCTGCATCTGTTAATTCTCTATCAATAACAGTTCCATCAAGTTCTACAATTCTAATCATTGGTTTAGACATTATTTCACCCCATAGATTTCATAAGTTCCAGTTGAATAAGTTGTTAATGGTACAAAAGTTACGCTAGTAATTGCAGCAGTATTTCTCCATTGTCCATACCCGCTTTGAGATTGATGATAACTATCTGTTGAATTTCTTCCAGCAATTAAAAAATTACAATTTTTATGAGTAGTAGAATTTGCTGGGTCATAAACTGTAAATACTGAAAAATTATCTGCACTTGATGAATTAAGTTGATCTACATAAAATTCCTGAGCATTGGTTTGCATACTTGTTGCTACAGCCGTTGATGAAGTCTGATACTGAAAAAAGTTTGTATAGTTATTTCCACTATCGCCATTTAGTCTTATTGCAGGAAACCAGTCTGCGGTTGCAGTAACATCTTTCATATAAACAACTAATTGCTTATATCCTGTGGTTGTTACGTTAACAACTACTGAAGTGCCACTTAAACTGCCACTTGCTAATTCAGTAAAGCCACCACCACCGGCAGGTGCTGCCCATTTAATTTTTCCATCGACAGTTGTGTCAACTGTTAAAACATTTCCATTCGATCCAATGGCTAATCTCTGAACTGCATCAGCAGCATCTCCAACTATTAAATCACCTTCAGCATCAATCAAAGATTTTGCAATTGCAGCATTTGCTAAATCATAAGCAGATTTAACTGAGTTTGGTGTCGATGCTTTTGTTGTGGAAGTTGATGAAGTGCTGTCCTCTAATTGAACTGCGCCTTTTTGTGCAGTAGTTCCATCTTGAATTCCGACTGTAACAGATCCTGATGAACCACCGCCTGTTAATGGTGTAGATGCAACAACTTCGGTGATATCACCAACATCATTTGTTACCCAAACAAAATCCATGTCGGCGTTTGAATTCTTTGACAATATCTGACCGGTTGTGCCACCTTCAAGATCTTGCATAGATGTATCAATTGCTTGACCAAGTGTGCGGATAGCAGCTGCGCCATCCTTAACCAGATCTGTGTCGTCTGGTGTTTCCCATCCAAAATAAGTTGTGTTTGCCATATTAGGCTACTGCTCCAATCGCATTTTCCCATGTAAGTGTACCACTTAGAGTGTTCCAAGCCTCTGAGGCTGATACTTGCTCCCATTGAACTGCAACTGTGGAGAATTCGATCGGGCTCAGATTTATGGTTAAAAATAATTCGTTGAATCTAGTGCTCCAACGCCAGCCTTCCACATAGCCTTCAAACTGTTGAGTTGGGGCTATCTGAACCGGCAAGTCTGTAATTCGCATTGGCTGACCAATAAAGATTCCAAGCAAGGCATCTCGGTCTGCATCATCAATGGCTGAGTTGGTTAATGGGAATGTAATGCTGTCAAATAAGGCTCTAGGATATGATCTAAGCGAAATAAACCGATTAGCCACAGCTTGAGCATCGGTGGCATCATGCAAAACTGTATTGATAGTTTCGCCTCGGTAACCAAAGGTTGCAATACTGTCTAAATCTATAGTGCTGACCTGTGAACCAAAGTTGTTGCCGTAGTTAAGGATTATGTCGTTTCGAACATCCGCACCCCTAGTTAAAACTTTTAATCCTGCACCAAAGGCTGTATTGGCTGAAATCTCGGTATAACCATTGTTGGCAAGGTAATTCTGTCTGTGTAGGGCATCGGCATATCCAATGCGACCTTCATTGTCCTCATACAAGACACCAAATGCGCTATCAGCAATAAGCGTTGCAATGTTATAGACAGTATCTGGGTTAGCCCCTCGATTTGTTATTTCATAAACTCCTGGTCGATCAATATCACCAAGTCCTAGATTTTCGGCATTAGCCCAAGTAGTTGTTGGATCATAACCTGACCAAGTTTCGGACGCTGGAACTTCATTCCAATTATTTAAAAATAAATCACTTAGCAATTCATATATTTGATCGCCGTCATCATCTCGAGCCAATGTTCCTTCATAAATAACCTTCGGCAATTTAGCCAATGAACCTAAAGCAATAATCGTATAACTAAAGGTTTCAGCAATGCTGCTAGCTGATGCAACCTCGGTCGTAATGTCTGTGATGTTTCCACCAAATAAGGTTCTAAAAGCATTGGTACTGTCTTTGACTTGTAAGGCTATTCCGTCATTGATTTGAAAATTGTAATTTTCATTATTCAAAGCCACCAATGTGATTTGAATATAAGATGGGGTTGGTTGAGCATAAATATCCTCACGACCTGCCTGATGGGCTATATCAGAAATTGCCACATCGGTGTATTCCACACCATTGATGCTTAACTTATATTCAGGCGTAAAGACTGACATTATCTCGCTCTAGTAATGCCGCTATTGTAAAGCTGTGGGACTGATCTAGATGAACTTTGATTAATTACTTTAGCAACTGCTCTGGCAGCACCTTCAGAATCTACGGCTTGAACTGTAATGTTATTTACAGTAGTTCCAGCCCTTGCAGCACCTGCTGCTAATTGAGCAGCGGTAGCAGGTTGTGCATTAGATACAGCTGACGCAGCCTGACCAAATGGAGTTCCAACAGATGTTGCTGCTCCTATTGTGCTTATATTTGGTAAAACAGGAATTGCGTTATATGCATTAATCAATCTATTGATCCCTGATATAGCATTATCAACAGCAGTTTGAATTGCAGATATAACTTTGCCAATAATGTCGGTAATACCACCTGCAATAACTCCAATAGTCTTTAATGCTGCACCTAAGCCAGTTACTAAAATTGGAATAATGACATCAGTAACAAATCGACCAAATGCATCAAATGCTTCTTGGTTGTCTTTAATGGCTTGCTTAATTGGATCAAAGTATGTAGCAAACTCTTGAAGTTTGGGCACTACCTGATTGACAATTAGATCAACAAATCTTTCAATAAATGGAAGTAATCGATAACCAATTTCCTCTTTGGCTTCCTCAAATGCTTGTTTTAATCGATCTATTCTGCCTTGGAATGTTTCAGCATTTGCAGCTGCTGCCCCTCCATAGAGGTTGGTTAATGCCTTTGTGGTTTGAGTAAAATCCATTGCTTTAGCATCGGCTTGAGTAATACCAATTCCAAGCCTGACTAATCGTGTATCTTGTCCTTCATAGGCTTTTGATAATGCTTCGACAACTGTTCCAAGCTCTTTTCCAGTTCCCTTTGATATATCAATTGCAAGGGTAAGCAACTTTTGAGATTGAGTTACATCCTTAGTTGAAACAGACAATCTCTGGAATGATGCTCTCAACTCATTGTCGGTTATGCCGGTCGCTAATTGTGTTTGCCGTATGTAGTCCTCAGTTGCCTCAATTTGGGCATTTGTAGCCCCTGTGGCGGTCTTTAAAGCAGCAGCCAACCTTAACTGTGCTTGTTCATCCTCTATCGCTGATTTGACCCCATCAACGGCTAATTTGCCGGCATAGGCAGCGGCAGCAGCAGCAGCGACAGCAAAAGCAGCAGCAACTTTTTTGCCAAACTCTCCAACCTTTTGACCAAAGCCTTGAATTTCATTATCAGCTTTTGCTAAACCTTTTTGCAAATTGTCAATATCAGCAACAATTGAAAGGGTTAAAGCTCTATTACTATTAGCTGCCACTTGACCATTCCTTTACAATCGATGTGATTATCTCATCAAATTCTTTAATAATTTCTGGTTGTGAAGCTCTAATTGCTGGATAAATAAACCAACCTCTTGAGCCGGGTCCTTTAGGCATCGGCCCTGACCATCTTGGCATATTTGGAAATCTTTTGCTTCCAAACTCATAGCCCCCACCAATACCCGGTCTATTTCCCGGTGGATCATTTCTAGTGTTAAATTGAGTTGTTGCACCGCCTGAGAATTTTTGTGATGCAAAACCAAATTTCAGTTCACCTTGTAATGATGATTTTTTTACTTGACCGCCATCGGCAATTCTTTGAGCTACTTTACCTCGACCAGCAGCGATTGCTCTGATTGCAGATAATTGTTTGCCAACTAACTCTTGAATTTTTCTTTTAGCATCATCTTTAGCAGTATCATCCATCTTGCGAAAAACTCTTGATATTTGATTTAACTCACGCTTAGAAAAGAAAATCGAAGGCTCGGTGCTAACTGCCATTTCTTTTCTCCAATATCTCGATTGCTGTTAAAATGTCCTCTGCTTCAACCCATTCGCTCATTGGTATGTGAGTTGCAATTGCCAACTCCACCAATAATCTGTTTAGGCTTCCTGCTTTGTGGCTTTTGGGTCTGCATCACCAACAACGACATCGGCTACTGTTTCCATCCAAATATCCATTGGTTTGATGGGTTTACTTCCGGCGACTTCACGCTTATGAGCATGATAAGCCAAAAACATAAGATCCCAAATGCCCAACTTTTCGGATGCCTGACCAATGATGTTTCCTGTCTGCTTTTCCCATTTTGCCCACTCAGGCGGTTGGGCTACATAAGTAACTTGCTCGCCTGAGTTATATTCAATTGTAATTGGTAATTTCATTTGTTTGCTCCCGTTTTGTTTTTTAACTAAAGGTTTCGGTTACTGCGCCTTTAGATACTGTAAAGGTGAATGATACTGTCTGAGCATCAATACCTGAACCACCCGCTGTTGGAAACTCAGGCTTTACTGGAAACACGAATTGTGCTCCTGATGCAGCTGTAAGTGTCATGCTGATGTCTGTATCTGGTGCAGTTTCAGCAGCTGTCCATAGAGCTTCGCAAACTGAGTTTGCCTTGCCCCAGTCAGCCAACATATCCAACTGGAATGTTCCTGAAATGTTTGTGGTCTTGTAAGCCTCGCCCTCCATGGTCTGATAAACCTGACGCTCATTGACCTTGGTTAGAACTGCGTTTGTCGCTTGTGCTTGAATATCTGTTCCACCTGTGAAAGATAAACCAACATCACGACCGGTAATTACGACTGTTGCCATGATTTCTCCTTATGCTGTTTGTGTGTAGTAGGTAGATACTCGAACATCTGCGATTAGCAGCGTTGATGCACCAACTTGGGTAACTGTCGGTCTTTCAACCGAGCTGACGATATATCCTGCTGGGATAACTGCCAGAACACTCATTATTAACTGCTCGATGTTGTCGAGCGATGCCGGGTTGCTGTTATATGCAACCGCAACTGAAATTGTAAAATTGATCTTTGTATGAATTGTAGATTTGTTAATTGTTTCTAATTCAAGATATGGTGAATCTGGAACCAAAACCACAGCTGGTGGAATTACCGATTCTGGAACAAAACTATAAACATTTCCTGCAACGCTAGCCAAGGCAGTTGCTAAAGGTTGTCTAATTGATGAAAGAATTGTGCTTGGCATTTATTGAGCCAAACCTTCTGTATCCATGTATGAGCCAAGTAAACCAACACATTTATTAAATAATGATCTGCCCATTCTAAATGGAGTGCCAGTAAAATCTACTCCTTCGATTTGTCCTCCGCCGGCAAGTCTTGCTTGAAAGACTTCGACTGAAACTGTATAGACGGCTGATTGAACAGCTGCGTTTCCAACATAAGTTGATGCGCCAGAAAGGGTAGCAACTCCGGATGGGATGACATTAGCCTCGAGTATATCGGCGTTAGTGATCGATGCTGAAAAGGTATATTGTCCAAGATTGTCTGCCAAGACAGTTCTTGTGCCGTTGTATGGGCTTCCGCATCCTGTGATGACAACTGATTGTCCTTCGGTAAATTCATGAATTCCTAGTGTAGTAAATGTAGCAACATTGTCTGACAATGAGGTTGCTTGAATTGGTGCTTTAAATGTAACAAGCATTGGCAGAATAACAGTTTCTGCTGTGTCAATAATTTGGTTTAAATAAGTATCGTCATACAAGGCAGATGACACGCCGAGCACACTTCTAAGCTGTGAGGCTGTAATTATGCTTGGCATGTCATCTCCTTTAGGTCTCCCATTATTAGCTGCCTAGGATCGGGAGCAACCCTAGGCATTAAGTTGGGCTAAATTAGTTCTTGTTGAAGTGAACTGATCCGTTGGCGATCTTGACTGCAAGTGCGCCATAGCCATAGTAAGCAACAGATACTTGACCAGTTGCTGTTACATCTGAACGAAGTTGTAAGCGTGGGCTCTCATACCATGTGTATGACTCTGGGTTGATTACAAACATTGATCCATCGCCAGTTGTGTATGTCAATGCTGATAGTGAACGAGATACATAAAGATCAAGTCCAGCAACATTTCCACGAAGTGATTGAGGTCCTACTGCTCCACCTGCGTTTTGTGGATTTGAAGCATTGTAGATTGGGCGACCGGAATCGTTATAACCCATGATGTTACCCCATTGTTCTGGAGATACCACGATGTTGCGAGCAAATCCCAATGAGTTTGAATAAACTAATTGAGCAGCTTGTGCAGCATAAGCAAGAAGTCCTGCTGCTGTGTTGTCCTGTGCTGTTGTTGCAATTAAACCAGATGAAATGATGCCGTTGGCAACAAACTTATCTGTTTCTTTTGCATAAGCAAATTCCATTTGACGAACTAACTCATCAAAGAATGCTGGTGATGAACGATCTAGCAACTCAACTGAGAATGTCTGACCGCCAGCAAATTTCTTAACATTTACTGTTACGAAAGATGATGCCATGTCGGTTGAATCAATTGTTGCTGCTTCCGCTTCCTCAGCAACTGTTGGAGCAGTTGTAATCTTTGGAATCTCAAAAGTCATGCCTGATGCTGGCAATACGCCACGAGAAATTGCATCGATTGATCCACGATCTGCATTTGAAATGCCATTGATAACTTCTGCTGATTGTGGTGTTGGAATCAAGCCAGAGTTGTTGCTGGTTGTATCAGCAGCCATTACATACTGACGGCTCTCATCGTTTCCTAGGGCAGCACGAACTGAATGCTCTAGGTATGTTGCTTTGTTGATAATTGGTGAGCGTGGCTTTGTGTATGCAACAGATTGTGCTGCTACTACTGCCACAGGCTCAGACTTTGCAGCTTCTACCGCTTCGGTTGCGATAGGAGCCTCAGATTTAACATCTGACACTTTGTCCTCCTGTGTTGTTTGATCCTCAGCGGTTGCTTCGGAATTCTCTGGTGTATTTGTTGCAACTACGGATTCAACTTTTGCTGAAGCAATTGCCGGATCAGACACCAAACTGACCTCTTGTAAAGAACTTTTTGAGATAACCATTGCTCCGTCTTTGTTATCCCATGCATCTACCATGACACCAACGGAGAATCCATCACGCAAGCCTGTGGCTGCTTCCTCAAGTGCATCATCAGCTGCAAAAGTCTTTGCTAACTTAAATGTGCCTTCTAAACCTTGATCGTTTGCAGTAATGTCAATTAACTTACCCAATGGGCGAGTTTTGTCATGCTCTAATAGCAATTTGACAGGCTTTGAAAAATCAATGCTGTCCTTTGCAAATACTGTTCTGCCGGCTGATGTATTTCCAGCCTCATTCCAAGAAACAATAGTTCCTGAGATTGTTCGCTTGTTTGTATCAGCAGCGGTTATTGTAATTGGGAAATTAATCTTCATCGGATTAAGTCCTCTTCCTCTTGGATTTGTTCGACACTCATTGCGCCGATGCGGTTTAGTATTTCGTAAACTTGAGCACGCTCTAATGCTGAGCCTCTCAAGAAATCATCAATGTCAAATCGGACTTCAACGCCATTTGGCACAAAGTCAGCAGCAGATAATCTTTGCTCAATTGGTGTAATGATATTTCTCAAACTAAAATCAATAAGGGCTTTTCTTTCCATCACAGTCGTGCTATAAGTCATGCTAGTAGTTTCAGCAGATAAGAATGATGCTGGGATCCCAACAGCTCTTGCAATTTCAGTTGCTAGGTATTGCCGTGCTTCATTTAACTGTAATTTTTGCGGATCAAACCCTAAAGCGTTTAATTCAACATCAGCATTCAAAAATGCAGTTGCTCTGGTGTTTCTTGCAACCTTCCATGATTCGAGAAGTTTTGTAATTCGCTCTGGAGTGAGGTTTGTGCCATTTGATTTTAATACCATTGTTGGAACTGGCTCTTTTGCATATAGTTCGGCAGCCTTTTCCAATTCTTGTGCAGCTCTGATTGTGCGACCTGCTCGATTTAATACACCTTCATCTAATCCGCTAAATACAATTAAAGATCCAATACCTGATGCTGGAACATGCATACCATCAACCATGTATGAGGTAATTTCAGTTTGATTTGCATTAAGGTTGTATGTAACTCGATCTGGTGCAACTCTTGTCCAAGCTCTTACCCGACTGTTATCGGATGCAGCATAAGAATCTAAAACTTGTCCATAAGCAACGCCATGAAATAACAAATCCTCAGCGATCCATGCATAGATTGCTGATCCAGCAACTCTTGGATCTGGTTGCATAATTACTCTATTTGGATCTAAATGTTCTTTTGTAAAATGATTGTAAGTTTCTAAAGGAAGCGATCCAATTGTTGAGCAAATAATATTTCTTGCTCTTGCAACAGATGGAACAGACATTGCTTGTTCTCTGGTTGCTGTTTGTGCTCCATAGAATAATCCACCAACTGCTGATTGTAAATTGTAAGGTGTATTAGCGGCAGCTACATCGACTGTTGGAGTAATTGCGGTATTTGTGATAAATCGATCGAAAATTCCCATTAGCACATAATATACCATAAATACAAATTATCCGACTTGTATATCAATTTCCGTTTCTGCTTGTGTCGCAAAATAAGTTGCTAACGCCGAAGCGACAGCTGCACAAACTGCCACTCGACTAGCACGCCTTCCGATGATCCATGACCCATCCCCATAGGGCAGTTTCGCAGCGGAAAGCGTTTGTTGGGTCAGTTCATCCTGCCCACCATGTTGTAATCGATGGCTATTGATCGCCCCAAGCCACCTATCACAACTTTCAGCATATATCGCCCCATCCATATCTGTAATGGGAATTCCAGCAGGAACTAACCGACTTGCGACGGCTTGTGCAGTCCTTTTGGAATAAGCGACAGTCTGAACATTATATTTTCTTACATAAGGTGCAATATCATTTGCAACCGCTAAATCATTAATTGAATAATCATTTGACCATGTATGCAATAAAACTAAATTAAACTTTTCTCCTGGTAATTTCTGAGTAGCAACTAATGCGCCAAATTTACGATCTGGTGATAAATCTAAACCAAACCAAGTAGGTTTTTCTGGATCTAATGGTATTGGGTCAGTCTGACATAATCCCCACTTTTGTGCATCAATTGCTGAATTAATCGTATCTACCCATTGCGCTAAAACTTCAGTTCGCACAATATCTGGTGGATCGTTAATTACAGCTTTTAAATTATCAGGATGAATTGTAATTCCTAATGATGGGTTGGCTTGAGCAAATGCACTCCAATTGATCTCACCTGACGGAAGTAAGATCGGAGCATCTGGTTCTGCACTCCACTCAAACCAACCTATCGGGTCATCGGTCGTGGCTGACGCCAATGCCCTCTCACGCAATTTGTTTAGAATTACGGAATGCTGATCTCCGGCTGATGAATAAACCCAAACCTGCGGATTCCTAGCAGCCATCATGGAATATCGCATTGATGACCAAGCATCCTCATCCTTATATTCTCTTAACTCATCAAGATGGATTGTTTCGGGTTTGCTTAAACCTCTTGCTGCATTGTTAGCAGCCTTTACAACAAATCTCCTATTGCCAAACAATTCAATTTCCTCAGCACCATGTTGCCATCGAATTTTCTTTACTTCTTTTTCAAGTTTTGGATTAGTTTCAATTAAGCCAACAATTTGTCTAAAAGTTTCAAGTGAGGTTGTAAGTCTATGAGCTGATGCAAGTTGTAATCCCTCACCCCATACAAACATGCCGGTCAAGATCCGAAGCATCATCAGCGTGGACTTGCCTTGCTGCCTAGCCATAATTAGCCCAAGCTCTGAATGAGCCCACCTGCCATCTGGTCTAACTTTGTGACCATGTATGCAGACAAACCGCTGCCATTCCATCAAGTTGATCCCAAGTTCAGTTGCAAAGTCGATCATCTCTTGACCTTTTGAAGGTAAATCGGTCAGTTTTGAATGAATTCGTGGAGTTTGCACACCTCCTAATCCTGAATAGGTCGGATCAGTCATGATCTCTCCGGTTTGTAAATTAATCAAAGCGATCCAGTCTGGAAGTGAGCGATCGAGGTGTTTTGTGGGTTAGAAAAGGAACG
>Ga0315901_10005803_pt1 | contig 14921 bp, 14 predicted proteins | sample LakEriMetagenome_10_FD_203761 | JGI IMG/M metagenome (GOLD analysis project Ga0315901, IMG submission 203761) | Freshwater fungal communities from buoy surface, Lake Erie, Ohio, United States - Buoy 2 MA116 | ecosystem: Environmental > Aquatic > Freshwater > Lake | place: USA: Lake Erie, Ohio... | reverse complement strand
GGCCAGTAAATGAAGTGAATTTTGGCTATAACTCAGCAAAGAGATTTATTGTTGACTTGGCAAAGACATATCAAATGGATCACGAGAGAAATTTCAAAGTCGCGCATCTTGGAAATATTTACGGCCCGTATATGAAATTTAGTGAACATGCCACATTAGTAGGCAATTTGATTTACAGGATTTACAAAGCACATACCGCTGGTTCCGCTCTAGAGCTTTATGGCCACGGCACTGATATCAGATCACTAACGTATATCAGTGATTTGCGGGAGATTTTGCCTTGGTTTTTGAAGAATCATTCACTCAAAAGTCACCTAATTGTCAGTTCTGGATTTGAAGTTAGTATCAAGGAATTGGCATCACTAATAGCCCAAATTATGGACTTCCGGGGAGAAGTCATATTCTCAGGAGATGGAAATCTTGGTCAAAGAAAAGTTGCATCAAGTGAAGTCCTGAGGTTTCTTCTACCAAACTTTAGATTCACCCCATTGAGAGAGGGATTAGTTTCGACTGTAGAATGGTTTCAACAAGAACTAGGCCGCCCTAGCTCAGTTGGTAGAGCGCCGCTCTCGTAAAGCGGAGGTCGCGGGTTCGATTCCCGCGGGCGGCTCAAAACACATCTATACTTAGCCGATGCAGGACCTAAAGCGTCGATTAGGTTTACACCATGAAGTTCTTGCTGTTCGAAATAAACAATTTCAAATCCATGAACAGATTTATCAAAAAGGAACAAAAATTCCGATTCATTTTGCTTTTGGCCACGAAGCTATCGCAGTTGCCCTTGCATCGAATCTTCCAAGCAAGGACAAACTACTTTTACCACATCGAAATATCCATTATCACTTAGCTTTGGGAGCAACTGTCGAAGACTTACTTGCAGAATATCAGATAAAGACAAGTTCGATTTCAGGTCGATACTTGGGTTCAATGAATCTCGACTTTCCTGCCAGAGGAGCAATATATACATCGAATATCCTTGGAAACAATCTTTCGGTTGCAACTGGCGTAGCATTAGGAATGAAAGTAAAGGAATTGAAATCGGCAACTTGGTGCGTCACCGGAGATGGCGCAATTGAAGAGGGCTCGTTTTTTGAGAGTCTGTTACTAAGTAGTTCAAAGAATCTTGGCGTGATTTATGTTGTTGAAAACAATGGATGGTCTTTAGCCAGTACAATCGAAGAACGGCGAAAAAAAATGAATTTGAACTTGCTTGCGCAAAGTTTGGGGGTTCGATATCAAAAACTTTCTGGCAATAATGTACATGAATACGCCGAAACATTGCATGAAATCCGAGAGACCAATTTAACAACAAAAGACACCTTCATAGTTGAAGTGGAATTGACGACTCTTGGTGGCTACTTTACAACAGAAGGCGATCGTAAACGCTATATCAATTATCATGCTGGAAAAGCTCACAAAGATGCAATATCTGAGAATGTCATTCAATCTGATTCGGACGACCCAGTATTCATTTCAGATAAAGTCAATGCTGAACTTAAGACAGATTGAATATCAAATGAACAATAACTTTACTTTTTCTAGTTATATCAACTTAAAGCTCATTGAATACGTTGAGAATCTTGAACATGGTGTTTTTTTTGGACAAAATGTAATTACTGGTTCTCGAATCTCGGGTCTAGGCGCGCATATGGATTCTCTTAGAAATGTTTCAAGTTTCAACACTCAAAATTCAGAAAATACTTTATTTGGTATGGGATTTGGTCTCTCAATCGAAGGAATACCATCCATTTATCTTATGAAACAACACGACTTTGCGCTGTTGGCGATTGATCATATGGTTAACACAGCCAGACTATTGCAGAATCATTCGAATCTGGCGACCTTTCTTGTACTCATGGTAGTAGTGGATAGTGGATACGAAGGCCCCCAATCAAATCTCAATAATTTGGATGATCTCTATTCCATCTCACAGGCAAAAATCTCACTCTTGAACAACAAGAATGCAATTGATTACGCATTTAGGAGCAAAAGAAAAGCATTCGAAATGTTCGCAATTTCGCAAAAGTCACTAAAAAGTGTCCTGCAAATGGAGGAGTGCTTAACTATAGTGGACGGTTTCTCAGTAAGTGATGGTTTAAAGGCACTAGAAAACATCGAACCGGTCTTGGTTAATTGTGGTTTAGTTAATGACGCATTCGAGTCATGTGTAAACTACCTACTTGAAAGTGGCGTTAAATTCCAAATAGCAAGGCAAATAGAAATGAATCTTGAAGAGAACATCCAATTAATCAAGAAATTAGCTAAGGCAGAAAGAAAATTTGTGATTTTCGATTCTAGTAAATCCATAAACAAGTTATCGACTCATTTCTCCGATACCCTCAAGGAAATGAATTCAAAAGTTCTCTACTTAACAAGGGACGATTATGTCCACTGGAACCGCGTTGACCACGATCAATTTGAAATAGACAACAAAGCTGTCTTGGATTTCCTTGTGTCGCGGTAGAGTTCAGACCATGAATTCCGACAAGTTGTATCATGAGCGACTCATTGAAGTTATTCAGCAAAATGCAAACGCTATAGCTGTTGGAATAAAAATATTGTCAAATGAAATTTTTGAAGCAATTAAACGAGGAAACAATGTATGGATAATCGGTAATGGTGGGAGCGCGAGCACAGCTGAACATTTCGAAACCGACTTAGCATTCGTCCGACACAATAATCTCAGCATTTATCCAACAGTTACTGCATTAACGGCAAATTCGTCGTTGGTAACGGCAACTTCAAATGATATCTCGTACGAGGATTTATTTGGAGTAATTGTCGCAAGAAGAGGAAAATCGGACGACATACTTTTAACGATCTCGGCATCAGGAAATTCTCCAAACATCCTAAACGCTTTGCTTCGAGGGAAAAGTCAAAGACTCAGAACTTTTTCTTTGCTTGGTTTTGACGGAGGTCAAGCGTCAAAAATCAGCGACAAGTCTATAGTTGTACTGACTCAATCTGGAGAATATGGAATTGTGGAAGATATACATCTCTCGATCTGTCATGCTGTCAGTATGGAGCTTTTGAAACGACTAACAAGATGAATACTTCCAGATTGACACAAAAAGTTTTGGTTACTGGGAGTCAAGGCTATGTAGGCACCGAATTAATGAAAAGACTATTAGATCTAAGAATAGAAGCGACAGGAATAGATATTGGTTATTTTCAAAATTCAAAAATCGATGACTCACCAGAAATAACGTTTGAGAAAATTGACATAAGAAATCATGACAGTCTTGATTTGGGAAAGTTCGACTGCATAATTCATCTAGCTGCTCTATCAAATGATCCACTTGGAGAAATTAATTCGGATTTAACTTATTTAATCAACAGAGATTGTGCCATTAAATTGGCTAAGAAGGCCAAAAGTCATGGTGTTGGTCGCTTCATATTTGCATCAACGCAGAGCATTTACGGTGTTTCGAACGCTGAAACTGAACTAAGCGAAGACGCTCAAAAGAACCCGATTACAGCTTACGCGAAGTCGAAATGGCATGCAGAGCAAGAGATATTAGGCTTGGCATCTAACGATTTTACAACAGTTGCTGTTCGGCCGTCTACGATTTTCGGATGGGGCTCAAGAATTCGAAATGACATAATTTTCAATAATATGATTGCCTCAGGAATTAGAAAAAGCAAGATTGAGGTTCATACGGACGGAACTCCGCACCGACCAGTCATACACATTTCCGATGTTGTGGATTTTCTTATACTTTTACTTGACAAACCTTCAAATGTCATTCAGGGCCAGGCTTACAACTTGGGTTGTATCGGGGGGAATTTTACTGTCCTGGAAGTTGCTGAGGTGGCAAGCAAATGTCTTGGCGGGATCCCAATATTACTAAGAACAGAAGATTTGGGGGATCAACGCAGTTATAGAGTAAGTTTTATTAAGGCAAAACAGGAATTGGGCTACTCGGGAAGTAAGTCTCTTCAATACGGTGGAGAAGAAATACTAGCTAATGTTAAGAATCTGTCAGAAGAGAAGAGGGAAAAATACTTCTCGGAAACGATAAGGTTGAATGTTTTGAAAAGACTAATCTCATCTGGAAATCTCAATTCAGATTTGAGCTGGATATGAATTATGTCCAGATAACAAAATGTCGCACATGTCATTCCAAGAATCTCTTAGAGATACTGGATTTAGGTTTTCAGCCATTAGCGAATGCCCTGAAAGATAATTCTAGCGATAAAGGTGAAATGAAATATCCTTTAAGGTTGGTTCAATGTGGCGACTGTAGCTTAGTACAAATTGATGTAAACGTTAAACCTGAATTGATGTTTTCAAACTACAATTGGGTTACAGGAACCTCACAAAGTAGCATGGAACACTGTGAGAATTTTGCAAGAAGGACAATACAGATTTTTGAATACCTCCCTAAATCAGTTTTAGAAATAGGAAGCAATGATGGAACCTTACTTAAAGCTTTTCTTCATAAAAAGGTTAAGTTACTTGTGGGAGTAGATCCAGCAGAGAATCTTGCATGCGAATACGGGACAGGAATCTTTGCAGAAAATGCGTACTTTGATTCAATTAACGCCGGTAAAATTCAAGATAAGTACGGTAAGTTTGACGTAATCATTGCAAGGAACGTGTTCTCCCATGTACCCGATTTTAGCGATGTCATTTCCGGTGTTTCAAAATTAATTGATTCGGACTCGATATTCTTGATGGAATTCCACTGGGCACATGACATATTATTAAATTTGCACTACGACTCGATTTATCATGAACACACTTACTACCATTCGATTTCGAGCGTAAGCAGTGTATTGAAGAACTATGGTTTAGAAATATTTGATGCATTCAAATCTCCAATCAGTGGAGGATCGGTAGTGGTTGCGGCCAGTAGGAATCCCAAACCTGTTACCCCTGAGTTAATGAGGATGAGGGAATTTGAGGCCATCTCAAGAATCAGTGACCATCGACCTTGGGAAGAATTTGGCGAAAAAGCTCAAGGAAATTTAAAGCAAATAGCGTCGGTAATTGATTCGTATTCAGGAAATAGAATCTGTGCTTTCGGTGCTTCGGCGCGGAGCTCGACCATTTTAAATGCAATTGGCGACCATGCGTCGAAGATTCTATCTGTTGCTGAGAATAATCCGCGTAAATGGGGGAAGTTTTCACCGGGTATTGGACTTCCAATAGAATCCGTTGAAAACATGTTGTCAAGGAAACCTGATTTGATTATTCTTTTTCCTTTTAACTTTAAGGATGAAATAATTGATCAACTCCTAGGATCGGGTTGGTCTGGTTCATTACTTTTGCCGATTCCTCACCCACCTCAATTGATTGAAGTTTGATCTGATGAAACCACTACTCATTGGAAACTCTTCTCATACGGACTCTCGGGGCAAATTCGTTCGGATTTTTGATAAGAAATCTATCGAATTTCTGCAATTGGAATTAATGCAAGTCAATTTGTCTGAAAACCCCAACCAGCGAACTTTGAGGGGAATGCATTATCAGGTAGGTGGTCCGCCAGAGCACAAGTTTATTTCAGTGATAAATGGCGCAATTTACTTAGTCGTAAGTAATGCTCACATAGTTACTGAGAGTTCAGAAATTGAAAATCACTATTTCGAATTGTCTGAAGATTCCCATAAGACACTTTTTGTGCCAAGTGGACTAGCAACTGGTTGGATTTCCTTATCTGAGAATACAATCATTTCTTACCTAATGACTTCTAGATTCCAAGAATGCGAATATTCGGGATTCTGCTATGACGATCCTTTTGCAAGTATTCTTTGGCCATCAAGTCCCGAAGTCATTTCTGAAAAAGATTGCAATTGGCCATTGCTGCAATGAGAATTCTCCTTACAGGGGCAACAGGATTCGTTGGCTCTTCGATCTTGCAAAATCTTTGCCAAGACTCAAATTTGGAATTAGAAGTTATCAGCAAAAGTAAAAAGATTGAAGAAAGTGTGAATTCTATTACCATCCATCATTTTTACGATTTCGAAAAAGAAAGTTTAAGAAGTGTACTTAGGCAAAAAAAGTTTGATGTGCTAGTTCATGCAGCATGGCAAGGATTACCAGACAGATGTCCTGAGCTCAATTCTCAGAATCTGAACATTACTTCAAATCTTTTTGAGGAGTTTGTTAACTCGGGAGGAAAAGTAATTATTGGGCTAGGTTCTTGTTTGGAGTATGGAACCAGGTGTGGCCAAGTTTCCGAATCTGATTCAGGTAGCAATCTAAGTGATTTTGGATTTGCTAAACGATTCCTGTCATCGCAACTCTCAAAATTTGGGGTACCCTATGTGTGGATTCGTCCATTCTATTTGTATGGACCGGGGCAACACCCAAATTCTCTGCTAAATCTCTCCTTGAAGTATCTTTCTAGTGACGATAGCACATGGATGATAGAACCTTATTTAGCAAATGATTTTACCCATGTGCATGACTTAGGAAGACTGGTACATACTCTAATCAAAGGTGAACTTTGGATAGGCGAATTGAATGCTGGAACCTCATTGTCCACACGAAATATTGAGTTTGTGAATTCCGTGAGGAAACTTGTAGGAAAATCAGAATACAGTGTCGTCTCTCACGATGACTATGTTGGCATGTCAGCGGATTTAACCAAGTTGAGAAGATTTCTACCTGATTTTTCATTCTTAAACCTGAACGATGGTCTTAACTTATTCATGAAACAAAAATTCGAGGCTAGAAATTGAAGATAGCAATAGTTCTAACAGGTGGTTCTGGAACAAGAATGGCCCCCATCACAAAAACCTTGAACAAAGGGCTAGTCCCAATAGACGGTCAACCAGCTTTGGTCAGCATCATTCTTCAACTAGAACAGAGTAATATAGACCAAATTATTGTTTTGGCCGGATATCTCGCTTGGCAAGTTGAATATCTAATTAACGACCGATCAAAGTTTTTGAAGTCTAAAGTTTTCGTTTCAGTTACAGCCCCCGAGCTCTCGCCCGCGCAGAGATTGCTTAACACATCAGAATTATGGATGAATGCCTCTGAGGTAGTGCTTATATATTGCGATAACCTTTTCGCAGACGTCGAAATTGCAAATCATCTTAACAATTCTGGTAGACAACGAGTTCTGGTTCACAAGAGAACGCCCGGAAACATTAGTATTCAAGAGTTAGGCACAGTGAATTATTCAGTAAAGAGATCAGACGAATCCACTTTTGTAGAACTAGGATATTGGATTTTGCAACCTCTTAACTTCTTGAATATCTTAATCAAGAATAGAGATTTACAAAAAGCTTTACAAGAACTCACATCCATTGATTTGGTATATCCTCAGGAAATATCGGAATATAAAACTTTATCTGATTTATCAAGATATTCTCAAGAAAGAGTAAAAGACAGAAAAACAATTTTCTTGGATAGAGATGGAGTTCTTATTGAGGGAATTGGGAAGGGTGAATACGTTAGAGACATAAGTCAAATTGGTTTCTTAAAAGAAAACTTGGAATTCTTTTCGTACCTCTCATCAAAATACCGATTAGATTTCATAGTAGTAACAAATCAAGCGGGGGTAGAACGTAAACTTATTACCTTGGACGAAGTTGATGAAATAAATAGATTCATAGCAATAAATTCACTCAAAGTCGGCGTGCCTATCCTAGCGTTTTATGTTTGTCCTCATCATTGGGATTCGAATTGCGAGTGTAGAAAGCCAAAACCGGGACTGTTATATCGCGCCATTGGTGATTTTCTTCTCGATCCAACAAAATGCATTTTAATTGGGGATCGGGAAAGTGACATAAGTGCAGGGGTGAATGCAAATATCAAAAGTTTTCTCTTTCCTGAGAAAATGTCACATAGAAAAAGAACAGAGAGTTATCAGGATGTTTTGAATTTCTTGGGAACATAACAAGTGATTTATTCGAGGTGACAAACAGACAAGACTTAGAATATAATAAGGTGTGGTTTCTAGTGCTTTGGCTATTGCCCCGTTAAGGATAAGTTTTGTGGGCGGTGGATCTGATATCGAAGGTTATTTTCGAAATTATAGTGGTGCAGTTGTTTCGTGTGCAATCAACAAATATGTTTTTGTGCATGTGAAGGTTCATGATGACTCGTTTGGGGAAAGGTACAGAATTTCGTATTCGAAGGTCGAGCATGTGCAAGAAATTGCTCAAATTGAGAATGAAATTGTTCGTGCGTGTCTTGAATTTATGGAAATCGATGTACCCGTACAGATCTCGACCTTATCTGATCTACCAGCCGGTACTGGGTTGGGATCCTCCAGTAGTTTTACGGTAGCGTTATTGTTAGCGTTATATAACATTAAAGGTCAGAACCCTACTCGCCATCAGCTAGCTGAAGAGGCGAGTCACGTTGAGATTAATTTGTTAAAGCATCCAATAGGTAAACAGGATCAATATGCAGCCGCATTTGGAGGATTAAATTTTCTTCGATTCTTGAAGAATGGCCGCGTAATTGTAGAGCCAATCGCCATCTCATCAATAGAATTATCTGAACTTTTGCGGAGATGCCGATTATATTGGACAAAAACGAGACGCTTAGCAGCGGAAATATTGGAAGATCAATCAGGGCGAATTTCTTCCAATTTAGATAACATGCAAAAAATGGTCTCTTTAGCTTACGAATTTCGTGAATTGCTCGAACACGAGCATATTGATTGGCGTGCACTATCCAATCTCATTAATGAATCTTGGGATCTAAAGCAAGGATTTAGTCCTTTGATTTCAACCGAACTAATTTCAAATATCATTAGCAGCATAAGAAACAAAAAAGACTTCAGTGCTAAGCTTCTCGGTGCTGGTGGGGGTGGCTTTGTACTGTCGTTTGACGGGAACAACGAAATTTCATATCATTCCAAACTCTCGTTGGACCCTTTACCGAATTCATTTACTCCCCTAATAGATCAACTAGGTGCCAGGATTATATCAACATTCTGATTACACTAATCCAGTGGAATTTTCCAAAATAGTAATAACTGGTGGAAACGGCTTTGTGGGTAGCCACTTAGCCGATACGCTCTCAAAGTCGTCTTATGAAGTAATTTCAATTGATATAACTCCTTCTTCAAGTCCAATCGACAAAGTCAAGTATGTAATCAGTGATCTCAATGAGTTGTCAGATCGAATCCTAGAAGAAATTTTGAAAGATTCACTTCTAATTCATCTAGCTGCAATTTCATCGACTAAAAATTGTGAGAATAATCCTCTTCAATCCTTGAACGTAAACATAGGTCTTACTCTAAAATTAATTAAAACTGCAAATAAGACTAATACAAAAGTCATATTCGCAAGCTCAGAATGGATATATCCAGATAGCGAAGAACCTATACCGCTGTTAGAAACCAATAGACTGGAATTGACAGAGATAACTAATCTATATTCTATGTCAAAACTAGTAGGAGAATGGATTTTGCAGCGATACGCTAACGACTATCAGATCCTTCGTTTCGGAATAGTCTATGGTGAGCGAAATCCACCTCAAAGCGCCATCGAACAGATTGTTTTTGATGCGGTTAATCAATCGAGTATTGAAGTAGGGAATTTTTCAACTGCCCGACGTTTTATTCATGTACAAGATCTTTGCTCAGGGATCCTTAAATGTCTGCAAGGTACTTCTCAGAAGAAAATTCTGAATTTATCTGGCTATGAGTTGCTTTCTTTGGGAAAAGTAATTGAAGAAGCTGAAAAACTTCTAGGATACAAGTTAACAACGGCTGATAAAAATCAAACACCGAGTATTCGAAACCCAGTGCCTGATGAATTTATTACCCACTTCAATTGGAAACCACAAATTGATTCTAAGGAGGGAATATTACGACTAATTGATTTCTATTCATCGACCATTGAAAGGAGTTAAATTGTATAATGCCGAAGAGTTTTTAATTTGGAGAAAAGAGAAAGCGGAGGATTATGAGAGCGACCAAAGATATCTAGAAACTGGAACTGATTGGTTGAACAATGCGGTTCGGCTTGATTATTCATATATGTTTGAGTGGCTTGGAATCCCAGTTATTCAATTTCCCAGTGACTTGTTGCTGATTCAAGAAGCCATGGTATCTGCAAAAGTGAATAAGGTGATTGAAGTTGGAATTGCTCGTGGAGGAACAACAAATTTCTTGGCTTCAATATTGGATTTAATGGGAAATACTTCATGTCCGAATGTGATTGGTGTGGACATTTCTATTTCAGAACATACATCTTCGGCTATAAAAAACTCTAAGTTTGAGGAACGAATCGCGTTAATTGAAGGCGATTCAATATCAACTTCAACGTTTCAAAAAGTTTTGAATTTAGTCAATTCAAATGATCGTGTTATGGTGATATTGGATTCAAATCACACAATGTCCCACGTGTACAATGAACTAAATTTATATAGCAAAATTGTGTCGACAGGTTCCTATTTAGTTGTTATGGATACTGCAATTGAATATATTGATCCCAATTCGATTTCGAAGGAAAAACCATGGGGCAGGGGCAATAGTCCTATGACTGCCGTAAATAAATTTCTAAATGAAAATGTCGAGAGATTCATTATAGATAGGAAGTTCGATAGTCGCAGTTTTCCGGGAGCAGCTAAGGGAGGTTTCTTGCGGAGATTACTTTAGGAGATGTCTAATGAAATGAAAGTTATTCTGGTGCTTGTGCTGAGTTCCTCACTTTCGAGCCGAAACTATTGATCTTAACGCTTCCTCGACAGACGTAATCGAGTACCGATCACCGAGCACTGCTTTAATCAACTGGATATTCATATGAGGCTTCAATAGACTCCCAATATCTTCAGGTGATTCTTTAAAATGCAAATCTTCCGGTGACTTTTCAGCGACCGACCACGCTTGATTGACAAAGTCTCTCCAATAAGTCGATTCCCCTCGACCGAGATTAATTATGGAAGGAATTTCCTTCAATTTCAATAAGCAAACCAAGTTGCGTGAGAAATCATCTACCCACATGAGATCTCTAAAAAATTCGCTATGACTGATGGTGTAAGTCTGCAAATTCCTATTAAGTAGCAATGGGAGAAGGGTGCCACTACGTTGATTTCGGCCAAATAGATTACAAATGCGTAAATGAGAAAACGAAATTCTGGGGTGACTTAGGAAAATTCCAAGTAACTCCTTTCCAGTCCTCATTTTCCAGTATGCATAAGGCGAAAGTACTAAGTCAGACAAATCAGTCTTTTCGTCGGGAAATTCAAGTCCAGAATATTCATCAATACTTCCAGCAAAAAAATAAAAACAGTTTAGATTAAGGTTCATAACAAATTCCGCAATCTTTAAGGACTGTTCATAATTATACTCATGAAATTGTGAGCTTTTTGGTTCTCCAACGCCCTTTGCCCCAAAATGAAGAATGTGTGTTGGAGATATGATTTGTGGAATTCTGTTTGCTGTCCAAGAAACGTTATAAACCTTTCTACTTAAAGAATCGGTAACTTGGAGCCCCATATTTAGAATTCTTATTTCATAAACGATATATTTCTCCCGACGAAGAGATTCGATCAAACTAGAACCAACGAAACCTTGAGCTCCAGAGACCCAGAGAACTTGCGACATAACAGATATCTTACCCAATATTGTTCTGTTGCTCAGAGTCCTAGAGTTTCAATGCCCAGCCTTAATTCTTGATTAACTGAAAGGGATTGTCCGATGGATATGACTAGACTCTGCATAGCAAATACTCTTTGTCTCTCACTATCGTAGAACATATGTGGTACACCAATGTATTCTTAATAATCTCAATTTAAGGAAGGAATTAAGTGCTCAACAATGTAACCATCATCATTTTCACAAGAAATCGATATGATAAAGCATCAGTAGTTGTACGATTTTGGCTTCGACATGGAGCCAAAATTCTTTTGTTGGATGCGTCAACAGACCCGGTTCTAGAAGAAGAATTTGCTGCAGAAAAGAACGTGGTCTACTTTAAAGGAAAGAGCTTCTGGGAAAGAGCCTTATTCGCCTCGAATAATTTAGAAACCCAGTACTCGCTCATTCATTCCGATGATAGTATAGTTTTTCCTAGCGCGGTCATAGAAGGCATTTCTATACTTGAGAAGCAGCGTCAAATTGGTTATCTATATGCTCCAGGAAATTTCTCATCTTGGTGGTTTGAAAATTCTTCATGGGAATTCCCAAGAAAATTGAAAGGACAATCTCCTTACGAGAGAATGCTTTCATGGGCTAAAAGTCCAAATGACTTGATGTGGGGTGCACTCTGGCGCAGCACTCATTTGAATAAAACACTGAAAATTTGGGGGGAGTCCATGTCGGCATTTCCTTTTGAAAGTGCTTTACACACGACAAGCCTTTACTTGGCAGGTGCAGCACTGACATCTGGTCAGGCAATGAATAGTCTTCTCCATCTTTCCAGGCACTGGCTTGCGCCAGAAGATGAAACTATTCAAGAAGCGAGAGCAATGAAGAGTCCATTCGGAATTGATCTGAAAGTTGTTGAAAATCATAACTTGTTTAATTTATGGAAAACCAGACTCCTTGATGGAATTAACGAACATATTGATTCAAGAGAGAAAATATCTTCCAGCGAGTTCAATTTTCTTCTCCAGCTTTACGAAGAGAATGAGCCAAATAAAGGGTTAAGTTCCAGTGGAGGCATAAGTTTCCAACAACGAGTGAGGGAGAAATTGGTGCTTGAATTAAAAGCTTTATCTAGCAACGGACATAATTTTTCTTCGACTGCTGAATTCATCCTTAACTTTATAAAGCAGATGAAGCTTATTGTAAATTTTCTCAAAAGAAGAAGGTGTGGTTGGTTTCGAAGCAGTCTAACGATGGACTTCAATGAATATGAACTTTTGGAATATGGAATAGAATCCGAACGTTTCTTAGAACTGAGACTAAAGAACTATCATAAGATTTATCCTGACTATTGATAACTTATGAATCTTTCTAAAGTCTTTTCAATAAGAAAATAGGAGGTTCAACATAATCTATTTAGAGCAAGCAGTAGATGTATATTGGCTGGTTGGAAAGGACTCTACTTCAAGAGACTCACGGTCGAAATCAATCAAGAGCAGCAAGTTATTTTTAGTCTGTTTAAGATGTTTTCCCACAAAAGTCTAGACGCACATAAGTTCAATTGTAATTCAACTTAGAATGTTTGGAGTAATTACATGCAGCCTAGAAGAACTTACGTGACTAACTCCAAATCAAGCTTATGGGAGCAAAGCTGAGTGCCATCATCAAGCAAATCTGAATAACATTGAATCAAAATTTGAAATAAAAAACATATTTTGTTCGATTTTCTCGGTTTTTGTCACCTTGAACTCTCAATTAGTTCCAAGCACTTTTTGATATCATCAAAAGGTAAAGTTGAAATAAATTCAAAAGGCAATAGCCACCATTGAGTGGCTAGTAACCTCGCAATAGTCCTTGTATCAAATCTGAAGCGAATAAGCTTTGCTGGGTTTCCAACGACAATTCCATAGGGCGGAACATCTTTTGTGACCACAGATGCGGCTCCTACGACACTGCCGGTGCCGACAGAGACTCCTGAAAGCACAACAGCATTATTTCCAATCCAAGAGTCTGGCCCAATGCGAGTTCTCTTGTAACTAGGCTTCCTGACCTTCTGAAGAGCCTGCTTTGCGTTAACACTTACATTCCAGTGATTAACCGACTGGCCCCATTGAAATGCGGCCATAGATAACCAGGAAGTGGGATGCTCAAAACCCCCTATTGATACGCGAGAACCAATCATCGCAAAGTGGCCGATACTTGTGTCTCCGATGTAGCTGGAAACTCCGATACCGCAGCCTTGTTCTAAATGTGAGCGATTAACACAAGTGAAATCTCCAATATCCAAATTACCTACAATTTCAGATGAAATTAACTTTACGCCTCGACCAACGAGCACATTAGGTAAACCAGGAAGTAGGACCTGAGACGCATCAACATTTAGGAATTCTTCAAAATACATACTCTTAATGCTACATTATCATCATCTAGAGAGATCAGTAGATAATGAATTCAGTTGGTTTGCGACCAATGCCACGATAATCGTCCAGGGTACACCTTACTTGTTCAAAGATTTCGTCTTCGCTTCGACTACGCACTGCGATTTTTCCCTCAAGCACACTATCTCTTAACAGTTGCTCGTCAAATAAATATGGTCTAGCTTCCTCAAAATCTAATTTCTCAATAGTACCAAAATCAATATCCGTAGAAAAAATTTCCTTGAGAAACCACATTCGAATTGTGCCTGATTGTCGAAATCCAACAGTTGGGGCGTTAATAAAGTAAATCGGTTTTCTAAAGAACATTCCTAAAGTATCTGGGCCTGAGCCAGTTGAGATTATAAAGTCGCAAAGTTTTGCCACACAAAATTCCATTTTATCCGGATTCGATGAAACTATGTCTTTTAATTCAATCAGACCGCTAATGCTCTCGGAGGTTTTTGTATTATGACGTCCAAGACGAACTACCGAATACCCCTCTTGTATAAGGAGTTCAATAGATTTCCGAAAAACTTTTAATTCAGAATTTCTGTAGGATCTTTCAGCAGATATATGTTCTCCAAACATTTGGTCGTATCCGCTATCTCGACAAACGAGTAGTACCAATTTAGGTATACGGCCAAACCACTCTTGCAGTTCTTCGATTTCCTCATCAAATGTAATTGACTGCGCGATAGCGCTAGGCGGCCCACTCATTAACTTGGAGTAGAGTTCGATTCCTCGATTTTGAATTAGATTGTCAAGTTCCGAATACGCTGGCGACAATCGAAGTAATAGCCGATGTAAGTATAAAAAAGGAAACTTAGGGAGTATCTTTATCTCTTTTTTCACCAGATTGGCATGAAAGTCATTAGATGGATTTGAAAGAAAGATTCCATAAGCGCGAAGCTTGCACGAAGTCATGTGCTGCGTAATATTTGAGAGTAATTGTTCAGAATCAGCGAGTTGGTGTCCGAAGGCGCCAACAGGAATTGGGACAAAG
>Ga0315901_10005801_pt1 | contig 14922 bp, 12 predicted proteins | sample LakEriMetagenome_10_FD_203761 | JGI IMG/M metagenome (GOLD analysis project Ga0315901, IMG submission 203761) | Freshwater fungal communities from buoy surface, Lake Erie, Ohio, United States - Buoy 2 MA116 | ecosystem: Environmental > Aquatic > Freshwater > Lake | place: USA: Lake Erie, Ohio... | reverse complement strand
GAGAGGCGAGCAGATGTGAGTGCATATCATGACTCGCCTAATCTGGCTGTTTTAGAGTGAAAGTCTAGCGCGAATCTTAAAAGCCTTGAAAGCTAAGCTTTCAAGGCTCTGCGATGCAATCGCCCTGGAGTAAAAGGCGCTCAGGCTCTTTTTGCTTGATGTGCCTTGTCCATGGAATCGGGGGATGCTGGTAAAGCAAAGCAATAGATGGACTGAGACAGTTTTTTTGTAGAATCGGCGGATCGACTCTAAATTACCAAAAAATACAGCTAAATTCTTGCCACGGGGTGAATTTTTGCATTTATACATCCATCTATGAAAATCTATTTCGGTGCGGCAATCATCTTATTAGGAACTTTAACGGCGCATTCTGCGATCACCCTTAATGCGACAGAAAACTCCACTGCTGCTGCAAATATTACGAACGCCCCTAAGCTCGATCCATCCAGTCCAGCTGCTGATGCCTACGCTGCCTTTGAAAAAGGAGAGCATGCTAAAGCCGTTGAACTCGCCAAGCCTCTCGCAGAAAAAGGCGATAAAGATGCGATTTACCTGTTGGGCTTCGCCCATGAAAACGGACAGGGTATCGAAGCTTCACGTGATAAAGCGTTAGAATACTATCGCAAAGGGCAGGCAAAAAATCATGCCGATTCAATTTACCGCCTGGCTGGTATTTTATTATCATCAGGCCAAGGCGATCTCGCTCAGGAAGGAAGAGAAACCCTTGAAAAGCAGGCCGCAACCGATCCAACGATCGCTGGACGTATTCTTGGTGAGGCATTTTTGCTAGGCCGATTGACTCCTGAGCCTGCCCCTGAGACGGCTGTGAAATGGTGGTCAAAAGCTGCCAATGCAGGCGATGTGCCATCCATGGTGTTGCTTGCTCGTTTGTATGATGGGCAGTTGGGTCAGACCTCTCTCGCTAACTCAAAAACGGCTTATGAGTATTTCATGAAAGCCGCAGACAAAGGTGAATCCAGTGCAATGGTGGCTGTGGGTATTCGACTTTTGAAAAGCGACGCTGTTGCCCCCGATGAGAAAAAAGGCATGGCTTGGCTAAACAAGGCAATCGAAGCAGGAAATTTTGCTGGATGGCTCGCGCTGGGTGATTACCAAGCCAACATCAAAAATGATCCGAAAGCGGCTCTTGAATTATTCGATAAAGGCGCTCAGGCAGGAAACTCGGAATGCATGCTCAGAGCGGCATCTTTCTATATGGAAGGCAAGGGCACGAAAAAGAATGAGGAGCGTGCAGTGGATCTCTTAGGAAAATCAGCCGAGGCGGGAAATGCTCAAGCTCACTTGTTTTTAGCGTCGACCATTTTGGCAGTGGAAAAGCCTGACATTGGCAAAGCCTACGGGCATCTCTTAACAGCCGCCAACTCGGGTATGCCTCTCGCTCAGAACGAGCTCGGACTTTTCTATCTATCCGGAAAAATGGGTGTGGCTGATATATCCGCCGCTATTTCTTGGTTTGGTCGTGCCGCACAGGCAGGTCTGGCTGCGGCACAAAACAATCTCGGAGCTCTGCATGAGCGTGGTGCAGGTGTTCAACAGAGTTATGAAAACGCAGCTAAGCTTTATACTCTCGCTGCCCAACAAGGCAATCCGAGTGCGACTCTTGCTCTAGCTCGTTTCAATGCAGCGGGTGCGGCGATGCCTATGAATAAAACCGTCGGCTGGGCACTCGCGAACTTGGCCTCTGAGGCAGGCGAAAAAAGCGCGGATGCGGTTATCAAGGACATCGAGAAAAGCATGAGCAAAGAAGAGCTCGCGAAAGCCAAAGAAGAACTTGCCCGTATCAAAGCGGAACAAAAAAAGGCCAAGTAAGGTTGGCGCCCTCCCTCAAAGGCAAGGCGATTGGCACGCCAATGATGGATCGTCTTGCCTCATGTTTCGCTCTACGGCCCCAAAACCAGCGGGCCGAGAGTTGAATCGCTATTTGATTGGGTTCAAATTTTTAAGCAGGTCCTCAATGATTTCAGCCGGATGTTCGGCTGAAACCGTAATCCTCAAACGCGCGGTATCTTTGGGAACCGTTGGAAATCGGATTGCTGGGATGAAATAGCCGCTTTGCTTGAGCTTCTCAGAAGCGGCTAAAGCAGACTGATTGCTCCCAAGAATCACAGGTATAATCGCGCTCGGGTGATTTGGCCGAAGCATGAATATATTTCGAAAAAGCTTATTTCTCAAATCTGTACCCTCTTCTGAACGGATCAGTTGGATCGCTGAAATCGCAGCGTGCGCGAGCGCAGGTGGCGGAGACGTCGTGTAGATGAAAGGTCTTGCTCGGTTGATGATGAGATCGATCCAATCACGTGATGCGGCAAGGTAACCTCCCGAAAGGCCGACGGCCTTACTGAGTGTTCCCATTTGAAAGTCGATACGATCCTGTAGCCCGAGTTCTTCAGCGAGCCCCATTCCCGATGGTCCTCGAACGCCGATCGCGTGTGCTTCATCTAATAATAAATGAGCATCATTTGCCTCGCACAGTTCGATGATTTCGCGCAGCGGACAGAGATCTCCATCCATGGAAAATATCGATTCCGTAACAACCAGAATCCGCGCCCCCGGATGTTTGCTGCGAATTTTTGATAATAAGGACTCGAGGCCGGCTACATCGTTATGCGGGAAAACGCGCAGTGTGGCTTGGGAATGACGGGAAGCATCGATCAATGACGCATGGGCGAGTCGGTCGAGGATCACGTAGTCGCCTTTTCCGACTATAATAGGAATTGTTGAAAGAGCCGTTGCGTATCCTGAACCGAAGGTCAACGCTGCTTCAGTATGCTTGGCCGATGCCAGAATTTTTTCCAATTCGGTATGTGCGCTGTATGTTCCGGTAATAAGCCGTGAGGCTGATGCGCCCGTTCCATAGAGCTTGATGCCATCGATAAAAGACTCCGAGATTTGCGGATGCCTGGATAGTCCAAGGTAATCGTTCGATGCGAAGTTCCAAAGTTCAGATCCATCACGAAGAATGCGGAAATCTTCGACAGTGTGCGCGATGGAATGAAGTGAGCGCAGGAGGTTTTCTTGCGCCAAATGCTCCAGTTGTTGGCGCGGTTTCATGTGTGATGATCTGAAAGGCAATGAAATTCAATTCCTACTGAGCCGCGGGTTGAATCAAGGCCCAACGCATGAGTTTCTCCGAGTCAGCCCAGATGTTTGCGGTATTGGATTTCAACACAACGCAGATGACGGAACGTCCATTAATCTCGCCGGTGGAAATCAGGCAACGTCCGGAGGCGTTCGTCGTGCCGGTTTTCATGCCATTGATGAAACTGACTTTTTTCAATAGCTTGTTCGTATTTTCGATTCTACAAATACGACCATCACAGTATCGGAAATCATAGGATACGGTATTCATGTAAGAACGCAGTAGGGGGCTTTGATAAGCCATGCGAGCGGCAATGGCCATGTCGCGCGCAGTCGAGTATTGGCCTGGCTCGGTTAGACCGCTAGGATTGGTAAAGTGGGAATTCCTCATTCCAAGTTGCTGACACTTGCGATTCATCAGGGTGGCAAAGCCTTCGACGCTGCCGCCGACATCGCGTGCCAGAGCGCGACTCACATCGTTCGCGCTTTTAACCATGAGGACCTTGAGTAATTCGCGGCGGGTGTATTTCTCGCCCGGCTTGAGGTAAAGTTTGGTGGGTTCACAGTTACCGTCATAACTGGAGATCGTGACGGTCTTATCGAGATTGCCGGCATCCAGGATACACAATGCGGTGATAATTTTTTGGGTGGATGCGACGGCTCTCTTTTGATCGGCGTTCTTCGCATAGAGGTTACGGTTTGTAGCCAGATCTACCACTATTACGCTTTCCGCGGCAACCTGCGGAGGAGGTGTGCGCGGGGTAATGGCTGTTCGGGCTGCATCTGGCTGGAAGGCTCGACCACGCAACGGAGGCTGTGGATTGCCTCCGCATGCGCTAAAAAACACGGAGACCGACAAACTCAGCAAAAAGAAATATGAGATTCGGCACATGGATGGCATGCGGTTAAGATGCGTGAGGAGCGGTTTGTGGTCAATCTTGATTGAGTGCGGCTCGGGTTTGGATGCTTTTCCATTAATGATGTCGCTAAATCGAATGCAGGGAATTGCCAATAAATACCAAAAAAGATATGGAAATTCCTTCTTGCGCTTGGTCTGGATTACCGCCTATTTTTCAAACGTAAGCCGCTAAGTTACTTGCTTAGATGCCAGCTCATTTTTCAGTGATGACATTTTCGAAACGCCACCTTGCTTCAACTAACGCCACTTCCCTCTGTTGTGGTGTTATGGTCAAATTTTCATGACTCGTCGTTTCAGTCATTCACGTAAACTTTCTTCGTCCCGGTTAGCCGCGGTGCATATGCACAGTTGCATGTCGGAACGTCGCATCAACACATCTGGAGGATAAAGCCATATCTAAGCCACAAAATAACAGCAACAGGGGTCGTTTCCGTGATATGACACGGGTTAATGATCGGATCCGCGCACCCAAAGTCAGAGTCGTCAATGCAAATGGCGAACAACTTGGGGTGATGTCGTCACGTGAAGCCTTAGCCAAAGCTCAAGCCGTTGGCTTGGATTTGGTCGAAATCGCAGGGCAGGCAGATCCGCCGGTTTGCAAGATCATCGACTACGGGAAATACAAATACACCCAAGCCAAGCTCAAGAAAGGTAAGTCGAAGTCTGCGACCAAGATGAAGGAAGTGAAATTCCGAGTGGGCACTGGAGAGCACGATTACAACATCAAGCTCGGACGTGCTGAGACTTTCCTTGATACCAACCACAAAGTGCGTTTCGTCCTGCAATTCAAAGGACGTGAAAACGCCCACAAAGAACTCGGGTTCGTGGTTTTCAAACGCATCATTGAAGATTTGAAAACCATGGCAGCAGTCGATCAGCCACCACGTTTGGGTGGTCGAGCCGTCGCAATGATTTTATCACCGCTTCCGTCACATCAGCGGAAACGTCACTTTCACCTGTTCCATGGTGAGCTGATTGAAGAAGACGATCACGATGAAGAGGAAGAAGAGTATGTCGATCATGACGATGATTCCGAAGTCAAGGCTAAGGGTGAATCTGAAACAAAAGAGTCCTGAAAGTATAGGTCTTATAGTTCATGTAAGACCTATGATCTCTGGCCACTAAACCAACAAACAGATGCACGGAAACTTTAGCAACCTGTTTGCGAGTCTGAGATCAGGCGTCGAACCTTGGTTGCTGCTATTTGATATCGACGGAACTTTGGTTGACACTGGCGGCAAGGGCATGTCCGCGCTCAAGAAAACGGCTATCGAAGTTTTCGGTAGTGACGGTCCGCCTCTGGATCTTGCGGGATCAACCGATCTGGGCATCATCGAAAACCTCTACGTTCATTTTCAAGTCGAGCCTTCGCCTGAGCTAACACATCGTTTTTTTGAAATTTATCATAAATACCTTGAGGAAAGTTTGGAGGCAAATCCAGCTGAGGGGAAAGTCTTGGACGGGGTGTTTGAGTTGCTTGAGAGCCTAGCTGGCCAGAATGCCCAGCTTGGCCTGCTGACGGGTAACACTGCTCTCGGTGCAGAGATCAAACTCCGCCACTATGGCTTGCATCATCACTTTCCTTTCGGTGCTTATGGCTCGGATCGCGCCGATCGTAATCTTCTTGGTCATATTGCTCTGGAGCGTGCTTTGGCTGTCACTGGAAAGAAATTTACTCCTGACCGAACCCTGATCATAGGCGATACCCCCAAAGACATTGCCTGTGCACATGCCATAGGTGCAAGATGCTTGGCCGTCGCCACAGGGCATTTCACCGCTGATCAGCTAGAACAGGCCGGTGCTGATTGGGTATTGGGCTCGTTGCGGGAAGTTGCTCTTTTGGGTTAATTTGATCCCCAAAAAGCGCCGAATCAGCCAATCTTTAGTCTTGCAAAGGGGCTCTGGTCCCCTAGGTTCGCCCTCCGTTTTTCTTTTGTCTGGCGAGCGGTCGGAGCCCCGGTGCCCGCCAGATGCATCTTTTCCGGGGCAATTGTCGGAAGGAAAACGTAAACAAACTAACCAAACCACTAACCATATATGAGTACTGCATTAGCAGAACCAACTAACAAGGAACTGAGCGATTTGATCGACTCCAAGTTCAAGGAATTCCGCGAGGGTTCCATCGTCAAAGGCACCATCCTTGAAATTCGCCCACAGATTGTTCTCGTGGACGTCGGCTACAAATCCGAGGGTGCGATTCCATCCAACGAGTTCGAGGATGATGAAATCGAAATCGGTGACGAAATCGAAGTGCTTCTTGAGCGCCTCGAAAACGAAGAAGGCATGGTCGTTCTTTCCAAAGAGAAGGCAGCCTACAAACAAAACTGGGACAAGATCGTCAAAGTCTACCAAGACGGCGGTTTGGTTCGCGGAAAAGTCAAAGCCGTTGTCAAAGGTGGCCTCACCGTCAACGTTGGCGTCGAAGCCTTCCTTCCTGGTTCGCAAGTGGACATCATTCCACCGAAAGATCTCTCCGAATACGTGGGCAATGTCTACGAATTCAAAATCGTTAAAGTTAACGACGAGCGTAAAAACATCGTTCTCTCCCGACGCGAAGTCATCGAAGCCGAGCGCTCCGAGCAACGTCAAACTTTCCTTCAATCCGTCAAAATCGGCGACAAAGTCGTCGGCGCGATCAAGAACATTACCGACTTCGGTGCATTCGTCGATCTCGCAGGTATGGACGGTTTGCTTCACATCACCGACATGTCATGGGGACGTATCAACCATCCTTCCGAACTGCTCCACATCGGTCAGTCCGTGGATGTTGTCATCCTGGACGTGGATCGTGAGAAAGAGCGCGTTTCGCTTGGCCTCAAGCAAATGTCCGACAATCCATGGGAAGACATCGAGCGCAAATACCCAATCGGTCAGCAAGTCAAAGGACAAGTTACCAAGCTTCTTCCATACGGCGCGTTCATCGAAATCGAGCGCGGTGTCGAAGGTCTTGTGCACGTTTCCGAGCTCAGCTGGGTCAAGCGCATCACGCGTCCATCCGACGTTCTCGAAATCGGTCAGGAAATCACCGCGGTGGTTCTTGGCATCAGCATTGAGGAACAGAAGATCTCGCTCGGTGTTCGCCAACTCGAAGGCAACCCATGGGACGAAATCGAACTCCGTTTTCCAGTGGGTGCAACGATCACCGGTCCTGTCCGCAACCTCACCGCTTATGGTGCGTTCGTGGAACTCGAAGAAGGAATCGACGGTATGATCCACGTTTCTGACATGTCTTGGACACGTAAAATCAATCACCCATCCGAAGTTCTTAAGAAGAACGACGAGATCGAGGCAGTGGTTCTTGCGATCGACAAAGCAAATCAGCGCGTCTCCCTCGGTATCAAACAAACCGAAGGTGATCCATGGTCCGCGATCGATGACCGCTTCAAAGTCGGCGACCTCGTCAAAGGCACGGTTGCTAAAATCGCATCCTTCGGCGCATTCGTTTCCCTCGAAGGCGACATCGATGGTCTCATCCACATTTCGCAACTCAGCGAAGACCACGTGGAGAAAGTCAAAGACGTCATCAAAGTTGGCGACGAAATCGAAGCTCGCGTTATCAAGGTCGACAAAGTCGAGCGCCGCATCGGTCTCTCGATCAAAGCCGTTGGTTACACCGAAGATCAACTCAAGAAAGAAAGCGCAAGCTTCGAGTCCCTCCGCCCATCCAGCGAGATGGTCGGCCTCGAGCAAGCTTTCAACCTTGCGACTGCCGCTTCTGAAGAGTGGAGCCCAGGCGACGAGAAATAAATTCTATCCGAGTCGTAGTAATACGGCCCGAGATTTTCAAAAAAGCCGGACGGGTTCGCCTGTCCGGCTTTTTTTATTGGGCAGGGACGTTTAAGGATAAACGTCCCTGCCTTCAATAGGTGTTCCTAAATCCTTGCGTAAACGATTTCATGGGCTTGAATGAGATGATGAAACGCAGGCAATTTTTCAAAGGCGGTGTGGTGACTGGCGCGCTAGCTGGAATCACTGGAGTTTCGGCAGAGGAGTTGGTGAAGACACCGAAGCAGATTGAGGGGCCTTTTTATCCAAAAGTCGCTCAGAAGGATAAGGATTTTGATTTAACCAAAATCGAAGGACAAGAAGGTACAGCCGCAGGTAAAGTGGTGATCATCTCGGGTGCTATATTGAATACCGATGGCACTCCAGTCGAAGACGCGACGGTTGACTTATGGCAGGCGAATGCAGCGGGACGATACAATCATCCAAGCGATAAGAATGAGGCGCCGCTGGATCCGAATTTCCAAGGATGGGCGATCGTGCCGAGCGGAAAAAATGGAGAATTCAAATTCAAAACGGTTGTTCCTGGATCTTATCCCGCCTCGAAAGATTGGTCACGACCGCCACATATCCATTTCAAAGTTTCCAAACTCGGCTACGTGGAATTGATCACGCAAATGTATTTTCCCGGCGAAAAATTAAACAATACCGACAAGCTCTTGCAACGTGTTCCTGAAGCGGAGCGAGCTGCTTTGATTGCGAAGCTGATTCCGGGTGAGATTGATACTTACGAATTTAAAATCGTGCTGGAGAAGGCGTGAGTAGCGCAACGTGGCGGCGAATTGCATCCGCCATGCCATAATTTTCTAATTTAATTATTGGTAGGCATGGCGGATGCAATCCGCCGCCACGACTATTCGCTCGGTGGTTTGCGCAGGGATTTCTTTTGAGAAAGGATGCGTTTGTCAGCGACCGATTGTTGTTTAGACCGCCGCGAACGCCGCCGTTTCTGGCGGCGCATTTTCTCAATCGCTTGAGTTTTCGCGGAGGCCTTGCCGTTGGCGATGGCATCGAATTGATCACAGAGTTCGCGTCGGGCGAGGAAACGGTTCATTTCACGGGATCGGTCCATCTGGCACTTGATCGCGATGCCGCTGGGGAGGTGCTTGAGGAAGACGCAATTTGAGGTTTTGTTGATTTTTTGCCCCCCTGCGCCCGAGCCTCGGACGAATTTTTCCAATAGATCATCCGGCACGATCCCAAGCGCCAGCATCCGCTGTTCGAGAGCGGCGATTTTATCGGGAGAGGGTAGGTTCATTGAAACGGCGGATTAATTGCTGAAAGCGAATCTAGTTGAAAGTTGCAGTCTATATTGACCAGTATTTCTCACCGATGAAAAAATTCATAATCTTTCCGCTAGCTTTATTGGGTTTATTGCAAGGGACTGGTAGCGCACAGGTGACCGACCGGACGGCTGATTTCAAAGTCGCCGCCGGTTTCAAGCTGGAGCAACTCTATGAGGTGAAGAAAGAGGAGGGGAGCTGGGTGGCACTTACAGAGGATGGTCAAGGTAGACTCATCGCCGCTGACCAATACGGTGGGCTTTTCCGTATCACCGTTCCGGCGCTCACAGGTGGCGAGATCAAGGTTGAGGCTTTGGACATTCCGATCGGGGGTGCGCATGGCCTGCTGTGGCACGAAGGTGTGCTCTATATTTCGATCAATGAGCGCTCTCAGAAAAATCCGGTGGAGACGGGCGTTTGGAAAGCAAAAGAAACCGCAACGGGCTATGAAAAGCCCGAGCTTGTCAAAGCGATCAAAGCGGGTGGCGAGCATGGCGTGCATTCCTTGGTTCTGTCTCCTGATAAAAAATGGGTTTATCTGATTACTGGAAACTTCGCGCATGTTCCTGAGGTTGCTGATTCCTTTGCTCCCAAGATTTGGAATGAGGATCAGCTGTTGCTGCGCAATCCCGATGGTAACGGTCATGCGGCAAACGTGTGGGCTCCGGGTGGATTCATCGCACGCTTCCAACTTGATGGCTCGAATTGGCAATTGGTTTCCATGGGGCAACGCAATACTTATGACGCCGCTTTCCATGATAACGGTGAGTTGTTCGCCTACGATGCGGATATGGAATGGGATTTCGGGATGCCATGGTATCGTCCCACACGGATTTCACACATTGTACCGGGCACCGAGCTTGGCTGGCGGAATGGCACCGGAAAATGGCCGGCGTATTATGAAGACAGCATGGCCCCGGTTCTCAATATCGGTCCGGGATCGCCTACTGGCGTGGTTGCGGGTCGTGGCTTCAAAGCACCTGCAAAATATCAACAAGCCATTTATGCGTTGGATTGGACCTTTGCGACGATTTACGCCGTGCACCTCACACCCGACGGATCTTCGTTCAAAGCTGTGAAGGAAGAATTCGTGGCCGGTGCAGGATTACCTCTGACAGATGCGGTCATTGGAAAAGATGGATCGATGTATTTCGCTACGGGTGGTCGCCGTGGAAAATCCCATCTCTGGAGAGTGGTTTATACCGGTAAAGAATCCACAGTTCCTCAACTTGCAAAATCCACACCCAACCCAACCCGGGACAAGCTCGCGGAAATGATTCGCGATCCGAAAAAGTTCGATGTGGATCTCGCTCTCAAGCAGTTGAACTCCGAGGAGCGCACCCTCCGCTTCATGGCACGCACCGCATTGGAGCGTTCACCGGATGCAGGCTGGATGCCTAAAATTTCAGGTCAGAAAGATTCATGGTCTCATATCCTCGGGCCGATGGCTCTGGCTAGATTGGATGGTAAAAAACATCGCACGGTTGCCTTAGCAACTTTATTGAAAGTCGATTGGAAATCGCTTTCCCAACAACAACAGATCAACTGGCTGAGAGCAGCGGGCTTGGTGTTCATTCGTGGTGGTGAGCCAACGGCAGAGGAAAAAGCCGCGGTTATTTCGAAAATCGATGCATCTTATCCTGCCAACGATCGCTCAATGAATTTCGAACTCGCACGCATGCTTTGCTACCTTCAGGCACCGAATGTCGTTTCGAGAACCTTGAAATTGATGGACGAGGCTCCCGCTGCTGATGCGGAAGAGTGGAAGACTTTGGTGGATCGAAACGCAGGCTACGGCAACGACATCAACAATGTGATCAAGAATCACCCGCCGACCGCTCAGATTCATTACATCTACTGCTTAAGATCTGTCAAAGGCCCTTGGAAAGGTGATGAGAGAAGACGTGTTTTCAACTGGTTCCGCGAAATCGAAAGCCGTAGCGGTGGCAACAGCTACGCCAAATTCATCGCCATGATCCGCAAACAGATCTATGAAAACGGCACCCCTGAAGAACAAAAGCTCTTTGCTGTCGAAGCAAAAGCACCTGCGCAAAAGCCGAAAGCCCTGCCACCGGTCAAAGGCCCGGGTCGCGACTGGACAGTTGAGGAAATCAAGAAAGTCACAGCCGAAGGTCTAACAAATCGCAATCTGGAGAATGGCAAAGCCATGTTTGAGGCATCGCTCTGTGCGACTTGCCACAAATTCGGTGCAGAAGGGGGAGCGCAAGGTCCCGATCTGACCAATCTTTCAGGTCGATTCAAAATCGAAGACCTCGCTCATTCCATCGTCGATCCCAGCCAAGTCATTTCCGATCAATATGAATTCACGGAAATCCTGAAACAGGATGGCACTACAATTACCGGACGCGTGCTCAACGAGAAGGATGAGATCATCATTCTTGGAATCAATCCGTTTGATTTCACCAATCAAGTGGAGATCAGCCGACACGACATCAAGAGTATGAGTCCTTCAAAAGTCTCCCCGATGCCACCCGCGATGATCAACCGCCTGAACTCGGATGAACTCAAGGATCTCTTCGCTTATTTGTTAGGGGTGAAGTAATTACCCCTTCAATAAATAGCGCGAAGACCAAAGGTAGTTCCAACCTGAGATCACGGTGAGTGCAACAGCGATGCCGAGAGTGATCGGCATGAGCCATGCGTTTTCGCCCCATGGGGTCGTGAGGGTGTGGAGAAATTTCAGGGAAGCTGGGACTTTAGCCATCGTTTCAAACGTCAACCAGATCAGGCCGGCAATGAGGTAGATAAGTTGGAAGGTGGTTTTCCATTTTCCTAAATTGTCAGCGGCGAGAACTTGTCCGGCTTCGATGGCGATTTGGCGGAGGCCGGTGACGAGGAATTCGCGGCCGATGATGAGGGCGGTGATCCAGACGGGGCAGACGCCCTCGGCGGTCAGGAAAACGAAGGCAGCGCAGACGAGGATTTTATCGGCGAGGGGATCGAGGAGTTTTCCGAGAGGGGTGACGAGGTTCATTTTCCGCGCCAGCCAGCCATCGACAAAATCGCTAATGGCCGCGATCATAAAGAGAATCAGGGCGGTGATGTGACCCCAAGTTGCTTCCAAAGCGACAAATAAAACGAACGCCGCTGTAAGCACGAGGCGTGATAGGGTGATCGCATTTGGCAGGTTCACGCAGCAAATGTGCAAAATTGATGGAGAAAAGGCAACAAGGTGTTGCACTGAATCGCAGAGTCTCCTATTTCCCCGCGAGCGGAACCCCCGCTATCATTATGAGCAACAGTGACTTTGGACTAATCGGACTGGCCGTCATGGGTCAGAATCTTGTGTTGAATGTAGAATCAAGAGGCTTTCAGGTCTCCGTTTACAACCGCACGACCAGCGCGATGCAGGAGTTTGTTTCTAAACATCCTGATAAAAAAATTGTTGGTGAAGAAACTCTCGAAGGTTTCGTGAAGTCCTTGGCATCGCCACGCAAGATCATGATCATGGTGAAAGCTGGTGGTCCTGTGGATGCAGTGATTGAATCGCTCCTCCCGCTTCTCGACAAAGGTGACATCATCATCGACGGTGGAAATTCTCTATACACCGATACCGAGCGCCGTGATAAATGGCTTGGTGATCTGGGTTTCCGTTTCATCGGTGCCGGTGTTTCCGGTGGTGAAGAAGGTGCACGCAAAGGCCCATCCATCATGCCCGGCGGCCCGACATCCACCTGGGATGTGATGAAGCCAATCTTTGAAAGCATTTCCGCAAAAGTCGACGGGGAGCCATGCGTCACCCACATCGGCACAGGTGGTGCGGGTCACTACGTGAAAATGATCCACAACGGTATCGAATACGGTGACATGCAGTTGATCTGTGAAGCCTACAACATTTTCAAAGCCGCCGGGTTCACTCCTGCGGAGCTTGCGAAAGTTTTCACCGATTGGAACAACGGCGATCTTGAAAGCTACCTGATCCAGATCACCGCGAAAATTTTCGAACAAAACGATCCTGAAACCGGTAAGGCACTCGTCGATGTCATCCTTGACACCGCAGGTCAAAAAGGCACCGGCAAATGGACGCTCATCAATGCCGTTGAAAACGCAGTCGTGATCTCCACCATCAACGCGGCTGTCGAAGCGCGCATTCTTTCCTCCATGAAAGACAAGCGCGTTGCTGCCAGCGCATTCCTCAAAGGTCCGGAAGTGAAAATTTCCACCGATAAAGCCGAACTGGTGAAAAAAGTTCACGACGCCTTGTTCGCATCCAAAATCATTTCCTACGCACAAGGCCTCGACCTGATTGCTGCGATGGGCGAGGAAAAAGGTTGGGGCCTCGACCTCGGCAAGATTGCTGCGATCTGGCGTGGGGGTTGCATCATCCGTGCTCGTTTCTTGAACGACATCACCGATGCGTATCGCAAAGATCCCAAGCTCGCTAACTTGATGCTCGCACCGTTCTTCACAAAACTGCTCAACGAGTTCCAACAAAACTGGCGTGAGGTCGTTTCCATCGCAACGCTAGCGGGTATTCCGGTTCCTGCTTTCAGCGCTTCGCTGGGTTACTATGACAGCTATCGCAGCGCCGTGCTTCCAGCGAACCTGCTGCAAGCCCAGCGTGACTTCTTCGGTGCTCACACCTACGAGCGCACCGACAAGCCACGCGGCGAAATGTTCCATACCGATTGGCCAGAGGTGATTGGGTGAATTTCAGAAAGGAACCGCGATTTTCAATCGCGACTGCAATGGCTATGAGGAATAGCTCATGTGGTCGTGATTAACAAATCGCGGGTCTTTTCTTTCGCGGTAGCAATTGCTGCGGTAGTCCAAGGTATTTCGCTCACAAGGTCGCGATTGAAAATCGCGGTTCCTTTCAAATCTCCCGAACCTCGTAAGTTTCCTCTGGCTGTTCTTCGAGGATTCCGAGATCAACTAAGAACCGATCTGCGGCGTTGATGGTCAGTTCGAAATTCGAGTGGCTGACATTGAAGTTGAAGAAGCTGTGTTCGGAGCCGTTGAAGTCGAAAAATTTGCAGCGATTGCCACGCCATCTCATGCGACGGCAAAAGGTGACGATCTCAGAATACGGGGTGACCCGATCCGATGTGCCATGGAAGAAAATCATCGGGGGAAGTTTTCTACGGACGAGTTGAGTGGGGCTCAGCTTGGTGCTGATTTTTTTCGATGGAAAACGCTCAGAGTGTTGACCTTTGGGCGTGGTGTTTACCAAGGCGCTAAATAATATCAGAGCTTTCGGGCGGAATGGTGGAGATAGGTCTTTTTCTTTCCTCATCCCCAACAACAAAGCGAGATAGGCACCGCCAGCGGCTCCGCTAAAAACCATTTTCGTGAGATCGATCCCGAGTTCCCCAGCGCGAGAGTTTAACCAGTTTAGGGCAAAAATCGAATCGTCGATGGCATCGGTCGGGGTCGATTGATGTTTGGAGCTGACCCTATACTCAAAAGAAATCGCGACCATGCCGCGCGAGGTGAAGTGGTGAGCGTGAGGTACGAACTGAGGAAGCATGGAGACGTCCCAGAAGCCACCGTGGAAAAACACAATGGCCGGGCGGGAAGTCGATGACGGTGTCTCTGGGAAAAACACATGAGCAATCAAATCAAAGCCGTTGTGGTTCACGTAAACGTAAGTGGTCGCGGATTTGAGGAGTTCTTTATCTCGTTCTTCACCGATCGGAGCGATCTTCTGTATTGGCTGACTCATGATGCTTAAAGGCGTTTCCGAGAGACTCCGTGTTGCGCCAATGAAAAATGACACCGGAGAGGTTAAGTCGTTGCGCCATCATTCATGACACCCGGCGGTTGGTTGTTTTTTGGTTGTTTGATGATGTTTTGACAAGCTTTTCCGTAGGGGTG
>Ga0315901_10005797_pt1 | contig 14934 bp, 13 predicted proteins | sample LakEriMetagenome_10_FD_203761 | JGI IMG/M metagenome (GOLD analysis project Ga0315901, IMG submission 203761) | Freshwater fungal communities from buoy surface, Lake Erie, Ohio, United States - Buoy 2 MA116 | ecosystem: Environmental > Aquatic > Freshwater > Lake | place: USA: Lake Erie, Ohio... | reverse complement strand
AACACGCTAGGTTTTGGCCCTAGAGACAGAAATGCTCGTCCACGTTCGAATCGTGGTTCCTCAGCCAAGCATCCGAGTAGCTCAATGGTAGAGCCCAATCTTGATAAGGTTGAGGTTTTTGGTTCAAATCCAAACTCGGATACCATATCCGCGTAGCTCAACGGTAGAGCAAAATCCTTACAAGATTGAGGTTTTTGGTTCGAATCCAAACGTGGATACCAATTTCGGCAAATTAGCTCAATGGTAGAGCGGAGGTATCATAAGCCTTTGATAAAAGTTCGATTCTTTTATTTGCCCCCATAAGCACGATTAGCTAAATGGTAAAGCAAGGGTCTGCAAAATCCTAATCGCTGGTTCGATTCCAGCATTGTGCTCCAAACACCGCTGAGAGTAGGTTGTTTCTAAAGAGTCTCCAAAACTTTTTTACCTGGGTTCGAATCCCAGCGGCGGTGCCAATCTCACGACACAATCTTAATAATATGCGGTTCTGTTTCTGAGATATTGAATATACCATCACCTAATTGATATTTTTTACCTAAATCATCGATGAAATCCTGAAATTGCGTTTCAGCATTTTCAATCACTTCTTGGTTTTGTGCAAATTCTGCTTGTAGGGATTGCATTTGCTTTTCAGTTTTTCTCATCATATCAAATAAATCTGATCTTTTTCCTTTCAGATTAAGAATACCAGCTCTCATTTGGGTATAGTTGTTGAATTCTTCTTTTGAAAGTGTTTTTTCAGATTGTGTGTCGCTTTTGAACTTCATAATATTATTTTACAAGATTTATTTTGTTCTTATCAAAACAAAAGTGGCTCCAGTTTTATCACAAACATCTCTTAAAAATATCCAAGCGCTTCCATTTTCATCTATCTCGGCTATAGGTACAGAGTAACCTTTTAAACCACTCATCCACACAATATTTTTGCCCATTTTTGTCAAAGCATAATTTTTGGGTTGTAATTTATTAATAAATTCTCTAGCAGGAACAATAGTTCTGCTATTTACCACTCTTGTTTTACCATAAATGAAAACATTATCTCCCAATGTTATTTCAAAAACAGGATTAGTCCAAGGCGCGGCACCTTCCCCACTAAAAATTAAATATTGTTTATTTACTGCATCTACAAATTTTGTTTTGTCTACAAGTTTACCAGGGCATGTTTTATTTGTTAAAGGATCATCTCTATGGAATTTTAGTGTGGATGGTTGTACCTTTAGGTAATCGCAAAGGAACCCACACAATTCTTGAGTGATTTCAAAAATTTCTTTTGCTCTATGTGAAGTAAAATCTGTAACAGTATCGTAGTCACCCAACATTTCTATACCCCAAGCATTAGCATTATAGCTTTTGGCATGTACACCAGGTTTGTTTAATGCTTGAAAAAGAATAATCCCTTTATCATCTACAAAAAAATGTGGCGCACCGTTCCAATTCATAACATGCTCATAATAATATTTCAAATTGATGAGATGTTGATCTGTGAAGCCATTTGGTCTTTGTGAAAGATTAGGTGAGGCTGTGTGATGTACTACAACAAATTGCGGTTTAAATGAAGTGAAATTCAAAGTTGCTAAATAAGCTTTTAGTTCTGCGATCGTTACTCTTTTGCCAACATAAGGAATAGTGCCCATAACTTTATTCTTCTAAATAAAAATTAATTTTCACTTTTTCTTTTATAACTTTAATATGACTTTGAATTGCAATATTCCACATTTTGAATGTTTTGTTAAAAAAGAATTTCTTACCAACTTTACACAATCTGATGAGTTGATAAAAGCCAAAGCTTTTGCAGTGTCGAGCACAAGAGGTCAAGTGTTACAGTTTCATGTTTTGACAGAGCATGGAGCAATGTTTTCTAAACTTCCAGTGCATGCTTTAGTTCTTAAAAAAGATTATGAAAAAATGGAATTAAATCAGCTTGTCACTTATGATACTTTTAGTTTTCATTTGTCAAACATTACTTATGATTATTTAAAATATTTGACATGCACATACTTTGCTGGTGATAAACGCGAAAAATATGGGGCTACATATTTTACAACAGTTGATTTTTATGATTCCGAGTATGCAGATCACCCTGGTGTCACTAAATGTTGTCATATTTTGTTTTTAGATAATGGCAATATTGCGGCAGCACCAAACAATAGAATCCTATGGAACGACACAGGATTAAAGTCAGATGTAACGAAAATTGATTATAAGCCTTTAAATAAAATCTTTACAGTGGAATGAAAATATTTTTTGATCATATTCTTTTTCAGCAAACTAATTACAATTTTAATCATACACTTGTATCTGCAATTTTTGAAGAAAATGAATATAATTATGCATTAGAAAATGGATGGTTTCCAGATAATTTTTGGATAAATTCATCTACAAGTCATTCAATAAGATGTGAAAAATTGGGCGAATTTGTTTGGTCTCCAATAAGATCTTCTAGAATTAAAGTGGCGGATTTTGTACTTGACAAAAAAGATAGAAGATTACTTAAAAATAATATTGATGTAGAAAAGCAAATTGTTTCGCAAATAGATACTGTAGAAGTGTTTGAAGTTTATAAAAAATATATTTGTGCAAAAGGATTCGATGATTTTAAGGATTCATTAGAAGATTTCAAACATAGTTTTTGCCGAGAAGATTTTCATTTTTTACTTTACAAACAAAACACAATCTTAATAGGCTTTTGTATTGTGCAACCATTTGGAAATAATCTAGTGTCTTATCAATTTTGTTGGGATTATGAAAATCCAAAATTAAGTTTGGGGAAATTTTCACAAATTCAAGAAATAGAATATGCTAAATCACTCAACATGAATTATGTTTACATAGGATGCATTGCTGAAAAAGAAGGAATGTATAAAAGTAATTTTTCTGGATTTGAATATTTTAATGGAAGAGAATGGAGAAAGAAAGATAACTTAATCGAAAAATGGCTTTTGAATGATTCAGATTGTGTGAGTATTGACAGATTGTGTGAGTTAGAAAAGGAATACATCAAAGACTACCAGGTTTAACTTGTTTAAAAAAATAATTATTGAATTTCAGGCTCAAAATAAGAAATCATTGTGATAGCTTCTGATTTATTTGTGAACATAGGAAAAAATCTTTCTTCAGTTCTGATCACATAATTCACATTATCGTCGGGAATAATTTCCGCTTTTACTAAACAATCTAAAATAGCCTTATTAATGTTATCAATGTCTGATTTTCTTGTGAAACCCCTTCCTTGCACTACTTTAATTTCTATTTCTATTGGAAAGTTATCAGGCTTATCTAGACCATTTTTTAACAGCGGAATATTTAGTTCAAGCCAATTTCTATAATGCTTTGATTTAACCATCCCATATTTTTTAGATGGTGTATACATTTTGTTTTTAGAAATAGGTGGACCAATCGTGATTGAAGTGCGTTTTATAATCATAAATTATACAGACAAAATTAAGAAGCTCCACCTTTCCATATTTGCCTGAACATTCTTGATCTTCCACCTGGGAAAGCGTATTCTGGCACTGTAACGGTACCCATAACAGGTCGCACAGCAATTGGAAGTTTTTTGAGAAGCTCATTGAATTCTTCTTGATACATTTTTGCCGTGTCTTTAATACTCGCCACTGCATCAAATGATCCAGACTCAGGATCCATTACTAACAACCTTCGCTCTCTTTGATTAAGCCCCACAACAAGCTGCCGTAGCAAATAATATGTGGCACCAGATACTAATGTTGCATCATAATAAAAAGGCACTGTTGCAACATTGTATATTTTATTTAAACCTGGTTGAGCATTAATAGCTTGAAGAGCTAAATACAATGCGTTGTTTATTTGAGTGTTGGTAAACATTCTTACATAATAAGTGACAAGCAGCGTATCATATTCTTGAATACTAACTGGGTCGCCATTAATATCAAAGAAATAAAATTTCCCTTCATTGGTAAATCTATAAAATAATCCATTTGGATAGTTATTTGTTAGTGTTGAGGGATTGTCAAATGGATCACTCAAAGATTGGTCTAAGCTATTATAAAATCCAGTGTAAGGGCTTAATACAAACATACTGGATCTTTGACCACCATTTGTTGAACATGTAATTCTTACTTGTGGCGCAGGATCTGTAACCATATCACCATACGCTAAAGTGGCAGAGGTTCTTTGGAAACCAAATAAAGGCTCTTCATCGTAAACTGGTACTCTTAACAATGCGTTGAGTTCAAACAAAACGGAAGATTTCAAAAGCAATTCATCACCAATCATTGGTTGAATTGATAATGTAGATGTAAAATCATAGTTAGTTTGTTTTATGTAATAAGTGTCTGCTGGATTACCAGAGTTATCTATAAACTCATTCAAAGGCGCAGCTACACTTGCAACAAAATCTAGAGCAGTAGGAATATAAGTGAGCCTGTTGTTGGCATCTCCTACAATAATATTATAATCTTGATCCTCAACCACAGAATTAGGCGTGTCAAACTGTTGATAATTCACCCCTGTAGACCCAACAGTGTTTATAATTTGCCCCTCTGTAGATGTAGAACTAGAAACAGATTCAACCGAATATCCAACGCCATTAAAACCATAAGTAGTGGTATTAACAGTGACAGATGTTGACGCCACAACATTCACCGTGTTGTTGTAAGAATCGCAAGCAACTAAAATACCAAAGTGATTGTATATTAATGCTGACCAAACTTGATCTGATGGAGTCAATGCAAAATTCAAAGACCACTGTGAGGTTGTATTTCCAAGATTGATGTTACCATCATAAATCCATTCCGAAATATTATTATCATAATCTGCAACAGCTACTTTTGAACCATCATAATTAGATATTTTTTTAACAGCGGCATTTAGTCCATTTGAAGAATTAATTATCACACCAGAAGAACCAGCATCCGCCACCACTGTGTTTCCGCTCATACTCACATTAGTTGCAAAAACTGAACCACTAAAGCCGCAATATAATCTATCTTTATAAAAACTAAAATCCAGATCTTGATAAAATGATGTGCTTGCACCAACAAACACAGAATATTCAATAGTGTTTTGTTTAGTGAATGTAGAGTTCGCAAAAGTGAACACTGTCAAGTTGGACGCAAACCCAACCATTATCACTTCGCTTGTTCCAATTGTTCCAACTTTCAAATTAACAGGAGTGGCTGATCCTAAGTAACTATTGCTTGTAAAAGCTTGCGTGGTGAATGTATTGCCCACCTTTTTATAAGCAATTAACCCTGATTGATTCAAGCAATAAATGTATGTTGTGCCTGATCCTAAAGCAATTGGCAAACCCAGATTTTGTGTAGAGTTGTTAGTGTATGTAGAAACAATGAGAGGAAATCTATAGTCATTGTTAGCTACACCTTTGAAAATTAAAGATTGGGTAGATGGGAAGTTTGTGTCAGGATCCCAAGACACATATACTCCTGGGTTACCATGACTATTATTGTATTGTCCTATTAAACCTTGTTGAAATGGCACTGCACTAGGCATAATATATTTTTATGGAAAAAACACATTATGCCTTTAATTTATTCTTCAGAATCTAGCACAATAGCTTCTGCAAAATCTTCGTCAGATTCATCGATGCCCATGTCGTAGTTATTTGACTCAACAATATCATCGTAACCAACTACATCTCTCAATAAATCAGCTTTCATAGCTACCTCTTCGCTGTCTATTCCAGAATCAATTCTTGCATCTCTATTAAGGTTGGTCATTTTAGCTTGAACCACTCCAACAGAATTTGAAGTATCATTCGAAGGAACAGCATAATAAACATTGTGATTTTTTTCTGTGGCGGCAGTTTTAGTTCTAGAAAGAAGCTTTGGTACAATACCTGGATCATTTTCTACAATTTCTGCAAATTCCTCAGCAGTCAAAACTTCTCCTCTTTCATCAGAAAGTCTACTTGCAATTTCATAAGCAGTGACATAAGACATAGGGTGGCTTGCTGAACCTGAGATGTCTAATTCTGAATTTTTTCTTTTTCCTTTTTCAAGGTCAATAGTATCAACATCAAATTCTTTATCATCAGTTTTTAATTTATTAAGCTTTGTCTTATTTTGTTGCTCTCTCAAAAGTTGTTTTTTTTCCTTTTGATATTGCATTTCCATAGTCTTTTCATATTCTTCTGGGGAAAGTTTTCTTAAAATACCATTTCTAATTGAATCTTTTAAGTTTCTTGATCTTCTAATTACATTTTCGTCTTCCCATGTAAGATCTTTCACTTCTGTAGGAGCAAACAATAAGCCGATATCGCTCACTGAATGCCAACCCAAAGTAATATTTTGGACAATGAATGTTTCTCTTTCTGTGCTAGAGTTTGTCATAATAATCTTATACATTAAAAATCAGAAAGTTTTTTGTCACCATTTTTAAATTCATTGCCTAACCAATATTCATTTGACACAGATTCTCTGGAATCAGGTGGTGCATCTTTTTTTCTTTTAAGTGTTTCATCTTTCATCCATTTTCCTGAATCAATTCTTTTTTCTGTTGCGCCAAGTTTTTTTTGGTTTGCGGTTCGTCCTTCCTTAGTGGCAAAAGAATCAAAAATTCTTTTCATTGTACCTTCCCCACTAGGACATTCCATTTCTGCTTTATAATCATTTATAGTAAGGTGAATTTCATGAATCGAATTATTACAAGTGCATCTGAATCTGAAAAGCGGCATAAAAAATTTGTACATTTTTATTGCGTGAAAGCAAGGGATCATTTCAAAACAAATATATATGAAGAAGTGGTTTTTAAAAATGGTAAAAAAGCTTTGAAGGCAGTGAATCCTTCAAATAATGTTGTGTCATATTTAATTGTTAAGGAGTTTTAAATTGCCAAGCAAAACAATACCAAAAGGAATTAAATATTTAGGTAAATGGATAGGTCCAGCGGCTGGTGCTGCTGGAGGAGCTGGTTTAAGATTTATTTATGATATATACAATAAATATATTTCTGGACCAATAAAAGAGAATGCACTTAAAGAAGACAAAAATCTTTTGGTAAAAGATAAATTTGAGCAATCGAAATTATTTAACCAGTTAGCTGAAGCATTGAAATCTATAAATGTTACAGAAAAATTATTACCTAATTATGATCCTGGTGATGAATTTACAAAACTTCTTCAAGATTATTTTTCAGCTAATTCAATAAGATTTTTTAACAATCCAAACACCTTAGATTTTGTAAATTCAATGATTGATTTTATTTCTCAAACTAGAAATTTTGTCAACTATGATTCAAATTATGGAATGCATTTTTTAGAATATATAAAAAGATCTTTAGTGATTGGAAAAACATTAACAGAAATAGATGCGGATTTGAAATTTATGTTGGAAAAATCTATTTATCCATCATATATTCTTTTCAGATTAAAAGGAGAATTAAATAATGCAAATTTAGTTTTAATTCTGCAGACATTTGGCAAAGCTGATGAAAAAATATTAAAGGATTTTGCAAACATTGAAAAAGAATCAACTTTGCTTTACGGAGATATTTCTGAAGATTTTAATGCAAAAATTTGGAATGAACGATATTTAGAAAAACTTGCATTTGGAAAAAATTTAGCTGAAAATAAAATTTATGATTTGTTAATACCTTATAATATTAGATTTATAAACACATTTAGCGCCAATATTGCAAAACTATTAGGTTGCCGTGATCTTAAATGCTTAGGACCTTATATTAATGCTTCAGTCGTTTTATCTCAAATGGAACGAGAAATTGTTGAATCCTTCAATCAATATAATGCGGGAGAAGTGTATAAGCCATTCACAGGAAAAAAATAATAAAATGAGTAGAATTTTTAGAAAACATGCATTAATTGGTGTAATGGGTCCAATGCTGACAGCACCTAAATCTACTCCTACCCCTGCAAGTACCGATCCTAATTTAGCTCAAAATTTAACCAATGAACTCCTGGCTTTACAGAAAAAAATGGAAACAGAAAAAAATCTAGTTTCTACTGCAAAAAATAATTATCAACAGTTTCAGAGAAGCACTCCATTCACAGACTCTAAAGTGCCCTCTGCAGTTAATCCATGTAATTCTATAGTAGATTTTTATATGTTTATTTTAAGCAGCGAATATGTGGATAAACAAACTGAATACATCAAAAACTTGCAAAATTTTTCAAAAGTAATGAACGATTTACTTGCTGAAGGTAATAAATTACAAACAAGCTTAAACTCAGCTAGAGCAGCAGCTTCAATAACACAAAGTGAGTTTGAAAAGGCAAATGCTCAAAATTTAATTCAAAATATTAAAAATGAGTTATCTGTTAACAATACAGAGCTAGTTATAGTCAACAAAACTTTGAAAATGTTTCAAATTACATTACCTTTCAAACAAAGATATGTAAAAGTATTAGCTCGTTTATGCAGAGCGCAAAACATAAAGAAAAAACATGACGCTACAGGCTTAAAGTACGTGAGTGATCTTAGGAACTTAAAACTAGGCTATGATGACGCTATAAAAATCATAAAACAATGGCAGGCAGCTTTTCTTTCACAAGTGCCAAAACAAAAAATCACTTCTAAAGAGCAAGCAGAACTAATGTCAGAAAGTTTTGTTCAAGCTATATTAGAAATAGAAACAGAAAAAAGAAAACTTGTTTTTGAAAGATTTAAATCTACATTTGGAAGAAAATGACACAATCTGAAGCCTTCTTAGAATTTGAAGATTTGGGTATAAATGATTATATTTTTGAATCAGATAATATTTACTGTGAAAAGCATATGCCTGATTTTAAATATACTGCAGGCGATTTAATAAAGATTAAAAAACCAACAACACAATCTTACAAAAAAATTTACAAAGATGTTGATTATTATATTGCAAAACAAGAAAAAATGGTCAAAGAAATAAAATTCACCGAACCTAAAGAAGAAAAAATTGAAAAAATATCAAACGATGTAAATGAAAAAATAAATAACATCACAGATCACATAAATAAGCAGTTAGACAAATCTAACAAAATGAACGAAGAACAAATTAAAGAGCTCGAAAAAAATATTGGTAGTTTGTCACAAAGTAAATATATTTCTGATTTTGATTTAAAAAAATTAGAAAATAGAATTATTGATTCAACACAGGACATAGTGGATGATTTACAAGAAAAGATAAGTAAACAAACAAAATTTATTGAAAATTTTTTGAAATGAAACTATGCCAGATCAATATGTAAATCCTACTGTCAAACCATGCACAGGAAGTTATACTTGGATTCCTTCTGTTCCGCCAAACATTGGTGGAATAAATCCATTAATTGGATTCAAAAATTTAATTATCGATAAAGGATCATTTCGCAATTATTTTGTATCACCAAAAACAAATCCTGATGCAAATGCGCCTGTAATTTTATTGGGAAAAAATACTAACACTGGAAATAGATATTCGCCAATTATAAATGCCACAAGACCGCTAGATTTAAACAATAGAGTAATTGTGGCTAATGATGATAATATAGTGTGCAACTACACCTCTGATGAAAATCTGATTGAGTTTGAGTTTTCTGCAAGTGAATCCGTAAAACCATTATCTTGTATTCAAATTACTTATGATCTTTCAGCATTTGATCCAAACATCAAGTCAGATGATTCTATTATTGAAATTTATGGAGTAGATTCCGCTGGAAAAGAGACAAAAATCACTGACAAAATTTATCTCACAAGGCAAAGAGATTCGGAAACCGAAATCAATCTGGAATATGCTCAACAGTTGGATGATACTAATGTAAAATTTACCACAAAATATTTCAAAACAGCTAGTGAAATTTTAAATAGAGATAACTTCCCGAAGTTTAAAAAAATAATTTTTAGGGCTGTTTCAACATACAAAGATTCTTTTATTATTTTTGTATTGAAAAAAATAATGTTTTTCACTGCAGATCGTGTGAATTTTAGATATGATTTAGATGAGAAGCAATTACCATGTAATGCAATTGGCTATTCAATGTTTGTGAATGGTAGTTTTTATCCTGAGATTGGATATCAAAGTGTTACAGGCGTAATTGGTGGAACAATTGGTGCTACAGGATCTCCTACAGTTTCAAAAGGAGCTGAATCTTGGCCGCCAGGTAATAGATTTACCTCTAATATACATGTAAAATTATTTAACCCAGAGTTTAGAACAAATTCTCCAGGATTTGCACATTCGTTAAATCTTCATTTATTAATTGTATCTTTTCCTGCTTTTGGAGAATTTGGTAATTCAGTGCTACCAGGAGTTTTACATCCTTATTTTGCTGTCATTGTAGGACCAACCCCTTTCACGCAGCAGATGATTTTTTATGGAAATTCAGTGGTTCAGGTTGGAAAAAAAACTTTAGCTGTAATTCCTTCTGCCGCCTACAAAGGTATCACTGGTCAAATTGAAGTGAAGGGTATTCCTGGAAGTAAAAAAATACTTACTTATGAAAAGGGTGCAAATTTTGTTTTCAAAAATCAATTTTACTATGAAAGTTTGGGAATAACAACAGCAGAAATTTTTACAAATAGTTATTTGGATGAGCTGGGAATTCCATCTAATTCAGAGGCATACAATGGTTCACTACCTAGAGGGTCATCTACTCTACAGGCGCAGGAAGCAACTGTTGCTTTAAGAAATGTTAAACCTTATACTTTTTCATACACAACATATCTTACTAACAAGCCAAATTTGTATGAAATTTTTACTAAAAGTGAACCTTGTTTAATTTTTAAATGTTCAAATTCAGCTGGATTTACTGCAAGTACGTTTCAGCAACCTGGGTTTTTTAGCGCGGCTATAAAAGGTAGAGTTCTTGATACGCCAGGTTTGTTTGATACAAAGCTTATATTTAGAGTATTTACTGAAAGAAAAAACGCGGAAAAAGTAGATTTTACATCCCCTTATCTATTAAATCATAGTTTCAAAATTATAGATTCTGGTACACAGGACTCAAAGTTGATTCTTGATCAATTTAATTCTTCATGGGATTTTACAAATGTTTTGGTTTCTGGTAATTTATCTGCAAATGAGCAAAGAATTGAAGTGTCGCAAATTATTAACCCATCTGAGCAAGATTTAAAAAATTTCGTTATAGATCAAAATCCAGAATATGACATTTATTGTGCAATTTATGCTTTTTCTACTCCAAATGATGTTTTTGCTAATTATGATTTGAAAAAGTATACATCTTTGGACTTGCCATTAGTTTCATTTACAATTGCAGCAGATTTTGTTTTAACATTGCCAATTTATTATCAAAAGTCATTTTCAAATGGAGGATTTTTAGAAGCTCAAAATGATCAAGGGGCATATGGGTCATATACACCTGATACTTCAGCGTACACAGCAGTGACTAATTTATATAATGGGAAACCTGTTAAGGTTGATAGATTTTATAATAATGTATTAAATGAAGTAAGTGGATATTCGCAGCTTTTTACCTTAGATAGCGAAACTGAAGGGAAATCCACTGAATTCTTTTTAGAATTTTTTAATTCAACAGTCAGTAGAGCAGATTTTTTAATATTGTTTGACGAAACATCAAGAGCTAAAATTAATTCAGGAAGCTGGAAATTAGAAATAGATTTTGAAATCAATGACATTTCTTATTTGGATAATACTTTTATGAAATTTGAAATAGATTTGATTAATTCTATCACTTCAAATTTAGTTTTAAAAATTGCTTCATCACCTTATCAAAAGATCGCACCTAAATCTATAATTGAAGATATTGAAATACCATTCTTTTTGCCTTTTTCTGAAAATAAGATTGTGTTGAAGTTGTTTATAAAAAATAATAAAAATAATGGTTTTTTGAAAATAAATAAACTTTCACTTACTCAGCAAACATTAGAATACTTTGATTACACAAGACGACTACCACAAACTGCTCCTTTAAATTTCTACGAAGACTTGCCAATACAACCTTCGTCCTATGTCGGGGGTTGCTCATCATTTGCTTTGTATTTAGATTTGCCTTCTTCGGGGACAATTCTGTATGATCCTAGTCCCAGTGGTTCAGGCTTGCCAATCAGTGGAGCAATTTACAGTCCGACATGGGTAGTCGAATTACCTGAACAAATGGAATTAAATTATAGAGGAAATATTAATGATAGTTTATTTCCCACAAGGGCTAGAGGTATCCAGCCTTACAAAATATTTTTCAGAACTGGAATTGCGAATAAAACAAGAACTGTTGACACAAAAAGACACAGACTAAGCGGATTAATTAACACAGTTTACAATTTTCCAAGCTCTTCGTCTGACACATCAATTAAACAACTTGTTTCTGAAAGTTTTTTCAGATTTTCTTTATATCAAAATTATGTTTATACCCTTAATGCAAACACAAACTTAGTGTTATTGAATTTAGAAAACCCAATGTTATCAAAATCTTCAACTTTATTCTTAGAAGGTCAGAAAACAGTATTTGATAAAACAACAACTATTCTTACTGAAAGTCCATTTCCTGGTTACATGAACCTACAACCAGCGCAAGGTGATACATTTTACCCAATCACAGATGATGCATACATCAAAGCTAAAATGCAACAATCACAGATTGTGGTTTTTGATTATAAAGATTTTAAAACATTCACCTTGGGAGTCACCCCAACAGGAAATCTAATTTACTCAGAAGATCAATTTAATACTACAAATGCTTTTCCACCTTACGCTTTAATTGAAGGTGATCCAAATAATGCAAACTCTAATGCAGAACTAAATAATTTCAAGAATTTAACTAAAAACACAAACTACGTTGGTCCTGTTCAAACCACATATCCTGGCTTATTTGTCAATAAAAACGATTCTGTCATATTGTATGTATACAATCAACAAAATGGAAATAAATCAATTACAAGAAATAATGTTACCATTTATTTTGGCACTGCAATTTATGCCAGAACATTGAATACTGCTGGTCCGTCCAATCCCACCTTATTTTTTGATTTCAAAGCGTTTTTGAGCAAAGTGGATTCAAGTGTCAATAGTTGGGCAGATTTTCCTGTAATAGAGCACATCACTGTTTGCAAACATGATATATATACATTTGGAAATGAGTTTTATGTTGCGTTTGTTTGTGCTTCAAAAGTATTCATGCTTAAAGCAATTTATGATGCGTATGGTTTTTTTGTTCCCTCAGTTGCTTTTATTGCAGGCAATCTAAATAAAACAACTAACCCAAGCGAGCAAAAATTTATTGACATTCTGAACAATGCTTTCGAGCGTTCTACTATTTATAAACTCACCTACCCTAAAGGTTCTAACAATCCATATTCTAAGAATTTGGAATCTTCACAAAGAGTGGGGTTTATTGATTATGATGGAAAATATGTTGGAATACAATTTTTTGAGACAGACTTTTTAATGGAAGTGGTCTTTGAAAAATCATTTGCAATCGAAGCAGACTTTAGAAAAATAGGATCTGCTTAGGTGAGGACACAACAAGTGTATAAAATAATAAAGTAAATGGCAATTGGCACTTCTATTAATTTAAATACTCCAGAAAATTTTGAATTTCTCAACAATCTTGATACTAAACAACAATTAAAGATATTAGTTGAGTTGGGATATTTTGATATAAAGTCTAGATCAAATTTTGCCGCAGGATATATTTCTGAAAATGTTAATAATCCTTATTTTCCTAATCCAGGCGGAAAACAAGGCGAATCTTTTGTAAAGAACACTGAACTTAAAAAGGTTAAATCACGAAAACTTAATGTTATTACAAATGGATTAATGCCTCCGCATGTAGAGATTTCTGGCGCTCCTTATTCCACGTTTGTTGAAGGAACTATTTTACCAGGAGAAACGCATCCTTTCTATGATTTAATTGTCGGTCCAACTCATCCATTTCCTGCACCTATTATATCTGATGGTAACAACACTTCATTAGATTATTTATTTAGAAATCCTGAAATTTTAGATCAATTTTTTAATGCAGTAAGTAATGTCACCACTCAAGCTTTTAATAAATTAGGTACGCCATTTGTTCCTGGGACAACAAAAACATCTTATGCAGTTAAGGCAAAAAAAGATAACAAAAATATTGAGGCTTTGCCTACATATAATATATGGCAGGTAGATAATTTACCAGGAGCAGTAGATGGCAATAAACTCATAAACTTTTCTTTTGAAAACTATTTAGGCTTCTTACCAAAAACAACAGTTGACACCAAAGATATACAACCTTATGCTCAAACATGGTCATTCACTGATATGGCACAAATTCAAGTTTATGCTTCTAATTCACAGGTGTCAATGACTAGAATATATCCAATGTTTTATGACTACACATGGAATAGCAAAGCAAAATATTTAATTTATAACAATGCAACCTTGGACAAGCAACTTGAAGATGTTAGTATTGGTTTTTCTACTACAATAAACAAGCCAGTAGGTTTTAGTATAAGATTTTCAAGTGTTGTGTTAAGCAATAATCCACCAACACAAGCTTCAACAAACGCTGCTGTCTTATCTGAATCTCGCTTAATTATTTCATGGGGGTATTTACCTAACTCTCCTATTACTACACAAGCAGATTGTGATAATTTAGTTTCTAACGACAAGGTGTTTTTATATACTTTAGAAATTAGCCCAAATGATTCTCCAAGATTATTTTTTAACTTGTCAAATTTAAATATGCAAAATATAAATGCGGCAGCAAATTATAAATCCGTTGAATTAAATAATCTTAAGCGAATTACATCTCCTAACAAAAACTCTGGAGACAAAACTCCAAATGATTATGAATTGTATGTTTTCTATTCTGGTCAATATTTGTATATTGGAAATGAAAAAGATCCTTCCTCATGGCAAGTGATTAAAAAACCAACAATTCCTTTGAGTAATGAACCAGGTAATGCTTTTGCAACAAAAACTTTCGAACACTATTTAGATGAAAAATCATACGTTAACATTCAAGCTCAATACATGAATTTCACGTTTTGCTATGGTCCTCCACTTTTTGAC
>Ga0315901_10005796_pt1 | contig 14935 bp, 13 predicted proteins | sample LakEriMetagenome_10_FD_203761 | JGI IMG/M metagenome (GOLD analysis project Ga0315901, IMG submission 203761) | Freshwater fungal communities from buoy surface, Lake Erie, Ohio, United States - Buoy 2 MA116 | ecosystem: Environmental > Aquatic > Freshwater > Lake | place: USA: Lake Erie, Ohio... | reverse complement strand
CTACAGGACATGGTCGGGATCCGGGTTGTATTCGGGAGGATGGCGGAACGTCCGTTGTCAGTGACGGAGCTCTTGGGGGCGTTGCGACTCAATCACTTGAGCCGTCGGTGATGTGATCCATCGGTCGATCAAGCTGCAATGGCGGAAACTCAGTGACTTTGGTTTGACCCGCCGGCTTAAAAGACCGCCCATTCCTCTTCGACTTCTTCCTGAACGACGGGAGGAGGCGAGGGGGGGGCAGCGGGGGGAGCCGAGCGGGGTTTGGTCCGGCACGGCTCGAAGTTTTTGAATTTGTATTGCGGGAGCAGTTTGTTGATGCGGATTTCAATGTTGGTGAGCTGGTCCCCTTCATCGGGGCAGATGAAGGTGAAGGCGAACCCCGCCTCTCCCGAGAGGCGTCCCGTGCGGCCGATGCGGTGCACGTAGTCGTCGCAGTCTTCGGGTACGTCGTAGTTGATAATATGCGAGACCCCGGTCACGTCGATGCCGCGGCCGACGACATCGGTGGCGATCAGCAGGCGGACGCTGCCCGAGCGGAACCCCTTCATCACGCGGTCGCGGACATTCTGGGCGAGGTCGCCATGGATCGCCTCGACCTGCGGCAGTTTGCGCGAGAGCTTGCGGTGGAGGGAATCGGCTCCGCGTTTGGTGCGGCAGAAGCAGATGGCCTGCCGGGGGCGTTGCTCGTAGAGCAGGCGGGCGAGGGTGGTCAGTTTGCGGTCGTGGTCGACTGTGATGTAGTACTGGTCGACCGAACCGGCCGCCACATTGTCTTGCGACATGTCGATCCGCAGGGGATTTTGCATGTAGCGATGCGCCAGACGTTCGACCGGTCCGGGAAGCGTGGCCGAGAGCAGCAGGGTCTGCCGGTCTTCGGGGCAGCGTCGCAGGATCTTTTCGATGTCGGGACGGAACCCGATGTCGAGCATGCGGTCGGCCTCATCCAGCACGACAATCTTGAGATTGTCGAGGTTGAGCACCTTGCGGGAGAGCAGGTCGATCACCCGGCCGGGGGTGCCGATCACAATCTGGGCCCCGCGGCGAATGTCGTCAATCTGCCGCTGGATGGTTTTCCCTCCCACGCAGCAGGCGAAACGAATGGGGCGGGTGTAGGAGAGTTTTTCGCACTCGGCCGCCACCTGGGCACTCAGTTCCCGGGTGGGGGTCAGGACCAGAGCCTGAACCTCCGATGAGTCTTCATCGATCAGTTCCAGGATCGGCAAACAGAAGGCGGCCGTTTTACCAGTTCCGGTACGGGCCTGCCCGATACAGTCACGACCCGTCAGAGCCTGCGGAATAAACGCAGCCTGAATCGGACTGGGAACCTCGTATTTGACGTGAGCGAGAGCTTTGAGAGAAAGGGAAGAAAGACCAAGCGAACGGAACCCAAGGATGGGTTCGGAATGTCCTTGAGACAAAGAGCACAACTCCTCAACGTGAAAAAAAACAACTGCCGGCCATTTCCACTTCCGGCTGCGCGCTGCGACCCATGCGCCAGGGTCGACTCCAACAAGACGTCAATCCGTGAACACAGTTCTTCACAGACTCATCAAAATTGTTCGATGCAAGAAGTGTACGTCACTCCGGAGGGAGAGTCAAATTCAAGCGGGAAACAAAATGGCCCAGTCCGAGACACCTCTCCGCTTCGCGATCCCTGTGGCGATCGAAACGGACGGAGGGGGAACGCGGCAACTTCGCCTCACTCCCGCAAGTCATTCGATATACTGATTTTGCCGGGGGGGCCAGGAGGTCTGTGAACGATGCCAGTTGCCGACACGCCAACCAACCCATCGCGCTCTTACCGCTCGCAGGTGGATGCCTGGCTGGTGCCCGTCTTGTGCTTGCCGCCGGTGGTTTCGCTGGGGCTGACCGTCCGGGCACTGGTAAGGGCGAATTCGATCGATCTCACGTGGTCGCTGCTCGCCCTGGGGGTGGTGGTTCTGATCTACGGGGGACTGGTGTTTCCCATGCGCTATCTGGTGGGAGAGGGGCGGCTGGAGGTGCGCAGTGGGTTCCACCGGCAGCGGATTCCCCTGGCCGACATCCAGCAGGTGAAGCCGACGCGCAACCCCCTCAGTTCGCCCGCCCTGTCGCTCAATCGCCTGGAAATTCGCTGGGGCCCGGGACTCTTTCAGGCCGTACTGATTTCCCCCACCCCGCGGGACGAATTTCTTACCCACCTGGCTGCCGAGGCGGGGTTGGTGCGTGAGGGAGAGCAGTGGGTTCGCCCGCCCACCCCAAAGCCACCACTCTCATCCTGACTGTGCCAAATACGCCGAGTTCCCAACGCCGCTGATCGTGGCTGGGGCCTCGGAGGACGACGGGTATGACTGGGCCGGGGGTCAGGTCGAGTTGCCGGTGACCGGCAAGGTATCCCAGCCCTCGTATTCTCCCCCCGCCTGCACCACCCGCAGGTACAGGTCCACCGCCAATCCGTCGATCGAATTGAGATCCACCCGGTCCCGGCGGGTCAGATCCACACCGTAGCGGTATTCAGCATCGGGCTCCTCCGTTTCCTTGAGACTGACTCCAAACCCCTCGGCGGCGATGGTTTTGAGGAACTGTTCGCGCGAATGCGGCGAGGCGAAGAACATCGAGTGGGTGACCGGGCGCGGTTCGTGCAGCGTGTCGCCCAGGTCGGACAGTTGATCTGTCACCCGCCGGTTCTGGATCGACAGCAGATCGATCTCGGTCGGATAGAGCTGTTCGAAATAGATGTTCCAGTCGCGGTCTTCCTGGGTTTCGGCTTCGAACTGGTATTGGGGAAATTTCATCTGCACCGACATCAGCGCCACGGGAAACCCCTCCACCCCCCGGCCGTAGTAGAAAAACTCCCGTTTCCCGGCGCGGGTGCAACGCCCCACGTAGCGGGCCCCCAGGCCGCGTCCCAGTTCCTGGAACAGCGCATCTTCGACGGCATAGAGGCTTTCGGTCTCACTCTCGTCGCTCAACCCATCCTCACGCGGAACCAGCAGCGAGATGCGGGTCCGCAGCAGCGTGCCGCGAGAGGCATCGGGTGCGGTCTCACACAGGCCGAGATCGACGAGGATCGACCGGAGTGGAGGGGGGCGGGAGGTGAAATAAACATCCCAGTCTTCAGCCATCTCGTTGGGGAGCGGGATCCAGGAGGAAGAAACAGATGTTAACGCCCGCCGAGGCCGTGTCCCGGTCGAAGTCGTGTCCTGGGTGAAGTGTAGGGGCCGCGGACCAGTTTGGGGATACGCGAGTCTCCGTCCCCCCGCACTGTCGAACCGGCCGGTGAGTCTGTTCGTCGGAAAACAGACTCCTCCACGGCCGGCCCGCCCCCCCCACCAGAGTCGAGCGAAGGATTCCGGAATCTGGTTTTGGCACCGTGAGACGCGGGGCGGGAGGGGAGCGGGTTCAGGGCGACAGGTCGATTTCCCCATTCCACGCGGCGGGTGAATTGAGCTTGCCGGGAGAGGCGGGTTGTGGCACACTCCCGCCCCCTTCACGGGGGGACTCTGGGCCCCCCTCCTGCGCGTTGCGTCGTCTCTCCCGTCGCTGTCACTTCCTTCCCGGTCTCTCCCCTGCTCATGCCAGGCTTCAAACTTCTGCCGCTGGTGCTGCTTCTGGCGTGCTGTGCCGGTGGGGTGGGGTGTGCCACGAGCCGGCCGCCGCCCGCCAGTTCCAACCCGATTTTCGTTCGGGCGAACAACTCGGACTATGTCTGGGACCGAACGGTCGACGTGGTGCACGACTACTTTGAGATCGCCCGCGAAAACCGCGCGGTCGGCAGCCAACCGGGGGTTATTGAGACCCGCTACAAGGTGGGCTCCAGCATTCTCGAGCCGTGGCACACCGATTCGCAGGGGCTCGAAGCCCGCACCGAAAGCACGCTGCAGTCGATTCGCCGGCGGGCGATTGTGAATGTGACCCCGGCGGAAGGGGGTTACCTCATCGCTGTGGAGGTTGTAAAGGAACTCGAAGACGTCCCCTCGGCCACAGGCAACACCGCATCGGCCGCCACGTTCCAGCAAACCAACCCGTTGCGTCGCGATCTCGATCTGGTGGTGGAACAATCGGCTCCCCAAGGGTGGATTCTGCTGGGGCGCGATGAACTGTTGGAATCGGCCATTCTCCGCTCGATGCAGGGAGCGTTTCCCTGACGCGGGTCCGAACTCCTCCCCGACTCCTTCTGGCCCGACTCCTTCTGAAAGTGGCGCGCGGCCAGCGAGCGACCCGGCGGGCAGCAACCGGGTTTCACGAGATACCCGGGGCGTGACCCGGAACACGAAATGAGCATGGACCAGACAGCGCTGGCGGGGCGAGTGGCGTTGATTACCGGGGCGGGGACGGGCATTGGAGCCGAGACCGCTTTGACGTTCGCCCAACGGGGAGCCCGGGTGATCGTGCACTACCACCAGAGTGCGGCGGGGGCTCAGCAGGTGGTGCGGAAGATCGAATCCGACGGGGGCCGGGCGCTGGCCTTACAGGCCGATCTGACCTCGGAAGTGCAGGCGACCCAAATGGTGCAGCGGGCGCTGGCCCGGTTCGACCGGCTGGATGTGCTGGTGAACAACGCCGGTTCGGTGGTCGAACGCACGTCACTGGAAAAGTGTTCGCTCGATCTCTGGCGTCGCGCCTTTGACGTTAATGTGACCAGTGCTTTTCTGGTGACGCGGGCGGCCATTCCCGCCCTGCGGGCCGCGCAGGGGTGCATCATCAACAATCTGTCCCTCTCTGTGCAGACGGGCGGGGCGGGTGGGGCAGGTCCATACGCCGCCGCCAAGGGAGCCCTGCAGGTGATGACCCGCACGCTGGCGCGCGAACTGGCTCCCGAAGTGCGGGTGAACGCCATCATGCCCGGGGTGATCGAGACTCCCCACCACGAGCAGTTCAGCACCCCCGAGCGGATGGCAGAGTATCGCCGTCAAACCCCGCTGGGACGCAATGGCACGCCGCAGGAAGTGGCCGCCGCCATCGCCTTTCTCGCCTCGGCCGATGCGGCCTTCATGAGCGGCGCCCTGCTCGACATCAACGGCGGCCGGTTCCTGCGATAAACAGCGGCCCGGGTTCCGCCGGCCGGCTTAGTGCGTCATCGCGTAGGTGATGACGTTGATACCGAACGGGTACGACCACTTCTCGGAGAATTCCTGGAAGTACTCTTTGTCTTCCCCTTCGCGCTCCCAGCCGTCGCCGATGTCGTTGTTCTGGCAGAACAGGGCGACCAACCGGCCGGAGTCGTCGAAATAGCCGTGGAAGTGCGGGGCTTCATCCCCCTCGGGATCGCCGTGCCAGTATTCGAACCGGTCGCCCCGCTGCCAGGCGAGAATGCTGGGGACCTGGGGCAACGCCTGCAGGTCATAGACGATGTGAAAGATCTCGTGCTCGAGCGTCAGTTCGCGCGGTTGACGATCGGGGAAGACCTGTTGCATGACGCGCTGCACATGCCGCCAGGCGGCGGGGGTCCAGAAGTCGTCGGCCATCAGGAAGCCCCCTCCCAGCAGGTACTTCCGCAGGGCGGCCGCCTCCTGAGGGTCAAGGTCCATGTCCTGCACGTTGGTCATGAAGACGAACGGGTAGTCGAACAGCTGCGGATCCGTCAGCCGGAAGACCTTGCCCATGGGATCGGTGGCGATCGTGGTCAACTGCTGCAGGCGGAACGAGAAGTTCCAGTCGCAGTCGGGAAAGTCGTTGCTCCACGATCCCCCCATCCGTCCCCCGCCCCCCCGCGAATCGAACTGGATGCGGGCGAAGGTGAAGACGTCGTTCTCGAATCCCTTGGGGTTTTCCCACATCGGATAATCGGCCCGGTTGGCGGCGGGAGCCCGACCGCGCCCCCCGGGAAAGCCTCCCCCCATCCCGCCCCCGCCAAACCCACCCCCACGGCCCCCCCGCCCGCCCCCCGGAAACTGGGCGTAAAGCAGGGTGGCACCCGCCAGCAGCAGGCCCACTCCCAGGGTCAGCCAGGGGGAACGACGCCGCAGGGTGAAACGTGGGAAGGGGTTCATCTGGGAAGAGTCACGGGAGAGGTGGGGGTCACGCCCCGATCCGGTGCGAGCGGACCACGTCCCAGTCGACATCGATGCCCAGGCCGGGCCGGTCGGTGATGGTCACCAGGGGGCCGCGGATGTCGATGGGGTTCTTCGCGATCCGGACTTCATGGTAGTCGGGGCCCAGCATGTCTCCCGGGTATTTTTCGACCTGCATGTTGGGGCAGCCAATCACCAGGTGGGCCATGGCCGCACAGCCCACGTCCCACTCGAGGTTGGAGCCGATGCTGCAGGCCACCCCATGCCGGCCGGCGAACTCGACAATCTGCTGCGACCGGCGAATGCCCCCGTTCTTGCCCGGATAGACGCTGATCACATCGCACGCCTTGTGCCGGATGAGCTCTTCGGCATCCACCAGGTCGAATACCATGTCGTCGGCCATCACGGGGACTGGGGTGGTGCTGCGCAGGCGGGCCAGGCCCGAGAAATCGCCATCGGGGGTCGGCTGCTCGATCAGGGCCAGGTTCAGCGGCTGCATCTGGCGGACACAGGCGATGGCCGTCTCGACATCCCAGCCGCAGTTGGCGTCGATCACAATTGGCATGTCGGGGCCAATGGTCTCGCGGACGATGCGGACCCGTTCGAAATCTGTCTCGGCGGGGCCCCCCACCTTGACCTTGATGGTGGTGAAGCCCTCTTCGACCAGTTCGCGGGCCCGGTTGCGGGCCCGGTCGGGGTCATAGGCCCCCATCGAGAACCGGCAACGGACGGTGAGGGGGCGGGCGGGACCCCCCAGCAACTGGTAGACCGGCTGTTGCGCCTGTTTGCCTTTGATGTCCCAGCAGGCCATCTCGATGGCTGCCTTGGCGAACCAGTTGTGGCGGCAGGTCAGTTCCAGCCGGCGGTCGATCTCGGCGATGTCGGTGGGGTCGGCCCCCACGACGGCCGGTCCCATCAGGTGATCGATGATGGTTTGGGCGCTCCAGACCGTCTCGCCGCTCCAGCGGGGCATGACCGTCGCCTCCCCCACCCCCTCGATGCCGGCATCGGTTCCAATGCGGACCAAAACATAGTCCGACACATTGTGCTGCCCCAGGGCGGTGATCATCCGCCGGGCGGGTTTGAGGGGAATGCGGACCGGAATCGTTTCAACGTGGGTAATGCGCATGGTCGGGCGGGAGTTGGGTGAAGACCAGGGGAGGGGGGGTGGGAAGCCGGTATCGACCTGCTTATACTCACCTGTCCTGCCCATCGCCACCTCCATCCGGCACGTTCCGCCGACCCCCCGGCCGTCATGACCCGTATCTTCTCGTCGCTGGCCATTCTCTGTCTGCTGGCCTTGTGCGCTTCGTTCTGGCTGGGGTGGTCGATTGGGGATGCCCGGGTGAATGACCCGGCCATTCAGTCGCGGGTGACCATCCACCTGCTGTTCGCGGTGGGGTCGCTGGTGTTCGCCGTGCTGGTGCACGCCCTGGTGCTGACCTACTTCATGGGGACGGGGCGGTGGCTCGAAGAGACCTGCAACGCCTACCGGCTGGGGAGTGAATGGCAGGCCAAGAGCAAGGGGATGAAGTACAGGATGTACCCGGCTTTGACTTTGTGCTTGGTGCTGCTGATTACGACTGGGGGCTACGGGGCGGCGGCCGATCCGGCCAGTGCGCTGGGCTTTCAGGGATACGGTCCCTTCACCGCCCGCCAGGTGCACCTGGGAATTGCCTTCACCACGATTGTCATCAATGCGGTGGTGAGCGTGTTTGAATTTCTGGCCCTGCGGCGGAATGGGCAGTTGGTGGAGGATGTGCTGGGCCGGGTGCGGCAGATCCGACTGGATCGCGGGCTGCCAGTGGAATGACAGTTGCAAATTGAGAATCAGCCAAGTGCGGTGGGATTCAAATTCCGGGCTTGGTGACTGCGCAGAAATCGTGATCTTCCGGCACAGACAGCCCAAGGCTGAATGCCGCTGGTTTCTCGTCCAATTGGGCTTTCTTGCAGGGGCTGCCCGCTGATCAGGAGTTGGGGTTGGTATGCGGGGCCGAGTCGAGGCGAGACTGGGCCAGTTCGGCCCAGGGCCCGTGCTGATCGTGGTCGAGGTATGCGGCGAAATGGTGGCAGGCGGCGGCGAATTTCCCCTGTGTCCACAGCGCTTCGGCCCGATGGAAGTGAGCCTCGGCGTAATCGGGATGTACATTGAGGGCAATTTCGAACGCCAGCAGAGCCTGGGCGGTTTCGTTCAAACCGGCATGCACGCAGCCAATCTGGGTCCAGGCCTCGGGATAGTCCCGGTCGAGCTCGACCGCCATATAGTAGCGTTCGAGGGCGGCCCGTTCGTGTCCCTGCTGGTAGAGCAGGTCGGCCAACTGGAAGTGGACCTCGGGAAAGTCGTAGTCCAGCATCAGGCTCATCCGCAGCGCCTCGATGGCGGGGGCCAGTCGCCCCTCGGCCGACAACCGCTGTCCTTCTTCAAACCATTCCCCCCGGCCCCAATGGGCCCGTTCGTCGAGTTGGGGGGGCGTCTCGTCGTCGGCAGGGGGGGCGGCGGTCGAGGCTCTGGGGGCGGGCTCGAATTCCAGCAACCGTTGACCATTCGGACTGACCAGCCGGCCCCGGCGATCGCGGTAGGCCAATTCCTTCCTCTGCTCGAGCAATTCGAGCTGGGTGAGAGCGGCGGTCGAGTCGCCCACCCAGGGTGTCAGTTTCTGCAGGCTGTCGCGGACTTGGGCAGCGGGAATGCCGGCGGCCAGCAATTCGGCCAGCCGCTGGGCTGACGCGACCTGCCGCAGATCGAAGTAGGGGAGCCGGTGGACGCGGCGGACCGGCTGGATCAGCCCGAGCCGTTCCCAACGCCGCACCGCCTGCACGCTGACTTTCAGCAACTGGCTGATGGAGGCTGGGGTGTAAATCTGGGTCCGGGTGGACAGCCGGTCGTCGAGCCCAATGAACGCCAGCCACTCCGATTCGCTGGCGATGCGCAAGTGCTGTCCCTCGGACAGATACCGTTGGGCCTGCTGCAGCTTCACCGAGGGGCGTCCGTCGGCCTCGAGCGGCCAACCCTCTTCTCCAATGACCAGCAGGGTGGTCTGCCGCCCGACATGTTCGGTGGCGGCTCCTCCGCGGCGTTCGACCCATTCCCAGGCTTCCCGGTGGGTCATCGACGCGAGGATGCCAGTGAAGACCACGCGTTCACCCGCCAGGGAGTTCTGGGCCGCAGCCGATTCGGGACCCGCGGCGGGCAAAATCTGGGAGCCCGCCGGGGCGGGGAAACCATGAGAATTCTCGGCAGTCACGCGGGGGAGAGAATTGATCTGTGGAAGGGGAGAGTGGCAGGTCCAGAAGGGGCGCAGTATAACAAATTTCCCGGCTCGACAGGGCGATTTGCCTGTGAGAAGAGGTCAATCCGCGGGACACGTGTCGATCGGTTGAGTTGGGTGGAATTGTTGAGGTTTCGCGGGGGAGAATTACGGTCCGGGTCTTCAGCCGGGTTGTGCTTCCCGGCGGGTTTGCGGTTTCCGGAACACTGCGCCTTTCCCGACATCCGCTGGCGAGGAACCAGAGCGCATCTGGGACCCGACCGGCGGCTGGCTCTTGGCTTGTTTCTCTCTCGCCAAACGGACCGTGTCAAACGGTTTCCATGGCGGTTTCTTTTTTGCGTCAGTCTGCACTCATGTCACTGCTTGCCTCTGCTGATCCCACCCTGTGGACCGCCATTCAACAGGAAGCCAACCGTCAGCGGGACGGTCTCGAGCTGATCGCCTCGGAAAACTACACCAGTGCCGCCGTGCTGGAGGCGGCGGGCACGGTCCTGACCAACAAGTATGCCGAGGGGTATCCCGGGAAGCGGTACTACGGAGGTTGTGAATACGTCGACGTGATCGAATCTCTGGCCCGGCAGCGGGCCTGCCAGTTGTATGGGGCCGAGCATGCGAATGTTCAGCCGCATTCGGGCAGTTCGGCCAACATGGCGGTGTATCTGAGCGTCTTGCAGCCGGGCGATACCTTCCTGGCGCAGAACCTGGCGCACGGCGGGCACCTCACGCACGGGATGAGCCTGAACTTCTCGGGGCAACTCTACAAGGCGGTGCACTACGGGGTGCGTGAGTCGGACCAGCGGATCGATTTCGACCAGGTGGCCAGCCTGGCTCGCGAGCACAAGCCAAAGCTGATTATCGCGGGGGCCAGCGCCTACCCGCGCGAGATCGATCATGCGAAGTTCGCCCAGATCGCACGGGACGTTGGCGCTTTGTTCATGGTTGACATGGCCCACTACTCGGGATTGGTGGCGGCGGGCATCCACAACAGCCCGGTGCCGGTGGCCGACTACGTCACAAGCACGTCGCACAAGACGCTGCGGGGTCCGCGGGCGGGGTTCATCCTCACGAAGGAAGCCAATGCCAAGCTGGTCGACAAGTCGGTGTTTCCCGGAATGCAGGGGGGACCGCTCGAGCACATCATCGCCGCCAAGGCGGTTTGCTTTCTCGAAGCGATGCAGCCGGCGTTCAAGGAATACGCCCGGCAGATTGTGGCGAATGCCCGCACTCTGGCCGAAACGCTGATTGCTGGCGGGCTGTCGCTGGCGACCGGCGGAACCGACAACCACCTGATGCTGGCCGACGTGACCCCGCTGGGTCTGTCGGGGGCGATTGCCGAGAAGGCGCTCGATCATGCCGGGATCACCGTCAACAAGAACATGATTCCGTTCGACAAGCGGAAGGCCCTGGACCCCAGCGGCATTCGCCTGGGAACCCCCGCGCTCACCACCCGCGGCATGAAAGAAGCCGAGATGAAGAAGGTGGGAGCGTGGATCTTGCGGGTTTTGAAGAACACCAGCGACGAAGCGGTGTTGAAGACCGTGCGCGGTGAGATCGCCGAGTTTTGCCGGAGCTTCCCCGTTCCCGGGATCAACTGATCCCCCAAACCGATGGGGGGCCCCCGTGCTTTTCGTGAGGGTCTGCTCCGGCCGGTCTGTTCGCAGCCGGCCGGAGTTTTTTTGGGATGATTGGCGCCCCACTGCGTGACGGACTTCCCGTCTGGGTGAAACGCGGCGACCAGCAGTTCACGGGGAGACTGACGGATGCAGAATCGCCCTGTGGATTCCCCTTCCCGGTTGCCCCGCACAGTGCGCGTGCTGGGGCTGGCGAGCCTGCTGAACGACATCGCCAGCGAGATGATTTTCCCGCTGCTGCCGAAGTTCCTGCTGGTGACTCTGGGGGCCTCGCGGGCCGAACTGGGGCTGATCGAGGGCCTGGCCGACACCACCGCCAGCGTGCTCAAGCTGCTGTCGGGGCACTGGTCGGACCGGCTGGCGCGGCGGAAGCAGTTTGTGGTGGCGGGGTATTCGCTCGCCGCCCTCAGCCGCCCGGTGTTGGCCCTGTGTACGGGGGCCGGTCAGATCCTGGCCCTCAGACTGGTGGACCGCTTCGGCAAGGGCATCCGGACCGCCCCGCGCGACGCCCTGCTGGCCGACTCGGTCCCGCCGGGAGAACGGGGCCGGGCATTTGGCTTCCATCGGGCGATGGACCACCTGGGGGCGGCCATCGGGCCGCTGGTGGCGCTGGGTTACCTCTCGTGGGCCGCCCCCGAGGGGAGCTCGACGGCACAGCTCGAAGGGGCGTTGCGAACCCTCTTCGGCGGGGCACTGCTGCCCGGGGTCGCCGTGGTGCTGTTGGTTCTGTGGGGCCTGCGCGAGCCTGCCCGTGTTCTGGCCGAGGACTCGCCGACTTTCCCCGCAGACACCTCCCCCAGCCCTGCGGCAGCCCCTTCCGGCCCGGGGGTGTTCACCCCTCCCTTTCGCCGGTTCCTGCTGGCTTTGGGGCTCTTCACCCTCGGCAATTCCAGCGATGCCTTTCTGCTGGTGCGGGCGGGGGAAGTGGGGGTTCCGGTAGCCCAGTTGCCGCTGTTATGGTGCCTGTTCCATATCGCCAAAACCCAGGGGAACCTCTGGGCGGGACGGCTGGTCGACCGGGTGGGGCCCCGGCCCCTCATCACCCTGGGGTGGCTGTTGTATCTGCTGGTCTACCTCGGTTTTGGCTGGGCGGATGCTCCCTGGCAGGTCTGGGGGTTGTTCTTTTTGTACGCCGGGTTCTACGCCCTGACGGAACCGGCCGAGAAAACCCTCGTCACCCAGCTGACTCCCGCCGCGGTCCGGGGGAGTGCCTTCGGGTGGTTTCATGGCATCATGGGACTGGCCGCGCTCCCCGCCAGCCTGCTGTTTGGCCTGCTGTACGACCGGCTGGGGCCCACCGCGGCGTTCGGCACGGGGGCTGTGCTGGCGTTTGCCGCGTTGTTGGTCTTTCGGACCATTCCGGGGTCCCGGCCGGCTGCCCCGCCCCCCGTTTGACCAAGTCGCTACAAATCTGTTGGTTTTTTCTAAGTTCCCGGATCTCGAAAACGATGTTTTCGCAGGTCGCCATGGTGTGCCAGGAGTGCGCGTGATGCGGTTTTCAAAGCGGTTGGTGGGGAGTCTCCTGGCCCTGTGCGGGGTGAGTGGGGCCTCGTTGGTGAGTGGAGCCGATTGGTCGCAGTTCCGGGGGGGCATGCGGCTGAGCCATGTGACCGAGGGAACTCCCGACAACTGGCAGCCGGCCGAGAAGCCCGCCTGGCGGACTGAACTGCCGGGGGCCGGCCTGTCGCAGCCGATCGTGGTCGACGGCGGCATTTATGTGACCACCGCCGTGGGCTCGGGGATTGCCCGCCCGAAGTCGATGGCTGGGGGGGTGGTCGACCCCAGCACCATGGGGCGGCCGCAGATTCCCAAAGAAAAGGTCAAATTCCAGTTGATCAAGCTGAGTCCCCAGGATGGCTCGATCGTCTGGACCAAGACAGTGGCCGAAAAGGTACCCAGCACCGGGACCCATGCCTCCAACAGTTATGCGACCGAAACCCCCTGCGGCGGCGAGGGGCGGATCTTCGCCTACTTCGGCGCGACGGGAGATCTGGCCGCGTTCGATGCCTCGGGGAAAGAGCTGTGGAAACTCGAACTGGGATCGCAGCAGATCTCGAACCAGTTTGGCAGCGGGGCCTCACCGGTGCTGCATGGCAACCGCCTGCTGGTCCCCCGCTTCAACGAGAAGGAAGGGAAGCTCTTGTGTCTCGATGCGGCGACGGGGAAGGAACTGTGGAGTTCGGAATCGCGTGAGGGGACCTCGTGGGCGACACCGGTCGTCTGGTCGAACGCCGGGAAGCTCGAGGTGATTGCCGCTGGGAATGGACTGGTCGCCGCCTTTGATCTTGAGTCCGGGGCGGAACGCTGGCGTCTGGGAGGGATCGACTCATCGTTCTCGTGTTCGGTGGTGGCTGACGGGGCGGGGGTCTACTTCGGCACCTCCAGTCCGATGAGCAAAGGCCCGATCTTCGCCGTCAAGGCGGGGCAGACAGGCGATCTGTCGCTGGCCGAGAACTCCACCAGCAGTGACGCGGTGCTCTGGTCGAAGAACAAGAGCGGGGCGGGCATGCCCTCACCCATCGTGGTGGATGACCTGCTCTATTTCTTCGGCAACACGGTGACCTGCTACGAGAAGCAGACTGGCGCCGAGGTGTATCGCAAGCGGATGCCCGCCGGCCAGATGGCCGCCGGTTGCCCGCTGGTGGTGGGGAAGACCATTCTCGTGGTCAACGAGACCGGGAAGCTCTTCTCGCTCCCCGCCGGTCGGGAATTTGTCGAATCGGAAGGGATGCAGGTGGGGAGTGCCGATGAGGTGTTCTGGGCGACTCCTGCTCTGGCCGACGGCACCTTGCTGGTCCGCTCTTCCGAGGCGCTGTACGCCATTCCCGGAAAGAAGTGAGCGAACACGCCCCGTTTGGCAAAACGGCCCCATCACCGGCCGCGGAGATCTCTCCGCGGCCGGTTCCGTTTGGCGGGCTTCCGCCGGCACTCTACAATCTCTTTGACTGAGGGCTGACTTGTCCCAAATTCCGGTGAGGCCGGCAGTCCAGTCGACTCGCCAGGCATTGCCACCCAACGTTCCGTCACTGTTTTCTCTGCGAGACTCCCATGCCTCGACTCTGCGGTTTGCGAAACACCGGCTGGTTTTGGCCCTCGGTTCTGGGCGTTTTGGTTGTGCTGGGAGCGGTGAGCGAGACCTCGGCCGACGATGAACCGGGGGACAAGTCGAAGGCGAAATCCGCCGCTGCGGCCGGCGAACCCAAAGAGGGGGACAAGCTGGCCAAGGCGGTAGTGGCCGGGGGCTGTTTCTGGTGCACCGAGGCGGTGTTTGAAGAGATCGAGGGTGTTGTGTCGGTGGTCAGCGGGTATGCCGGTGGGGATGGCAAGCAAGCCAACTACCGTGCGGTCTCCACGGGGCAGACGAAGCATGCCGAAGTGATTGAGATCACCTACAACCCGGCCCAGCTTGATTACGAAACACTGCTGGAAGTGTTCTTCGATGCCCACGACCCCACGCAGAAGAATCGCCAGGGGCCCGACGTGGGAACTCAGTATCGGTCGGCGATTTTCTACGCGAACGATGGCGAGAAAGAGCTGGCCGAGAAGGTGATCGACCGGATCAACATGTCGAAGAAGTTCAAAAAGCCGATCGCCACGACCCTCGAAAAGCTCGAGAAGTTCTATCCGGCCGAGGAGTACCACCAGGATTACTCGGCCCGCAACCCGTTCGATCCGTACGTGCGGCAGAGCTCGACCCCCAAGGTGCTCAAGGTGCGCAAGCAGCACTCGAAGCTGCTGAAGCCCAAGACTGGGCAATAGGCGGCAGAGGGTCACCTGTCGGTGCGGGACGAGGGCTGGACGCACCGGTTCAAAAACGGGTGGCCGTGCCGGTCATCACGCCAGGAGATCGGCGATGGGAGTGCCGGGGCAGACCACCTGGGGGCGGTTGGCGTTGTCTGTCAGGATGAGGCCGGGGGGCACCCCAAGGCAGTGATAGATCGTGGCCGCCAGATCGACTGGGGGGACGGGATTGACCGCGGGATAGGCGGCGTGGCGGTCCGAGGCACCGTACACCTGCCCCCCCCGAAGTCCCCCACCGGCC